>Ga0315296_10002893_pt1 | contig 14506 bp, 17 predicted proteins | sample YL17G14_18_MG_FD_203921 | JGI IMG/M metagenome (GOLD analysis project Ga0315296, IMG submission 203921) | Sediment microbial communities from Yellowstone Lake, YNP, Wyoming, USA - YL17G14_18 | ecosystem: Environmental > Aquatic > Freshwater > Lake > Sediment | place: USA: Wyoming | collected... | reverse complement strand
CATCACAACAAGCCAGTCTTAGTGGAGATTTGGGATAAAAGATTTTTCTATTTTATTCTAAAATACGAATTCAATTTCATAGATAATATTGACAAAGCATCTGCTTTGTCGACTGATCAAATTGATATAGAAAATGCAGAAAGATATGGAATAACTTATGTTGATAAGAACGATAAAAAGCAATATCCGATAATCTTACATTGCTCACCTTCCGGCGCAATCGAAAGAGTTATGTTTGCCCTACTAGAAAAAGCTCATGCTATTTCTGAGGCTGGGGGAAATCCTTCATTTCCACTTTGGTTATCTCCAATACAAGTTAGACTTTGTCCTATTAACGATAGTTACTTAGAATATTGTGAGAAATTGATGAAAGAATTTGAGAGGAATAAAATCAGAGCTGATATTGATGATAGAGTAGAAAGAATAGAAAAAAAAGTAAGGGATGCAGAAACTGAATGGATACCATTAATAGTGGTTGTTGGACAGAAGGAAAAAGAATCAAAAAAATTGGCTGTAAGAATTAGAGAAACTGGAAAAATAGAAAATATTTCTTCAGAAGAGTTGATAGAAAAAATCAAGAAATTAACAAAGGATTATCCTTTCAAGCCGTTATCAATTCCTAAATTCTTGACAAAAAGACCGAAATTTGTATAATTGGTTGTTTCCACTGGTTATTTTCATTTATGTAGTGGAACACCCATATAACATTTTTCAGTAGATTAAATGAAGATAAAGTGGTTAAAAATCGCTTTTCAATTTCCAATATTTATACAGTATCTTATTTTGTTTTTTTAGTTCATGCTGAATTTGTCTTGGTGATTTTGTAATTCCATTTTTTACAAAATAGTAATCCCAAATTTTTTCTTTTTGTGGTTTTTTCAAAAGAAATTGAATATTTTTCCAATGAAAATTATGACAAAGAATCATAACAATAGATTTTTTATTTATTCTTGCTTCCATTTTTCTTATATTTTCAATCATGTATTTTTCTCTGAGATAATTCCACACGATATTATTTAATTGACTTTTTGTTCCTTTAAGACTTGTAAGCTCTACTGGTCCGTCTATTTCAAATAGATATATTTGCTTTCCTCTAATCCATAACTGTTCAATAGCTTCGATAATTTTATATTCGGCTTTTAACCATGGATATTTCTTAGAAGAAACTGCTAAGCCTCTTTTCCATCCTTCAATCTCTTGCTTAGGTTTTTCTTTTGGCTCAAATTTATTAAAATCACTTAATGAACTGCCTTCATGAATAGGATATTCAAATAAAATAACATTTGGCTTAATCTTTAAAATTTCTTTAGCCTTTCTATAACTAATTTCATTTTTATGCTCAGATTCTTCAATATGAATTAGTCTCATAATTAAAACTAATATGCTATGTTTATAAAAAACTATCAAAATCTACCGCTTTTAACAATTTTTGACTAAATTCTAACATGTTTCTAGAAAATGTTACCCGGGTGTTTCCCAACCTTATTTTCATATAACCTATTGAAAAAATAGGGTAATAACAATTATTTAAAATAGAAATAATTCTGATTTTATTAAGCAGTTTCCAGTTTTTGCCAAATTAGATCGAATATTGGTTTTAAAACATCGCCTGCGACATGCTCGCTTTGACTCCATAAAGCCAAGTCTTGAGTTGGATGAACTTCTTCCTCATCTGTCAAAGCCATGATAACATGGGAATCGTCAACCACGAAAAATCTTCCAACTATCTCAGGTTTGCCTATCTTTCTGATTTCAGCAAAACCTTTCAATCCCTCTACAGCTGGATTATTCTTTTCATATGGTGCTGCTATCCTTATTTTAACTCCCCTATCAGAAGCTTTTTTCAAAGCATCTCCATGGATAGAGTGTAAATCAGCTAGATTTTTTGCTGTTGTTAAAATGAATATGTTGCTCTTTGCATTTTTGAAAATTGTTTCAAGTTGCTGATACATTGCATCTCTTCCTTTCAAAGAACCTGTCATCTCTCCTGGCTCTAAGAGTGTAAATCCTTTTTTGTATATTTTCTCTAGTTCCTTCAAAGTCTGAGAATTTTGTATTCTTGTTATGCCGTCTATCAATATGTTTGTATTTTCTCGGATTTTCTTTTTCGCTCTCTCTAATGCTTCGTTCGGAGTTACTGCTATATACTTCAAAGGCTTAGATGGTTGTATCATCACAAAACCTTTTTCAGCCAAAGATTCTAAGACATCATATGTTCTACTGTGAGGTACTTTTGCTAGAGAAGATAGTTCTCCTGCTGTTGATGTTCCTCTAGAAAGTAAAGCAACCCATAGTTTTCTTTCATAAAGATTCAAACCAATCTGCTTCAATGCATCTAAAACTGCTTGAGGCCCTACCATTTAATCACTATATTTTAAACGATTTCCACTATATAAGCTTTGCTACTTATTTGTGGTTAATAATTTTATAAGGAGTTAAATATTTAAACTCTTCCAAAATCGTAAATTTAGTCCTTAGCTCTATCTTCTGAGTTAAGATAAGGTATTTAAATTTAAAATAGTATAAATATAACGGTGTTATAATGAAACCATATTGTGAAACTGTTGCTCAGACGGTTCTTCCTACTCTGAGAGCATTGATAGCAAAGGATCTTATGGAAAAATATAAACTGACTCAAGAAGAGGCTGCATCAAAACTCGGTTTGACTCAGTCTGCTATTTCACAATATAGGAGAGAATTAAGAGGTTCAAAAATTAAAACAATAGAAAAAGATAAAGTAATTACAGATGAAATAGAAATCTTTGCAAATAGGATAGCTTCAGGAGAACTAAATTCATTAACAGCTTTAGATGCTTTTTGTAATATATGTAGAATAGTTAGGAAAAGGAAACTGTTGTGTGAGTTGCATATAAAGCATTTTCCTGAATTAGAAAAATGTACCATATGTTTTGAAAAATAATCAACAAATAATTTTTCCAACTTCTTGTAAAAGTGTTTTGTTTATATAAATTGTAGAGTTTGTTCTTACAGCTAAAGCAATTGCATCAGAGGGCTTTGTATCTATCTTAGATATTTTGTCACCATATCTCAAGATAAGATTAGAAGAGTAATATTCGCCATTAAAACTCTCGATCTGAATAGAATCTAGTGTTATATTGAAACTCTTTAAAACAGCCACGAATGTATCATGTGTGTTTGGTCTTTCTTCTATAATACCTCTCATACCAGTTTCTATTGACTGAGCTCTCTCAGGAGAGGTTTCAGCTATTATTGCAGTACAGTTAGTGCCAACTATTATTGTATTTTCTGAAACTCTTATGACATCTGCAACTACATAATTAGTAATATCAATAATATTTATGACAGCCAAAGAGATAAATGAAAATAGAACTAGAATTATAAAAATAAATAAAGGGGTTTTAGAAACCTTTTTTCTTTTCATAAATATTATTAACCTTCTGTTTTTAAGTCTTTTTCTTTACCATGGGTAATCCGGTTCTAGGGTTTTCTATAATATGATATCCTTCAGGTAAGTCTATAGAGTCTTCAGAACTTTTACTAAAAAAGAAAAGTCTTCCTCTTGAATGTAACCAAAAAGTTACTCCTCTACTATTTTTATGACTGTATGCCATAATTTCACCTCATAAGTTAAATCTAATTAGAAAATCACCTATTTAAAGTTAGCGAAGAGCTGTCCAGTCTGTTTTCACATTACTACAATTTGTTGAAACTCTAACTTGTTTTACATCGGCTTTGTTTGCACCAACAGGTTGTGATACTATTGTTCCTGTAGCGCCAGCAGCCAAGGATAAACCTTGAACATCGGAAAAGGATAAAGCAGTATCATTTGTAAAAATAACATCGAATTTGAAATTACCTAGACCAATGTTTTGTGCTTCAACAATAGCAGTTATTTTTTGGCTTGAGGCATCCCATTTGGGGTAGTCTGCTGTCACATAAATTATATTTCCACCAACACATGTTGGGAGTGATGCCAAGGTTGATTTAGTATATGAGGAAACGAAAGTCGCAAGAACAGCAGCAACACTCATAGTTATTACAATCAATAAAACAGACGCAACTAGAGGCGAAACACCTTTCATATCATCACTCTTTAATTTATTGAAGTTTCTATATAAACTTTTATCTGACGGACATCAGGTTTATAATTTGTTTTTGATTTGTTGAATTAAAACCATTATTCTTTATAACAATTGTATGTGAACCTTTTCCAAACTCTCCTCCACCAGTTATATCGAAATTAGTAAATGAAAGATTAAGATATATTCTATTTAAGTAACCTTTAATTTCTATATCATCTTCGTTCTTTGAAACTCCCACTCCTATTATCTGAGCACTTGTATCCATTGAGAACAATATCATGTCGTTTTGAGTGTCTATAGAATAGCTACCACCGCTAATACTAAGCGGTAAACTTCTAGTAGAGCCCTCGCCTTCCCAAGCAACATTGTCGATATAATTTCTTATCTCAATCAAATTGCTTTTTCCTTCTTGTAATAGAGCTATTTCTTTTGTTCTTTCTACTGCTGGATTTCCCATCTGAAACACTAGTGATATTGCAACTACTGATATCACTGTTACTAGGGCCATTGCAACTAATGGGTGAACACCTTTCATATATACACCGTTCTATTAATTATTAAATAATCTTTAAGATAAGAATCATCCAATTCTAGAGAAACATTCATATAAACTGTTATCATATTACCTGGATTTGAAATTGTAAAGCTTACGGTTTCTTTATAACCTTTTCTTTCAAAGATTTCTTTTGAAAAACTTATGAAACTGTCTAGATTTGTTGAAATATCTTCAGAATTCAAAATAGAAAGATCTACAGTCTCTACCAGCTCATTTTTTAAGTTCCAAAAACTCTTATACAAAGGACTTTCAGATTGGAGTGGAAATGATTTTGTTTCTGATTTTAATAAAACTAAAATTACTAAAATCAATAATAAAGCTATTATAAAAACTTGACCTTTCATTTTGACCAAATCCATAAATTAATTAAACTTGGATTAAAAGAATCGTCTCCTGCAATTAGATAACTTGATAGAAAAATAGATTTGTCTTTAGGTAATGGTATAGTACAGTCTGATGTTGAACATACCTTAAATTTAAAGTCTATTGTAAATGGTAAGCATTCTCTTAGATTATTATTGAGTTCTAAATTTAACGCATTTAAAGCATAGTATCTTAAGAGACCTTCATTATCAATATTTTTTAAACACTTATAACCTAATTCAGAAAGATTATCATTGGGTCTTGTTTGAATGGTATAAATATTCAATAGAGTTATCAAAATCAATATAGCTCCAAAAATAGATTCGATAGTATGAGCGAATCCTTTCATTACCATACCATAACCTTAGCTTTCGAAGCGAGTATTATTTCATCGGATTTTTCGATTAGTACCGGGACTTCTTTTGATATTATATTTGCTACTGCTGGTGGTTCTACTCCATAATTACACTCTATTAAAATTATTTTGAATTGGTGTTCAAAACCAAAAATATTTTTGGCATCCTCATATCTAGTGGAATTTAAACTAGAACATTTTTCTTGAGAAACTACTGGTATAATTTTTTCAGATATGATTTTACCTTCTACCTCATTATTAGATGAAATGTAATCTATTGAGGTTGTCTTATCTCCGTAATAGATTATATTTACTTTCTTCTTTTCATATGAAGAAAAGCTTAATGTAAATGTTATAAAAACTTTATTTCCATCGGTAATTTTTACTGAACGTATCTCATTCGTAAAACTATCATAAACATGCACCTTGTTTACAACTGGCTCTAAAGATATATTGATTTGTTCGGAATGTGTCCTGTTTCCTATCTCTTTAAATAGAATTTGTATTTTATTGAAATTAGAAACAAGGCTTTTATCATTTTCGGTTTCAAACAACTGTCCTTCTAAAGATGATTCGGACTTTTGGAGATCAATTATTCTAAAGTAATTAAAATCTCTAGAAAAATTATTGTTTACAAAAAATATTGCAAAAAGTATTATACCAATCGTTAATGCAAAAGCTATTACAAAATCTATATGACTCATGTTATCAGTCTTATTGAAGTGATATCAGGATATTTTTTCATCTCAATTAGTGCCGGTGGGTAAGATGAACCACTTAGAATCGCATTTATGTTTAGATCCTTTTTAACTTCTATTGTCTCACCCTTAAAATTAATTTTAACCTTTAGCTCGCTCTGGTTCAATTCTATCAAATATTTCTTATTTCCTATATTTTCTGGAATTGGAAGTGAAATCTTTCCTTCTGACCCTGAATTATACAATTTAAAAATATCATCTCTTATAGACTCTGCAATAAAATCAATTTGGGCTTTAGTAAATCTTTTTCCTATATCATCTGAAAAATCAGAAACAGCAACTAATAATAAGGCTACGGCTAAAAAACCGACTGCAAGTAATGTTGCATATGAAAGTAGAGGAGATATTCCCTTCATATAAATTAGTTAATTACTCCTCAATAAAAGTTTATGCAAAGAATGATATAATGCTATAACCAACAACTATTAAAATTAAAGAGTGTTTTATTCCAGCTACAATTCTGCCTTCTGACATTTTACCTATAACTAAACCAGCAAAAAATCCTTGCAATAAAACTAATATTTTGAAAGTATCTAAATAGAACTTTGCTAGATTCTCAAGATTGGCTTCTGGTGAAAAACTAGAGAAACTTGGAATAAGAAGAACTTGTAAAATTATCAGAACACCTATGAAAAGGAAGAAAATTATATATCCGGTTAGCATTTGATTATAAATTGTAGACGAACGCTCTTTCATTATATTGCTTATCTCTGAAGTACTCTTACCAACAGAATCAAAAATCTCTGCTATATCGCCTCCTCCCCGATGTGTTTCTATTATAGTTGAAACAGCTCTTTGTACAGCTTTTGTAGAGTATCTAGAAAAATTATTCAATATTTTATCAAATGGAACTCCCCAATCTATCTGGGTGACCATTCTTTTGACATGAGGTGTCAATGATCCATAAAAAGTTTCCTTTGTTGCTGTTATTGCTTGGGGCAATGTCATACCAGTTCTCATATTCTCTGCAACATCCCTCAAAAAGTAAGGAAATCTTTCTTCTATATCTTTTTTTGTTAAAAATTTCATATACTCAGTTATAGCTACACCTGTTACAGCAATAGCTATTGCGATAAAGTTCACAAAGTTTGAAAAAATTAGTAATTGGTTTACTACATAAACAAAAATGCCTAGAAATAGAAATGACAAAATTATTTGTGTTGAAATCGTAATTTTTAACATAAAATCACATCTTAGGTTGAGTATAATTAATGAAAGCCAGAAATACTATATTCAATACAACTAAGGAATATATGCCGTATTTAATCAATTCTTCTGCAGTCATTCCAAAAAGTGTTCCACCTAATATTCCTAATATCGGTAATATTACAATGAAAATGAATGGTGCAGCTATCAATAAAGCTGTATAAAAATCTGCATAAATAGAAAGCTGTTGCGTATACTTATTTCTCTTTATTCTATAATCAAATATGACTTTTTCTGATTCTTCAGTCAAATAGCTTTTTAAACTACCACCTGTTTGTATTGTTGTTAAAACACCATGCAAAAAGTCTTTAAAGGTTGGAGAAGGTGTTTTAGATGCCACATCTTTTATTGCTGTTATTTCATCCAATCCAAAAATATCGATATATCTTGCTATCTTTTCAGCTTCTCTGGAAATTTCTCCATAATCCTTGAATTGTGAGAGAACTTTAAACATAATTCTAGGCGGAACTCCTGATTCAGCAACTGCGGCCATATGATTTAGTGCAAACGGTAAATTTGTTTCTATATCATTTTTTCTTTTTTCCGTAAGGGATGCTGGATAACTATAGTAAAGTAAAAACGTTAAAGATGCAAAAAAGGAAGGAACTATAAGCAAACCGGTTATAGATAGTAAAATATTTAGTCTTAAATATAATGAAAAGGCAAGTGTAATGAAAAATGTAAGAATAAAAACGAGAGCTGTTAGGAAAAATATTATCGAAAGATAAGTTCTAAATAATATCTTTGTATCTGCTGTTATCAAGGAGATCTTCAAGGATTTAAAGTAGTCTGAGTATCTATCGGCTATTTTACCAAACAATCTTATTGCTGGTCTTTTCAAAAAATGATAGTCTTCTTTTTTTATTTTTATAACTTTCTTTTTGACCATACAATAAATTTAGAATGGTTTATATATATTCTTACATCTTAACAAATGCTTCTTCCTTTGGATAGACTATGATTCCTTTTTCTGTTATCCTGTATGGATGAAGCTTTGTTGAATGCGCTGAACCACGCATCTTCCAAACTGTCAAAGACCTCGCAAATTGTGAACCCGTCCTCGTATAGTAAAGAACAATTATTCCATCTGTTACAAATTCTTCTACACCAAATCTCGATAAAGTCTCTTGCATTGGAAGAATTTCTGAAACAAGAATTGAGGTGCAATTCAATTTTCTCAACAATAGAGAGATTTGGAAAACTGTTCTTCTTATTTCAGGAGCATCTCTTATATACAATCCTAATGCAGAGATAGAGTCTATAACAACCCTTTCTGCGTTTATCTTTTTTATGTTAGATTCAATCAAATCATAAATATCCTCAACATGGAAAGGATCATACCTAACAAAAGCAACCTTTTCTTTCTTTTCATACTGAGAAAAGTCCCATCCAAGTTTTAAAGCATTTTCTTTTATATTTTCTGTAGGTTCTTCAAAACTTACATAAACACCTGGTTGACCATAATCCTTGATACCATTATAGATAAATTGAGATGAAAAAAGAGTCTTTCCGGTTCCAGTGGTTCCTGTCAATAAGGTTAGAGATCTAGGTATCAGACCTCCTGATATCAATTCATCAATCCCAACCACTCCTGTTTTTATACGCTCTGTCTTTTGCATATTTATAATCTGTGATTTTTATATAAAAAGCTTTAATAATGAGATTCAGAATTATTATTATGTCGAAATTGTCAATGTTTGGTTATGGAACAATGGTTTTTGCATTAATTGTTTCAACCTTATATGTTTATGGTTTTATACCAAAAGATCCTGTTTCCCTTAGTCTGGCATTAACTCCACTGTGGATGTGGGGATTGACATCTATTTTCTTACTTTGGACAAGAGAGATGGATGGACTTTTATTATCAACAGGATTTATAACATTCACAATTTTTGTAAGTTTAATACTATTCTTTACAAGTTATCTGGTTCGTTAAGTGCTCCGAGAGGGATTTGAACCCTCGACCTTCTGCTTAGGAGGCAGACGCTCTATCCAAACTGAGCTATCAGAGCATAATGAATAAATTGAGAAAAAGATTATTTAAACAAAAACTCTTATTGTCTTTTTTGTTGTTATTGCTCTTATCAAAGCTTTTCCTAAATCAGAACCTTTAGAAACCTTTATCTGGCCTGACCTACCAACTGTAGCTGTAAACAGATATTCGCTTTCAATATAGACGTTTGCATTTTTACCTGAAATTCTTTTTTCAAACGATAAAACTATGTAAGCTCCTGTCTCATTAACATCAAAACTTATCTCTTTACCCAAAGATTCAACAATAGGTTGAACTTCAATGGATATTCCAAGTCTATCTTCAATGTTCTTTATTGTTTTTCCGTCCTTTCCAATCAATCTTGGAATAATCTCATTACCAACTTTTACGACCACTTTATTATCAGAAACAAAATCTATCTCTGCTGAAGGATCAAATTTTCTTATCTCTGATTTTATCCTATCAGAAGCCAGCTTTTGTAAAGCAGTTTTTTTCTCTTCCATAACAGGTATAACAGCAGTTTGTTCGCCGTATGTATAGATTTCATACTCTAAACTTCCTGTTTCAAAATCCTTTACCTCGACTATTGGTCTTGCCAAATCTGCTTCTGTCATTCCCTGAGGAACCCTGACTATTAGGTTCAGAGAATAGATTTTTTCAATTCTTCCGTTTTTAATAAAAATTATTGTGTCAATGACATGAGGTATAACTCCTAATTCTATTTTTCCTATGAATCTCTGAATAGCATCTACAGCATCTGTTGCATGAACAACTCCTATCATTCCTATACCTGCCAACCTCATATCAGAAAAAATCTCAAATTCCTTTGTCCTTCTTATATCATCAAATATCGTGTAATCAGGTCTCACTAAGAGCAATATATTCGCTGACTTTTCAAAGCTTCCATCCAAAGCTCCGTACTGAGTTATCTCTGGTGGAACCTGTAAGTCTCTTGGCTGTTCAAGGGTTTTAATGATTTTTCCTTGTTTGAAATAAAATTCTGCAAGTGAAGCTGAAAATGTCGATTTTCCGCTACCAGGAGGACCTGCAATCAAAATTCCTTCTGCTCTTTTTGCTAACCTATCTTTCAATTTTTCAGAAAGTTTGTAGTCATCTAAAGTTAGTTTAATGATTGGTCTGACCAAAGTTATTTCTATTCCATCAGAGAACGGAGGTCTTGCAATAGCAATTCTTTTATCTTTTAATTGAATGACAGTAGCTCCATGCTCTCCATATTCTACAAAAGAGTCTTCCCAATATCTAGCAGCATCCAGAATTTCTGTTGTAAAAGCTTCCAGCTCTTCGGTATCCATCTTTTTTTCCCTTAAAGCAACAAGTTTTATTTCTCCAGGTTTTCCTCTTTTTGCATAGGGTATTGCTCCTTCCTTCAAATGTAAAGACATTGTATCAGGAGTTAGAAAATCTTCTATCTTTATTTTTTTAGCCTTTTCCCAAGGTTCAAAATACTTTATTTCTATGCCTTCTGCCTCTGCAACTAATGCTTGCAAAAGATCTGTTGTAATCAAAACAGCATTGTTTTGTCTTGCAACATCTATTATCAAAGCATCTATTCTTCCAGATTTTGCTAGAAGTATGTCTTCATAACTTTGTCTCTCGCCAATGAATTTTACATTTATATCATGTTTTTTGGAAATTTCTCTTATATTTTTTATTTCCTCTAAACCAATATAACCAGTCTCTTTTCCTTTGGCTGCCTGGGCCTGTAATTCTCCAATAACAAGTTGTGGAATTATTATCTCAGCTTTATCCAATTTTTTAGCATTTATCAACTCTTTTATCTTTCCATTTACAATTGCAGATGTATCTGTACAAATCTTTTTCATTTCTATTTCTTTTTCAATAGGTTTAATTCTTTTTTTCATAAAAACAGTTGTTTAGCGAAATATTTAAAAAGATTTCTTAACTCGGATTGTCGTGTATAATCTTTAGAAATTATATTTTATAGCAAGAGAAAGTTTAAATCTTTTGATTTTTTAAAAGATTAATATGAGAATAGCTTGTCCTGAGTGTGGTTCAGAGAAGATTTCGAGGTCTGTAGGAGAAATATCTTGCAGGAAATGTGGTTTTGTAATCGATGAAAATATAATTATGTGCGAGTAAAACCCTTAATAAGACTTTTTTAAACGGTTTGCTATCTCATATTTAACATAATTTTTATATAAGAAACAATTATATTTAATTATGAAAGGCGTTTCTACACTATTAATAGCAATACTTTTAATGGTTATTGTAGTCTCGGTAATGATAATAGCAATGCCGTGGGCTGGAGAAAAAATACAAGAGTCTACAGATATAACTGAAGTGAAATCTATTAAATCACAGTTTGACTATTGTAATGATATGATAATTGAAACTGCCAGAACTGGTTCTACAAATAAATGTATCTTTTCGGTTAGTAAAGGTAGAATAACAGGAACTCGAGAAGGAATTAATTATGGAGTGGTGACCTCTGCTAAAATATGTGACCAACAAGAATGGGTTCAAATAGATGAGAAAAGACATGTTTGGCAGAATTGTGATGTTTCTGGTAGTGATAGAATTTTTGATATGAGATGGAAATTTCCTTCTGAGTTAGAGGTTCAAGGACAAGGAATGGTTGGAAATCAATTTAGAGGTGATTATTTTTTAGGTAATATTAACTTCGGTGGTCCAATAAACTTTACAACACTAACACTTTATATCTTATTTGAATACGGGGAGGGTGAAGCTGGAAATATTGTTGAAATAAGTAGGGTTGATGTCAATCCTTATAACATAACTTTGAGTATAAAAATTTCGTGAGGTGATTGAATGAAGAAACTTGTTTTTTGTACAATAGCAATAATGCTATTGTTTAGCAGCATAGTTGCTGCTGAGATACCCAGATACATTAGCATACAAGGTAGGGTAACCAACGCAGATGACTCTCCGGTTGCTAGCGGTAGCTATCGATTTTTGTTTAATGTAACAAACAATACTGGCAAGGAGCAGTGGAGTGAGACACAGACTCTATATGTTGACAAAGGACTCTTCTATGCTGAATTGGGAAGAAATTCATCAGGAATTTATCTGCCATTTGAAGGTGATTATGATCTTTTTGTTGAAGTCACATTCAATAACCAGAAACTATCTCCTAGACTTAATCTGACAAGCACTGGTCATACTATATGGGCATCTTATCTTATGCCATACGAACAATACACTAATATTAGAACATCTGCTGAGATGCAAGCATCAATCTTCCGTGATTATGATAATTATTACAATTTCATAGACCCATCTTCTACTACCTATAGTTTGAATGTTTCTGGCGGAGGTAGGTTTTATGGAAGTAACACTTATGGTTTACAGGCAAGAAGGTTTATAGATTTGGATAGCACTGGATACTATGTTGATCCAGCTTCTACTTCACTCATGAATGTTGTAAATGCCTCAATATATTATGACAGGGAGAATTCAGGATATTATGTCAATCCTTATGGTATTTCTATTTTGAATCAGACCAGAACCAATCAGACAAATGCCTCTCAGTTCTGCATACCCGGAGCTTCTCCTGATTGCATAACTTCTTGGCCATCTGGTGGAGGTGGTGGATGGGCTACAAGTGGAAGCAATGTTTATAATGACACTACTGGCGTCAAGGTTGGTATAGGAACTGCTACACCTGTAAATACATTGAACGTTGTAGGCAATATAAATATAACTGCTACTACTAGTCCTGCTCTGTATTCTAAAACAAGTGGAACATATGCCGGGCAATTTGAAGGAAAGTTATACTCTTCTAATGATGTGGAAGCCCCAAGATTTGTAGATTCACAAAACACAGTATACTATGTTGATCCTGCTGGAACATCTAAAATAAATTATCTTGAAATAAATCGTGGTGGTTCAGGTTTAGGACATTCATTGACTATAACCGGTGATTCAAGATATTGGGGATGGGGTTATTGGAATGATACCCCAAGAATAGAATACGCTTTCTTTAATGGTACTGCTATGGAGTGGACGAAGATGACAATTGGACAATCAAGTGTTGGGATAATGTCATATCCTGGTGATTCTGCTTTAGAAGTAGCTGGTACTATAGATGCATCACAAATGAGAGATAGAGACAATACAGTATACTATGTTGATCCTGCTGGAACATCTAACATTAATGCATTAACATGGATTGACAGTAGTTGCAATTCAGGAAACGCTATCAGGGCAATTAGCTCAACAGGCGGATTAACATGCGAACCTGTTGGTGTTGGAGGTGGCGGATGGGCTACTTCTGGTAGTTATGTTTATAACAGCACTACTGATGTCAGAGTTGGTATAGGGACGAATAGTCCTACTCAAAAATTGGATGTTAATGGAACTATAAATGCTTCTAATTTAACTGATAGAGATTCCTCTGGATATAGTATGGATCCATCAGGAACTTCTAATTTAGGAAGTGTAAACATAGCTAGCTGGCTACAAATGAGTGGTAATATTCTTATGAGTGGAAACAATATAACAAATGCTGGTTATGTTGGTATTGGAACAACTAATCCAAGTGAAAAACTAGATGTGAATGGACTTATAAAAATACCAAGTGCTAATGCAAATGATAATGACTCACCAGGAATTGTATTTGCATCTAACGATGATTTCTTGTATGATGGTGAATATTTGAACCATTATGGATATGGATTCCACACGTACAACGATGGTAGTTCAGGCATTAATGCATATATTGCAAGCTATTATGGAATTGATTTCTTTACAGCTGGTCTTGAAAGGTTAAGAATAAATTCAAATGGTAGAGTTGGTATTGGAACAACTAATCCACAATCAAAACTAGAAGTGAAAGATCAGATTAGGATTGCTAGATCGAACGATGACTATGGTTATGTTTTTAAAACAGAAAGTACGGGCAATTATTTATACATTGGGTATATGACGAGCGCAGATACTTGGTATCCATCAGAGCCGAGAATTACTCTTGATGCCAATACTGGCAATGTTGGTATAGGAACAATAACTCCTGGTTATAAATTAGATGTAAATGGTTCTGCTAATGCTCAACAGTTATGTATAGCAGGCGTTTGTCAATCGAGTTGGCCATCTGGTGGAGGTGGTGGATGGGCTACAAGTGGAAGCAATGTTTATAATGACACTACTGGCGTCAAGGTTGGTATAGGAACTGCTACACCTGTAAATACATTGAACGTTGTAGGCAATATA
>Ga0315296_10002892_pt1 | contig 14506 bp, 21 predicted proteins | sample YL17G14_18_MG_FD_203921 | JGI IMG/M metagenome (GOLD analysis project Ga0315296, IMG submission 203921) | Sediment microbial communities from Yellowstone Lake, YNP, Wyoming, USA - YL17G14_18 | ecosystem: Environmental > Aquatic > Freshwater > Lake > Sediment | place: USA: Wyoming | collected... | reverse complement strand
TCCCGGCGACCGCACCATAAATTATTGCTCTTTTGATTGGTCAAAAGAAATTTTCTTTGACTGGTCAAATCAGCTTCTGATCATAAGATTTTATGCGGGCGGGGTGGGATTTGAACCCACGACCGCAAGCTTAGGAGGCTTGCGCCCTATCCGTACTAGGCTACCCGCCCCTTCTATTTGAGAAACTAAGCTCTTTTCATAATGTTTAGACCAAGTTTCTCTTTTACCTTTTTGTAGTTGGTCTAAGGTTAAGTTTTGTGTTCTTAGTTGGTCTATAACGTAGTCTTTAGTAACAACAATATAGTGAAACTTAGGCTTTTTGTCTATAGAAGAATATCCATCGTATATTCTAACTCTAAAGTAGTTTTTACCTATCACTTGTAGAAGTCCTATCTCTCCGTTAAGTGTTGTTATGTTTACCATTTCGTTATCACCTCCCTACATGTTTGTGTTTATCCACTACCTATATGGTCAAGTAAACTATAAATAATTAGCTAAAGAGAACCTAAACACTTGTTTAGAATTTAATTAGATATTAGGAGCATATATCCAATTTAGATTAGAATAGTGGAGCGTACGACTAGCTCTATACGATCAGATAGAAACTTAATAATTAATTAAACAAGTGTTTAGAATAAATACTAAATAGTGAGTACCTGATATATTAAATCTCAAGATAGAGGAGATTATGTCTATCTATCCACTAATACCCTATAAAGACCTAGAGATTATGTATTATAAACCAATATTCTAAGTTAATCTATATTATAGATAGACTTCTATAGTCTTAGGTTTATAGAGTAGAGACCTGGATAGATAGAATGATAATAGTCTTAGTCTCTCTATAGTCTTTCTACATCTTTCTATATCTCTCTTCATTCTTTCTATGTTGTTTCTATCTCTTTCTCTATTCCTTTCTATATGGTTTCTATTTCTCTTATAGATGAGAGATGTATGTGGTCAAAGGCTACAAGCTAAAGAAACTAATGACCTCTTCCATAATGGTCTATGGTTATTCTTTAGAGATAAACGAATAGAAATTCTAATGGAAGAAATAATATATAGAGGATCATAAGACCAAATGATATATCTAATATCTTAGAAGAAGTCTTTAAGAAGAAAGGAATCCTAGGTTTGGAATCTTAGGAAAATATCAAAAGGATTCAGACAGACAGATACCAGCTTTATGGAGTTCTATCTCTAAAAGTATCAAAATAAACTAGAAAATGACAAGCCTTTATATTCAACCTCTGTATCTATAAGGGTAGAGAGGTTAAGAGTCTGAAAAAGGCTTTAAATCTATATATGCCTATTTAAGTTGTATTCAACTTTAAACTCTTCCTCTCTATCTTAAAGAAGAAAGAAGGAATAGAATTGAAATGTTTTTGTCTAGATGTATATTCAGACTGGAGTCTGATCCATCTATATCGAATAATCTTCTAAAGTTTCTATAAGAAGAAGGAGGTGTAATTATATCTAAATTTAATTTGAATAAGATGTATGAAGTAATGTCAGCACTACAGAAGGAAATAAGGAGAGGAAATGAAGAGAATGCTCTCTACTGGGCATTAGAATTAGAACAGCTTAATAGCACTCTTCTATGGAATAGACTAAAGGTCATAGCTAGTGAAGATATTGGTATAGCTCAATCTTTCATATCCATACTTATAGAGACTTTATATAGACAGTATCTAGACTTCAAGAAAAAAGATGAATCTAAATTGTTTTTAACTCATGCGATTCTAGCTCTATGTAGATCTCCTAAAAATAGAATAGTTGATGAATTTCTTACAGTTATTGCTGGAGAAAGGAAGGAAGGTAAGAAGGTAGACGTTGAAGACTATGCTTTAGATAAGCATACGGCTAGAGGAAGAGCTATGGGGAGAGGTATGAAACACTTCCTAGAAGAAGGAGCTAAACTTGTCAATGAATCACAAGAAGTTAAGAATCCCTACAAGGAGAGAGCTAAAGAATTCTGGCTAGAGAAAGATAAGTAAAGGACTAACTCTAACTAAGTTTCCTTCTATGCAGATCACCTAGTATTACTTTCTAATGATGAAGAATTGACTAATGCATTAGGCTATTCTTCTTATTATGCTTGGACTATAGGATCATCTAGGTTTCCTTCTATACTTCTATCTTTAACCTAGGATTAGAACACTAGAAATAGACAAATGTTTATATACCTCTTCTCTATATTAAAAAGTATATAGAATATAAAGGAGTATGATAAATATGGTTAAGAGCCAGAAACACTCTGAATCTACAGAGAATGATACTAGATATAAGGATAAAGAACCAGAAGTACAATCACAACAAGTAAAGAAGAATAAAGCAATTCAACCAGTCCATCCAGATACACAGAATCTTAAGCAACTTAATCCTAGATTGACCGATATATATGGTGTAGAAGTTGTTAATGGTATAGTAGTCATTAAGAAAGAGGAGAAGAAGTAAAATGGATATAGAAGAGAGTAGACAACATATCCTGGATTTTTCTACTGCTTTATCTGGTTTTATTGAAGACTTCCCAGATCATCTATATGATGCACATTTTAGAACAACTACTACAGAAGAATTGACTAGGTATCAATCGAATGTTTATAATTATTATAAGTCTGGATATGGATATGGCTATGAGCCTTCAGTTATTCAAGGTCTACGCCTAGTTGTTAAGAAACTTGAAGACATGATTAACAAACTTAAAGATACTAAGGGAGAACCAGATCTGAAGGAGTATCTAAATGACATGTACAAGCAACTAAAAGGAATCCTAGATAGTCTAACTAAGAAATATGGAACTTCACCAGAACCCAGTGAATATGAGAAATCCTATGAAGATAGGAAGAACAAGAAGGCTTACTATTATCCAATTAAGCAGTATCCACAAAAGAAGAGAACAGAAAAAACACTTACAGGTCTATCTGTTGAAGAACAGACCAGAGATGAGATTATGAAGGTACTAGAGGAAGGTATAGACAATCCTGGTTCTAGAACACCAGATGGTATTCTTACACCAGAAATGTGGAATTATACATTACAGAAACTTAGAGAGAAATACCTAGAATACAAAAAGAAGAACTCTACAATAGCACTATCTAAAGATGAAGAGCCTAAGAATCTATTAGACATAATTAGACTGAAGGGAAAGCTTCCAAAGAAGGAAGACTAACAATGGGTATCTATAGAAGACAAGTAATGGAACTGGAAGAGATAGGACTACATCCTTTCATTACATTCAAAGAATTGAGGAAGAGATTTAAAATCTTTCCAATATACCTCCTTCGTGACCTAAGGAAGCTAAGAAGACATAACTTTATTCTAAGAAGTGGATCGCCCTATTACTATAAGTATAGACTTAGTTACAAAGGCTATCTCTATATGAAGATTAAGGAATACCAGAATCTACTTAGAAACTATATAGAATTGGAGGAGAGTTATAATGAGTAAAGAAGAAGATGCTAAACTATCAGCTCAACTGTCAATCATTCTAGAGTACCTTAATGATCTTAATGAGAGAATGTTTAGACTAGAAAAGAAGGAACTATCTAATACTATAGTTGATACTAATAATTATTCTTCTAAGATTCCACAGACCAGAGAAAAATCTCTACTTGAAGTAGGTGAGAAGGTTGAAGAAGAGAGAGAAACTCTACAGAATTCTGAAGACATTATTAAGGAAAAGATTAGGAAAGTTGTAGACCAGATTTTAGAGTATTCTAAAAACATAGATTACATACAATCAGGAATCAGAAGATCTTAAAGTAACCCTAAATGAAGGTTCGAGTTAGATATTTCATATTTGACCCACCTAGCCTGATAGGATTACAGTTTAGAATAAGGAGGAATATAAATGAAAGAAGAAATATTTGAAGAACCTAGGATAATAAAAAAGAAGATTATTATTCCTATGACTGATAAGTACTCACTCCACTTGTTACTTCTAGAAGAGAATAACAGACATATTATCATGCTCCGTCTATTTTCTAATATCCACCAGGAATACAGTCTCAACAAGTTACTATTAATGGATCCAGAAGAAGCCCTTAAGGTCTCTAATGCTCTAAAAGAAATCTTAGAAGAAATAGGAGGAAGAGAAGAATGACTAAGGAGATTATGAGTGAACTTAAGTATTTTGAACCTGTTGAAGTTCCTGCATATACCTTCTATACACTTAAGACCAAATTGTATAGAGAAATTATACAAAGATTCCTAGATTCCAATTACAAATGTGTAAGACTTAACTTAGAAATATTAGACAAGACCCCTAGACATGCTTATGAATCATTCAATTCTTGTATTAGAACTCATAAATATCCAATTAAGGTCTTTAGAAGGAACAATGAACTATACCTTATAAAAATACCACCAGAGGAAACTTAGGAGAATAAATATGTAGAGAAAGAGAAGGAGATAATATGATATCAGACATGGGTTGTACAAATATCATTCTTTCTCCAGATGCTATATCTTCTGGAGAGAAATATAAGGATTATGTAGAAGAGATTAAGGAATTGAAGAGTAATAGACTTATAACGGAGAATCAACAGAAAGGCATTCTTCTAGAGATTGTCTGTTATCTAGCTCTAAGGAATATTGGAGTTGTACCTATTCCTCTTCATAACCCATTCGATAGAGATTATCCTCTGGACAATCATTTAGACATAGATTTAATATTTAGACATGAAGGATTGACCTATGGAGTAGAATGTAAGAATACATCTATTAGATGGTCATGGAGTACTAAGTGGATTAAAGATGAGGTCATTGCTAGATTTGATAATGTTATGAAGGTTGTTCCTATAGATTGTAAGGTTATAGTATCCTCTTATGACCCTTTAGAGAGGAGGATATTGAAGGATTATTCTGTTCTAGCATTAGGAGAACAGGTTACACTTGACACTATTTACGAAGCAGTTTTGACCATGACCAAGCTCTATTTAAGCCTATTTAGAAGAAAGAGACCAGAAGATAGTCTATATACTGTACACGGGTCCCCTAATAGAGAAAGAATGAAACTTAGATATATACAGAAGAGACTATCTAATGCTTATGGTAATAGAAAGGAGTTGGAATAATGGATAAGGTACCTAGGAAATATAAAAGTACATACGTCATATCTCCTAAGGATAAAGAGAAGGAAGAGTTTGATAACCTTAGATACAGAAAAGACCTAACTAGGGAAGAACTGGATAGACGAGATGAATTAGAGTATAAGCTCAATAAACCAGAAGAGGATACACAAACAACTCTAATAAAATATAATAGAGTTTCTAGAATAAAAGAACGTGTTAGAAGTCTAGTTCCTTCTTGTGATAAGTGTAGACAGAAACAATACTGTGATGTACTAGAAGCTGAAGAGAAGATAAAGTGTCTTAAGAGAAGGGTCTATCAGTTTACTAAACTCAAATACAGACTATTCGATATAGACATAGAAGACAACTTATTGGATATAGCTATAGAAATATTCTGGAATAATATTAAGAGAGAAGAAGAAAATATAGAGAAAAAAAAGGAGAATACTAATTTAAATAGTGGAGACAAAGGTCTATCTTCAAATATAAAGACAAGGAGTATTGATAGTTATGTACAGAAGACATTGTAAGATATGTGGAAGATTTATATCAGATACTTGGAAAGAAGATATCTGTGAAGAATGTATACTAAATGAATTAAGTCTTATAAGGGGAGATTAGAATGGGAAGAAATTGTTTAGTTTGTCAAAGTTTATACGAAGATGAATATTCTAAATTATATAGCTTAAGGAAGAAGGTCTCTGAAATATTAGAATATTCCAGAGGAAAAGGAGATAGTTTTTCTTATAATAGCCTATCAAGACATCTAAAGCTTCATACTGGTACTAAAGTTTCTAACAGAGGAGATAGAGATAAACTACTAAAAGAAGAACTGGCTTCTACTGTTAATATAGTAAGGAAACTTAACAAATCTCTGGAGATATGCTCTTCTAAGATTGATAATCTATTAGATAACAATGCTCCTGACCAGACATTGTTAAAATATCTAAGTGAAACCAGGATGACCATAGAAACATTAAGGAATTTCCTTAAAGATTTCAATATTAAAGAGATAGACCAGAAGGAAGATATTTTCAATAGAATAATCTACTGTATGAAAGACTTTCCTTCTAATACTATAGAAGAATTTGAAAGAAGATGGAATGAATACTCTTCCATAAACGACAGAGAATAAAGAAGCTATTATCCTCTAGAAAATGTGGAAGAGGCTAAAGTCTTATAGAATCTGGATTTGAATATGTAACTGAAGTAGATGGTGTTAAGCTCTTTAGGAAAAGAAAATAGTCTTAAAGTGTAATTAAATTAACTATTCAATAGATTTTTAAGTGAATCAGAGTTATTCTCTTTAAATGACCTCTAAAGATAAAACTGACTTAGAAATAATTGCCACCCAGAGATTACAGTTTAGGTTATTAAATGCAACCTTTGGAGTTATTTCCTTTCTTCTTGGAACCAGCTCTTTTATGGGTGCAATATTTGTAACCCCTCTATCAGCTGGTAATAATCTGTATGCTATACCATGGATTCTTATGGGAATTATTGCAATATTGGCTCTGTCTAGAAATATAATCATAGAATCTATATTTAGAAAAATATCACATTCAAGCTTTCTGTCACTTATCTATTCTGGGAAAATAGCAACTTATATTGTACTCATTTCTGGGCTTTCTTTTTTTATCCTAGGTCTTCTAATTATTAATGCTAGATTGATATTGGTTTCTTTTGGTTTATTCTTCATATATGTCCCAATATTTCTTACCTTTTCTGAGCCTCTAACCTATGTAGGAGAAATAAGACTTCTCTTTGAGTTACTGACTACAAACTTAGATGATTTTGAGAATAGACAACCCTACCTCAGAACAATTTCTAAAAAAGTTGAGAACCAGTTAAAAATAGGTAATATCAAAGTTCCACATAATGAATTCATCTATTATTTCAATAAGGAACTGTTAAAGGGAAAAGATATCCAGAATGACCTTAAAAATATAGAAGCATGGATAGTTGATAAGAAAACCTCATGTTTTGAATCCCTAAGTAAGATTTATCCAGAAGACAAACTTGAACCTTGTAAGAGATATTCACTGTCTGGACAGCTTGTTAAGAACCCAACAATTATAAAATATATTTTGTATCTAGCTATTACTCTTATCCTAGTAGCTACAAATCCTGAATTACAGACTGAAATCCTCAAATTACTTAGATTATTGGGGATTTAGTATTTCTAATTAGTTCTTTTGGTTCTGCTATAAGTTTTATGTTCTTAGATTGGAGTTAGACTCTTTAGAAAAAGAAAATGAGTTACTTGCTATTTGGCAGAATCTCATCTCTGTACCTATTCTTAAGTAATAATTGTTATAGTAACCGTAAACAGTAATCCAGCATATAAAAAGATGAATAATAGAGTGTACACCCACACGTACTCTAACTCGATAACATACTCCAATAACTATAGAAGATTTATCCGTAAATGTTATTTCTTAGATTGAACTATGGAGATTAGGAGAAAGGAAAATCGTGAAGAAAACAGTTTCTGGAATAATGCTAACACTGCTGTTAATAGGCATGTTAACGTTGACATTCAACATAACACCAGTTGTAGCAACCGATTCACTTAACGACCCCTTAGGCACGCCGAATAGTTCGGATCCCAACCTTCCAGGTGATCATCCTCCAACCACATACTTTATGTGGACAGGACATGGTGGACTTAAAATTTCCGCAATTGGTTCACCTGCGGCTCCAAATCCATCCGGGTCTTTCAACATATCTGGAATTCCTGCAGGTTCCTCTATCGTCAAGGCAGTAATGTATACAACGTCATTTGAGCAATCACCAGTTTCCGTATCAGCCACTCTGAGCGGTAATGCCCTTAGCGCTGTTACACCATTTGCACATGATGCTGGAACAGGATATTCGTACTATGACTTATGCTCATGGCGCTGGGACGTGACAGCGATTGTCACTGGAGATGGAATATATCCATTCACAACTTCAGGAATGGCTGGCCAAGCATTTCTATCTGCACTAGTAGTCGTATACAGCAATCCCTCTGAGCCCTTAAGGCAGGTTATTATTAATGATGGCGCTGAATCGCTTTATGCTGAAACTGGCACTGAGACAAGTACATCAACTTTCTCTAATGTTCAAGCAGGAACCGGAACTTTAATCATATGTACATCAGCCGATGATTCTTTGGGAACTTCAGAGTCAATTTCATTCAACGGCATTGTCATACTTGGTCCCGGAGACGTTTTCTGGGGCAACTTAGGCTATCCTGCGGGGCTATTTCACCTATCCGTTAGTGCTGTTGCAGGTACTAACACTGTCAACGTCACGACAGACATAGACTGGATTGGATGGCACATAGCTATTCTTATAAGCGAACTCCCTCCACCTGCATGCATGCCAGTCGGAGGCTACTCATTCCCAATACAAGTTCAAACAAAAACAGAACCAATCATACCATACATTGCTTTAATAGCAACCCTAACAGCAATCTTCACAAAACTGAGACCAAAAACCAAAAGAAAACGCTAAAAACCATGCAACCCCACCTTTCAGCTGAGACCCAGCTACACAAGTAGTTAACAAACCAATCGACTTCTGCATTCTCAAGTCTCCAGTGTAAACAATTGCTCCACTAGAAGTGTGCGCTTTTTTGGGTTGAGAATAGCAGTTACTCAACCTTTGACAGTTGAGTAATCAGAGACAACAGGATACCAAAAAAGCTAAATTTATAAAAAGTATAATATATGGATGGCTGGAATTTATGTATACGATTCAAACGGCGCAGAGTATAAGAAGTATTTTAGCATTGGCAACCTCGGTAATGCTGTTCTTTCAGTTGACAATCGTACGAACACCAATAGTTTTAGCACAGGAATATGGTTGGCGTGTCTTTACTGTTCCAGATGAGATACCCCCGAAAAGTTATTTGGCGATTGGAGGAGTTAATGACAATGTGTTCGAAACCTTTCTGGTCAAAATAACAGTAACACGCCCGGACGAAACAATTGATACGCATATGGTAGGGGAGTGGTTTGAGGGGAACGGGATAGGTAATTATGCGGTTCAGTATCCAAGTGTTGCCATGGAGGGGTCCACTGAAACTATTGGTGAGTATACAGTAAAGTATCACTGGAATTATTCAGATCACCCTGAGGTCATATGGGATGAAACAAAGTTTAAGGTGTCACCCCCATCGGCCGTAGCGGACTCCGAAACTATAGAGATAGAGACTCCGATTCCGTATACAGGACGTAATACGGCAGCTTTTAACATAATCATTACCAACCCAACCGATTGCCCAATTTCTGTAGACATGCGGTGGGAATGGATTGGACCAGATCCAGGATATGTTCAGGTATCTGGTTTAGGCGAACCTGTTGATGTTGATGCTCATAGCTTCGAAATTGTTAACGTCCCCTCGTTCTCTGTTGGTTCAAATGCTAAACCAGGTGAGTTTCCAATAAGGGTTACTTGGATAGCAGATGCCCATCCTTATTCTTATGAGCCTTTTGAATTCTCTATCGACCTAATGGTTATACTTACAGACACGGGTTGGTATGTGCTAGGCGACTTAGACGGAGATGGAGATATAGACATTTGGGATCAGAGGGTCTTCGTTGATGCCTGGTTAGCAGGCAACTGCGACTTTGACGGCGACGGAGACACAGACCTACGTGACGCGCGGCTTTTCACTCGTTGCTTTATTAGGTTCTGGACTCTTTATTTAGATCCTTAGGAGTGTACACCTTTTGAGTGAGTTTGAAAAGTTCAGGAGGAAATTGGAAAGGAATGCATCGTCGGCGATAATGTTGATGCTGGTTTTGGCAAGCATGTTAGATGCTGCCATTATAGGGGTTGTCAAAGCCGGAGAAACGATTGTCGCCGTGTATCCCCAAGCAGTCACGGCATATGTAGACTCCACCTTCGCTGTCAACATAACTATCGCCGATGTGACTGACCTCTGGGCATGGGGTTTGAAACTTGAATGGAATTCCAGCGTTCTAGGATTTGTAGACGCTAAGGAAGGCCCATTCCTGAAGAGCATTGGCTCCACTTTATGGATCCCGATAGTGCTACAAACCGACTTGATATTCATTTCATGCACATCCATGGTAGTCCCAATAGAGGGGGTAAGTGGAAGTGGAGTCTTAGCGACAATAACCTTCAATGCCACAGAATTAGGTGACGCGAACCTAACTATGTCTGAAGTGGATCTTGAGGATGTTGATGGAATCAACATCTCATGTACGGTGGTAAACGGACAAGTAATAGTTACGTGGCTAGGCGACTTTGTCGGCCAAGGCTATCCTCCCTATACAGCTCCAGACGGAAAGATCGACATCAACGACCAAATGTTCTTTGTTGACGCCTTCTTCGCACAATACGGCATCACACCTCCGCCTTCTGCCGCTCCATGGCTATGGATGGCTGACCTCACGGGTCAAAGCTATCCTCCACAGACACCTGCTGACGGAAAGATCGACATCAACGACCAAATGTGCTATGCTGACGCCTTCTTCGCACAGTACGGCATTCCACCTCCATGGTAACAGAATTAAGAGGTGAAAGAAAATAGAGCAAAAACAGTGTGACTCCCATAACCCCTTTTTTATCAGTCGCACATGCAAATATTGCTTAGCCAGTTCCAGGCGAAACAGACACTGGGGACAACCTTTGCATCGACGGCTGGATACTAGTAACAAGGGTTGGCGACCTTGGCAGCGGCCCACCGCCCACATTCTTTGTTTGTGATGGAGTTGTTGACGCTTGGGACTTTGCATTGTGGAAGGCGTGCTACGATGGTGTGGCTCCACCAGAAGCCATGTACCTAGCTGATCTCGGCACAGGACCACCGCCAACGTTCTTCGACAGTGATGGAACGGTTGATGCTTGGGACTTCGCACTCTGGAAAACGTGCTACGATGGACTAGGACCAGACCCTTAAGGTCATAGAACATCAACTAGAGATTATAGAATCTCCTATTTTCTGGTTCTAATTTGCTAAATCTACTTGTTTCTAGTCTATAGTATGATACTTACATGCTAATCTTACTTTAAGAAAATTACCTGATTATTGGAATTTTGTGATTATAATCAGTTCTTTTGGTTCTATTATGACTTTTCAGCTTTGTTAAGCAGGGCTTTTCCTTTTCTCTGTCCAAGTATTCTTTTATGCCTGTTGTGATTATTCCAAATGCTCCGAGAATTGTAGCTGCTATTCCAGACCAAAATATTCCAACACCTAAATAGTAAACCCAAGTGTATTCATACCAACCTCTAATAACAAATCCTCCTGCATGAAAAATCCTTCCGTAAAAAGCAAGTACACTTCCAGATAGCCAAAGAATAATACCAAAAGCTATTACCCATATGCTAATGAATAATGATTTTCTATGCTTCATTCTTTTCAACTTCCTTCCATTTCTCACATCTCTAGCTTGCTCAGTTTTTGGCATCTCCATAGTTACAGAAACAGTTTTCTTTTTTGTTTGTGTCATTATGAAGGCAACAACTTGAAGAATTATGCCAAAAATAACCATGACTCCACCTATACCTAAGTAAGGTTGAATGGTTTCTCGATAACCCGAAAAGTCTATCCATCTGATAACAGTTTGAGTGACCGTAGATAAGCCTATTCCGACAGCAATCAAGAATAAGCCTAGAACAAACAGCATTATTGAAACGGTCTTGTTTTCACTCATTTTAACACTCCACATGATTCATATCATTGTTTTCTTACTTTAACGATTCTACAATCAGATTAAGTATAGACTTGTATTCTGTTTTAGTTACGTTGTAGTTTTCTTGTGTCGTTGGAGCGGACACGGAATAGGCAAATGACCATATAGGCTTGTAAACAAACCAACTACTAGGAACATAAAAAGTTTGTGTGCCCATCGGATTTATCATTAAAGATTGTGAAAAAGTTTCTTCATTTAAATGTGATGGTCCACTAAAAGGATTCGGGTTATTCATCCAATAATTCATAGTAACTGAAAAACTACCACCAATCGAATCTTTATTTGTGACATTAACGAACCATGGACCAACATCCATCCCTGCAACGATTTTGTCATATAATTGTGAATTATATTGAAGATTTCTAGTTCTTGTTTTTGTAACTGTGTATTGAATAGGGATGATAGGACTAACTAGAACAATGACCACGATAATTATCGCAAGTGAAATAAGAACGGTTTTCTTGTATTTCTCTAAATAACTTTTGCCAATTGGTAGTGGCTCTTTCTCTGATTCCATGACTATCTATTAGCTAGATATGAATCAAGTCTATGATTAGTTTTTCTGTTTTTTAGTTTCAAATAAACCAGTTTAACGTAAATCTCCTCTATCTCTTCTCTAAACCCACTAGAATCTATTTCTATATGCATTACAGAGGCATATTTAGAATAATATATTAGATTTGAATGTTTAAAGAAGACAATAAAAAAAAGTAGGATATTTGATAGTTTTAGATTGGTTCTTCTATTATCTTTTCTACGAATATGTCTTGACCTCTAACTCTTAGAGCTATATACTCTGCTTCTATCTTCCTTTTCTTATTTCCTTTAAACTTGTCTATGTTTATGTTCTTTTCTTTAGCTAGTTCTTCTAATGCTCTATCTAAAGAGGGATATACTGATTTCATTCTTAGACCAGGCTTTATTTTGTTTAAGTTTATTTTGTATATTCCTTTCTTTAGAGTAGCTATAGACTTAATGATGTCTAAGTATTTGCTTGTTGTTTCTCTTTTAGTCTCTGGTAGTTTTGGGACTTCAGTAAAGAATTCTTTAAGCTCTGTAGTTTTCTCTATTGGTTTAGTTCTCTTAGGCATATTAACCACAATATAGAAACTATGTATAAGGCTATATAAGTATTCAATATTGGTCTATGTCTAATAGGTAATAGAATTAAAGATATAGAAACTTAGATAAAAAAGAAGTAAAAGAAAAGAGGAATCTTAGGTTATTTGTTGTTCTAATTCGCTGATAGCTTTAAAGATTCTATCTCTCAATTCTGATAGTTTAGGACTCCAATAGTGTTTAATGAATATTGATGGAGGTATTCTTCCACATAATAGGTTAATCTCTTGTTCAAGTATTCCATGTTTAAGCATATAGGTATTAAAGAAGTCCCTTAACTCATTAATACGGCATTTAGTCTTATGTCTATTTAGTCTTTTATATATCATAGTGTATGTTAGTGGTTTACTATTAGATATTTCATTAAGTAAGTCTTCAGTTATGAATGTTATGAATGTGTTCTTAGTGTGTCTTATGAATAGCTTAGGATATTTAAAATGACATAGACAACTTAGAGATTTATCGTAGTATTCATTTAGTCTATTCTCTTTAGATAGCTGAATGACTAAAGCGAATGATAGAATTGCCTCTTGCGATCTCAACCCAGAAACTAAAGCCCACTTAAGAAATAATCTTTCGTTATCTCTTAGAATAGTCTTAGTATCTTTTAACCATAATAGAACATCACTATCTGAAGCTTTAAGTATCCTAAGGAAACTATCAAGTGAATCTGGTCTTGTTGTCTTTAATCCATAGTTATCTAATCTCTCTTTAAACTGTTTATGAAGTCCTAAGAATTTAGACAATACTATTAAAGATTTTATTGTATTGTTCTTAACTGATGCTCTAAGCATATCAATAGTTTTAAGGTCTCCTGCAATTAGGTTATAATATTTCCTACAGTAAGGAAACAATACTTTTACATAAGTTTCTGCGTATCTATTACTTAGCCACTTATAGTATAAACTCCAATCTATTTCTATCTCTTGTTGTTCAATGTTCAGTGTAGATTTATCTATTTGACCAACATTAGTTAGTATCTGACCAATAGGATGCTCTCCATGTATTCTATCATACATTACCTTAGGAGGCTTGCGCCCTATCCGTACTAGGCTACCCGCCCCAAAAGTACTAGGGAAAATGTGAATTTTAACTTAATGCATCGCCAAATGCAAAAAACTTAAACTGCACATTTCTAAACAATAATGCTGTTGCGGGGGTACCCGAGCCAGGTCTAAATAGGCGGCCAGAAGCCTAAGACATGGGGGAGGACTTAAGATCCTCTGGCGTAGGCCTCCGTGGGTTCAAATCCCACCCCCCGCATCAAATCTAAAGCCTTCAAATAACCTTTTTTGACTAAAAATTGCTAAAAGGTGAGTAAAAATTATGCAACTGCATTTCTTCTACTCTGATAGGATCTCTACTGTCTTCTCAACCGCAAATTTCAATCTCTCGGTGCATTCGTAGTCATGAACCCTTGCAAAGTATTCTTTTAGTCCCTCAGGAGTCTTCAAGTTCAAACGAGTGAGTTGCCCACAGTTCACTGCTCCAAACTTATCTTTAAAGGAGGCTACATATTTATCGATCTTGTTCCACGCTGATTGCGGATTTTCCTCTGCTCTGTTTCTTCCGTGTTTAATGCCTATTGCCATCGCTACGCCT
>Ga0315296_10002891_pt1 | contig 14506 bp, 20 predicted proteins | sample YL17G14_18_MG_FD_203921 | JGI IMG/M metagenome (GOLD analysis project Ga0315296, IMG submission 203921) | Sediment microbial communities from Yellowstone Lake, YNP, Wyoming, USA - YL17G14_18 | ecosystem: Environmental > Aquatic > Freshwater > Lake > Sediment | place: USA: Wyoming | collected... | reverse complement strand
CAAGATTCCAGCAGCAATAACATACGGTTTGGACGCGAAGAATGATGCCAAGACTGTGTAGGAAATCGCGTAGAAAACCAGTCCTAGATGATGTCCCTCTTCAGTTATGTTTGAGAGTCCCTTCAGTCTTCTGTTCAAGTCTTTGAATGGAGAAACGGGTGATGCAATGAATGTTACCAGTATGAATGGGGCTGCAACCAAAGCTGGGTAGATATTAGCCGTGAAGAAGGGTATTATGAACGGCAGGTTGCCTATCATGGCGTGGAGAAACTTGCGTGAGGCTTTCGGCGAAACATGCAGAAGTATGCTCATTCTGCTTGAAATGACAATTACGAAGAGAATGTATACGTAGCAAAGCAGCATCAAAAAGACGTTTCGCGCGACATCCTCGCCGAACATTAGGCTATCCCACGGCGCCAGCAACGAAGGCTAGTAATCCAACGGCTAGCCATACCAGAACCATATTCTTGATTTTTCGAGCATTTTCCCTTGAATAATCTCTGAGAAGCAGAATGGATGATGCCACAAGTCCAAGATCGGCGATAGCGACCAGAGGAATAAACCAGAAAGAAACCGGCCCCAGAAGCAAGGGTAGCGGGCTTAGCAAAACAGCTAGCAAATAGAAGGCAGCAGCTGCGGCTGAGGCAAGTTTCTCGCCATAACGAACAGCCAACGTCTTCATGTGTCGCGATTGGTCGCCCTTGGCGTCAACAATGCCTTTGGTGATCTCTCTGCCCGTGTTTGACAGGAAAGCTATCAGGGCGAAAAGTGAAACATTCGGTTGGACCGCGTTTGTGGCAGCTATGCTTCCGTAGACGAGTGGTATTGCCACGCAGATGCTGACTAGAAAATTGCCGGGCAGCCCGCTTCTTTTTCCAACAGTTGTGTAGGCTACAAAGATGACCCAGGCGATTATGGCTGTTATGAGGCAGAAATAATTTGTCAAGAATGCTGCTATGAGGCCGATAACCGTCAGAGCCAAGGCGAAAGTTAATGCCTCTTGGGGCTTGACTGCGCCGCTTGGAATCGGGCGGTTTGGCTCATTCACTGCGTCTATCTCTCGGTCATAGTAGTCGTTTATGGCCATGGAAGCTGCTGTAAGCATGAATCCCGTTATGAACCCATATAGCGAATTCTGCCACGGAATGGTCGAAATGCTTTTGGTTGCTAGAGCCGCGCCGACTATGACGGCGAACCCCATCATCACGCAGTTTACGGGACGCATCAGACGGAGAAGTCCAGCTGGCTTACCCATTATTGTTCAATCCATGCACGTATTGATGCCATTATCAAAGCATTTAAGATTCACCATTTTAAACGAATTCTAAATGAGGTACATTGTGGGCTATGAGGCTAAGCTAGGCATGTTCAAGGACCTGACGAAGGTAGAGTTTACTAACCTTGAGAAGATTATGTATCCAGAGCTGAGAATTACCAAGGCTCAGGTTATCGAGTACTATGTTAGAATGGCGCCTAAGATGCTTGAGCTGCTTGTTAACCGCCCTTTGGTTATGACTCGATACCCAAACGGCATAGACAAAGAAGGCTTCTATGAGAAGGACGCTCCTGCTGGTACGCCTTCTTGGGTTGAAACTTTCAGAAGATTCGCTGAGACATCGCAACGTGAAATCAGCTATGTCGTTTGCAATAGCCTTGACACGCTTATTTGGTTGGCTAACCTAGCCGCGCTGGAAATCCACATGATTCTTTCTAGAATTGACTTGTTTGAGACACCCGATTTGGTGCTGTTTGATGTTGATCCCAAGCCGCCATCTGGCTTTGATGAGGCTGCTTCTGTGGCACTGTATATTGCGAAAAGGGATTTTGCTGTAACTCCTGAACCGATGGGCGTCGAGAAGAAGGGTGAAGGCATGATTTTTGTTGTGCAAGAGCATCATGCGAGGCAGCTTCACTATGATTTCCGATTGGAGCGAGAAGGTGTGCTTAAGAGTTGGGCTGTGCCAAAAGGCGTGCCTGAAAGCGGCGGCGAAAAAAGACTGGCTGTGGAGACCGAAGACCACCCATTAGATTATGCAAGCTTTGAAGGCACCATTCCGCAGGGACAGTACGGAGCTGGAACAGTTGAGATATGGGACAAAGGCGGGTACGAGTTGAAAGTCTGGGAAAGAGACAAAATCGAGTTTATGTTGAATGGGCAAAGGCTTCATGGGCGATATGTTCTTGCAAGGTTCAAGAAAGCAGGCGAAAAGCAGTGGGTTTTGTTGAAGACTAAGGATTCACTGTGAACTGGAAGCAGTGTGGCAATCGCAACACTTTATTAGTCTCGTAGCTTATTCTGGAGCCTAATTATCTGAAGCAATTGAGTCAGAAGAGAAGGGTAGCTAGATGGCTAAAGGAATTAGAGAAATCGAGTTGAAAGTTTTATCTGAACTGATGAAGAGCGCACGTATGAGCGATAGGGAACTTGCCAAGCGCTTGGGAGTTTCTCAGCCGACAGTTTCGAGAATCAGAAACAAGTTCGAGAAACTGGGGTACATTAAGGAATACACGTACATGCCTGACTTCGTCAAGCTTGGATATAATATGATGGCTATGATTTTCGTCAAGCGGGCTCAAGAGTATGCTAAGGAAGACAATGGTGCATTATTCAGGGAAGCGGATAAATGGAAAGGCAAGACTGGTTTCGACACAGTGATGGCTATGAGAGGAATGGGCATGGGATACGACGCGGTGATTATTTCTTTTCACGAGAGCTATTCAGCGTTCCTAGAACGCCTTAGAGAAATCAAACAGTTTCCCTACATAGATGTAGAACGAATTGACAGTTTCATCGTTGACTTACACGACAAGGCATTGTATCGCCCGTTAACCCTCTCTACATTAGCCCAGCACATGCTCACACTCAGAAAAACCCAACAGTGACTTCCTAGACTCAGACCGAATTCTAAAATCGTTCTCAGTAAAGCGTCGAAAAGATGTAGCATGGTGGGCCAGGCCGGACTTGAACCGACGACCCTCTGCACGTCAAGCAGATGTCCTACCAAACTAAGTTGTTGAGCCATATCATTTGGGAGGTTCAAAGAATGTTGGCGGGATGTCTTGGAGCGATCCTAAGAGTAGAGTAGTGAGGTATTCGTTTAAGCCCATGTTACCCGATTCTGCTTTGGGCCTTAGTAGATCGCGACTTCTTCCTTGAGGCATAAGCCAGTCATTCCTAGTTTAAGCTTGTTTTTCACCTCCTTTCTGTTTTTGGTTCCGTTTGAGTTTTGTCTTTTGTGCCTTCTTCTGGTCGTTGAGCTAAAGGCAACCAGTTCATTGAAACTAGGCAAAGACCATAAGACTTATTAGATATTATGTGGGTTATTTATGTGGGAAAAAATATGTCCGTGACGAGAGTTGACCAAAGGCATAGAATTGTAATTGATAAACGTATCAGAAGTAAGACAAACATTAAGGCTGGAGATATTGTAGTACTTGAGCCGTCGGGCGAGAACAGTTTTAAGGTCACCGTGATGAACTTCCACGCTGAAAAACTCGACAAGGATCCTGCTTGGAAGGCGCTCCATACTCCAGTTAATGTTGAAAAATATATTTCGCCTAAGAAACTTGAGGAAATCATGGAGGACGAAGTTTGGCGGGAGTAGGCAAAGCGGAAGCCAAGCCTCTCGCCATATTGGACTCGAACGTAATAGTTTATTCAATGATAACAGACTATCCCAACAAATTGTATCATAGAAGATGCCGTGTTTTGTTGGAGAAGGGGCTTAAAGGAGAGTTAGATTACATCTTAAGTTTAAATCCAGTAGTTGTTGTTGAAGTATTTTCTGCTCTTAGGAGACTTTTAAATTGGAATGAAGCAGAGTTTAGGGTTGGCTCACTTCTGCGCTCGAAGCGCATTGCATTTTTGTCGATTTCAAGGGAGGCTTCCCAAAATTCGCTTCGATGGGCTAAAGAAAAGCGTGTTCCAGTGAACGATGCTATGATAGGCGCAAACATGGTGGAACAAGCCGACCTAATCTACACCATCGACGAAGACCACTTCAAAAAACTCGAAGAATACGGCGTCAAAATCCTTAACCCCATTAAGTTTTAACTCAAAATTTTTTGCGGCCGACTGTATATTCATTTAAGGGGCTCATTATGGGACAAATGTTAGATGCAGAATCTGAATGTCGGAAGTGCGGAAAGATGGTCTCGTATGAGCAATATAAATTAGATAAATTCTGTCCAGGCTGCGGTACGTTCCTCCCCAGGCCTCGCCAACCCAAGCGTTGGATATTTCAGTTCAATCCCGCAATATATAGATGGTTTGACTGGATAAAAGCAAACAGAGAAACTGAACAATGGTTAACAAGTCAACATGCCAGAGACATTCATAAAAGAGATAAAGTAGCTATCTGGGCTTCTGGAGATAAGGCCGGAATCTACGCCATAGGCGAAATCGAAGCAAATCCAAGCAAAAGACCACTCAACCTAGGGCAAGAGAAATACTGGACAGGAAAAGCAGATGTCTATAAATTCCGAGAGAAAAATAGCGTTACAATAAAATACATGAAAGTAATCATCGACAGACCTCTTCTTGAAGATAAGTGTAGCAAAGATCCTATACTCTCGGCTATGGAAATCCTGAAACAACCTCAAGGAACAAACTTCCAACTCACAAGAGAGCAGTGGAATAGAATCTTAGAACTGATGAATGAAAAACACCAAATAAATGAATAGCCCCCAAAGGGTATTTACATGAGCCTCAGCATCAAAGAATCTCTTTTGAAAATCAACCCAAAAGATGGTGGGCCGGGCCGGACTTGAACCGACGACCCTCTGCACGTCAAGCAGATGTCCTACCAAACTAGACGACCGGCCCATATTCTGCTGAAACCTCTACTAGAGATTTGACTTATTAAGTTTCATTCGGCGCAACGATTACGTGCGCGCAAGTTTTTAAGGCGAAATGGCTGATACTGCATTACCGACGAGGCTGTTTTGCATGTCGCTTGAGGCTGTTACTCCAAAGAAGGGAGAAGTCGCCTTCGTCTGGTTCAACAATTATGCGGGCGTGACGATTAGGACGCCTACTAAGACTTTGGTCGTTGATCCTGCTGCCATTGATCCTATGGTGTTCACGGCTGTTGACGCGATTCTGGTCACGCATGAGCATTCTGACCATCTTGATGAAGGCATAATACGAGATATTCACACGCGAACTCATTGCCTAGTTGCTGCTGATTCAACATCAGCCAAGAGGCTCGAAGACTCTGTTTCGGGCGACAAGTTGTTTGAAATGCGCGTAGGCAAAGAAATCAAGATTGGCAATGTGACTGTCAGAGCTGAAGCCTTCAAGCATCCTGCAGCAACGCCTGTTTCCTACTTGATCACAACTGAGGATGGAGTCAGAATTTACCACACTGGTGACAGTCTGCCACATCCAGACATGAAACATGTGAGTGATCGTGGCTCGCCAGATGTAGTGTTCTGCACGGTTGGTCCGCCTGCGCCTGGGGCTTCACCTCAAAGCGGGTTGGAGATTGTGCGCATGGTTAAGCCTAAGATGGCTGTGCCATACCATGCACCCGTTGCCGACCTCCAGAAGTTTGCTGAACTGCTAGCGAAAGAGTCTTCAGCGGTAAAGTGCCTAATAATGAGTCAGAATAAACCCGCAAAATACCCATGAAGGAAGTGCTCTGAGTGTTGGCGCCATTTGAGAAAGAAAAAGCCGAGCTTAGCCGAATCCTCCATAAAATCGGAGCCATGAAATTCGGCACGTTCAAATTGACGAGCGGCAGAATCAGCCCCTACTACATAGATCTTCGCATAGTGCCTAGCTTTCCCGACGCTTTTCAACGAGTCTGCGACTTGTACGTCAAGTTGCTAGAGAAGAATCTGGGGGCTGAAAACGTAGACAGAATCGCTGGAATCCCAACGGCTGGCATCCCCTTTGCTTCTGCTGTTTCGTACCTCATGAAGAAACCGTTCATTTACATTCGTCCGAAAGCGAAGTTTCATGGGAGAGAACGCAGAATCGAGGGCCTTCTGATGCCGGGCGACTGCGTCCTGCTTATGGATGATCTGATTACTACAGGCCTATCATTGAGGAAGGCGGCTAAGGCTATAAAAGCTGAAGGCGGAGTGGTCAAAGACGCGTTGGTCATGCTTGACCGAGAAGAAGGTGGGAAGCAGCGCCTATTGAAAGATGGCATCAGACTGCATTACTTGTTGACTGCTCGAGAGGCGGCGACAAAGCTGTACGAGTTAGGCGCCATAGAAGAAGACCAGCTCAAGACTATTCTCAAACAAAAAACTAGAAAGAAATAGCCATGTAAACAGCGGCGTGTCTACGTTGGTCGCAGATAGTCAACTGAGTTATTGCCTGAAAATTCGGAAGGCAACATAGCTTAGAAAGAAGATTATGCTTGCCATGAGGAAAACGTAGAGAAAGCCGTATGAATTTGCCATCAGAGGACCGATTAAACATCCTACTGCTCCTCCTACGCCGATTAGCACGTTGAATAACCCGGCTTTTCCTTGTGGCAAGACTTCCATTGAGATTGAAAGCGTGTTTATGAGGAACACGGCGTAAGCAAATCCCATCAAGACCAAGGCAACGACAGCTGTAACAGTTGTAACTGCTGATAGGCATAGAGTCGGCGTTATCAGCATAAGGACCAGCAAGGTTCTGGTCAATGCAATATTCATAATAGTGTGTTTTTCTCCGCTTAGGTCGGTCTGAGTTTTTCCTTTGATGTAATAGTAGCCGAAGCAGCCTCCGGCCGCGTTCATGATGAACACGGCAAACACAACACTGGAGGCGAGAGCGAGGTTCTGTGAGAAGAAGACAGGTAGAGGCGTGAAAAACGTGCCTGAAGCCAGCGAGAAAAGGACTAGTCCGATGTAGTAGGCTGTTGTGTTTTCGCTCTTGAGACGTTCTATTACGGCTTGGCCCTCTGCGCTTTTCAACACCAAGGTTATACCGCGTTGGGCGTAGCTCAACGTTCTCTCCATGCCTGCCAGTCCTCGTTCGAGAATCACTGGTGGATCAACAACGAACACAGCTGAGGACAAAAACGCGATGATGTTCAATGCGCTACAGAGGAGCAGGATTAGTGAGCCGCTGAGTCCGTAAAGAGACATAGCGAATCCGAGAACCAGCCCGATCAATACGCCTAACTCGGTGAGCAACTCGTATGAAGCGAAGCTTTTTTCCCACTCTTCTCGCGAATGCCATTCGGCGATTAACACGTTTTTCGGCGTGTCATGCGCAACATGGAAAACCGCGACCAAGGCGTAGATCGACATGAGCATTGTGATGTTGGTTGTTGATGAGAACAGGTAAAGTAGAATGCTTAGCGTTGAAAACGAAAGTAGGATGAAAGGCTTGTAGTGCCCTGTTTTATCGCAAATGTAGCCCCAGAAGTAGGAGAAGGGAATCGCCAGAAACGTGGCTAACGAAATCATCAGTCCCACATCTACTAACGAGCCGCCTACAACACTGCTGGTCACGTATAAAGGGACAAAGATCGAGAGTAGCCCGAACGCCATCTCATGCAGGAAGAAGCCCAGCAACCACATAGCTACCAAGCCACAACAACACGAAAGAAAAACCTTTCGAAACGTGTCTTGAATTTTTTCTTTCTTTGTGTATAGGCGAACCATCTTACCTGTGCTAAAGGATTTTGGTTTTTCAACCAGTTTGTTCGCAAAACTTATTAACAATGAGGCTTAAAAATCATCTATTTGCTCGTTAAAAAGGATGGAGGTGAAAAAATGGAACCTAAATCGAAGAGTGCCTTTGTGTATTGCTTTACAAGCATATTCATCTGTCTTGTTGCTTTGAGTTTCATGAGCACAAGTGTTGATGCTTATACTCAAATATACTACCAAACGCCATACTATGACGGATGGGCAAGAGGCGGATCAGGTGATCGGTGGGAAGCCACTGCAGAAACATCGGGTTATGTAAGAGCTTATTGCACGGGGAATTCTAACGCTTGGGCCCTTGTTCAAGCGGATCAATATTACGGCGGCGGGACAATGACCAAGATTACCATATACGTTACGGCGCAGAACGCCTACGTTTACTTGGATCATGGACCTTGGTGGAGTTACGCTGGAGCTGAGGCAAAATGGTGGGTGAAGTTCATAGACGCCACTATAGGAAGTGTTTTGTATGAAGACAAAACTGTGAACTACGTTGTGACGGAGGGGTTTTCTTATTACCAAAAGTCATTTACGAAGAGTGTGGTAGGTGGTCATACCTACAGAGTGGAAGCAGGTGTATACTGTACGACTGGAAAAGGTTGGACCGGTAACTGGGGCACCGCAGAAGCTAGAGGCACTATAATTGTAATGCAGGTTGTTGGCGATCCGTAAACTCTTGCCAAGGGAACACAGCCTTGCACCCTTTTTTTTGCATAGTAACCAACGCATATGGAATACGCACATTAGCAATGTCGCGGTAGTAAATGGTGTACAGATTAGCTCCCTTCGTGTTTGCGGTGACTTCAACGCAGTGAAGCTTGCCCTGCGTCTGTTGCCATTCTTGGAAAAGGTCCTCGGCAGTCTGAAGATGCGAGAACCCAAGCTAAGATTGCGAGTTAAGCGCTGTAGCCACAATCAGCGTGCAGTGTAGTCTGTTTCCATAGCACTACCTTCAACAATCAACTTTTAGGAAAGCGTGGCCTGTCTTATCGCCATTTTCACGTTTTTTATGCAGATGATTTCAACCTCGGATTTTCCACAAGTTCTTCTGAACGTGCGCTAAGATAACCCCCATCGTTATCCCAGTAAGAATCAGAGCACCTCCTCCAAGTAAACCCACATAGTTTGTTTCTTCACAAACTTTTGATACTTGTAGGTGCACCTGCTTTGTTACATTACCGTTGTTCCAGAAAACAAAATACATGGTAACATCTTTGTAAGCCATATCTCGTCCGTAATCTGCTTGATTTGATTCAATCCACTGAGGTTGAACCTTTCCTTCTAGCCACAATGTGAATTCCAGTCCGACCATCAAAGTGGATTTTATAGTGCCTTCAGAAACCGCAAAGGACGCAGCGTACTTGCCTAGAGAGTCGATCCACAATGTTCTGTTCTCATACGTGTGTCCCGCAACACTGAAAGTATCGTTTAGTGTCTCATCCTTTCTTTCCAAAGGTACCGTTGAATTCAAGAAAAGAAAAGTACCCAGACCTAACACGGCTATGACTACTATACCGCCGATGATTACTGATTTTCGTACCACAGACTTCACCTCTTTTTTTGTTGGCTCTTGATGGAAAAATAAGTATTATGAATTCATTCTTCATATTTTTGATTAACAAACATTAAATCTATTCAGGTTGAGGTTTTATCGAATTTGCATGTCACTAGTTGTCGCTGAAGGCTTGTCCAAGAGCTACGGGAGAGTAATTGCAGTTGACGGGCTAAGCCTTGAGGTGAAGGAAGGCTCAGTTGTAGGCCTCGTTGGACCTAATGGCGCGGGAAAAACTACGACTTTTAGAATTGTCTTGGGTTTGGTGAAGCCGGATGAAGGTCATGTGGAGGTTTTCGGTGAGAATCCTTGGGACAACCCTGATGCTCACGCTAAGATTGGGGTTGTTTACGAGAAATCGCTTTTTCCAGCCAGCGAGAAAGTGTTGGATTACTTGGAAAGAGTGTGTAGAATCTATGGTAGACCTGAATCTAGAGCTTCCGAGGTTTTGCTACTGGTCGATTTGGAAGAGGCTACGGGTCGTAGTATCAAGGCGCTGTCTGCTGGAATGCTGCAGAAGTTCGCAATTGCCCACGCCATTATTAATGAGCCTCAGTTTGTGATTGCTGACGAGATTACATCTAATCTTGACCCCAAGGCAAGAGGTATGCTTCTCGACTTGATCTTGCAGCTTCACAAGGATCAGAAAGTTACTTTTCTGCTTTCTTCGCATATTCTCCCTGAACTTAGCCGAGTCTGCGACTCTATTGTCATGATTAACAAGGGTAAGGTGTGCGCTTGTGGGAGTCTGATGGAACTTTATGAGAAGTTTGCCGCAAACATCATAAGAGTTTCCACCGACAAGCCTGATTTACTGGCTGAAGCTGTGAGGAAGCTTGGTTACGTTGAGTCTGTTGACATGATCTCTCAGGGAATTTCCATAAAGATTGAGAAAGAAGGGAGCGACCGAGTTTACGAGGATGTTTCAAGGTTGGCAAGAGAGGTCAAGGCAAGGATACTTGGAATAGAGACTCAGAGCGCGTCGTTGGAAGAGCTTTACACGCTGGTTATTGATTCAGGAGGACGATGAATATGGCTAAGGGTAAGCCTTTCCTTGAGATTTTGGCTTCTTCTCTGCATGGAGACTACAAGTTTCCAGTCTTGGAGCTTCTCGCTTTCTTGTTCATGCTGAGCAGTCTGTTGTTCGCTTACTCTGGACATGAGCCGCCGGGAACTCCTGAAGAGCTTGCGGTGATGAATCTGAGTAAGTCGCTGTTGGGTTTGCCGTTGTTCATTCTCGTCATGCTTCTTTTGAAGAATGTCACCACGGGGATCGGAAGTGATCTTGAAAGAGGAACCATACAAACAATATTGGTTTATCCTCTTAGGAGACGTTCGATTCTTACTGCGAAGCTTTTTTCAGCCGTTCTTGTTGCAGTTCTTCTTTTCCTCGGAATTCAGATTACCGCTCTTTGGATTCTTGCTCCAGACATGGTCTCTGCAAATCCTACCGCTGTATTCTTAACATACGTGGCACATGTCAGTCCTACATTGTTAATTGCTGGACTTACGTTGTTGTTTTCGTTGATCTTGAGAAAAGGCAGTGCAGCGTTTGTCGTTGGGCTGATGATGTTCTTTATTGTTACTATGCTTGCAAGCTTGGTGTCTTTCGCTTCGCAAGCAATGGACTCTGTCTTTCTCTGGCAGCTTTATTCTTTGATCAATCCTTCTGAGGCTTTACACTATCACTATGTCTCTCTTTCCCCGTATGGTCCTCATTTTTGGAGTCCAGTGCTTTCTGAGGTCTTGTTGTACGTGGGCGCAAGTTATGCCATTACGTCGTTTCTTTTCGTTTTGTCGTATCTGTATTTTTGTAGGAGGTTGAGCGTTTGAGCAAGCGTTGGATAACGCTGTTGAGCAGGACAGGCACTGTTTTGATGGCTGCTGGCTTAGCACTGGTCTTGCTTTCCATGATCCCTCCTCGAAAAGTGGATCAAAGCGACTTTTTCGGCGCTGCGATCCTTGAACCGGAGACTTTCATCATTGACCAAACTTACCTTTTTGAACCACTGACTCCTCAAAACGGGCTCTACATGAACATACAAGTCAACAGCAGTACTACGCTCTACGTGTTGAATTTGGGCAAGGAATATGTTTACCATTGGATTTTAGCGCGTTTTCCGGAGATTCAACTCTCCTCAGCCCTTAACGCCTCATTGTTGGAAGAATTCTTGAGTGCTCATCCCGACTCTGCTGCGCGACGCGAAGACTTAGTAGGTGAAACAGTTATGCAGCATGTCCCTTCAAGGCTGATGAATGTCACAGTGGTTTTCTCGAATCGGAGCATGCAGACTGCGAGTGTCAGTTACCGAGGCAAGTTGCTCAACTTCATAGTTCCAAGCGAAAGAGCACTAAATCCAGCCAAGTTCGTGGTGCCCATTGGGTTCGCCCTTACCATTCCATGGTTGATCTCAGCAAAGAAGCGAATGGTAGCGAAGCCTCTAGGTAACGTCGTTCAGGCATCTGGCGCAATGCCTCAAAAATCAAGGAAAGCAGAGGCACAGTAACCTAACGTCATCCGTGTAGAAAGAAGCCCAGCAGCCACATAGCTACCAAGCCACAACAAAACAACAGAAAAACCTTTCGAAAGACACTGAAGACAGTAATGAGTTTTCAGTTTTTCTCAACGGAGTCTCAGCGGGCTTAGCCTACATAGTGAGCCAAGGGAAACATAACGGCAACAATCATATGGTTCGGCATAGCCACAGGCGTAACAGCAGGACCAAGCTACAACAAAGAACAACTATCAAGCTGAGCTTACGGCAGAGGAGCAAGCCACACTCAAAGCAACCAAGCGTTCTAGAAATGAAGAAAGCTGTTTCTTTCTTTCAACTTTGGAGAAGATAACTCAATAATATCGTCAAGATTCTGGATTAACTGCGTCTCGTGTCAACAAGCGTTCTATTTGACCAAGCTTGCGCGCGCTGACGTGCCCACTTATGATGCTCAAGGACAAATCTATGCTCCTTCTCCACAAATGTGATATGAAATCTCCTGAAGATAGAGTTCCTTCCGAGAATGGAATAAGGCAAGTCCCTTTCCCTTTCTTGTGGCACTAACACTTTGAGGTTACTGAATTCCGAGAAGATGCTTCCTCTTGATAATAGAGAGAGATTTTTCAGTTTCACTCTGTAGAATCTAAATGATCCACCAGCCGTGTGAACATCTGTTTCTCCTCGGTCATGAGAAGCTGGAATCAAATTCAGTATCTCAGCAATTTCTAATGGAACAAAAGTGTCCGTTGACCCTGAATCCACTAACCCAACAGAACTCAGCGATGTTGTTTCTGATTGCAGTCTGATATGAATCAGAGGCAGAAATACGGCAACATTAGTTGGGAGCCTATAAGAGAGGTACCTGCATTTTATGGGACGCTGACACGAAATTCTCCTATAGGACGTTGGGGATCTCTCACAATAACATTACCGTGCTAACTGGAACTTTCATAATCAGTGGTTCTCTGTTGGGGCATTCTTGTTTTGCTTTCTCGAATACTTCTTTCCCAAAATCTCCAGAAGCTACTATGTTCTCATCTACAACAGCTATCCATTTGCCCACGTATTTTCCCAAATCACGCATTGAAAATAGGCACTCGAACTCGTTTTTTCTTATTTTTGGCATAAATCTCCCAACTGGCAGGGTAGGGTAATCACTATTTAGTATTTATGAATTGTTCTGAAGTTTTTCATCGACACTAATCCACAGTAACATTGCTTCTTGCAGAGCTTCCGTTAGATTTCCTTTCTTCATACCCTTTCTTTTGAACACTTCTTCTCTGAATTTCCTATCTATATCTTCTTTAACCTTCAGATTCAGTTTGCCCATGTTTCCTCACCATGAGTTGGGTAGATAGCAACATATATGTATTTCTACATATAAAGATTGAGTGCCACTCAAGCTTTAGAGATTGAAGCAAGAGCTGGTGACTATTCTTCCTCAGTTTCTCTCAGATACCTGATTAGGGCTTTCTTCTCTATTCCTTTCCCTATGTTTGATTCCGTGAAGAGCTGCGCCTCATTTAGCTTCTGTCTCGATTCGTCTACGTGGTTGTGTATGTGGAAGACCTTGCCGTCCCAGTGTATGGTCTTCCGGGAATGCAGACCATAGTTGAGAACAAGGTAGAACGTCGTCGCCTTCTCGCAGAGCCTCTTAAGCTCGTCCACGGACTCAACGTGCTTAACCACCTTTCCGGCACCTCCATTCTTGCTTACACCTTTAACGCGAGCATATATTAGTTCAATCACTGCGTGTATGCGTGTGTTAGGTTATGTGGGTTTGTCGTGTGTTTTTGAGTATTGATGCTAGGTGCGGCACCTTCACAATGTTCATTTGATATACATTCTTGTTAACTGGCTCAAGATAACCAAAAAAGTTGCAAGAACCTGAAACCACCGTTTCAACGTCCTCGAATCATACTTTTTCTTCCTCTTTTTGTGAGAGTTCCTGTTTTGATTTGTCGTAGGCTTCATGCGTAGACTCTGTCAACACCCAGAACTTTTGCACCGAAAAAATCTCTCCCTTCATACCAAGCCCTCTTCAAACCCTGTCGACGACATCATAACTCGCATACCCTCAGCGAAGAACCCACGCTCGAAGAAGTAGTAGTCAGCAAACACGTGGCACAGGCTACTACTTCTGAACCGCCTCAACCCTCATCATCCAAGAAGTTATTATTACTGTTTCTAAGCGGAAGTTAATAACATCTGAAACAGAAACCAGCCCCACATGCCATCCCTTGACGAAACCATGCCTAAACAGTGACCAAACCTGACACAAGACAAAGAGCAAACAGAACCCAAAACACAATACAGAAACCCAAACAGACCCCAAGAAACAACGCTCAAACTTGTTGATGCCACTAGGAAGCAGTTTGACGACGACACCCACACAGCCTTCAACCGCAGACACACTTCAACACGGGTAGAAGAAGGTATAAGGGAATAGTTGCCTTCTTCTTCTGAAATTTCTCTTCCCGCAGAGCCATCAGCAACATACTCAAACGTCACGCTAACCAACATTAAACGTCACGCATAACTATGTTGAAACGCACCACAAAACACCAGCCAACAGCCCGAAACCCATCATACAGAAACAAAAACAGCGCCCAGTACACAAACAGAAAAGTCTAACTTTCACCGCAAAAAAATTTTTCCAGACTCATACTAGCCCCTTCTCTTCTCTCGTAACATACACGTAAAACATATATGGAACCAATCTGCAGTTTGTTTGCACAGTCAGGAGAAAAACCAAACCAATGCCAGAATGGGGATACTCAATAACCAACCTAGACCCCGCAAA
>Ga0315296_10002889_pt1 | contig 14518 bp, 10 predicted proteins | sample YL17G14_18_MG_FD_203921 | JGI IMG/M metagenome (GOLD analysis project Ga0315296, IMG submission 203921) | Sediment microbial communities from Yellowstone Lake, YNP, Wyoming, USA - YL17G14_18 | ecosystem: Environmental > Aquatic > Freshwater > Lake > Sediment | place: USA: Wyoming | collected... | reverse complement strand
CCGCTGGGGCCTATTACCGAGACCATCTCGCCCTCCTTTACCTCCATGCTTAGGCCCCTTAAGGCCTGGACCTCTAGAGACCCGATCCGATAGGCTTTAACCAGATCCCTGATAACCAGGCTTAATCCGCTCAAATCTCTCTCACGATCCTCTCCATGTTTGAAAGATATCTTCTTGTCATAATGAAAATGGGGACAATAGTCGAGGCAAGGACGAGGGCGCAGCAGGCCAGCAGTGTCAGGGCTGAGTCCATGGGGTAGACGAGGTGGCGGAGGAGAAGGGGGGCTCCGAAGGGGGGAGAGTTTGCAGCTGATATATTTCCATAGGTGACTATCAGCCCTACGACGGCGCCCAGCGCTACCGAGAAGCCCACTATGGACAGGTTCTCCACCAGCAGGATGCTGACCAGTTGCTTGAAGGACAAGCCCTTCGCGCCCAGCAGGCCGACCTCGCGGCTCCTCTCGTTAAGGCTGACCAGCGTCACGAGGGTGGTTCCCAAAGCGGCCACTAACACGGCGAAGACGACCTCTAGGCGCTGGATCTCCATTGACCCTGCGGTTGCCGCGCTTGAGGTGTATGAGGTGGTGATCAGAGAAGGAATGTAGGGGCTCCTACTGTTCTGCTGCTCAAGGATCTCTGAGACCGAGCTGACCGCGTAAACGTCTCTGAGCTGTAGGCTTCGTATCTCCTCGGCTACGGCTTTTCCGTCGGCGCTGGGATTTAGCTTTACCAAGATTTTTCCTCGAAGGGTTGCAGTATTCTTCATGATCTCGTAGAGGCTTTGATGCACGTAGGACCAGTACGGGCTTGGACCAGAGGAACCGTACATGGGAGTCTTGGGTCCAAAGAGTCCCACAATCTTCAGGCTTAATGTCTTCGAGGCGCCGCCGGGGTACAGAACTACAGTGATATTATCACTTAGCCTCAGTTTCAGCATATCAGCTATACCCCACTCCAGAATTATGGTCTCATTGTTCTCTGCTATCTCCTCGAAGGCCGTTGCTGCGTCTACGCCCGTGAAGAGGTCCCCCTCACAGTAGGCTGTCTGAAGCCACTCGCCAGGGGCGACGGCGACTAAAGTCATCGTTGTCCCAAGAGGCGATGAACCATAGAATCTGTACTCGACCGTTGCGGAGGAGACCCCTGAAAGGCTTTCTATGATGCTCAGCGTCGAAGAGGCGTTCACGGCTGTGCTCAGCTGGACGCCGATGTCGGCGCCCACGTCGAACTTGATTCGGCGGATCATGTAATCCTGCTCGCTGGCGTAGGAGCCTATGGCCTGGAAGCTGAAGCCGATTATCATGGCTATGAGGAAGGCTATTGAGGCCGTCCTAGCCGGGTTCCTGCGAAGGTTCTTAGTGGCCAATGTTCCGAGGTCGCCCATAAACCTCGCCTCCCTGCGGACCAGTTCTTGAAACATCAGGGAGCTCCCCAGGAAGATCTTCGTGAAGCCCCAGAAGAAGAGGAGCGGCCCGACGTAGTTCAGGACGAAGATGTCGAAGATCGTCCACACCCCCAGCAGGATCGTGAGGAGGATACCCAGCTGAGGAGGCGGCCCACGAGTGAGCATAGTTTGGAGGTTGATTCCCAAGAGCCACGCAACGATCTTGTAGGTCCCGAGGAAGACGGCGACCCAGGGCCAGCGCATCCTTTGGGGCTTGACCTCCTCCACGTACCGATACTCCTGAAGAGCCTCAACGATATCCAGCTTTGAGGCCCTCCTGGCCGACTGGAAGACCGAGAGCAGCGCCAAACCCAGGCTGAAGACGAGGACTGTGGCGACTGTGTCCTCGTGGACGAAGGGCAGCCCAGCGAGGAGGCCGCCGGAGCCCAGAAGAATGGGCGTCAAGAGGGCGCTGAGCCCAACCCCCGCGAGGCCGCCCAAGAGCCCAATGATGGTGGTCTCGCTTAGGAACATTACCAGGAGCTGGTTGCGGGAGTAGCCCTTCGCCAGCAGGAGTCCGATCTCTCGGCGCCTGAGGTTGTAGGATAGGTCAGAGACTGTGGTCCCCAGATACCAGGCTACGAAGAAGACTGGGAGCGAGATTATGAGGAACTGGGTTCTCATGCTTTGAGATATGCTTTCGTATTGCCTCAGGACGGAATCTAGGTAGCTGTTCACCGACGGATTGAGGGAACCCCAGTTGATTACCGGATAGACTCTGTTCTGGATCTGTGAGTTTATCTTCCAGATTCTGTCTAGGGACCCTTGGATGTCCCAGAAGTTAATTAGGGAGCCTCTATCCAAGAAGACTAGTATGTCCGTATTTGCTAGGTCCATATGGTTGGCTAGCGTCTTATTCAAATCCACGATCAGGATGTTACGTGGATCAAAATAGGACCAGACTCCTTGACTATAGGAACCTCCCGTGGAAGAGTCTGAGGTGACTATTTGAAGGGTCTGTCCTTCGAGGTCGACGAAGCCCGCGATAGTCAAGTTTATCGTGCGGCTGCTTGTTGTGATTTGGATCGTGTCGCCTAATCTCAGGTTCTTGGAGTCTGGGGCACCTGTCCAGACATAGGCTTCGTTTTCCTCCAGCGAGGTTTTTCCACTCACCACGGTTAGTCCTCTATCGATGACGGTTCCCTTCGTCAACCCCAAAACCCTATACGAGACAGTTACATTGCCTCTCTGAGCCCCTAGGGATCTCACGAAAGAGAGGGGTTCCATGTAGGTTATTCCCTCAATCTCGGGCGTGGATAGGGCGTTCATAACCTTCGTTAGGTTGCTGAGGGAGACATGAGCATATATGTGAACAACCATATCGGCTGCAACCTGGCTCAGCCGCTCGTCCAGGATTCCCTTTGCGGTTATGTCGGCTCCGAGGCTTGTGCTGCAGAAGAAGGTTGAAGCTAAGGTCACGCCCAGCAGCAGAGCCAGGAACACCCTCCAAGAGCGTGCTACGCGCTTGAAGAGGAAGGGAACCTCCATCCCCCGATCCCTGACCTACTCTAAGCTAAATCATAATTTAACAATATGCCCCTAAAGAGGAAAGACTTCGTCTTCTGCCTTAACGTTGGAGGCCGCAGCCGGGAATTGAACCCGGGTCCTCGGATCCACAGTCCGATGAGCTACCGTTGCCCCACAGCGGCCCACTCAGAAGAGTTCATACAGGCGAATTTTAAAAGTCTTGTTCTCCTAAAGGAGCGTAGAAGTCCATAATGAAAAGAGTCTTAACCAACGTCGATTAAATAAATCGGTTATAAGGAGATGTCTACATGTCTTTGCCAAAGGAGACCCTCATCAACCTGTACCGAACGATGGTCAGGATAAGAAAGTTCGAGGAGGCCGCAAGGAAGCTCACCAGGGAGCGGAAAATCCCAGGCGGTGCCAGCTTGTACACGGGTGAGGAAGCCATAGCCGCAGGCGTGTGCGCCCACCTCTCCCAAGAGGATTACCTCACCAGCACCCATCGCCCCCTCGGCCACTGCATCGCCAAGGGAGCCGACCTGAAGCACCTGATGGCTGAGCTCTGCGCCAAGGCAACGGGCTACAACAAGGGCAAGGCCGGACCATACCATGTGGCCGACCCGAAGATAGGCCTGATCGGGGCAAACGGAATCGTGGGAGGCGGCGTCCCGATGGCCGCCGGCTACGCCCTTGCCGCCCAGCTAAAGGGAAGCGACCGAGTGGCTGTCTGCTTCTACGGTGAAGGCGCCTCAAACCAAGGGGTGATCCAGGAGACCTTGAACCTCGCCGCCGTGTGGGGGCTTCCGCTGATCTTTGTCTGCGAGAACAGCGCTCCCGAGGGTCCGCAGATGCTGGGCCACATGATGAACTATCCGCAGCTGAGCATCGAGGACATCTCCATCAGAGGAGCAGCCTATAACATTCCTGGTTTGAAGGTCGATGGGAGCGACGCTCTGGCTGTGTACGAGGCGGCTGGAGCTGCTGTCATGAAGGCGAGGAGGGGAGGAGGTCCAACCCTTCTTGAATGCAAGACCTATCAGTATAGGGGACCCTTCAGGGGAGAGAACGTGGCCCAGCTTGAGGAGGAATGGCAGAAGAAAGACCCGATACTGAAGTTCAGGGGCACACTCCTGAAGAGCAACAGCATTAGTGAAAAGGACCTCAACCGTGTGCAGAGGGAGGAGGAGATGGCTGTGGAGGAAGCTGTCAGATTTGCCGAGGAGAGCCCAGAGCCATCACTGGAGGAGGCTCTCACAGATGTCTTCGGCGCAAAGGAGGAAAAGGCATGACCACAAGAGAGCTAACCTTTGCCCAGGCCCTCAACGAAGGGCTGAAACAGGAGATGCGGAGAGACTCAAGAATCTTCCTGATGGGTGAGAATGTCAGCAGCGAAGGAAGAGAACCCACAAGGGGGCTCATGAAGGAGTTCGGGAAGGAGAGGGTGAGAGACACACCCATAACCGAAGCCGCCTTCGTTGGAACCGGCGTCGGCGCCGCAATCGCTGGGATGCGGCCCGTCGTCGAGATGATGCTGGTCGACTTCTCCCTCGTCGCCATGGATCAGATCCTGAATCAAGCCGCCAAGACGAGGTACATGCTCGGCGGAACTGTAACTGTCCCATTGACGCTGAGGGCGATCTGCGGCGCCGGAACATCCTCTGGGTCGACCCATTCTGAGAGTCTCTACTCGCTTTTCGCCCATATGCCGGGTCTGAAGGTCGTTATACCTTCGAATCCCTACGACGCGAAGGGTCTGTTGATCTCATCGCTTAGGGACGACGATCCAAAGGTCTTCTTCGAGCATCGACTGCTCTACTCCCTGAAAGGCCCTGTGCCCGAGGAACCCTACACCGTCCCCTTCGGTAAGGCTGAGGTCAAAAGAAATGGAGGAGACGTGACGATCGTCGCCACAGGCTTGATGGTTCACAAAGCCCTTGAAGCAGCGTCAAGGCTCGAGAAGGAAGGGATCAGCGTCGAAGTAATCGATCCCAGGACCATCGTGCCCATGGACAAGAAGGCCATCCTGAGCTCCGTGAAGAAGACGTCGAGGCTGGTCGTCGTCGACGAGGACTACGAGCGGTGCGGCTTCGCCTCTGAGGTGGCGGCCATCGTTGCTGACGAAGGGTTCGACTACCTGTCGGCGCCTGTCAAACGGGTGGCTACGCCGAACGTGCCGATGCCTTATAGCCCGAATCTGGAAAGGCATGTGCTGCCTGACGAGGCTAAGATAGTGGAGGTAGTGCTCAGCCTCATGGCCAGCAAAAAACCTGTGAGTTGAAATCCCCCGTCCTTTATCCATGTACAATCTGTTAAATATATTGAGAAAAGGAAGATCGTGTTTGAAATGTGAGTGTGGATCTCATTGTTGAGGGGCGCCCATGTTCTTTCACGTAATATTGACGACCGAATGTGATCTTCGGTGTAGATACTGTTTTGGCGAGGCATTAGAGGACATGGACGCCGATTTTCATGGCTTTGAGGTCGATTATTCTCTGCCTGAGAGGTTGAATTACGATGTCGAGTTGTTAGATAGGTTTTGCAGTCAGGACCCTGATTGCATGTTAATCTTCTATAGTGGCGAGCCCCTGCACAAAATGTGACATCCGCGGCGTCTGTGGTGGTCGGTGTCTGTACGCAAACATCACTAAGAGATGGGGTGACCAAGCCTACAAACTCGTGTGCAACACCGTTGAAAATCTGGTGGACGCAATAGCGGTGGGGATGCCGAGGATTAGGCGACTTGTGAGGAGCGGAAGAATAAACCTAGAGAATTTCGGATTTATGAAATACAATGGATGTGAAATAGTTCCTTAGAATATTTTTGGTAAAATTCATGCAAAAGGGCTTCTTTATGCCTATAAATGAGCGCATGCTTCTTATGTAGTTAGCAGAGCGAAGATCCTGAAGTTTCTCTCGAAATAGTTAGAATGAAGCATGTAGTCTTGCTCATCGATTTTCATATGATCCTCGAATTGATAAAAGATAGTATTAAACTATCATAGGAAAGCTCAGTAAACCACAAAATTTTATGCCAAACCCCCAAAAACTTAAGTCTTGTAAACCTGAAGTTTAATTGCGGTGAAATTTTGAGAGCGAGTGAGATAAAGAAGATAAAACAGACTGCGCTGAATTTCGTCGATGCTAACAGGAAGAGGCTTTCAGACTTCCACCAGGAGATCTGGAACTACGCTGAGCCGGCCTTTAGAGAGTACAAATCATCCGCAGCCTATGTGAAACTGCTCCGAAACGAGGGCTTCAAAGTCGAGGAAGGAACTGGCGGCATGCCTACGGCCTTTAAAGCCGTCTGGGGGGAGGGTAAACCCGTCCTCGCAAGTTACGCTGAATACGATGCGGTGCCTGGCCACTCCCAGAAGGCTGTGCCATACGAGGCTCCGAGGGACGGCCTGCATCCCATGGCTGCGGGGCACACGGATCCCCACTCATCCCTGGGTGTTGGAGCTCTTTACGGGGTCTTAGCCACTAAAGCCGCGATGGAAGAGCACAAACTGAAGGGCACCCTCTGGTTCTTCGGTGAACCAGCCGAGAAGGTCTGTGGCTCCAAGCCAGTTCACGCCGCAAAGGGGTATTACGACGGTATAGACACGGGCATGCTGTATCATCCTGGAGGCAACTCTGTTAGGGGTGAGGTACAAAACGGGTCTTACTGGAACGTTGTCTTCCAGTTTGAGTGTCTCGATCCCGAGGAATGGTACAATCTCGTTGGAGCCGGAGCTAGGGGAGGGCACTCAGCGGGAGGCAGAGTTCCAGCAGCCCTAGACGCGGTGTGCATGATGTACGTCACGACCAAGAGCCTGAAGGAGGCTATGCTGCCGCACGACGCTTTCTGGACTCTGAACGAGTATATTCTCATCGGAGGCCAATGCACCTCAGACAACCTACCGCCAGAGATAAGCCAGATATCCTACGCGTACAGAACGCCGGAGCTGGAGATGCAGGAGAAGATCACGAAGATGCTGGAGAACAACGCCAGGGCTGTGGCAAAAATGTCCTTTTGCAAGGTCTACGAGCGATGGGTCACGAAGACGAGGGTGGGTCTGGGGAACATGGCGCTGGCGAACGTCGCCTACGAGAACTTCAAGTTCACCGGACCACCAGAATACGGGGAGGACGCCAAGGAATTCGCCAGGCAGATACAGAAGAACATCGGCGCAGAGCCCATGCCTGAGCCCTTCACCGACGATCACAAGAAGATCACCGGGCCACAGGAGGCTGATGCCCGCCACTTCGCGAGGTACCCTGGGATAAAGAACTTGGGGGCTGACGACTATGTGGACTACACCTGGCACGCTCCCTGCATCCGGTACATGACGGCCAGGCCAACCCTGAAGCCTCTCCCAGATGGTCGTAGATACCCGAGATGGGCGAGGCTGGCGATGGGCGGCAACCCAAGCACCATCGACCCGAGCATAGTCACAGCCTCCAAGGTCATGGGGGCCACCTTCGTGGATCTGCTCACAAAGCCCAACGTGCTGAAGGATGCCTGGAAGGAGTTTAACGAGAAGACAGGGGGAGGCGTAGGCGGCTCCAAATGGGTTCCGCCACTGCTGCCTAAGGATTTCGATCCACCGATTGAGCTAAGATGGCCCGAGTACGTGACAACCGCCCGCGGAGAGGAATGGTGGATACCAACCCAAAAAAGCACCAAAGAATACAAACTTCTTTAGATCTATCCCTCTTTTTTTAACTTCTCGCGCGAGAGTGAAAATTATTGCGTACAGATTGACCATGACTCGTGCACAATACGATCGAACAACGTTTAAATCGCCACGATTTTATCGTTGTGATCGATCGAAGCATCGATGAACTAGGTGTTGAATATGATGCCGCCCATATGCGAAATATGCCATAGAGAATTTGACCCAGATAAGGAAGGAGGGCTTATCTACTTCAGGCGGACGAAGAAGGGCAGGGATTTTGAAAAACGGGCGAGGAGAGAAGGGATCACGGGCCATCCTCCCGACGCTGCTTGGTTCTGTGGGTCCCATTCTGAAGAGGCAAAGAAACTAGTGCATTTTACAATCGATGAAGCCATGGAGATCCTGAGAAAGAAATTCGAAACTGGCTCGATCGATTTGGTTGCAGTAGATGAGAGGAAGCCTGAAGTTGGAGAAGAGATCTATATTCCCACGGCCCTATACCTAACTCATGGCGTAGACGACTTTCTAGGCGGCCTCTGCCGAATAGGTAAAGTTGAGGTAGGGATAAGTGCCGGAGAAAAGACTTACTTCATAGAGGTTGAAGAGGACCCTGGCGATCTACATAACTGGAAGTACATCCTTGAGAACCAAGAGAAATGGATAAGAGAATACAAAGGCAGAAGAGGCCGTAAGAATCCCGATATGCGAAGGGAATTCAATGAGGAAGGATAAAGATCGTGCGCGTACGTTAAAACTAATTTGGGCCTCTTCTATACTCGCATGTATGACGATTTAGTTTGATTTGGCGTAGGATTTGAGTACAGATAAATTGTTCGATGCGTCTAAAAGAACATGCTTTCAAATGAAGGGGATAGCCCTCAATTCAAGCCACATGAGATCGACCTTCGATAGCTCTGCAGGAGAAGATCTCTGATTAGACCTGCATTCTGGTTTGAGGGATCGACTGAAGGGAGGTTTTTGAGCTCTTTCAGGCATCTATCATGGAGTTTTTCGTCATCATCTCTGGCTCTTTCTTCTCTCAGAAATAGGCGGGTCCAGAGGGATTCGAACCCTCGACCAACAGATTAAGAGTCTGTCGCTCTACCTTGCTGAGCTATGGACCCCGCAAAGACTCTTGTGACGAGGAAAATTTAAACCTTTCAGCCTAAGCGATCCTGGAAAAAAGAGAGAAAAACAGAATGTTGCTGGAGACCTTACTTGTTTATATTGGGGTAGAGCTTCTTCAGGCGTTCCATGGACTCCTGTATCTTCTCCTTCGGATACTCGTATGGCGGAAGTTTTCCCTGGAGGAAGTCGTCGTAGGCCTTCATGTCGAAGTGGCCGTGTCCGCAGAGCAGGAAGAGCAGAGTCTTCTCCTCCCCCGTCTCCTTGCATCTTAGAGCCTCGTCTATCGTAGCCTTTATGGCGTGAGCTGGCTCCGGCGCCGGGACGATTCCCTCCGCTTTGATGAAGGTCGATGCCGCCTTGAAGACCTCAACTTGATTGTAGTCTTTCACCTTGACCTCTCCCTTATTCACGAGGAGAGACAGAGAAGGCGCCTTCCCGTGGTACCTGAGACCTCCAGCATGGATTGGATCCGGCACGAAGTCATGGCCCAGGGTGTACATCTTCGCAAGCGGAATTATCCCCGCGCTGTCTCCGTGGTCATAGAGGTATTCGCCCCAAGTGAAGCTGGGACTTGCGGTTGGCTCAACGGCTGTGAACTCCACGGGCTTCGGCGCTTTGCCAAACTTCTTCTCGTAGTAGAAGGGCCAGAAGAGCCCCGAGAAGCTGCTGCCGCCGCCGACGCATCCTATGACCTCGTCAGGGTACTCTTCGAACTCCCTGAGCTGCTCCAGCGTCTCAAGCCCGATGACCGTCTGATGCATGAGGACGTGGTTGAGAACGCTTCCAAGGGTGTACCTCGTCCGCTCGTTCCTGAGACATTCCTCAACAGCTTCGCTTATGGCGATTCCCAGGCTCCCAGGATGATCAGGGTCTTGGGAAAGGAATTTCCTACCCGCCTCAGTCCTGTTGCTCGGGCTCGGATAGACCTTTGCCCCGTAGATCTGCATCATGACGCGTCGGTAGGGCTTCTGGTCGTAGCTCGCCCGCACCATGTAGACGATGGTCTTGAGCTCGAAGAGCATATCAGCGAAGGCAAGGGACGAGCCCCACTGCCCTGCGCCCGTCTCCGTTGTAAGCTGCTCTATACCCTGTTTCATGTTGTAGTAGGCCTGTGCGACAGCGGTGTTCGGCTTATGGCTTCCCGGAGGGCTTACCCCTTCGTATTTGTAGTAGATATGCGCCGGCGTCTTCAGTATCTTCTCAAGCCTGGTTGCCCGGTAGAGCGGCGTTGGACGCCACATGCGGTATATCTCCCTGACTTCTTCCGGTATCGGTATCCACCTCTCCGTGCTCACCTCTTGCCTTATGAGTTCCTTGGCGAAGATGGGCTCTAGTTGCTCAGGCTTAACAGCTTCGCCAGAAGCTGGGTCCAGGAGAGGTGGAAGCGGTTCAGGAAGATCTGGAAGGATACAATACCAGTTCCTAGGTAGCCGTCCTTCTTCTAGGACGACCTTTCTAGCCAGTCCGAGTGATACACGCTTCTTTTACCTCCAATATCCAGAATGGCTACAACCTAAACCACTTTACCTATTTAAAAGCCTTTTTCTTCTCCACGAAAAACAACGGCTCGATCTCGCTTGATGGACCCGAAAAATCGAGCCGAGTATTAGCGCTCGTATGACGGGAATTTAAAGAAAAAAGGAGGTTCTCTTTCTCTTAGATGGGCAGCTTCTTTCCGTCGATGTCGAGGAGCTGAGTCCACTTGTCCGTCACCTGCTTCTGGATGTACTCGTACTCGGAGTCGTCTAGGTGGCGGAACCTGTTCTGCAGGCCCAGCGCCTCGCGGACAGGCTTCAGCTCCCTTGGCTTCACGTTGAGCTTGAAGGCTCCTCCCTCCGTGACCTCGTAGAGGGGCCACATCCCCGACTCCACCATGAGGCGGGAGACCTTGATGGTCCTCGCGGGGTCGAAGCCCCAGCCCGTCGGGCACGGCGACTGGACATGGATGTAGCGGAAGCCCTTCAACTTCTTCGCGTACTCGATCTTCCCGACGAGGTCGTTGGGGTAGGCGATGCTCGCCGTCGCGACGTAGGGCACGTTGTGCGCCGCCATGATGAAGGGAACGTTCTTCTTGTTCGACCTCTTGCCCCGGCTCTCAGTCCCCACCGGCGTCGTCGTCGTTGAGGCGTATATGGGAGTGGCGCCGCTGCGCTGTCCTCCGGTATTCATATAGGCCTCGTTGTCGGCGCAGATCCAGATGAAGTTCTCGTTTCGCTCCGCGGCGGCGCTCATCGCCTGCAGCCCGATGTCCACGGTTCCACCGTCGCCGTAGAAGCCGACGACGTTCATCTCCTTGCCGTTGACCGCTAGGCCGTTGGCGATGCCGCTGAGGAGGGCGCCTCCCCCCTCGAAGACCGTGCCCCTGCTGTAGAGCGGGATGCTGCCCGAGAGGGCGATCCAGATACAGCCTGGAACCAGCGTGTAGACCGTGCTGGGGCCAAGGACCTTGAAGGCGATCCTAGCGAGAACCGCGTGGCCGCAGCCCTGGCAACTGGAGTTGCCGTAGGCCATGATCTCAGGACCCTCAACTTTGCTGAACGGAATAGGTTTGCTCATTTTCGCTCACCTCCCCTTAGATCCACTCGACTAGGGGCTCCACAGGCCCCCTCGTCGCCCTAAGCGTCTTCTCCGCAATCTTCCTGATCATGGCTGGAGTGACCTCGTCGCCCGCCATGCCCGCGTGGAAGCCGAGGATGCGCGGTCGCTCCTCCATGTCGTAGGCGGCACTCCTAGCCTCGTTGAAGACGTTGCCGCCTGCGCCCAGGCTCACGTTGCGGTCGATGACGCCGATGGCGTGGTACTTCCCCGCGAGGCGCCTCATCTCGTCGGCTGGGAAGGGCCTGAAACACTTGAGCTTCACGAGCCCAACCCTCTGCCCCTCGGCACGGAGATCGTCGACTACGGAGCGAGCCGTCGAGGCTATCGTGCCCATGGCGACGATGACCGCCTCGGCGCCGTCGCAGCTGTACTCCTCGAGGAGGCCGTTTCCATAGCCGCGTCCAAAGGTCTTCTCGAAGTCGGCGTGAACCTCCTTGATGATGTCGAGGCTCTTCCTGAGGTGCGCGTCGTGGGCCTTGAACCCTATCCTCGTAGCCATGGAACTGGCCATCTCCTTCCTCCACTCGGCGTAGGGCACCTTGGGGTCCAGAACCCACTTCGGCTTGAAGGGTGGAAGCCACTCGTCAACGGCTTCCTGGTCTGGGACCTCGACGGGCTCGTCGGTGTAGCTCAGTATGTAGCCGTCGATGCCGAAGATGGTGGGCGTCAGGCACCTGGGGTCCTCGGCGATCTTGTAGCTCATGATCGCGGTATCGAGGCACTCCTGGTTGTTCTCACAGTAGAGCTGTATCCAGCCTGAGTCCCGCTGCGCCATCAGGTCGGTGTGGTCGGGCTGCATGCTCTTGACGCTCCTGTGCACGACCCCCATGACGACGGGCAGCGTATTCCCCTCCATCATCGGGTGATGCATCAGGAGTAGACCGGGCCCCGAGGTAGCCGTGAAGACCCTGGCGCCGGCGAAGCAGGCGCCCTGCACCGACACCATGGCGCTGAGCTCGGACTCGACCTCGATGAACCGTGCCTTCAGCTCCCCGTTCGCTATGAAGTCCGCTAGGTACTGGACGATGGTCGTCTGCGGCGTGATCGGGTACGCGGAGATAACCTGGACTCTGGCCAGCTTGGCGCCGTAGGCGACAGCCTTGTTTCCCACCATGAGCTCCGTGTGCGTCATCTCATTGTTCCTCCTTTCCCTCGCCCTCCATCACCATGGTGATGGCCTTGACGGGACACTCCTCGGCACAGATGCCGCAGCCCTTGCAGTACACGTAGTTGATGGTGCTCCTGTTGTCCACCATGTCTATGCTGTGCTCTGGGCAGTAGGTCCAGCAGAGCTGGCAGCCCGTGCACTTGTCAGCCTCGACGACAGGGCGGAAGGTTCGCCAGTCGGCGCGGCTGTTGGCCTGGGCCTGCGGCTTCTTCGCCTCGGCTGCGATCCTGTTCTTTCCCACGAGGGTGCTGTTGTATGCGAGCTCCACCGCCCTCATGTTGGCGTCCACCATGCGGCCCGACATCTCCCTCTTCACCGCCTCGAGGAGCGTGTTGAGCTTTATCTCGCCTGTGGCCTTCGAGAATGCGCCGAGGATCGCGGTGTTCGTGATGGGGCGCTTGATGGTCTCAAGAGCCACCTTCGTCGCGTTCACGGTTGCAACCCTGTACTGCTGCGGGAAGTCGATCTCCTCCGGGGGAGCCGAGCTGTTTAGGATGACCATGCCTTCTGGCTTGAGCCCCTCGACGACGTTGACGGTCTTCCTCAGGAGCGGGTCAAGGACCACGACGTAGTCGGGGTTGTGGACGAGGCTCCTGATCATACGGTTCTTCTCGCCGATCCTGACGTAGGCGGTCACTGGCGCCCCTCGGCGTTCTGTGCCGTACATCGGGATCGACTGGCTGTGATTTCCCTCAAGGAAGGCCGCGATGGCGAGCACCCTGGAGGCGGTGACTGCGCCCTGTCCTCCCCTGCCGTGGAACCTTATCTCAATCAAATTCCATCCTACGAGCTAACATCAATGAACTTAAAAGAATTATGATGAAGAGAAAATTGGTCGAGAATCGCTCTCGGACACCGAGTTCATCCTTTCTCAACGACGAAGAAAACAAAGATGTGGAGCCCTGCGCCCTCCAATAAGAAAAAGGGGAAAGATAGATGTTTAAGGGCTGATGTTGAAGGGCAAGATGGCGTAAAGGTGGTTGTTGCTCGTCGTGTCCATGATCTCGTAGGCCACGATGATGGATATTGTCACGCCCTTCTCGTTCTTGAAGTCCCTCTCCAGCGCCGTTATCTTGACCGTGTCCCCTGACTTAACGTAGTTATTGAATACCTCTGTCAGGTTGAGCACCTTATCCTCGGCGTTCACGCTCCAGATAGGGGGAAGCAGAATATTCAGCCTGCTGGTGCTTGTCTGTAGCACCAGAATGTTTCTGTAGTGCGTCGTCACGTTCCCCTCTATGGTCACGTTCCTCGCTTCTTTGAGGAAGTCTTTGACAATCCCCAGGTGTAGGCCGTTATCATCGTGCCCCAAGTACCCTTCCTTTATGAGCTGTCCAAGGTACTCCTCCTTGAGTCTCTGACTCTGAGGTGGGCACGCCTTGGGCGCGTCGTCTGAGTCAGTTGCCGCATTGTACGTCGAGGTTGCCAGCACAGTGCTCATTAGAGGCAGCGCCACAAGCAGCGCCAGCACCGCACCGATCAAAAACTTTGACCTTGTCTCCATTTTCCTCACTTCCGCTCCATTTCTTCTTGAATTAATAAGCAACTTGGGCAGTTTTAAAGCTTTTTTTAGACACCTATAGAACTTGTACCTTCTACTTTTCTAGAACAACTCCAGAAATAACACAGCTTGTAGAACTTTCTCAGCCCCCTTCTAGAACTTGCCAGTTCTTTGCCGTCAGAAACTGTAGAATCTTTATGGATCGAGGCCAGTACCTTCCCATGACGATTCTTCGGTCCTTAACAGGGCACGTTGCCGCGGTGCTTGGGAAAAAGGATATAGCTTCCCCAGTCGAGGGGTAAAAACTAATTATCATGCATGTGATGTATTGCACGCTGTAAAGACCAGAAACGGAAATCGTGTTCGCTCTCAGGTCTGAGCGGAGGAATTGTGTTGGGCAATCTCCTTTCGAAATTTACTTATTTAATAATTATAGCTAAAACTTAAATCAGGAGGCAAGGTTTATCTCAATTAAAGGTCAGTAATCTGTATTATGCGTGGGGAGACAAAGGGATGATGGATATAATCATACAGGTCCTCGTCGGCGTCAGAGA
>Ga0315296_10002888_pt1 | contig 14518 bp, 11 predicted proteins | sample YL17G14_18_MG_FD_203921 | JGI IMG/M metagenome (GOLD analysis project Ga0315296, IMG submission 203921) | Sediment microbial communities from Yellowstone Lake, YNP, Wyoming, USA - YL17G14_18 | ecosystem: Environmental > Aquatic > Freshwater > Lake > Sediment | place: USA: Wyoming | collected... | reverse complement strand
GTCTACAAACGTGGAGAAGGTATCCAGGACCTCGTCGTCGCGGAACTTGACCGCGCCGACTTCGATGATGGCGTCGCGCTCAGCGTCGAGGCCGGTCGTCTCCAGGTCAAGCGCGACACAGGTTTGAACCATTTTTCCTCATTTCTAGTTTGCTATCTGCAATTTACTATTTGTGTTCTTCGTGGTAAAATGGAGCACTGCCTCGAGTGCCTCGCTCCAGGCGCTCAGACCATGCCGTTGTTGCAGGACGCGCAGTCCATGCTCGGTGATGCCGCCTGGCGTGGCCAGTGCGTCCAGTAGGCCAGCCAGTTCTTCATCTGGCCGGGCCAGCGCCATGTCAGCCGCGCCCCGCACCGTCTCCAGCACCAGGCTGCGCGCCGTCTGCGGCGGCACGCCAGCCTGGATCGCCCAGCCGACCGTCTCGTTCAGCAGCGCGTACACCCAGCCGTAGAAGGCGGCGATTGCACTGGCCGGGGTGAAATGCGCTTCGCTCGGCAGGACGTGCACCCGGCCCAGGAGGGCGAACAGCGCCCGGGCGCGAGTGTCGTCCGGGTACAGCAGCGTCGGGCTTGCATTGGTCGCGGCGCAGGAGATGGGCATCGCCCGCACGGCCGTCGCTGGTACTACGGCTGGCCTCAGCGCCTCGAGCGGTAGAGTTGCCGCGGCCGACACGACCGTCTGCCCGGTCCGGAACGCGATGTCTTTAGCCACAGCGACCGTATCGCCAGGGCGGGTAGTCAACAGGATCAGGTCGGCTGCGTCCGCCACCGCCTGGTTGTCGGTTGCCACCCTCGCCCCAAACCGGACGGCCAAACTGGCCGCCCGCGCAGCGTTGCGGGGTGAAAGGATGATCTCGAGGTCCTGGCTGGCCCGTCGCAGGCCCTCGACCAGGTAGCCGGCCAGGTGGCCGACGCCAATGATCCCGACCCGCTCGATCACGGATTTCGCTCCTGCGCCATCTCGACCAGTTCCTCCAACATGTCCTCGACCCGCTGGCAGACGCTCGCTCCCAGCACTCGCAACTGGTCGGTCACGTCAACCGGTAAATCCGACGGGCTGTCGTCGGGGACCTGGCTCAACTTGCCCCCGATAAAGATCGGCCGCTCCAGCCCGAGGCGTGCCATCTCCTGGCGCAAGGCCTGGAGATAACTGAGCGCGACGCCGCTGTAGGTGCTGACGGCGATAAAGTCGGCGCCAGTTGCCCTGGCCCGTTCGGCGACCGCGTCCGGGTCGGCACTCACGCCAGCGTCAATCACCTCGACGCCCAGCCGTTGGAGCACCGCCTCGAGCAGGATCTTGCCGTACTCGTGCACGTCGGTGCACGTCACACAGGCGGTGAAGCGAGCCTGCCGTATTGCTTCCCGGTCAGGCTGTGCCAGTGCAGCGACGATCTCCTCCCCCCTGGTCTCGAGTTCGGCCACGGTCGTCGCCCGCACGACCGGTATCCGTTTGTGTACCTGGTCTCCCCGCGGCTCGCCCGGGCCGAACAGTTCTTCCAGCCGCCTGGCCCCGATGCGCCGGATGGATAGCAGCAGTTCGAACGGGTTGGCCGTGTCAATCCCGGCTTCGGCCAGCCCCTCCAGGACGCGTGCCTTGAAGCGCTGGCCAGCGACGACCAACTGGTCGGCGATCCGCTCGGCTGTTCCCAGGTCGAACAACGCCGCGAACCCTTCGGCCCGCTGGAGCAGCCGGTTGGCAAACAGGTGGGCGTCTACGACCTCGTCAATGTCTGGGATGCGCATTGCCTCGGTCACCGGCACCGGGTTGAGCGCGTGCCCGGTCGGCCGGCCGCGCTGCGCGACGACGTCAACCAGCAGGTAACTGGCCAGGTTGGCATAGTTCTCCACCTGGCTGGCGACGTAGATCGTCGTGTTGCCATACACCATGCTGCCGGGCGTCTCCGTCACCCGCGCCAGTGCCCGTTGGAAGGCCAGGCGGGTCAGCGGCTCGGAGAAGGTGTGGCCGTAGCAGTGTGAAACGTGCCCGCCGATCAGTTCCTCGACGATGTAGCGTTCGATGAGCACGGCCCCGATGCTGCACGCCACGTCGCAGAACAACGCGGCGAACCCGTCGTCCAGGTTAGAGTGGACCATGACCTCGACCGGCTGGGCGGCGCACAATGCCAGTGCGATGACCGTCTGGGCCGTCGTCCCGACGTCGTCGTTCCACCGTGGCATGCGGAAAGTGAGGTACTGGCCCAGGTTGCCGATGCTCGTCGCACCGGCGGCCAGCGCGGCGGCCGTGTTTTCGACTGCGGCCGGCGTGCCGATGACAAAGTCCCCGAAGTGCGGCGCGACCGGCGCGCATTGCGTCAGCGCGGCAAAATCCTCCGGCTTTTCCAGGATCAGCCCGGTGCCCCGCGGCATGTTGGCCCGGTATGCAGCCGGGTAGCCCATACTCCAATCCAGGCAGATGCCGTAACGGTCCACCCGGTAGCCGGCCGCGGCCAGGTGCTCGTAGATCTCGGCATAGGCGCGCTGGCTCCTGGCCAGGCTGCGGTACCCGATCTGGGCGTGCAGCATGATCGTCCCTTCGGCCATCCGTTGCCGCTTGTACTCGCTCTCCGAGCGCACGCCGTAGGCCGTCAGGAACGGGCACGTGCCAACGGTCACCGTTCGGGCCAGTCGCCGCCCTTCGGCCAGCAAGTCGGCTGCGTCGGGCAGTTCTGGTTCGGGCAGAACTTGGGCACGGTCAAAGTGTGGCATACTATGTTCCACATCCAAACCCATATAGGTGGGATAATAGCACGATTTGCACAAAACATCAACACCAGGCCGGATGGCTATAGGTAGGCGCAGGACACAACACACGAGGGGGTCTATCTACTAAATGTAGGACAAGATGCCATCTTGTCCACGCTGCGTGCCTACCGACAACTCTTGCGATAGCCCCCAAAATGCCGGAACCCGGCCGCTTCGTAGAATCTGTCGCCCGACCCTGTGGTGAGCAAATCGAGCCGCGTAGATGGGCACAGGTTGTGGCACGTCTCGACGAGTGCACGGCCGATGCCCATCCCGCGCCACTGCGGTGCGACCAGCAGTTCGGCGACGTACGTCGTCACCGCGCCATCGGTCAGCGCGCGCAGGAACCCGATCACCATTTCCCCACATGTTGCGACGAGCGCTGGCCAGGACTCGCGCCAGGCCATCAATGCGACGTCCGGCCGGTTTTGCGGCGTCGGCCAACCTTCAGCGCTGGACAGGCGCTGGATGTCTGCGAAATCGGCGTCCGTCCACGCTCTGATCGTGACGTTGGCGGGAAGCGTGACACCGGGTAGAGCGGATTCGACCAGGCGCTGCTGGCTATTTTGGCGGGAGCATTCCACCTTCGATAGCAGCTCTCCCTGACCGCCGCTGAGTTCTGGCACTTCATCCGGGAGCCTGACCCAGTAAAACTCGAACTCGATCGGCCCCGGGCTCCCGTCGGACGGGTCAGTCTCATAGTGCCGCCAGGTGGCTGGCGCCTCCCCGTGAAGTTCGAGATGAAAGAAGTAGCGGCGCTGGGTTTCTGCCCGTCCGTACGCGGCCAGATCGTAATCCTGCACGCCGAGGAACGCGCGCATCTCCAACTCGTCGAGCCCGCTCTCCTCGCGGGCTTCCCGGAGGACGGCCTTTGCTGGGGGTTCGCCTTCCTCAACCGTCCCGGCTGGCACCTGGATGCAGGCTTCAGGATACGCCGTGTGGCGGAAGACCAGCAGCCTATCGCCCTGCGTGATGTAGGCGACCACCTTCTCAGTAATAGGAGATGGCATCAGCTCTCCAGAGGAGCGAGCGATCGCACGCGAGAGGTTAAGCGGCAGCCTCTGCAATGGAGAACTGCTTGCTGCGTCTCAGACGTTCTTCCAGCCACCGCCTGAACGAGCGTTGGCTTTCGCCAGAGGGCTGTCCTAACAATACATTCTCGACGCTAATGTCTTCATCCAGGTCAGGCCAATGGATACCTTCTCCCTTGCCAATCAGTCGCCAATTGTTACGCTCTTCTGGGGTGCCATGTAGAAGCCGGGGATACCATGCCAGAGGCGCCGAGATGGTCCGCCCGTCGCTCAAGTCAACGATGAGAGCATCTTCGGTGACCTCGACATGTTGTGCTGTGGCTACTCGTAGTTCAACCGCTAAAGTATTCATTCCAACTCCTCAACAAATGCTCTTCGTTTTCCTCCACGAGCCGCTGTATCCGATTTTGATCCGCTGCCAGTCTGCTTCCTGTTGCTCTCTTGGGCGGTGCGTGTAGAGAACGCGAGAGAAGCGAGGCCTTCAGCGATCTCCAGAAAACAATTACCGGAACCGGGACGGGCTCACCCAGGCTCTTACCGCGCCCCCGCGAGCTTGATAAATAGGATGATTTCCAGCGCCTCGTAGACCGCCGCGACGGCCAACACGAGCACGACCAGCACGTACATGTGCAGCGAACGCTTGACCCCGATCCCATATCCCTGCTTGCGGCTCGTGGCCCCCACGCTCTGCGGCCACAGGAAGGCCCGGCCGTGCACGTAGGCCGCCAGGCATGGCCAGGATGTACGCCTGCCCCTCCAGGATCAGCGTGAGCGAATGGGGGATCATGATCAGGCGCAACTCGGGCGCGGCTGGGGACAGCATCAGCCCCCACAATATGGCCCGGTACACACCCACTAGCAACCCGCTGAACGGGATCACCAGTGAAGGGAGCGTGACAAAGGCGATACTCCCGACGATCAGGTTCACGACGAAGGTCAGCGCCACGGCCCGCAGGACCTGCCCGCCGCTGTAGGCGCTGCCCACCGCCGCTAATGGCCCGCTGGTGAATGCGCCACTGGCAGCCCCCAGCAGTGTTTGCTGCAGCGATGGGTCGAATGCCACGTAGATCATTCCCACGATCACCAGCCCATAGTAGACCACGTTCAGGACGACGTAGGCACGGCGGAACTCCTTGACCGTTTCCCACGCACTTCGGATCGCTTTCATCGGTCTCCTCCTCATCCTCGATGGACAAGATGGCATCTTGTCCTACATCTCAGCCCCACAGGCTCCTCAGGAACCTGACCTTCTCGACCGTCTGATAGTTGTCGCCCCCTTCGTGGTTGTTGTACCGGTAGACCCGCATGTCTTTGGGGCCGGTAAAGTAGTTGTATGCCGCAAAGACGGTCGAGGGTGGACAGATCAGGTCCATCAAACCTACGGAGAAAAGCGCGCGGCTGTTCGAGCGGGCCGCAAAGTTGAGCCCGTCGAAGTACGAAAGCGTGTGGAAAACGGTGTCCACTTTGTCCCGGTGCGTATGGCAATATTGGGTGATCTCGCTGTAAGGCGAGGCGTCGGTGATCTCGAGCGCGCGGCAGTAGTGGCACAGGAAGGGTACGTCGGGCATGACCACCGAGACGGCCGGTTCCAGCCCGCCTACGGCGATGGTGATGCCGCCGCCCTGGCTCCCACCGGTGGCGGCAATGCGCGTGGCGTCCACGGCGGGGTGAGAGCGCACCGCTTCGACTGCCCGCACGCCATCGGTGAAGACCCGCCGGTAATAGTACGTCCTGGGCTCCAGGATGCCGCGTGTCATAAACCCAGGATAGTGAGGACTGGAACCAACCGGTTCGGGGTCGGGCGTGTCGCCCTGCCGCCAGGCGCTGCCCTGGCCGCGCGTGTCCATCACCAGGTGGGCGTAACCGACGCTACTCCACACCAGCCAGTCGGTGGGGAAGCCACGCCCGCCACCGTAGCCCAGGTACTCCACCACGCACGGGAGCGGCTCCTGGCGCTGCCTGGGCAGTAGCAACCACCCTTTGATGGGCTGGCCGTCGTAGCCGTTGAAGGTGACGTCGAAGGTCTCCACCGTGCGCAGCCCATAGTCCACCCGTTCGAAGGCGGCGTTCAGCGGAAAGTTGCGCGCCTCTGCCAGCGTCTGCTGCCAGAAGGCGTTAAAGTCGGGCGGCTCCTCACGCAGCGGCCGGTAGATTTTCAGTTGTTCCAAAGGCAGGTCGAAGAACATCGTGTGAACTCCTGGTATCATAGATTTTGAGCGTACTTACGCTCGTAGCCCCCGTCCCGGGGGCGTCTCGCGCAGGAACGGGGCACTGTCTAGTGACTGGGGTCGTGCCCCGCAGCGTGCAGCCGCTGGTGGAGTGCCTCCTTCGCCTGCTCGAACACCCCCCGGATGCGCGCCTGCCGCTCCGGGTCGGCCGGGATGGAGAGCGTGTCGAGCCAGGCCATGCCTCCGTCCAGCATGGTCATCATGTAGGTCGCGTCGGACGGGCTGAACTGGCGTTGCTCCCCCACGGCCACGTACACCGGCGACGTATGCGCGGCGATGTGGATCGGCCAGCCGTGCCACACCTGATAGCGGCTGACGCAGCGGGCCGCTACCCACGAACTCCCCTCCAGGCGCAGGTTGGCCTTGACCGTGAGCCGCCGCGCTCCCGCCTCGGACGTTTCACTGGCGACCACCCGGCCGTTGACCACCACCTGCAGGACGTGGAAGGGCAGCACCGACTCGGCCCACGCCTCGACGCCCAGCGTGCCACCGCCGGTTGGCAGGCGGATCTCCTCGCCAAGCGTCTTCCCCTCAACCTTCAGCCCGATCACGGGGCCGCTGGTAGTGAACGTGCGGCCGGCGCGGATCGCCCTGGCCCAGTTCTCGAAGGTGAACGCTTCGCCCTGCAGGTCGGCGTAGGTGCGCACGCCGCCCACCGGCATGCCGGCCCACATCTTGTCCGTGCCGCCCACCGCTGCCACGCGATAGCCACAGTTCAGGAAGCGGTACCACTCCTGCATCTGGAAGTCGTCCAGGCGGGGGCCAAAGGTGCGGATCTCCACGCCGTCCACCTTCTCCAGGATCAGGTCGGCCACCACTTCGCAGTAGGGGATGGGGAAGTGAGGGATGATGACCACCCCTTCCTGGGCGCGGCAGCGGTCGGCCCACTCCGCCAGGCTGGACCACAGGGGATCGCCCAGGTAACTCTCGCTGGGGCCGCTGGCGCACATGGGGAACACCGGGCTGCCCTTCATCCCCAGCAGGCTGATGTGGCCCAGCAGGTGCTGGCGGTTCTCCGTGCCCACCCAGACCAGCGTGTCATCCCGGCTGACGCCAGAGGGTCCGCCGGTCAGGTCGCCGACGTTGGTGAACAGGTCCCCCCACTGCGAGGCCAGCAGGTTGACCAGGTTGACCCCTTCTCCCTGCGCCTCCAGCCAGGCGGTCTGCGGGGAGATGAAGTGAACGTGGGTGTCGGCGGTGATCCAGCCTCCAGCGCGGAGGTTGAGCGGCCGCTCCAGGCGCAACTTGAGTTCGCGCTGGCCCGGTGCTACTGTCACCCGCTGCCGCAGCGGCTGGTACTCGAACCCCTTGGAGACCTCGACGTACACCTCGCCCACCGGCAACTCGATCTGGAAGGTGCCGTCCACGTAGGCGTATTGGGTGTGGCCCAGCTTCAGGTCGGCCCCGTAGTCTTCGAACCAGCCGTCGTTCACTTCGTGGCGGTGGCCGTAGGGGGGTAGGTAGCGGCCGTCGGGCGCGCGGAAGTGGACGCGGGCAGGCGTAGGCCGGCCGCCGGTGGACGCGTCCTCGACCGTCACGTGCACCCACGCCTTGCGCGGGGTGAGGAGTTCCACCAGTATCTGCCCATCGTCGCTCGTGGCGCTGCCGGCCTGAAAGACCTGCTGCATGGGTACCGCCCGCCCGGCCACCTGCAAGATCGCGTCGGCGCTGGCGGTGACGTCGAGGATGACCTGGCGCGTTGGCTCCAGGGGGATTGGTTCCTCCCCCCAGCCTGCCACCGGCGCGGCCAGCCACTCCTCCGGCACGAAACTGGGCACGGCGTACCGGCGGGCGATGGTCCCCAGGTCCACCTGTGCCTCGACGGTGTCCAGTCCCATTTCAGCCGGCAGTGTAACCCGTACCGACTCCAGCCGGTGGCGACGGAGGGGATGCTCCTCACCTTCGTACAGCGTGATCGCGGCGACCGCCAGCCGGTCGGCGCCGGTTGGCTCCAGGCGGATAGCGCGGACTACCCGGTCTGGGGCAGGGTTCTCCAGTGCGTACAGCCAATAACTGGCCGGCTCGTTGCTGGCCTGGCCCACCCCGGTCTGATACCAGCCCCAGGCTCCGGCCGGGTAGGGGCCACGGAAATTGAGCGGCACGTCCTCCTGGTGGGGGCGGGCGGCGAAGGCGCGTTGGCCCCAGATGAGCGCCGCCTCGTTGACCTCGAAACGGCGGCGGATGGGCTGCCGGTGCTCGGAGCCGTCGGCGTAGACCAGCACGTAGTCGGCCAGGTGCTCGCCGGGCCGCGGGAGCAGTCCCGCCGGGGTGTCGGGCGGATGCGAGGGGTCTGCCGGGTCGTGGGAATTGTTGCAGAAGTGGGCGACGACCAGGTAGCGCGCCCGGGCCGCGATCTCGACCGTGTGCGGCTCCCGGTCGAGGAGCAGCCAGCGTTGGGCGTGCTCTTCTCTCGCGCCGAGCGCGAAGGGAACGCCCCAGAAGGTCTGCTGGCCGGCCGGCAGCGTCTTCAACAGTTCAACGATGGCCGGGTGCCAGGCGGCTTTCTCGCCCGCGTTGAAGTGTGCCGACAGGTCTAGCGGCGTAAACTTGACCATTGTCCTCCTCCTCGAAATCACATCTTTCGTGTCTGGGTGGGGATTATAGACCAGTCGGGGGGGGCGTCAAGTCGTCAGAGGTGGGATGCAAGGGGGGATACCGTTCGTGTCGTTTTGTGTTATACTTGTTTCCGGTACGCAGGTTGTCGGGATTGAACCAATCGGCTTGCTCGCAGGTATCCTATTGTACGGTTTTGCTATCCAACCCGCGACTGCTCAAAGTAGGAGGTAAAATGATCGCCGAAATCGCCACGCGCGTGCGCGAGAACATCCAGAAAGTCATCGTCGGCAAGGACGAGGTGATCGACCTGGCGCTGGTCGCTGTTCTCTGCGAAGGGCACATCCTGATCGAGGACGTGCCCGGCATCGGCAAGACCACGTTGGCCCGCTCGATCGCCGCGAGCCTGGGTTGTACCTTCCGCCGCATCCAGTTCACCCCCGACCTGCTGCCGTCCGACGTCACTGGCATCAACTACTTTAACCAGAAGGCGCAAGAGTTCGAGTTTCGTCCCGGGCCGGTGATGGCGCAGGTCGTGCTGGCCGACGAGATCAATCGCGCCACGCCGCGCACCCAGTCGGCGCTGTTGGAGGCGATGCAGGAGCGCCAGGTCACGCTAGATGGCCAGACGTATCCCCTGCCCCGCCCTTTCCTCGTGCTGGCCACACAGAACCCGATCGAACTGGAGGGCACCTTTCCCCTGCCGGAGGCGCAGGTGGATCGCTTCCTGATCAAACTCCCCATCGGCTACCCGACGAAGGAAGAGGAGCACACTATCCTGCTCCGCTTCGAGCGGCAGGATCCGTTGAAGGACCTGGTACCGGTCGTCACGCCTGAAGAACTGCTCAGCGTGCAGCGACAGGTGCAGGAAGTACGGGTCGAAGAGTCGGTGCGCGGTTACATCGTGGACGTCGTCCGCGCCACACGCGGTCACCAGGACATCCAGTTGGGCGTCAGCCCGCGCGGGACGCTCGCGTTATACCACTGTGCCCAGGCGCTGGCCGCCATTCGCAGGCGCACGTACGTCCTGCCCGACGACGTCAAATTGCTGGCCCCCTACGTTCTCACCCACCGTATCCTGATCAGCCCTGCCACCCGCCTGAGAGGGCGCCAGTTGGCCGACGTGTTGATGGACGTGATCGAGACGGTGCCGGTGCCGGTAGAAAGACTCTAAGTGGGTGTAGCCGTGGCAGCGAGTAGGGCACAGGAACGTCCGGACGAGCGCCGCTCTCAATTCAGCCCCGTCTGGTTTGAGATGGCAGGGTTGCTCATCATCGTCGGCCTGATTGCGCAACAGCGCGCGCTCTTCGTCCTGGCCGCCTGTATCTTGACCGTCATCCCATGTGCCTGGTGGTGGAAGCGCATGTCGCTGCGCCACGTCGAGTACGAACGGCGTTTCGACAAGCGGTGTGCCTTTCCTGGCGAGACGTTCGAGATGATCGTCCGCATCACCAACCGCAAGGTCCTGCCTTTGACCTGGCTGGAGATCAGTGACGAAGTGCCGATGGCGATGCCCCTGGTACGAGGGATGCTCATGCCAACCCACATCCCCCAGATCGGCACGCTCAACAACGTGCTCTCCATGCGTTGGTACGAGCGGGTCAGCCGGCGTTACGAACTGAGATGCACCGAGCGGGGCGTCCACGTGCTGGGGCCGGTACATCTGAGATCGGGTGACCTGTTCACGCTGTTCGAGGCGCGGGAGACCTCTTCATCGAGCGACCGCCTGGTCGTCTACCCACACATCTGGCCGCTGGAGGACCTGGGGCTGCCATCCAAGGAACCGTTCGGCGAGCGCAAGGCTCACCGCCGCCTGTTGGAAGACCCGCTGCGCACCGTCGGCATCCGCGACTATCATCCCGAAGACAGCCTGCGCCACATCCATTGGAAGGCCACGGCCCATCGGGGACAGTTACAGGTGCGCGTCTTCGAGCCGGCCGCCACGCCTAACCTGGTCATCCTGCTGAACGTCTCCACGTTCGAGCACAATTGGGAGGGTGTCCTTCCGGAACTGTTCGAGCGTACGATTAGCGTAGGAGGCTCGATCGCCACCTGGGCGGTGGGGCAAAAGTACAAGGTGGGGCTGGTCGCTAACGGTTGTATGCCGTTCTCTGACCAGCCGATCCGTGTGCCGCCGGGGCGTTCACCGGGCCAACTGGCTGCCATCCTGGAGGCGTTGGCCTGCGTGACCAGTTTTGCCACGCTGTCCATGCCAGAACTGCTGCGCCGGGAGAGCCCCCGGCTGCCCTGGGGGGCCACGCTCGTCGTCGTGACGGCCATTGTCACCGATGGGTTGGCAGCGGCGCTCTTGGGTCTGCGAGACGCCGGGCGGCAGATGGCGTTGGTCTCGCTGGCCGAGGAACCGCCTCCTCAAATGGAGCGGGTCGCCATATTTCATATACCTTCCTCCACGCTCGCCTTTCAGCGTCCGGACAGGGGACCTGGCGATGCGATGGCGGCGCTGCAGGCCGCTGGACTGGCCACACGGGAGGTGCGGGGGTTTTAACGCGGACTACAGGACAGGAGCGGAGCGCTGCAAGCAGCCGGACTGGCCGCACGGGAGGTGCGAGGTGGATAAAATCGGCGCGTATGCCCGCCGCGAGTTGGTGTTCCTTGCGCTGGGGACGATGGATGTGTGCATCATCGCACCGCTCGGCGGTGCGTTGCTGGCTGTGATGGTCCCAGTCCGGCCGTGGTCGGTCGCGGCTGCCTTCCTCGGTATGGTGCTGGCCGTACATTATCTGGCGCGCCTGAGCCTGTGGCTGCCACTGCGCCCCGTGTTCCGCTTCGGCTCGCTGGGAGTGGGGATGCTGGTGAGTGGGCTGGTGGTCGTCCACCAGGTGTTGCATGCGCAAACGCCCCTGTTGCACCTCCACTGGGTGTCGGACATCTTTAGCAATTTCCAGGAGGAGAGCCTGTCACGCGCGGTGTTCGTATTCCTGCTCGTCATATTCCTGTGGTGGCGTGGGCTCGTGCTGGCCCAACGCCGGCTCGATAGTGGGAGCGTCGCGTTTCGTTTTCGATTGGGCCTCATCTTGATCGCTGTGACCACGACGCTGGGCGGGAGTGTGCTCTCCTGGCCTTATCACCGTTTCGTGTTCGCCTTTTTCTTCGCCAGCCTGCTGGGGATTGCGCTGGCGCGGGCCGAAGAGGTGGGGCAACAGTACGGGGGCAGCCAGTCGCCGTTCGGCCTGGGCTGGCTGGCGACGCTGGTCGCGGCTGGCCTGGCGGTCCTGCTCCTGGCCGGCGGCCTGGCGCTCTTGCTGACCGGCGAAAACATCGGCCTGTTACTGGTGCCAGCGCTTCAGGTGTTGCGCGTCGTCTTGTTCGGCCTGGTCTACGTCGTGGCCTGGATCGCACAGATCGTGATCGCTCCGCTGGTAGCCCTGTTCCAGCGGCACGGGGTCGGAAGTGTGTGGGAAGAGCTTTCCCGCAAGCTGGCGCAGCCTGAAGTATCTGAGATGGAGAAGCAGCTCCAGGAATCTTTCTTGACGGCCGAACAATTGGCGCTGGCCAGGTTGGTCGGGATCATCGGTGGTTTGTTGCTGGTGCTGGTGCTGGTGGTCCTCACGCTCCGCCGCATGCGTTCGCAGGCGCGCTGGCAGCGCGGCGAAGCGCGCGAGTCGGTGTGGGAGGGCGCGCATCTGCGCCGTGGGCTGCGTGACCTGCTGCGGCGCGGACGCCAGCGGCTGGACGACGCGGCGGCTGCGCTGCGGCGTTCTCGCCTGGGTCGCTTCTTCGTCGCCATGACGATCCGCCGCATCTATGCCTATACAGGCGCGTTGGCCGCCGAGCAGGGTTACCCCCGCGCTCCCCACGAAACCCCCTACGAGTACCTGCCGACACTTGAGCAGGCCTTTCCCGACCACCACGAGGAGGTTGCCCGCATCACCGAAGCCTACGTCGCCGTACACTACGGGGAAGTGCCCGAGCGACCGGAGGAGCTGGCACTCGTGCAGGCGGCGTGGGACAGCATCCGGAACCAGGCAGATCTGACCGCCCTCGCAGCCAGGCGAACCGGCAGGAGCAGGTGATAGACGTAGGACAGCAGGGCGAACAGCGGCAGAGGCCACAGCCAGACATTGCGACTGGGCACGCGCTCGAGCAGACGATATGGACGGATGAGAAGGCCGACCGGCGAGCGAAGCGCCCACTTGATCGCGGTCGACGTCAGTGCGGAACGGAGGAGGAAGCGGGCTCTGTCCCGACGGCGTTCCATCACCTGGAGATCGAAACGAGGTCCTTCCAGGGTGTGACGATTGTCAGTTGAACCCCCAAGCCGTCCGCACACCTGCGCCGCGAGCATCTGTACCACGGGGTCGCTCTGCATCCTCCCACGTACCGGCTCCGGCAGGAGCGTGCCCAGCAGATCCCCGGCCAGGCGGAGGCCGAGCAAGAGCCTGCGCTCGCTGCCCAGCCGCTGGGCCTCCGCCATAACCCGTCCCCAATCCAGCCCCGGATGGGCGTGGAGCAGGCCGGCCACATCGCAGATCCACCCCAGCCGGCGCCAACGGTGCCCAGGCTTGGCCGCGTGTACGCAGAGAAAGAGGAGCAGGTCCTCTGGCGAGAGGCTGCGCACCTCCGTGCCGAGCAGGGATATCGTTTCAAAGCGCTCCCACACACGGTCGAGGTCGAACGAAAAGGAGAATTGCCAGTCAATGAGGCCCCAGTGAAGCTCTACGAGGGCCTCGTCGCTACGCACAAATTGGCGGTGGAATCGGACCTGGAGGGCGGCGATCTTCTGTGCGTCGGTCTGGTGGTCTCGCGGGTGATACCCCTGGGCGATGAGCAGATCCCCGGCGCTGGCTACGTCCTGCCGTGGAACCAGGATGTCCAGATCGCTGAACTGCCGCAGCGCGAGGTCGCCGTAAGCCGAAACGGCCAGGGTGGGGCCCTTGAGTGGGATGGCAGGGATGCCATGCGCCTCGAGCAGGCTCAGGAGCCTGAGCAGTTCTTTGGTCAGGAAAACATTGCGCCGGGCGTTGGCCTGGAATCGGCCACGGAGCCGATCCAGCAAACCCTGGGGCACTGATTCCGGGCAAGCGGCGCTCAGGCGCTGGTACAGGAGCGGCATCACACTATGCTGGCGTGCCAGACGCAGCAGGCGGTCCCAGTCCACCCCTTCCTGGATCAGGACCCTGATCCGCTCGGCACGTGCCGGGTCCGCGCCCGGCCGCGCACAGCAGAGCAGCAACTCGACTTCAGGGCGAACACTCATCGCCAGGGGGTTCGTGGATGATCGGATCACCGTTTTCTCCAGCGGCAGGCGGCGGTTTCAAGAAGCCTAAAGCCGAGCGTGCGCAAGACGGCTACGCCCGAGCGCGCAAGCGCGCCCAGGCCACAGGAGCGGGACCCCAGAAGCCGCCGCTTGAAGCGTTGGCCCCAGCGGTACAGTTCCCTCCAGGTGAGCGTGCTGACGGCCATCAGCCAACCGGCGATCCGCCAGGCGGCGGTGTCCATGGGCATATACCAGTCGCCCCGCTGCACAGCCAGCACTCGGCCCACAACCTCGTCGGGGCTCACCGGCGGGTCAAGGCGGGAGACGCCGTCCCCCTTGGTGATAAACGTGGGGCCGGTGCTGCCGTGACAGATGCGCAGTACCCGGTGGGCGATCAGTCGCCCCCCGCGCCAACAGACGACCACGTCGCCGCGCCGCACGCCAGCCGGGCCATGCGCCACCAGCACGCGGTCGCCGTCCTGGATCGTGGGCGACATGCTGTTGCCGGTGATAGGGATCGCGTGTTGCCCTCTGGCCTGCTTCCACAGGTCCAGCGCTGCCTCGAGGATAGGGGCAGGTGGGGTAGGCGGCCAGAAACTGTGATAGTCAATAGCACTTTGAAACGAATCCATTTTCCAGAAACCACTGCGCAACAGCGGAAGCTGCTGTTCGAGACGTGGGAAGCCACAGGCAACGTGACTAAGGCTTGCCGCAAAGCCCATGTAGGCCGCGGGACGTTTTACTACT
>Ga0315296_10002887_pt1 | contig 14521 bp, 15 predicted proteins | sample YL17G14_18_MG_FD_203921 | JGI IMG/M metagenome (GOLD analysis project Ga0315296, IMG submission 203921) | Sediment microbial communities from Yellowstone Lake, YNP, Wyoming, USA - YL17G14_18 | ecosystem: Environmental > Aquatic > Freshwater > Lake > Sediment | place: USA: Wyoming | collected... | reverse complement strand
CCTTGCGTGGTCTGGTTTTGCCTATAGGCGGCCTGAAGGAAAAAATCCTCGCTGCAAAACAGGCCGGCATAAAAACCATAATCTTACCTGCCAGAAACAGAAAGGACATTCCCGAAGTCCCCGCCGAAGCAAAAAAGGGCCTGAAATTCAAGTTCGTCAAAAACACGAACGAAGCCCTAAAAAACGCCTTAAATACCGATACATAGTGAACTTGAACGATTGAACCCTACATTGCCATCAGTATAAGACATGCTCAGATTTATTTTTTAGCTTCAGCCGCCCTACACCACATGTCCATAACCTGTATACCGATGGCCGTTACACATGATGTGCTTTCTTTACGGGTTCGAATGCGATTTTAATCTGAAAATTTTAACAACCAGTCCGGAAAGTCAAGTTCTCCTTTGGCATTGACGTCATATTTTCTATGCCATTTAAGCTTCCATAACCCCCTCAGCCCTACCTTTTTGACCGAATAATCCAGGAAGAGGCAGTTTACAAAGCCATTGTGTCGGTCGATGCAGAAACGGTCCATCATATCTACATGACCACCCCAAGGCTTACCCTCATATTCGGGAGCTGGGTCATCCTCAAGTGGCCAGCCGTCCCACCACTGAGCATCCAACATAAGCGGTATGGCAGCTGCACCCCTTACGTCCGCTCTTCTCCAATTCCACGCGGTCGGTATGCCACCATTATCTTGAACATCAAGTGGTGGACTATAAATGTAACCATTACCGCCGTAGCTGCCGTAGTCACCCGGGGTAGCCGGCGGGTCCCAGCTACCGTCAAAAACTCCCCAGGCATAAAACGTAGCCTTTGTTACTACACCTCCACCACCTCCAAACGGTTTCCCGCCTATTTCAGTGCCAGTTTTAGTAGCCATTGGGCATAATCTTATCTTGCCTTGGTTCGGGAAGTATGGCCTCAAAGCTCCCATCCACACATCGTTATTTTGAACCGCCCCTCCAACCCACCAACCTCGCATAAACTGTCCATGATTGTCATCAGCGTACATAGAAAAGCATGCACCCCATTGTTTGAGGTGCATCTGGCAGATAACTGCTTTTGCTTGTTTTTTTACATAGGATACCACAGGAAGTGAAATCGACATAAGCAGTGCGATAATGGCGATTACTACCAAAAGCTCTATTAAAGTGAACGCACGTCTTTTCATACTTTCAATCCTTCTTGTTCTTTGTGTGCCTTTTTTAATAACAGGCACAATTCTACGATTCTTTTTGTGCTTGATATTACCAAAGTCATAGAGGAAATTGAAGAAACAACCGCAATTGTCTCGTAGAGTGTCCATTTTGCAAATAGACCAATTTATCAAAATCTCTGTTTGTGTTCGGCCATAAACAAGAAAGGGCTGTCCTTAAGGACAGCCCTTTCTGATTCAACAGCATTTTCAACATCCTCTAAAGTTTTTGGAGCCATTCCGGGAGATCAGACTCTGTCGGGGCGTTCTCCGTATCAGTAAGTCTGTTCCAGTTAAGATACCACACATCCTTGAGGCTCACCTTCCTGACAGTGTAATCCATAAACAGCATGTTTATAATTCCGTCATGCCTCATCACGAGGAAATGTCCCATATCATCACCCGTCCCTGCTATATCCCACATACCAGGATAGTCTGGGATCGTATCGAAGGCTTCCGCCCAGGCCTGGTCCCACCAGCTATCCGCAAGCAGGGGTATGGAAGATTGACCCTTAACATTAGTGCTCCTCCAGTATTTTTTGTTATCCCCATACATTGGCGTTGCTCCACTTTTGAATACTGGATTACAGACCCATTCATTCATCCCATAGCTGCCGTAATAACCGTTAAACCATGTTGGCCCCCAGGTTCCGTAGTTACCGTTGCCATCCTTCGATTCCTTATTGGGGTTGTTGGCCATCGGGCAAAGCAGCAGCTTCCTGTCCTTGTAATAAGGCTCCAGCACTTGCCACCAATTTTGGCCTTCAATATTTCGGCCTCCCATAAATTTGCCGCTGAAATCATCGGTATACATTGAAAAGAAAGAACCCCACTGTTTCAGGTTTGACATACACATAGCCGATTTTGTCATCTTCCTGGCCTTCGCCAGCGCTGGCATCAATATGGACATAAGCAGTGCTATAATAGCAATTACTACCAAAAGTTCTATTAACGTAAACCCTCTTTTGCTCATATTGGTAATTCTTCTTGATATTTCCTTTACCTCATCAGCCCTTTCACCTATATAGTTGTTGCTTATAACTCGAACACTACCTTCGGTACCCATAAAGCAACTGTCGCAATTCTACGATTCTTTTGTGCTTTATTGGCTTTACTCCTTTGGCTTTCTTGAGAGTATGGAAGGTTTTCCCTTCTCCATACGCTTTGTTTCGACTGTAGCTATTATTATGACGCCCATTACCGTCACAACACCAATAAGCAACATAAATATTATCATTTTATCCTATGCCGATCTTGCTCCTTCCCTAATTAAGCGGATTCATTCCTATTATTTTGTGCCTGTCAATAAAAACATTAAAATATTTTTCATTCTGTGCCGAAATATTTGTTTTTTATAGGCGTGTTTTTGAAACTTGCACAGATAATCTTTATTGCATCGCTTCTTTTAAATCACAAAATTTATTGCCTGTTTAAAAGAGCCCTCAGCGAAATAACTTTGATTAAAACCCGAATAAGAGAAAGTATTTTAACATCATCTTTACCCTTCACCGTCTTCAAGAAGACATTTCGAAGATCGCAATTTTATGTAATTATTATATATTATTTTTGTTTTAAAATAAACGCCATTTTGCGTCTTTCTTTACCCATTTTGCGTCAGATATATGGCCTTGGCTCTAAAGCTTTATTTATTATTTCGGATTCATACACTTGACGAGCTACTTCTTCCATGTATATATCGGACATATCTTCTTCGTAATCTTCATAAGTGGAACTCATAATTATTTCTTTCTTCTCCTAAAATAATTATACAAAACTTTCTGTTAGCAGTTTAGTCTGCTGGAGATGAAATGTCAATAAAGCATAGAAGACAGTCGCTCCGTCCTCTGTCTTCCGTCCTCCGCTCCACGCAACCGAAACGAGCAGCGCAACCGCAACCCAATGACGCTTCGAGTATCCAGTCGTCCCTCGCTTGCCTCGCCGTAGCTTTAGCGAAGGCGGGTCAATCAAAAGCGTATGGGGTTAAGAGCAAGAATCCATGTTTTCAAAATTTTTTTATCTCTTTCCATATAAGTATTTACAATTTTATATCATTTCGAAACTCCCGCATTTTTCGACCAAACGCGCATGTTCGCCCTATTATGGGAACGCCCAAACTCTGTCCCCGCAGCTTTGACAAGTTAATAACGAACACGAATCACGGGTCACGCCTGTCCGCCGACTTGTCCGCCGAAGCCTCGGCGAAGGCGGGTGTTCTCTTTTTCCTCTGTGGCTTTAAGTAATTGTTTTAATCCGTGAAAATCTGTGAAATCCGTGGTTAATTTTTCTTCGTGCCTTAGGGTCTTAGTGGCTGCCAGTAAATTATTCAAAACAAACCCAATTTCCGAAAAGCCGAAATGAAATTAACCTTCTATTCCACAAAGGATTATGAAAGTAAACTGCGTCCTCGAACCCCGAAAAACAAACCCAATCAGACCCAATTTTAAAAGGCACACTTGCTCAAGTTTAAGGACTCCCAATGCAGGGCAGGCGGGGAGAGGGAACATCAAACAAGGAATCTCGAACGAAAAAGTAATTTGGATATAGGATAGGGTGGGAGGTGAACAATTTCGTTGATTATGAGGGTGTGGGGGGGTATTATTGCGGGCGGTTAATTTTAATAAAACGATATAATTATGCGAAATTTTGAGAGCGTAAAGAAGGTAGTTATCAAGATAGGAACAAATACGCTGACGAAAAAAGGCAGTATTGAGATTGATACTGCATACATTCGGCGGATAGCGCAGCAGATATGTGCGCTTGTTAAAGGCGGGAGGGAGGTTGTGATTATTACATCGGGGGCGATTGGGATGGGGAGTGGACATTTATCAGGATATCAGGGTATCAGGCCATCGGGTATAAAGATGCGGCAGGCGTGCGCCGCGATAGGTCAGCCAATCCTGATGGCGGAATACCGAAAGGCGTTCGGTAAATTTGGTGTAACGTGCGCTCAGGTTTTACTTACAGCGGAGGTGCTCGACAACAGAAAAACTTACCTTAATTTACGGAACTCGATAGAGACACTGCTAAAGTTAGGCGTTGTGCCGATATTGAACGAGAATGACAGCGTCAGCACGGAGGAAATAGGGACGGCGTTCGGGGACAACGACAGGTTAAGCGCACTTGTGGCGAGCAAGATTGATGCGGATTTACTTATTATGCTGAGCGACATAGACGCCCTATACGATAAGGACCCGCGGAGATTTGCCGATGCGAGGGCGATAGGGACGGTATATGAGATAACAGAGGAGATTCTGCGGAGTGCCGGCAGGGCGGGGAGCAAATACGCTACGGGCGGGATGAAGACGAAGATAGAAGCGGCGAAGATAGCATCGAATGCGGGATGCCAGATGGTGTTAGCCAACGGCAGGATAAGGGACGTTATCAGCAGGATTATTGCGGGAGAGGAGATAGGGACATTATTTCTGCCGAGACGGAAGCTGAGCAACCGTGCGAGGTGGATACTTAACAGCAGCACTGCCGGTATGATAGAGATTGATGAGGGAGCGATGCGGGCGGTTCGGGGCCGAAAGAGCCTTCTGCCGAGCGGGATAGTTTCGGTAAGAGGGACATTCGAGGCGGGGGACGTTGTTATGCTAAACGATGCGGCGAAGGCGGTCGTAAATTTCAGCAGCAGGGAACTTAGAGAATTGGCGGGCAAGCACAGCAGCGAGATAAGAAAGCTGCTCGGGCCCGGCAGAAGGGACGTGGTGGCGATACCGGAAGACATTGTGTTTATTGATAGCGTATAGGTAAAAAGACAGAAGAGGGAGGAAAGACAATATGTAAAATCGCCGGAGGCGGATAAATCCGAAACTCTAAACCCTAAACAAATACAAATGACCAAAATTAAAAATACGAAACAAAAAGCCACGGAGGACGGAGCACAAAAGACGGATGGTGGGCGAGGGATGACCCACCACAGGCGGGCCAAGAGAGAATCTGCAGAAGAGATTAGAGATTGCAAATTTACAAAAGCAACACTGGAAAAAGATGGGTTATTGACATAAGCAGGCTGGTAATCAATAATTGCCTAACCCAAATTAGTTGAGGGCCGAAGTGGCGGAACTGGCAGACGCGCAGGACTCAAAATCCTGTCCTGGCAACAGGGTGAGGGTTCGACTCCCTCCTTCGGCAGTTTTGTGGTGCGTGATGCGCAAGAAGATAGGATGAATATGTCATCTACTATAATACAGGAGAAGGGTGTAATATTCGCCGTTGCGAACTCGCGGATAATTGTTTCCCGTATTTTCGGCGTTGTTATTTTGCTGATTCTTGCTTTTACCGACCACTCCTTTGCCCAGGAAACGATGATAGACTTACTGTTTGAACTGTCGGGGTTATTTCTGCTTTCGATATGCAGTCTTGGCCGGCTGTGGTCGTTAATGTATATAAGCGGCAATAAAAGGCGAGAGCTTGTTACGGAAGGGCCGTATTCAATGGTTCGGCATCCGTTATACGTTTTCAGTCTTATAGGCGCATTAGGAATCGGGCTGGCATCAGAAAACCTGCTGGTTCTGGCGCTTGTGACTGCGTTTTATTTTTTCTACTATCCCTTCACCATCCTTGCGGAGGAAAAGAAGCTGACGAATAAATTCGGAGATGCCTACCTCGAATATATGAAGAGAACGCCCCGATTTGTGCCCAGATTTTCGGTGTATAAAGAGCCGGAACTGTACCAGGTAAAAGCCGCCAGCTTTGTGCGAAACTTTGCGAATGGTATGTGGTTTATATGGATATTTATGCTTATGCACCTTATCGAGATGCTCCACGACTCAGGATATTTACCTGTGCTGTTGAGGATACCGTAATTCGACAGCGATTGCACCCTGCCGGTGGAAACAGAAGCGTGCAGAATTGATAATACATTTATTTAAGGACATTTAATATGGGCGACAGGAAAAGACCAATAACGATTTTGTTTTTTGCAGCAGTATTTTTTCTGTTTATTTCAATCGGCTGTCAGCAGGAAAAGGCCTGGAGGACGGAATATTCCGGAAAAACAGGGAAAGAGCTGGTAGTTGGTAAGGAAGGGTTCTGGCGGCTGAAGCAGGACGGCAACGGGATATGGTGGTTTTTGTCGCCGGAAGGAAAAGAAGAATTTCTAAATACGGTGACTACCGTTCATCCGTATCAGAAGGGGCAGGATGCGAACGGGCCGAATTACGTAAGCAAAGACTGGCCGTGGTCAACAGACGAAGAGATCTGGAGGCGGGATTTCGGGCCGGACAGCAAAGAAATAAACCAATGGGCGGAAAAGACAGCGGGGCGGGTAAAACAGGCCGGCTTCAAGGGGCTCGGCGCCTGGTGCAGCGGTGCGTTTCATAAGCAGGATATTCCAATATCGAGGGACCTGAATATGTGGGCGTGGGCGGGGCTGGGTTTATTTTATGACCCTAACTGGCCGGCAGCAGCGGAGAAAGCCGTACTATGGCGAGTCAATGAGCTTCGCGATAACCGGAATCTTGTCGGGTATTACATCGACAACGAGCTCGGGTGGAAGGACGGCTTCGGTGCTGCAGACTGGTATTTCGACAAGCTGGCGGCGGATAATCCCAATCGGCGGGAAGTAATGAAAGTCATCCGGTCGGAGTGGCCAACAATAGAGTCTTTCAATAAGGACTGGCAGACAGAACTGAAGGACTGGAGCGAGATGGACAAATGGGAGAAGCTGCCGGTGCAGCCGGCGAAGACGCTGGTGAGATTGAATGACGTGTGGCGGTATCATCTTGCGAGGGACTACATCGAATGTGCTACGAAGCTGATTCGAAAATACGATTCGAACCACCTGATACTCGGTATGCGATTCAAAGGCGGCGTGCAGCGCGAGGTCTGCCGGGCGGCGAGAGGGCTGACCGATGCGCTATCGATAAATGTTTACGCATCCGACGCACGGTTAGATAAGAAGCTGTTCGAGACGATACACGAAGAGTCGGGGCAGCCCATTATAATTACGGAATATGCGTTTCATTCGATAGACGGGCGGAGCGGCGACAAAAACCGCTGCGGCTTTATATGGGGACATGTTCTCGACCAGAAGGCACGGGCGGACGGCTACCGGATATTTACGACGCGACTGGCGCGGCTGCCGTACATAATAGGAGCGGACTGGTTTCAATGGAATGACGAGCCGCCGTCAGGGCGCGGCGACGGGGAAGACGTGAATTTCGGGATTGTCGATATAAATGATGAAATCTACGAAGATTTGGCGGAAGCCATCCAGCAGACGACGCCGATGCTGAATGATTTACACAGTAAAAGCTTCAGCGATACGCAGCAGGACATCTGGGCAAAAAGCGGCGATAAACCCGCTGCGCTGAACATACCATATCTTGAAACGGCGATTTCGCTCGACGGCGATTTGAACGACTGGCCGGCAGAGAGCAAGGCGGGGGACATAAAATATCTGGAGACAGTCGGAGTTGAAAGAAGTGATGAGCTTGTTGTTCCGAAGGTATGTCTCGGCTGGCGTGAAGACGGGCTTTATGTCGGCATAGAGGTATCCGATAAGAACATCGACGGATATGCCTTGAATGAGGAGTCGATGAAAAATAGCTGGAGGTGCAGGAGTTTTGACTGCGCGGAAATATGGTTCTCGACGCAGCCGGCAGCGGACGGACAAAACTGGTATGACCAGTACTGCTTCGATTTTATGTTCGTACCTGCCGGCGACGGAATAATTGTGCAATGGCACCATCGGGGCGATGCGCTCGAGGGAGACAGGATACCGCATCTCGATATCAAATACTTCTTTAAGAAAGGCGCGGAAGGATATACGGTTGAGATGTTTATTCCCGCCGGTGCGCTGAACGGCTTCGAGCCGAAGGCAAACAGCGAGATGGCAGGTAATATATTCGTTCGCAACTGGCAGCCGAGGATTGACTGGTACTGGGCGTGCGGCGAGTTCGGGCAGCCGGGCAAATGGGGGAATATGAAGTTAAAGAGATAGCGGATAGCGTTCAGAATATAGGAAATACGCTGAGAAGAACTGAAGTTGGGAATTGTTGCATCTTATACTACCGGCCTACGAAAGGTGATAATTCGCGGAGGCGGTTGACGATTTTGGGCATTATTTCGATGGTGTAGTCAACTTCTTTTTCGGTGTTGTAACGGGAAAGACTGAAACGGATTGAGCCGTGAGCGGCGGTGAAGGGGACACCCATAGCACGCAGGACGTGAGAAGGTTCGAGCGAGCCGGAGGTGCAGGCGGAGCCGCTGCTGGCACAGATGCCGTATTTATCGAGCATAAGGAGGATTGCTTCGCCCTCGATAAACTCAAAGCTGATGTTGGTCGTATTGGGGAGACGGTTTTTTTTATCGCCATTAATAATACAATCTGGACAACTCTGGAGGATTGCGCTTTCGAGTTTATCGCGGAGGTGTCTTACCATTTCATTTTCATTTTTGATGTTTTTTGCAGCGAGCTCGCAGGCTTTTCCGAGACCGACGATGCCGGGGACATTTTCAGTCCCGGCTCTTTTACCTGCTTCCTGATGGCCACCAAGCATAAAGGGCTGAAGGCGAGTGCCTTTTCTGACGTAGAGGGCACCAACGCCCTTAGGTGCGTGGAGTTTGTGGCCTGAGAGACTCAGCAAGTCGATATGACTTTTAGACAGATTCAGTGGTAGTTTGCCTACGGCCTGAACGGCGTCGGTGTGGAAGACGGCGTTTTTGCTTTTGACGATGTCGGCGATTTTTTCGACGGGGAAAATAACGCCGGTCTCGTTGTTGGCATACATTATCGTGACAAGGGCGGTGTTATCGTCTAACTGCTCTTCAAGCTCGGCGAGGTCGAGGTTTCCTTTTTTATCGACGCCAAGCTCGACGATGGTGTAGCCGTGATTTTCGAGGTCGCGGCAGACGGTCAGGACGGCGGGATGCTCAACCCGGGTAGTTATGACTTTACGTTTATTCGGCTGAGCAGCTAAGGTCCCTTTTATGGCGGTGTTGTCACTCTCGGTGCCACAGCTTGTGAGGATGATTTCACCGTGGTCACAGCCGAGAAGGTCGGCTACCTGCTCGCGTGCGTGACAGATATTGCGTGATATCTGTCCGCCGAAGGTGTGCATACTCGAAGGGTTACCGTAAAGCTTACAGAAGAAGGGCTTCATTTCTTCGAGGACTTCATCGGTGACTTTAGTGGTGGCGTTGTTGTCGAAATAAATGGTTTTCATCGGTCAACCTTTGTGATTGTGCGGCTGTTTTGTGGAATCTTCATATTCCTCGACAAAAATTTCGTCAGAGACGAATTCTTTTAGCTTGGCCTCAACTAAATCTTTCATTGTGAATTCGGCGAGCATACATTGAGCGCACATACCTCTGAAAGCGACGATTACCTTATTATCTTCGACGTCGATGAGCTCGATATTGCCGCCGTGTGCGCGGAGGGCGGGGCGAATCTGCTCATTTATGGTCTGCTGAATCAGCTGGATTTTTTGGATATTGGTCAATCTACCGGCCCAGCGGGGAGCTGCTTCAAGAATTTGTCCTGCTTTTTCGCCCTGGATACTTTCGATGATTTTTTCGATTTCGCCTTTGCAGCCGCCGCAGCCGCCTCCGGCTTTGCAGTAGTTAGTTACCTGTTCGATGGTTGTCAGGTTGTTATCGCGAATGACTCTTTTGATTTCATTTTCGGTGACACCGAAGCAGGTACATACGACTTTTCCTTCAAGCTCGTGTTTTTTCTTTCCGCCTGTACGGTAATTTTCGATAGCAGCTTCGAGTGCTTCTCTACCCATAACTGAGCAGTGCATTTTTTGTTCGGGCAGGCCGCCAAGATAGTCCGCAATATCCTTGTTGGTTATTTTGGCGGCCTGTTCGATAGTCAGACCCTTGAGCATATCGGTCAGGACGGAGGATGTTGCGATGGCACTTGCACAGCCGAAGGTTTTGAACTTTGCGTCTTTGATTTTGCCGTTTTGGTCGAGTTTGAAGGTAAGTTTTAAGGCATCACCGCACGCCAGCGACCCGACCTCGCCGATGCCGTCGGGGTCTTCTATTTCTCCGACATTGTGCGGATTGAAAAAATGCTCCTTAACTTTATCCGTGTAATCCCACATAATTTCGTCGCTCGTTACTCGTGACTCGTCGCTCGTTTTTACTTTTGACTTGCTTTTAGAGCTTGTTCGACGTCGGCTATTATATCATCAGGATGTTCTATGCCCACAGAAACCCGTATCATTTCAGGGTGAATGGAGAGTTCCTTCCGTTTTTCCTCTGTGAATGAGACGTATTGCGATGAATATGGGTGTATTACAAGCGTTTTGCAGTCGCCCAGATTGGCAAGATGATAAGCGAGTTTAACATTAGCAATGAACTTGAAGCACGCCTGCTGGTCAGCGAGTCCAAAAGTCAGCAGTGCTCCATAACCTTTGCCTGCGAACTGTCGTTTGGCAACCTCGTGCGAGGAACTGGCAGGCAGTCCAGGGTAGTTTACCCACCTGACCTTTTTGTGACCGGCAAGATATTCAGCGAGTTTTTGGGCGTTCGAGAGGTGTCGCTGCATACGCAGTGCCAGGGTATCGAGGCCAATCACGGTCAGAAACGAGTGAAGGGGCGCAAGCGTTGTGCCAAAGTTGATATGGATTTCGCGCCAGACCTTGTCAAGGAAAGGTGCATCCGGTCTCTTTTTGGTCGAAAGCTCAAAATCCGGGTATTTTTCGAGAGGCCACGGGAAGTTACCAGAGTCAACGATAACGCCTCCCACTGCGCTACCGTGTCCATTCAAGAACTTGGTAAGCGAATGCACAACGATATCGGCACCATGTTCGATTGGCGTGAAGAGGTAAGGTGAAGCGAGCGTGTTGTCCACGACAAGCGGTACCGAGTGCCGGTGGGCAATGCGCGCAAGGGCCTCAATGTCGGGAACGTCCATCTTGGGATTGCCTATTGTTTCCACGAAGACGAGCTTGGTTCGGTCTGTAATCGCTGCATCGTATTCAGACAATTGCGTCGTCTCGACCAGCTTTGTCTTTATGCCAAATCTCGGCAAAACGTTAGCAAAAAGAAGGTATGTGGACATAAAAAGGCTATTACAAGAGACAATTTCGTCCCCAGTTCCGGCAATTGCCATAACGGTATCCGCGACCGCGGCCATTCCGGAGCTTGTGACAACGGCTCCCTCGCCGCCTTCAAGTGCGGCTATCTTTCGTTCGAGGACATCATTGGTAGGGTTGCGGAGCCGAAGATAGATGTAACCAGCCTGCTTGCCGGCAAACACATCGCTCAGTTCCTGGGCTGTGTCGAATTGGTGGGCAGCCGTCTGGTAGATGGGCGGCAATGTTCCACTGTGCCACTCTTCCGGCGTCTGAGCCATGTGGATTACCCTTGTATCGAATTTCCATATTTTGCTCTCGTTCATTGTTTTTCTCCTATGAATACGTTGTGCAATATATTCTTCACAGCATTTTTGTTTCCGAAGGCCCCTGCCAAAGGGTTTTCTGTTCTATTTCAATGCCTCCACGGCAACTTGTGCGGCCCTTTTACCGGATAACAGCATCCCGCCGAAGGTCGGCCCCATCCTTGGAAGACCAAATGTAGTTGCGACAGCCATCCCGGTCACGAGCAAGCCCGGAAACACTTCCTGTGTATTTTCGACAACTGCATCTTCCGACTCTTCGACGCACATAGCACCGAAGCCTTTAAGCTCAACCAGTCCTCGCCTCTGGAGCGACCGAACAACCGCTGCGTCGTGTCCTGTGGCATCGATAATGAGCTTCGATTCGAGAGCAACTGGGTCCACACAGGTGATTGCTCTCGGCAGTGCAGATACCGCCGTCCAGTTGATGACCACTCCACAAACTCTGTTTTCTTTTAACACCACGTCATCAAACTGCGTCATATTCAATACCTTTACGCCGGCATCGCACGCAGCAGCAATCAATTTGGAACATACATAAGGGCCATCGGCAACATACAATCCGTCTTCCACCTCTTTATATGGCGCTCCAATCTCATCGAGGATTATCTGGGCAGGAGCTCTGAACGTTACCTTGTTCATCAGATACCCGCCGATCCAGAATCCTCCGCCAAGGTAGTTGTTGCTCTCAACGATGAGGGTTTTTTCTTTTCTTTTTGCAAACTCCATTGCGGCAACCAATCCGCTGGGGCCGGCACCGACAATAGTTACATCGTTCTCGGCGTAGTCCTCAAAATCTCTGGCGAATTCGGAAACAATCGCCCTTGTAATCTGTTTTTCAGATATTTTTGAGAAAATCATTTTTGTTATCTCCTTTCAAAATACATAGATAAACCGAGCACAATTTGCTTCATACACCCTATAGTGACAGCCACTATTTTGGGGGTAAAATTTCTATCATTCTATCAAGCGCTTTTTTTGCTTTTATTCTTATTTTGTCCGGGACGGTGACTTTGTAGTGCATATCTTCGAAAGACCAGAGCACCTTTTCGAGGGTAATCTTTTTCATATTAGGGCAGATGGCTCTGTCGCAGGCCGGGATAAATTCGGCTTGCGGATTTTGCTTTTTCAAGGGATAAACCATACCTGCCTCGGTAGCTACAATAAACCGTTTGGCATTGCTTTGGCCGGCGAATCTGAGCATCTGGCTGGTGCTGAGTATCTGGTCGGCGAGCTTCCTGACGGCGGGGGTACATTCAGGATGTGCTATTACGAGGGCATCGGAGTATTTTGCCTTTGCGAGGTTAATATCGTCTTCGGTAATTAAGACGTGAACGTGGCACCAGCCCGGCCAAAGGATGATGTCTCGGCCGGTTTTTTCTGCAACGAACTGACCGAGGTTCTGATCCGGCACAAAGATAACGGCTTTATCCTTCGGCAAAGTGTTTACGAGCTGGACGGCATTAGCGCTAGTGCAGCAGTAGTCACTTTCAGCCTTGATTTCTGCGGAGCTGTTTACATAACAAACGACCAGTGCATCGGGGTGTTTTTGTTTTAGTTGCCTTAGCTGCTCACCGGTAATCATATCGGCGAGGGGGCAGCCGGCGAATTTGTCCGGCAGAAGGACGGTTTTTTGCGGTGAGAGAATGGCGGCGGTTTCCGCCATAAAGCGCACACCGCAGAATAAGATTATCTTTGCGCTCGTCTGCGCTGCTTTTACGCTCAGGCCCAAGGAGTCGCCGGTAAAATCGGCAAGGTCTTGAATCTCCGGTGGCTGATAGTTGTGCGCGAGTATGACAGCTTCCTGCTGCTCTTTCAGCTCCTTTATTTGTTCAATCAGCTGGTTGTCCAATCTTGAACCTCTCGAATAATTTTTCTCATTTATGTTTATCGTGTTTTGTATAAACCAGATCCGGGTTTGGTGTAGTCACGGTAACACCGGCAGGGACCGACTCTTTTATCCAGACATTGCCACCGATTACGGCGTTTTTTCCAATGACGACATTGCCAAGTATCGTTGCCTCTGCATAGATTGTAACGTTGTCTTCGATGGTTGGGTGTCTTTTTCCGCCTTTTATTATTTTTCCTCTTTCATCCTTTGGGAAACTGAGGGCGCCGAGTGTAGTACCCTGATAGAGTTTTACGTTGTCACCGATGACGGTGGTTTCGCCTATTACGACGCCGGTGCCGTGGTCGATGAAGAAGTTTTTACCGATTTTAGCACCTGGATGAATGTCTATGCCGGTTTTTGCGTGAGCACATTCAGTCATTATTCGGGGGATTAAAGGGACATCCATCAGGTACAATTCGTGAGCGAGGCGGTAGGTTGCGATAGCTATGATGCAGGGGTAACTTATGACAATTTCCTCATAAGATTTAGCGGCGGGGTCTCCGTCGAAGGCAGCGGCGACATCGCCTTTCAGAAGGATGCGGATTTGGGGCAATTGAGTCAGCAAATGCTGCGTGGCATCCTCTGCGATTTTTCGGCAATCACCGGTATCGCATTTTTCCATTCTGCAACGATATTTACAGGCGCGTTCTATCTGCTCGGCGAGCTCGGTGTAAACGTGGCATAAGATGTCGATGACGATGTAATTTATATTTGATTTTGTGACCGTTCTTTTGCCGGTGTAGCCGGGGAAAAGCACCTCAAAGAGCAGGTCGAGGATTTCGAGGATTTTGTCGCGTACCGGCAGGTAAGAGGCGTCGATAAAATTTATGCCGATGTCGCCTTTGTAAGTCCGGGTGAGGTCACTAACGATGTGTTCTATTTTTTTATTGATTAGCTTTCTTTTGGGCATTGTCATATTCTCCGGCTGAAACAAAAATCCCATATTTTTATACGTTCTGGAATTTGTCGAACAATTCGGTGGAGATGTATCTTTCACCGGTGTCGGGCAAAATCACAACTATAGTTTTATCTTCATTTTCCGGTTTGTTGGAGAGCTGTATAGCGGCCCACATTG
>Ga0315296_10002884_pt1 | contig 14540 bp, 17 predicted proteins | sample YL17G14_18_MG_FD_203921 | JGI IMG/M metagenome (GOLD analysis project Ga0315296, IMG submission 203921) | Sediment microbial communities from Yellowstone Lake, YNP, Wyoming, USA - YL17G14_18 | ecosystem: Environmental > Aquatic > Freshwater > Lake > Sediment | place: USA: Wyoming | collected... | reverse complement strand
AATCGAGGGTTCCCCTGGTCGAGTTTCCACCCCAAGATCTGGTGGAGATCATCGAAGAACTTACCTCAGAAAAGGTAGCCTCTCTCATCGATGTCACCGATCTTAACGCCGACACCCAGGAGCCGAAGGTCAGGAAAATGGTAAACTGGGCCCTGGATTACGGTTGCTACGCCATCTGCGTCAACCCAGTGGAGGTCGATCTATTGCCCGGGTTACTCAAAGGTAGCCCGGTCAAAGAGTCCTACGTCCTCGACTTCCCCCTGGGGAAATCTTCTATTCAGAGTAAGAGCCGGCAGGCAGCGGAGATAGTAAAGACGAGCCGAGATCTGAGGGGGGAGGGGCCCGGCAACGTAGAACTCGATATGGTGATCAACGTTGGCCGCTTCAAGAGGGATCGAAACTACACTCGAGAAGAGATCGAAGCGGTGGTCCAGGCTGCCGGGGGGGAGTTGGTCAAAGTGATAATCCGCTCTGGGGAACTGACTGAGGAGGAGATCATTGAGGCGTGTCAAGAGGCCAAGGAGGCCGGAGCCCATTTCGTGAAGAACTCCACCGGTATGGACGCCCTGGGCGCTACCCCTGAGCATATCTGGCTGATGAGAGAGGCGGTTGGTCCCGATATGGGTGTGAAGGCGGCTGGGGGAATCAGAGACGCCATGACCGTGGTGAGGTTGATCTATGCTGGAGCAAAAGAGCCTGAACTGAGAGACCCCCTTCGCTTCAGAATCGGCACCAGCAGCCCCTTGAACATCCTAGCCACCATGAACTGGATAAGGCTCAACCCCCGAGCCTGGGCGGAGGCTAAGGTCATCCCCTGCACCATCTGCCCACATAGCCAGACGGCCAAGCAAAGGAGAGAGGTCAGGGAGATCTACATGAAAAGGTGCCGCCTCTGCCCCTACAGGCGATATAGAAAGGACAAGGACTTCTGATGGTAAGAGGCGGCTTCCACGGCAAAATCCTGCGGGTTGATCTCAACCAAAAACGGGTCAGCATAGAAAGCCTGGAAGATAGTCTGGCCCGAGACTACGTAGGGGGGCGCGGGTTAGGAAGCGTCATCCTTTGGCATGAACTTCCACCCAAGATAGCCCCCCTCTCTCCAAGGAACAAGTTGATATTGGCTACTGGCCCCTTGAACGGAACGGGGGCAGCCCTCTCCTCCCGCTACGAGATGGTGACCAAATCACCCCTCACCAACACTATCTTGAGCGCCAACTCCGGTGGCCGCTTCCCCATCGCCCTGAAGAGGACAGGGTTCGATGCCATAATCATAGAGGGCGCGGCTAAAAACCCCTGTTACCTATGGGTAAATGACGAGAAGGTGGAAGTGAGAGATGCTTCTCCCTTGTGGGGGCTGAACAGCCACGAGACCACCGATAGGTTGCTGGAGGAGACGTCGCCCCAGGCAGCGGTAGCCTGTATCGGCCCTGCAGGGGAGAAGGGGGTGCTTTTCGCCTCGGTGATGAACGAAAAGAATCGGGCGGCGGGAAGAGGCGGCGCTGGCTGTGTGATGGGAGCAAAGAAACTGAAGGCGGTCGTGGTTCAGGGAAGCCATGAGACACCCATAGGCGACCCAGAGGGGTTCCAGGAGGCCAGGAAGAACGCACTCGCCATCTTGAGCGAGGCCCCCATCACCAAAAACGCCCTGAGGGAATACGGAACTGCAGTTCTTATCAACATCATCAACGAATATGGCGCGCTCCCCGCCCGAAACTTCCAAGAGGGGTACTTCCCTGACGCCGACTCCGTCTCCGGCGAGACGCTCAAAGAACTCCTCTACGAGAGGAGCGTGGCCTGCGCTACCTGCTCGGTGGCCTGTGGTAGAGCCACCAGGACGACGGATCGCAGCGGGGAGGGGCCTGAGTACGAAACCATCGGGGCTTTAGGCCCCACGTGCGGGGTGAAAGATCTAGAGGTGATCGCGGAGGCCAACTACAACTGCAACGAACTGGGCTTCGATACCATATCCGCTGGCAATACCATCGCCTGTGCCATGGAACTATGGGAGAGGGGGTATCTGGATAAAGAGACCAAAGAGATGATAAGGGAGGAGTTGGGTGGGGATCTACGGTTTGGAAACGGTGAGGCGGTGCTCAGGTGTACCGAACTGATCGGCCGAAACGAGGGCTTCGGCAAATACCTGGCCCAGGGCTCTTTCCGATTGGCCTCCCAGTTCGGCCACCCGGAACTCTCCATGAGCGTCAAGGGTTTAGAAATCCCAGCCTATGACCCCCGCGGCTTTAGGGCCATGGGCCTGGCCTATGCCACTTCCAACCGAGGTGGTTGTCATCTGCGGGCCTATCTCATCGGCCCCGAGGCTCTAGCCGCTCCCTACGCCGTGGACCGCTTCACCAGCGATGGCAAAGCCGCCCTGGTCAAACTCTATCAGGACCTAAGCGCGGTCATCGACTCTATGGGCCTTTGCATCTTCACCATCTTCGCCCTCAACCCCGATCATTACGCTAGCCTTCTCTCCACGGTGAGCGGGGAGCCCCTAGAGGCAGGGCAACTTTTGAGGATGGGCGAAAGGATCTGGAACCTGGAGCGCCTCTTCAACCTGAGAGAGGGGTTTACAAAGAAAGACGACTGCTTACCGCCCAGGTTCTCCAAAGAGAGTTTGCCCCGCGGCCACTCAAAAGGCCAGGTGGTAGATCTCGAGCCCATGCTGGAAGAATATTATAGGCTTCGGGGTTGGGATAAAGACGGGGTTCCCACGGAAGAGAAACTCAAAGAGTTGGGGCTAGAACAACTGGTGGGTGATCGGGATTAGCGCCGCCCAGGTCACGGCTAACAGTGGGGTGAAGATATATGAGAAGGCACAGCGGCATAGATAAAGGCTAGCGTGCTCTCTTGAATCTTGCCGCCAATGAAGATACAGATATGAAAACCGGAGAATCGCAGAACGCTGACCTCCACCTCCACACCAACGTGGAGGGAGGAGAATGGGAACTCGAACGTCTGGTCGAGAGCGTGGTCCAAAAGGGGATCGGGGTCATAGCCATCACCGATCACAACACCATGGAGAACGTTGAAGCCGTAGCCTCCCTAGCCCGTCCCCACGCCATCTGCGTCATCCCTGGTATCGAACTCGATCTGACATTTCAGGGGAAGTACTGGCATCTGCTTCTCTACGGCAAAAAGCCGCAAAATGAGCACCTCCCTCCCCTTCTAGAGCGCATCCATCTCTCCAACGAACTCAGCGCCCATCTAGTACACGAGGAGATGCTCCGCCGGGGGTACGACCTCCCGCCCTTCGAGGTTATTAAGGCTATGCGTTCCACCACCCACGTAGCCGATGTGGCCCAAGCCCTAGCCGATAAGGGGTACGCCAGCGATGCCCTGGCTGGCTTCGCCATCATAGACGGGATGCGATTAACTTACGAGTTGGACCTTCCTTCCAAGATGGTCCCCATGGCTGAAGCCATAGAGGTGGCCCATCAAGACGGGCTTCTGGCTATCCTCGCCCACCCCGGCCGGGCTATAGAGGGGGCCATGGAGATAGCCAGCGAAGAAGAACTAAAAGGGATGATAGAGATAGGGCTAGACGGGCTGGAGGTATACTACCCTTCCCACACCCCGGAGCAAATCACCTCCTTCTTGAAGGTAGCAAAGGAGCATAACCTGTTTGTTACCTGTGGCTCCGATTCCCACGGGCCCAACCACCGTCTCCCCCACCCTTGGCCCGTTGGGCTCTGTAGAAGGTTTCTGGAGTATTTGGAAGAGAAGATCTAAATCACCATCTGATCTTGACCTGAAAGCTTCTCTCTGCTAAAATGAATATGTGGACGCCCCTATCGTCTAGTGGACTAGGACACCACCCTTTCAAGGTGGTAACGCGGATTCGAATTCCGCTGGGGGCATAGAATAAAGGACCCGTTGTCGCAAGAGCGGGAAGGTGTACCAGAGCCTGGCCCGCTCTCTTTCTGCCTCAATGCGCTCAATGAAGCTCCTTAGGACGTTCCTCTTCGTTTGTACGTCACCGGTGTCGAGTGCCGCGCGCATTTTGGAAAGGGCAACCTTCATCGCTTCCTCGGACACCTCGAACTTGGTCCGTGCCTTGCGGTTCGAGAGCGACTGCAACTCACCCTCAAGGCCTGCCTTCTCGCTCTCCCTCTCAGCCAGGCGGTCCGTCGCCCCAGTCGAGCCCTGCCGCTCGGCCAAATCCAGAAGGTTGTAGATAGCCCTGTTGACCTCAGATAGTCTTAGCCTCACCCGAGCTATCTTCCCGTCGAGCGACGCCGCCTCCTCGTTGAGTTTCCCATTTGCCGCGTCTAGAAGGTCCCTGCTGTAGGCGGGGGTCAATATGCGGTTCATCACCCGCCTCATCACCTCGCCCTCAACCAGGGAGGCCTTGAGTTTGCCCGTAGGACAGGCGCGCCTTCCCTCTCGCTTCCTCTTCCCACAGACGTAGAAGCGCCACTTTGTCCCGCTTGGCAAGCGGTCGAAACTCCCTATCATAGCAGAGCCGCAATGTGCACACCGTATCAAGCCACTCAGAAGGTACGGGCTCGAGACTCGCCTCGCGGGCAGACAACCATTAGGCCAGGAATCGCCTCGCTGGGGCCTAGATCGGAGAGTAGCCTGCACCCGTTCCCATGTCTCCCTATGTATCAAGGGCTCATGGGCACGCTCGACCTCGATCTCCCCACCCTTGCGGATGCCGAGGTAGGTCTTGTTGCGGAAGAACCAGGAGAGGCCCTGCCTGCCCTTGAACAAGCCTGTCTTGTCAAGAATCTCCTGAGCGGTCGCACCTTCGGCCCTCATCCTAAACGCCTCCTGCACTACTGGTGCCCAGTTCAGGTCTGGCACCCATTTGGACGCATAGCGGGGCTGGCCGTTCCTCTTTAGGCCTATTTGCACCTTCTCGACTTTGTAGCCACGAGGGGGAAAGCCCCCAACCGAATAGCCCCCTCGAGCCAGTTCATGGAGGGTGCGCTTCACGTTTCGACTTAGGTCTTTGAGATACTGCTCATGCTTCCAGTCGTAGAGCGCCTCTATGATGACGTCCAGGTCCCCGCCTGGTAGGTCGTCGGTCATGGAGATGATCTTGTAACCCCTCCGCCTCAAGTCTGCCTTGAAGAACTGGGCATCCAGTAGGTTTCTAGCAAAGCGCGAGAAGGACCAGAGAACAATGCCCTCCACCGGCCTGGGCTCTTGCCTTGAGAGGTGGATCATGTCCTCGAAGGCGTCCCGCCCGATGACCGACGAGCCCGGCCTGGCCTCGTCAATGAAAAGACGATCTAAGACTAGGCCGTTGCATTCGATGTAATCCAAGACGGCAGCCCTTTGGCTGACTATGTCCTGGTCCTCTCCCCCGCTGTCCCGGCAGTAGGCCCATACCAAGGACCCCGCTGAAAGTGGACAACCGTTGTTTCCCATCTTGGCACCTCCTTTGTAAATAGACACGGCCAACCCTGACCTAGCAGTTGACCGTCTGTGTGCCCGATGGTATAGTCTTGTCAGCCCGGTCCACTGCTTGGTCAATGGGTCGGGTCAGGGCCGCCAGGGTGTGAATACCATCTTGGCGGCCCGCCTCTTTCATTCCATCATACCACATTTTAGCCATTTGTAAACCCTCTTTCAGCCAGTCCCTCGGCCTCTGGTCTGTCGGCAAGGCTCACCACCCCATCCACTACGACAAAGTGCCGCTCTTCGATCCCCTGGTGCACAATGGAGGCCACGAGCTCCGCGAGATGAGGGAGCGCCGCCCTCTGCGCCTCCTCCAAGGAGCAGTATCTGTCCGAGCCTACTTCTTCTATCTCGAAGGCACCATTTCTCATCATGCTTCTGAACCATCCACCTGCACGGAACCTCGCACCACTGTCCTTACCCTTGGCCCTTACCGCCCCAAGGCGCTGGCTCACAGGCCATCGTATCTCATCCAGAAGAACCGTTCGCCTCCTGCCCCTTTTGCGAAACAAACTCCCTGAACGCCCGGTGCCGGGATGTAATTGTTAGGGGTCAAACCGTGCTCGCCACATTCACCTGCTGACCACCGGCAGTCGCTATGTTCACCTGAAGCGCTGGTGTGGTGCGCACCATCTTGCGGACCCGAGCCAATGTTTCGCAGGCTCGCAGATAGCGACGCTGGGACGCTGCCAGTCGCCGGTTCAAGAGATCACCCTTTGCCACGGTCATGCCTTTGTTCACCGCGTCTGTGTACTGGAGTTCCAGTATGTTATGACGTAGCCAACACAACACCACCTGCTCGATCAGCAGCCTCTCCAACGGAGGCGCTATCTGATAACCCAACTCATCTCGCAAGGCATCCCAACCCTGCACTAGTGATTCTCTCAGAATCGCAGGCATGTCTATCCCGCCTACCAGTTCGAGCGCCGCATGTTCGGCTAGATTGCCCGCGATTGCCCACAACCCTCGGTGCTTTTTCAAGAGCACTCGCAGCGCCTTTACATCGGCCTTTGAGGGGTTCTTGTTGTTGGTCTTTGCCACCAAATCCTTGAATTCAGCAAGCGCCTTCTTGTCATCTGTAAGTGCTGTCACCTCAGTCATTCCGCTTTTGCCTCCATTGCCCTCTGTGTGTGTGATAGCCAGCAACTAATAGAGCAGCATAGGTGAACACCCGCATGATGGCGCACACATCATCGACCTCCGTATCAAGAGCACGGATTGCCTCGCGTTCCCGTTGCATTTGCTCCCTCTGTAGAGACTGCTCCTGGCGCGTGAGATTGTCCAATGTAGAGGCCAGCTGAGCCAGCGGCCCGGATCCTACATACTCGGAAATAACGCGATCGCCTTCCCGACATTTGCGATAGTAGTACCTGTTGTTGCCACGCCGTTCCCATCCCATTGTGCTACGCCTTTCACTACCCCCGCTTTCTGCCTTGTACTTGGCCTCTGAATGGTTGCACTTGCGCTCGTGTCCAGCTGTTTGGTTGTTAGGACAGAGAGCTTGGTTCTAAGAGTCTTCTAGCATCTTCTATCCCTCGGTGACTTTGGGAAGTTCTAGAAGAATCCCTATTTGCCTAGCATCCCAAGAGCTCCATTCCCCTAGAGCGGCCTAAACTGGTAGAGCCAATAGTTTCGTGCTTGTCACCATTTCACGCGCTAGAGCCTTCGCAGGCTATCTCCGATAGCACCCTGTTTGAACTCCTCAAACTCTTGCTGCTCCTCAGAGAGTACAAGCCACTTCTTGGCGGTGAGTCCGCAAGTCAGGGCGCTCTTGGAGACCCGCTCCTTCCCCTCAGCACTGGTTGGTCCAGTGGCCTTTTGTGTCCCATTGTTACCCGGCATGACTATTGCGTCTCCAGGCCAGTACGAGGAATAGATACGGAGGGTAAAGTGGTTGCGCCATTTCTTTGTCCCCGATCAAAACATTCACAATCATCCTAGCCGCCTCTCCTGTCATCGCGAGCTGTTCAAGTTGGGTGCGGTGCTTCCTCTCCCGTATCCGCGCTTCTTCCATATTGGCTTGATGAGTAAGTGACCTCTTCGTCCCATTCTGCCATCAATCCCCTCTCTACCAAAGCTCGCAATCCTCCTCCAGAGTATGGGTGCCAAAAAGTAGGAACTAGGGATAGACCGCCCAGAGCAACGCCCCATGAAAGGACCTCTGCCGCCCCCACTGGGTGTCTCGGAAATAGACGTCTGATGCCTTGCGCTTGCTCCGAATCGCTTGCTCCGCCGTGGCAAAGAAGACCCGAGTGGTTGCCTTCCCCTCAAGAAAAGCCCACAATGCCTTCCTGACCCGCCGGATCATGCCGGGCGGTACGGTCACCAGGTCCGTCTGATAGGAGTTGGGAAGATAACAGCACCAGTACCATTTTCTCTCGTGATGATACACAAAGGCACCCTCGCCCACCTGCCAGCCGTCCTTTGGATCTATCTCCCTTCTCGCCATATTCCGTTGGACGCTAAGCCCAGCCAGTTCCTCGTAGCGCCGCTGTGTGGTCTTCGGTATCCCCCAAGTCTTGGCAATGGTGGCCCTTGCTATTGGGTTCGTCTTCCCAGCGAAGAGACCCGCGTAGAGATTCGCCTGCATCTTGGCGAGCCGGGAGAACGCAGACAGCGGCATCCTAACCGCCTTGCTGGGAGCTACACCGAGTATCTCCGAGACCCGCCGGAGGGATCGGTACGATATGACTTCCTTCTCCCCCACTGTCTTCGTAGCCCAGAATTGACCTTCGCCGTCCAAGAGTCTTCGCCTCAGTATCTCCTGCGACAAAAGACCCTCCTCCTTGACAAAGCCTTTGAGGTTGCGCTTCAGGACCCTGCCGTTCCCGATGCTGTCCAGGTGGCGCATCAGATACCAGACAGCCAATAGCCGATCCTTGCGTTGTCCAACGGCCGTAACGCTTAGGTCAGGATACGTCTTTACCCCTCTGCCTTGACAGGTAGGCGCGCTGGTGGTAGACTCTCTTCGCAGGTGATCCCTCCTTCTGCAAAGCGGCGGTCATCTGCACCGGGCCGGGCGTTGCGACGCCCGGTTCGTTTATGTCTCACAGCTAAGTAGTTCTGCGTTTGCACTGAGACTCTTGCTGGTTCGCAAGAATCTGCCTTGTCGGCCCTTTTATCGTCGAGCGGCACCTGGGCTCATCGACTGGCTTGAGCCTGTTCCGGAACCAATATGTCGAGTACGCCTTCCAACTTGGCGTGGTCCAACTCGTAGAGAGCGGCCAGTACACGATCAATGTCCTTCGCTCGCTGAGTTAGCATAGACGCGTCGTTGAGCACCTGCTTCTTCACAAGGCGCAGCAGTTCTGGTGCACTGCTATCTGCCACCGGGATGCACCGGGATCCAACGCGATAGACCAACTGAACCCTGACGTCCATTATTCCCTGTCTCCGAATAATTAAGGGGATAGAAGGGAACTTCTATCCCCTGTTCCCGAAACTACAGGCCAAAACTTGCAACCCAAGATGTGGCACAATACTGAAGTCTAGAGTTTGCTACATTACGCGTTTTCCTCGGCGACACGCCGTAGCTTGGCTAAGCCACTCGTCTTTGCTCTCGACACGGTGGACTCGCTCACACTCAAATCCTCGGCGATCTCCTTTGCCGTCTCGCCGCCCATCAGGTGCCGGTTAACAACCTCGATTTCGAGGTTGTTAAGGTTTGCCTCTTGAACGAGCCATTCGACTAGAAGACTCTTTTCCACCACACTGGATAACGAAGGGCCCTCATCTACCATTTCAAATTCGCCGCCTCTTAGCCCCTTCCGTTCAGCTTCCCTTTGGCTCTCTTGCACAGTCTCAGTCTCTCCAACCTCGCGTAGTTCCCGGGCCACCGAAAAGTCCTTTCGCTCCCACAAGTGTTGCAGTTCACGCGGCAGGCGTGTCCTCAGCCAAGACGCGATAGTGCCGCGGCGCGGGTTGTGCCGTGCTCCCAGAACGATGGGCTCGGCTCGTGCCGTAGCACGAGCGGGATGTAGCCATAGGTCCAAGTCGCTGGCTAGTTGCATTACTAGCATGTCCCTGAAGTGCCTGCGGTACGAAGCTGCTGGGTCTCTCTCCGTGCCATCCCCTGGCCATGAGAAATCGATTCGGCCTTTGTACACGTACTGTTGCACCTCTCCAGCGATGGCTTTCAGCCATGTCTTCAACGGAGTCTCTCTATATGAGGCAAATATGCGACGGATCTTGCTTGGGCGCAACGCCCGTGCACGGGTATCGATGTCCATTTCCTGCGCACGTTTCTGGGTGATGGCCTCTATGACCGCCTCAGTGTTGCCCATAATAGTCGCCACCGCGATGTCTCGTGCCCATTCGAGCCAATCCTCGAATGGGTAGGACGGATGATGACGCTCATGGAAATCCCGCGTTACCCCGGCAATCACATCGTCATGCGCTAGAGCTAGAAGATACGCGGCGTCCTGGTCACCCTCCCACGCCCGGCAGAGCATGTACACCGTCAATAATTGCTCGGCCGGATAGTCGCTTTCCAAAACCTCGCGAAGCTCGCTTATCCTAGTCAGTCCCGTTGCTACCTTGGCTGCGTGCCACCAACCTTCACGCTTACATTCGTAGAACTCATAGACGCTGCACACATAGGGAATGTGATGGCGGCCAATGGTGCTTCTCACTCGCTCTACGCGGTCGTCCAACATTGGATCAGATAGGTAGATAGACCAGTCCGATGCCATAACCCCTTTTCTCTCCGGATCCCACGGAGGAAGTTCAGCGCCCATCTCCTTGTGTACCCGTACCAGATTCAGCAACGGTGTCAGGTCATCGAACGGCCCGGCATGATCTCTACCCCTCAGACTAGACAGCGCCCCCGTCGCGTCAACGAGCAGTCCAGGTCGATCTCCAGCACGCCTGCCTAATCGCACGTCCCATACCTTGTCGGGCGGCCACAATGTGTAACCCTTCTCATCTCGGTCGAGGCCTTCATAGAAGACTTTTGGGTCCCTCAGCAGCGAGAAGGGCAGCAACAAGGTCTCATACTCAACCCCGCCCAGAGTCGTAAGGTAGTCGTCGAGAGCCCAGACATCCTTCAGGCTTAGCACTACCCGAGCCAGCAAGACTTTCGTTCCTAGATCCACCTCATCGCCCAGCTCCTCAATTGCCTGGTTGATCTCATCGGCTAGCCATGCAGGATACCCTATAGCTCGGCAACCGAACTTGACGAGCCTTTTCAGGAACCCCTCCGTCAAGGGTGCCCTCAGTAGCTTCTCCAGCTTCTCCAGTTGGTCTCTGCTCAAATTGCCTTCTTCCATTATGCGCAGCCTTTGCTAAGAATCGATCTTGGTCCGATCCTGGCCTAATGCAGTCTTCTTGCTCCCAACGGCATTCCCTTTGCCCCGATTTGGAGGTTATCTTTCTCCCTGCCGGTTGGGACGACCATCGCGACCTCCACTGTAGTCTATAGTTTTTTCCTAGCCCAACCCTTGCACCCTTCCCACATTCTACCATCGCAGATCTCTCGATACAAATGTTCTGCACTTGTGTGGGCCAATCTGCGGGGCTTGGCCTAGATGTTGCAGAAATGAATGAGTCGTTAGTCAAGGAGGAATTGAATGTCTGCTGGAGGGAGCGCACAATACCTTCAAAGACAGTATTGTTGGAGGTTGGGGGGCTATGTGCAACCATGCGGTAGACCGAGTAAAGAAATCCAGGCACGGGTGCTTGTGGACCACGAGACCCAGCGCCAGACACTTGCGACTATCCAACCTTAGGATTTCGCCCGGGTTGCAAATTGGGGGCTTGACAATGGCTTAGGATATGGTATAATGGGAGTGAAAGGCAATCATGGGGAATGAGAAACAATACTACAGCACGAAAGAAGTAGCGAATATTCTGGGTGTGCATCAGAAAACGGTGGCAGCCTGGATAAGGGCGGGCAGGCTTCGCGCTGTCCGGCCAGGCACCAGAGACTATCGTATCCACAAGGAAGACCTTCAGCGGTTCCTAGAAGAGAGGAGGACAAACAGGATAAAGTAATGCCATAATAAGCGGGCTCCTAGAGTGCTGACACACCCTAAGAGCCCTAACCCCAAGCGGGGTAGTGGCCCCGCCAGAGGCTGAGACCATTCTATCACAAGGGCCACTTCCCCGCAAGGGAGGTGGCCTTTTTGCTAGGGCCAGAAAAGGAGGAGGAGAGGGTGAGACAACAACTGACAGGGCAGCAAAGAGACCGAATGATTGCGGAAGGCCAAGAGCAACATACCAGGTATCTTTGCGTTCGGCATCCTGAGGATACCTCAGCATCCGAAGGAAAGGAGAAGAAGGCAAGCGCGGACTTGCTCCAAACGCTCCGGTTCTTTGACTCTCTGGGGAAGGATTTGTCCACCTGGGAGTTGGAGAAACTGGCCAGAGAGGAAGGAGAGAGATGAAAGTGACGAAGGTATCCTGCGAGGTTCAGTATAGCCAGCTTCAACCCGATGGATCGTGGAAGAAGGTGTGTGTCTCCACCGATGCCGACCTGGAGCCCGGGGAGGATCGCAGTAAGGCCCACCTAGCCCTCTATCGGGAACTTGCCGCAGATCTGAGGACGGCCTTCTCTGGCAACGGCAGGAAGACCGCACAGCCCCCTCCACCTTCATCAAAAAAGCAGAGACGCAAGAGTACCCCGCCAGAGCGCCGGGGGAATACCCAGGACAAGCCCCGGAACGACAAGGAAAAGAACGGGAACCCAGAGACCAAGATCTGCCCCATCCACAACGTACCGATGAAGCGCTGGGCTAACGAGAACGGTGGGGCTTGGTATTCGCACAATGACGAGACGACTGGCGGGGAATGGTGCCCGGGTAAGCCCAAGAAGAAGGGCAGGAAATGACCCCCGATCTTCGGCTGGCGATCATAGAGAGGGACAGTGCATATCGAGAAGGCGAACTCCACCATATCTTAGGCCGCCAGAAGCCTAGAGGGTGGAAGAACCTACCAGAGCCTCTAAAGAGTCATTGGCCCGATGTACCAATGAACCTGACGGTCTTATCCGTAGAGGAGCACCAGCCTTTCGCCCACATTACCGGTAGAGATGCTAAGAGACGGTTCCTTCAGAGGCTCTTGGAGGATCATGGCGACCTGGAGTGGTGTGGCAAGAGTTACCGTGACTGGCTTCGGGGGCTGCCTTTTTCGGAGTTCTTGGGCGATTGTACCGACTTCTAAGCCGTTTTTCGGAGGAGGAGTGATACAAGAGCAGTTCCGAGCCGCCTTCTCTGGACAACCTCTATGAAGTAGGTTGAGATGCTCCCCGCTTATGGGGAGATCAAACACGGGATACCCAAAGGGACTTGCCGGGACGACCGGCGGGGGTGCTAACGGTAGCGTCCTCGCTCTGCATCACCCAGCCTTGCGCTACTCTTGACATCCCTTGAGAGCCAGGCTACAATGGTTCCAAAGAGAATAGAAAAAGCCTCGTGGCTTGCACCTAACCTTCGAGGCTAAAGCCAGGGGTGGCAGCAGATACCTGGCAATTGCAGCGGATACATGGGCTTGTCTGCTCACCTGGCGGGCGAGCCCGTTGTGTTGAGATTGATGGACGCCTAGATCATCAGTGTCGTGATGGAATCAAGGAGGGAGCATAGGCGTCAATAGGCAGTAAGTGGTCTAGTGAGGGGCGGATGGTAGGATGAGTGGAGTGAGGCGCGGAGCCTGGGCGTAGTGCTGGGGGCGAGGAGGAAGCGGATGAAGCTAAAGATTGACTTGACGAGAGGTGGTTATCGCGGCGATGTGGTTGAAGAAACTTTCAAACCTTTCTCGGCTCAGTATATGCCTTCTTGGTGGCACTTCCGAGAAGTGTTGCGAGCAAACCACGCAGCCTCTCCCTGGTGGAAGAAGACGGAAGGGACCGCTATCTCAGATGATGAACAGAGAGAGCTAGTAGGCCTTAGTCTGTTAAACTATGCTGTTTACACTGGAATGGCTGAGGCGGTGGCTTTCTTGGAACAGATAGGGTGTGAACTCTCTCGCACCACGGTGCCGGGGTGGCGACTGTTTGAGGTGCGGAGAGTTTGGAAGGCCATGTATTCAAGTCTTAATACAAGCTTCAATGCTTTGTCGAACATCGTCTGTATAGTGGCGGGACAGAAGCCGGTGTTAAGAAAGAAAGCAGGAACGGTCTGGAATTACAGTCCCAAAGATGCTCTTAACCTGGTGGAGGGGCAAGGGTTGAAAGATCTGCTCGACCCGCTTCGCCGATGTAAGGATCGGCTGCAAATACGCGAGCACCTTGACCACTATTGGCTGATTTGGCACAGCATCGTTCGGGGGAAGTTCTTGCTGGACAAGAACTTTGAGAAAGGATATGCGCCTATTCACCCTGACGCTGAAGTCTCGGCGGATGTTGATGCTTATCAACTGGCAACAGAACATGTAGTCGGTTGTGCAACGGATTTTGATTTGATCTACGGCGAACTTGCGATCAAGGGGGGCTACCTCGATCAATATGTCTCAGCCAAAGGATGGGAGATAGATTACTCGGACTATGGCCCGCCACACAATGGGCAACGCCCATCCCCCTGAGCTGAATCGAAGTCCTGTGCTTAACATGCACAAGAAGGGCTAATGCCACCTCTTCTGCGGCAGGGTGAGAGGGATGTGAGGGCATGGTTGCACCCTAACTGATAGCTTAGCCCCTATGAACCCATTGCTTATCCTTCCCTGCCCCATATGGAACTATTCATTACTCTTTGCGCTACTGCCACCACACCCCAATTTCGCCACAAACCTCCTTTTTCATGGCTTTCCTACTCAGTTTGACCATCACTATCCCCCCAAACCCCCTTGAGCCCGCTATTTCTGGGGTGTCTTTAGGTATAAGATTATCCAAGCGACCCGTTCTGACCGGTTTGAGATCACCCTGGCGGTATGTTGATACCTAGATCAGAAGAATCGCCGGTCAGAACTGGTCTAAGACGATCTGATCCGGTCCTGAGTTTGGTTGTTGTGGGTTCCAGAGACCATGGAGGGGGGCGGTTGGTTCTGGCATGGTCGGTGCCGAGGAAAAGAAGCGTAGGGGATGTAAGAGAACACCAATGCCCGGGGGAATATGCAGCAAAGCGCGTGGTTTTGATTGACAGCCTCTTCGTCTAGGAGTATAGCGGCCGTCAAGCAATTACGAGTCGAGGGTTTGCCTTCAG
>Ga0315296_10002883_pt1 | contig 14543 bp, 17 predicted proteins | sample YL17G14_18_MG_FD_203921 | JGI IMG/M metagenome (GOLD analysis project Ga0315296, IMG submission 203921) | Sediment microbial communities from Yellowstone Lake, YNP, Wyoming, USA - YL17G14_18 | ecosystem: Environmental > Aquatic > Freshwater > Lake > Sediment | place: USA: Wyoming | collected... | reverse complement strand
CCTTATCAGAATACATGCTTTCAAAGCCGGATCCTCCTACCCTGACAATTGCGTCAGGCTATAGCATTTAGGTCGCCCGCCGACTGGCGATGAAAGTGGTGGTGCGCGCCAAGATACCTACACACACGAAATCAATCAAACGACGGTTCAAATTGCGTGGCCCGCACCAAGAGACCGACACGACGACGATCGCGTTCCCAGGTTTGAACGAGTGGAACTCTTTGGGCATTGTTGCAAGGCTCGATAGCTACCGTATCGAGAGGGGATCCAGCCAATGAGCAACACGTGGCTCTGGCTTAGACTAGCTGTGATCAAACGTCTTTGTCGATCTTCGAGAAATACGCTTGCCGAAATCTCACTGTGTTGAACAAGGCTAGATCGGCGTCAAGGCGTGTGAACTTGTAGCCTTTAACCTCCTGAGGATGCGCTCCGGGCACATTCCCAATGTTTCTCACAGAATCTAAGACGCCAATCCAGTGCTTCGGCATAACATTCGGTTTTTCTTTCTCGAATCTCCGAACTATCGTGTTGAAGTCCAAGCCCTTTGGGTCTTCCTTGAAGAATCTCTGGAAAGCAAATTCCATGATGGCTTCCAGTGCCCTACGGCACATTACTACGCAAGAGTTCCAATTTTTCAGGTCATAGCTAGTTTTGGCTTCTTCTACCGACCGGTTTATTGCTGGAGGGATCCTATCGGCCCAACCGATGGCGCCATCTAAGGAACCGGAAAACATTGCTATTACTTGAGGCGCATCAAGCCATCCACTTTTGATTTCCCAATCTTTGATTTCGTGAAACGCGGGAGCGACATCGACGAACAGTTTGCCAAAGAAGTCCTCAGCATAATCGCTGTCATTGCTCCATATCACGACCTCACCATCCATGTTTACAACACAATGGCAGAACGCGTCCTCTTCCTTGTCCAGCCTATGAACGAGTAAGTGCGGTGAAACACTAAAGATGCCGAGTGAATCTGACGGCTTCTCGTCTTCCGCGCGGGCATACCAAAACCTCATTCTGTCGGACAGTGACCAGTCTAGAGTTTCCGTGAGCGCGAATATGTTGAGGTCAATTGGTGAGAAGCTGGGTTTAGCCTTCAGCTCAAACACTTCTAGACCCCGTGCCCTGTCATGGAACGATGCCAGGGGGATCTTCTTCCCAGTTCGCATTGGTTCTTGCAATATCGCACTTCAACACGCTACGGGTATCAACACAAAGTAATCTAGTTTCCCCTAGCCCCGTTTTAGACGGGAATTGCATGGATTGCGCCAAGTATTGCGTTGGATCTCACCCGGCTTCTCGTAGTCGTCCTGCCGAGTACTGGGGCGTCGTGTGTGTGGGTCTCTTGGTGCGGGCCACGCAATTTGAACCGTCATTTGATTAATTGCGTGTGAGTTTGCTGGCGTGAACGCTAGATCGCTCGAATTCTACTTGAACAGAGTGTTGAGGTCTACTGATTCGTCACTCAGAAGCGAAGTGTCTCCGATTGTTTGCCGGCTCGAAATCAGATTCTTCGCTACCTCTGCTTCTTTGAAGGGGCGGTTGACTGAGAGATAGGCTTGCACGCGTGCTTGAGCAAGGTAGAACTGTGCAAATCCGCCTTTATCCGTAAGCTCAAGCGGGCCACGTCGAACGACCACGTCTCGTTGTGCCGCGTCTCCCCAGACTTCGATTCGAAGCTTGAACATGGATGAGAAGAAGTGCGGTAACTCGTTGAATCTCTCTTGCGCTCCCGCCATGTTGGCTCCTGCTACCTCGCCGTGTCTGGCGGCGACGTCATAGTGTTCGAGTCGGAGATGCTTGCCGAACAGTGGGCTGTAGAAGGATGCGACGTCACCAGCTGCGTAGACGCTCGCGCTATCAACTTGAAGCTGTTCATTGACGACGATTCCATTGTCAACCGGCAGGCCGGCTTCCTTGGCCAGCTCGACGTTTGGTGTAATGCCGATTCCTACTGCCACGAAGTCGGCTGGAATCGTCTTCCCGGTCTTCGTCTCGACTCCTGCTACTCGGCCATTTGCTTCGACAAAACGGGCTGCCGTCTCGTTTGTGAGGACGTGAACGCCTTGCTCATTGAAGTACTCCGTAGTCCACTGGGCGGTTTCTGAGTCGAGGGGGAGACTCAGGAGCGAGGGGAGGACCTCGATTATTGTCGTGTCGACTCCTTTCTGCATGCAGGCTGCGGCGATCTCGCACCCGATGAAGCCGCCGCCTATGACCACGGCACGGCGCGCCAACGACATAGCCTCACGAATCGCATCTGAATTCTCTATCGTACGTAGGCAGTAGACTCCAGGCAGATCGGTTCCTGGAATTGGAAGATGACCCGCGCGTCCCCCGGTCGCCAGCAGCAGACGATCATACTTTAGTTCTCGGCCATCGTCCAAGAGCACCGTCTGCGCATTAACATTCAGTCGCTGCGCATGGCGGCCAAGCAGTAGCTCCACGTGCTGTTGCTGGTAAAATTCGCCATCTTGAAGGAAGAGGCTCTCTCGGCGGAGTTTCCCTATCAAGTATCCCTTTGAGAGTGCGACTCGATCATAGGGGAGATGCTGCTCATCTGAGACGAGCACGACACGTCCTTCCTTGTCTCGTGTACGGATCGCCCCAGCAGCGGATCCGCCTGCCAAACCTCCACCCACAATCAGGTATCGCGTACTCTCCACAGCCAACACCAGCTAAGCTTCACGAAACAGATGCGACTACGCGCCTGAAGTTCACTCAATCAGGTTTGGGTCTTCTGCTTCTGAAGCCTGAGGATCGCTTCTGCCAGATCTCCGCCGGATTCTTTCAGCGCCACCCGAGCCTCGTCCACCGTCCTTCCTGTCTGTTCGGCGACCAGTTTGACATCTTCATCAGGAACCTGCGCCGGCGGGGGCGTTTCAGTTGATGGAGTCCTTTCGTGAGCGGACCCGCCGGTGATTTGATACATTCTCTGTCCTTGAACGACAATTGATGAGACGATGGGCTCTTCGATCACGATCTCCCGGGCGGCGGTGCGTATCAGGACCTCAGTGACTCCTTCGATCTCGTCGACTTTCATGCCCATCTTCTCCATCATTCTTTTCGCGTCTCTGCCTTGCGGGGCTCCTTTCACAGCCTTGTACGCCTTGTATGCCATCGCTGACTCAACCGACGAGAGCTGGTCATCACGATTAATCGGATAAATCTATTCGTCTGTTCCGACGCCTCGCCTAGTCTTGACGGCTATTCCTCTCTTGAACTGGGTCATCTCATACCCGGCTAGGTGAGCGCGCCCTACCGCTAGGAGCTCGCGTCTCTCATCGACCACGATGACCTCGTCTTGAGGGCTGATCGAGGAGTCGGCGGTTATGACATGCTTGGCGAAGACGTTTCTTCCCTCTCTGATGAATTCTGCCACATCGCCACGAACCACGACAACCCGAGGCGGCTTCCTCATGGAAGCTAAGATGATTCTGGCTCCGTCAGGCGTGAGAGCTAGAAATCCGTCCCTCGCTCTCAGGGTTGAGATGAGTTTGCCGTTGCGGAAGAGCAGACGTATCTTGCCTGTCTTTCCGGATCTTGTAAGCTCTATCGGTCCCTTGAAGAGCGCGTTGCCCAGATGACTTCCGAACTGATAGTTCGCGATGCCTCGGAGTTTTCTGAGGTCTTGCCAAGTCGCTTTCTGCATCACGTGGCACGCTTCGAGTAGGACGACCAAACCATTTAAGCGTGGACATGGCTCATTCTGCGCGGTCGAGGCGCATTTTGAACTGTGACATCTGCGGGCGCCAGATCCACGGAAAACCAAACCGCATCGTCGTCGAAGGCGCAATAATGACTGCATGCGGGGCATGCGAGAGTTTGGGAACGCCATACAAGGAACCGAGGCATGTTCCTCTGATTCCGATTCCTGTTGCGAGACCGATGCCCCTCATCGCACCGCGTCCCGTCCAGCCGAAGCTAGCTGACAGGCGAGCGCCAAGAGAGGTCCAGGAACTCGACCTTGCCGACAACTATCCTCAGATCATACAGAAAGCGCGCAGAAAGCATAAGCTGAGCCAAGAAGACTTGGCGATGAAGGTGAAGGAGCGACTTTCCGTTATCCAGAAGATAGAGCTTGGCAAGATTGTTCCTAACATGCGATTGACGAAAGAACTTGAGCATGTGCTGCGAATCAAGTTAATGGTGCTCACAAGCGAGCCTCCCGTCCCGAAGCCTGCACCCGGCGCGACGAAGGAAGTTACTCTCGCCGATGTCGCCAGGATTCGGAAGAAAGACGGGAAAGACACAACAGAGCTGCATGCCTGAGGCTGGACTAGTTTCCATGCTCGGTCAGGTTCACAACTTTCTTTCCACGCGCTGAAGGAATGATCTTCACCTCAGCGTTCTCGAACTCCATCGAGAACTGTTTGCCTTCGAAGTATCTGTCAAGGAATAGGGCAAGCGCGCTCACTTCGCTTATTGGCTGATTCGTCACCGCCACATTCCAAGTGGCCACTTCGAACATCTCCCCTGGCACCTTCTCAGCACCAACAACCACAAGCTTCGGGTTCGGCGAGGCCCTGATCGCTTCGATCGCCTCTGGAAGCGGCATTCCATAAGCAGTGAGATGAGCGACATCGCCGCCCTTTGATTTCCACTCCTTCACAACCTGCCTCCAAGGTTCGCCCATCCGAATCCAGAACTTACCGCCGAATCGCTGGCACACGTCCAGAATCGTCTTCTCAAGAGCTGTGTCAACCACATCCGCCAAAATGAGTCCGTCTGCTCCGAAGGCTCTAGCTGTGAGACACACATGTGTCGTAACCCTTAAGTCACGTGGGATTCTGTGCCCCAAGCGAAGGATCACAATCTGATCGGTCAAGCCGTAATGCCTACCGACAATAGTGTGAAGCCTCAAGGCTGAAAAGGTTCTCACAGCCGCTTGCGGCGTCAATTTGGAAGAAGATTAAATGGTACGCCACCAAGACATAGGTATTCACCTCGTTTGGGGGCTCTGACATGGCAGTTCTGGATGAAGAGCTGATGAAGGTCGCGCGCCTTTTTGGCGGCGACGATGCGGTAACGGTTGTCAACATCCTCAAGAAGAAGAGCGAAGCCACCGACGAAATGCTCGCAACCGAATCCACAGTAAGACTCAATACGGTAAGGAAGATCCTCTACAAACTCTACGACCACGGCCTTGTCTCCTGCACAAGAGTCCGCGACGAAAAGACCGGCTGGTTCATCTTCTACTGGAAACTCCAAACGGATCAACTGGATGCCTTCATTCGAAGCAGAAAGAGGCGCGTGCTCGAGAAACTCAAACAGAAACTCGACTACGAGAGAAATCACAGCTTTTTCGTCTGCAAGAAGTGCGGTGATGTGCGAGTCACCTTCGAAGAGGCGATGGAATCCTCCTTCCGATGCTCGAAGTGCGGTGGGCAGCTTGAGAGCAGCGACAACGCTCCTGTGGTTGAGTTCCTGGAGAAACGGATCAAGCAGATAGAAGACGAGCTGAAACAGTGACCCAACAAGCACCACCTGCTCCCTTGCTATTTTCGAGAGCCCGATGATTATGAACGGCAAACTGGTGATAGCTGAGAGAATTCCGCCTCACGCGCAGAAGGAACTGCTGCCGCTCTTCAAGGCAAGGATTCACAAGCTCGCCTCAGGTCTCGACGTTTCAGCACAATTTGGAGCAACAAGCAACGGCTTTGTTAGCGGCGAGGTGCAAGGGTCGGACGCTGAGTTCTTCGTAGAACTGATCAAGAGGAAGATGGGGCTCGCCCCACGAGACCTCTCGGAGATGGAAGTCAATGACAACTATAAAGCCTATACAAGCAGAATCAACCCAAAGCGGCAAAGCATCGAAGTCGAGATCGGACCCGTCTCGACAGATCTCCGATCTGAAATCGTAGAACGAGCGTTGATGGCTCAGCTCTGTGACGGCAGAAGTATTCCCGTGGAGAAGGTTGCGTTAACTTACTGTATCCAAGAGGGTGTTCCAGTACTCGTCAGAATCACATCGATCGATCCAGAGCGCAGACGAATCGAAGCATGGATCTCGGACGATCAAGTTTCTCGATTTGAGCAATGGAGACGCGAGAGATTCCATAGAATCATCGCAGTCGGCGGTTCCCAAGATGAGCTGCGTGAGGCCATGCGCCTCTCGAAAGTCGAGAGAGACATTATCGCGATTGAGGAATTGGCTTTCACAGCTAACTCTCTTGTCTGTAAGCTTGGAACAGAAGCTCCAGGAATAATCGCAAAGATCGGTCGCTACATTAGCAACTTCAAACTCTATGCGTTTCTTCCTGAGAGAGTGGACAAGTTGCGTACCGGCCTTGCAAGCAAGCAATAGGCATCTTCCTGAGGTCGATGATACGTGTACTCCGCCTGGCTCGAAGTGAATCGGATATGGACACTTGGCGCCTTCTCGACTTGGAGTACGCCGATGCCGCTTCGAATCTTGCTCTAGAGGAGGCTGTGGCGAGACAGGTCGGAGAGGGCAAATCGCCTCCAACACTTCGCTTGTGGAGAAACCGCAGCGCGGCGGTCATTGGCGAGAACCAGTCCGCCAGCGCAGAGCTACGACTCGACATCTGCAAAGAGCTTGGTGTCGAAGTTGTGAGGCGTTTCACTGGAGGCGGAGCGGTCTACCATGACTTGGGAAATCTGAACTACTCAATATGCACCCAAAAACGCTCACCATCAAGTCCTGAGTTTCTGCAGGCAGTGTTCAGGAAGGGGCTTGACTCCGCTGCCACGTGCCTCGGTGTGCTAGGTCTAGAATCGGGTCGAGTTCCCATCAACACGATAACGGTTCGCGGACGGAAGATCTCAGGAGGAGCAGGCGCAATACGCTGGGGCGCCATATTCTATCATGGCTCCATTCTGGTGAGCACTGACCTTGAGATGGTATGGAAGATTCTCAGGTCGGAGCAACTGCGGGCACCGCGTGCGCTGGTTCAAAGCACGCGTCTTCCCGTAACCTCTCTGAAGAAGGAACTGGGAGTAGAGATCTCTATTGACCAGGTCAAAGGAGCCCTGAAGGACGCATTCACGAAAACCTTCATGACAAGTCTCGTTCCCAGCTCCGCAACAAAGCAGGAACTGCATATGACTTCCGCTTTGACTAAAGAGAAATATGGCTCCGAACAATGGAACCTCAAGATGTAGGATAACGATCACAAACGCAAGGATTCACGTGATGAACTTTTGAATGATGGCTGATCCATGGGGTGTACTGCTGTCTCTACGAACTGCACAACGTAGAAATACGATCTACGATGCCTTACTTCCTTGTTGAGACGCATTGGCCCGACGTTTTGCCGTCATATCTGTTGAATTCATTGTGGTGCTTCTGATTCTGCTGGCCGCGACCCCGGGTGGGGCTGCCGCACCCGGAATCTCTGCGAGTAAGCCGACTGGACAGATTCTGTCAGGCAGCGTCGCTGCCGGCTCTCCGATGCAGTTTCCTTGGTACTACTGCAATCCTTGGAACTACTCGTGGTGTTACCGAAACTACTGGGATTACTATTGGTACTACCCGTACTACTACTATCCGACAACCACCTACGAGAAAACGAAGACGTTCGAACTCAAAGTAGAAACTAATCCTGACGGAATCGCTCCTGTAAATGGAAAGGGAACATACAACGACGGGACAGCGGCGTTATTCAGTGTGAGCTCGCTCATTGTTCCATTGAACGCGAATCAACGTTACGTCTTCTCCTCCTGGAGCGGAGACTTCTCAGGAGCCACACCCAGCGGAACGGTAACGATGAACTCACCAAAGACCGTTGTCGCGAACTATCAACTGCAAAACTTCCTGAAAGTTTCAGTGGATCCTCCGGGAATCGCTTCCGCCACCGGGGAGGGCTGGTACCTTCCGACCGAATCGGTTACGGTTGGTCCTGTGCCTGCGTCCATCTCAGGCGGCGAAGGCGCACGATATGTCTTCCAGCAGTGGACGATTGACGATGCTCCGGTTTCAGGGAACTCAGTTCAGATCCCTATGGATCTTTCGCACACGGTGGTCGCGCACTACAAGACGCAGTACGTGCTCACAGTCTCGTCAGACTACGGGATCGCTGATGGTGCAGGATGGTATGATGCAGGAAGCTCGGCAACGTTCTCAGTCACATCATCGGTCGATACGAGCTACGGAGTGAAGCAGGTCTTCGAAAGATGGACCGGGGATACGCAGTCAAGCTCCGCAACCGCCGCAATCACGATGGATTCACCACGTACGATTAGAGCCATCTGGAGAACCGACAGCACAATCCTCTACGCGACAATAGCGCTGGGGATCCTCGCGGCCTTTGCACTGGGGATAGGATTGGCCATGCTTGCAATCACGAGATCAAGGGCTAAGCCGGCCCCGCTAGCCCCGGTACCTCCGCCCAGACCAGTCGCGACAGTTGAACCAGTTCCAGAGAAACTGAAGACAGCGCGGGCCAGGAAGAGAGTCAAACCGCCACCAAAGACCGACCAATCTGAACCCTCCCCCGAAACGTAAGCGAACGCTCACTCTCGCACTAGGCCGCCCTTTCCCGCAACGCGTACTCTCTTGAGGAGAGAGTGCGGAATGATTGGCTTGTGGCTGCCGCAGTAGTATTCGGTTTCGCCGAAGAAGTCTGTGAACCAATCAGCCGTCGCCCCGCAGAGGGGGACAGAACACAATTTGCGTTCACTCTTGTCCTGGTCCTCTGCAGGCATCGGTCTTACCTCAGTCCTCGTAACCAAGTAACCTGAGACTTGCCCATTCTAAAGATTTGTTCGGCCCGCAGAACGATGCGGGCACTCTACTGGCTCGGGTTTCGGCAAGTAGTGAGGCAAGACCATAGCAAGTGTGAAATCCTGATCTAGGGCACCGGTTCTGTCGAAGACGTGGACACGCTCGCAGTTGGGGGTTAATCGATGTTTGAAACTCGTGTGACGAAGCTGTTCGGTATCAAGTATCCGATCATTGGCGGTGCCATGATGCACGTCTCCAAGCCTGAGTTCGTGGCAGCCATCTCGAACGCTGGCGCACTGGGCATGATGGCGTCAGCGATGTATGAAAGTCAAGATGAATTCCGTCAGGCTGTTCGCAGAGTGAGGGATCAAACTGACAAACCGTTCGGGGTGAACCTGAGCCTCTTCCCAGCGATGAGACCGATAGATAATGACCTCTACGTCGATGTCATACTGCAAGAGCATGTTCCGATTGTGGAGACGAGTGGTCATCGTCCTCCGGAGGATTTGCTTGCGCGACTGAAGGCTGGCGGTGTGAAGACGATGCACAAGTGCGTCAGCGTTCGACATGCGCTGAGCGCACGGAAAGCTGGGGTCGATGCCGTGACCGTTTTCGGTACAGAGGGCGGAGGTCACATCGGTGAAGTCGGGCTGACTACAATGGTCTTGGTGCCGACCGCTGTGGATGCACTGAGTATTCCGGTAATCGCAGCTGGCGGCATCGTCGACGGTCGAGGGTTACTTGCAGCGCTGGCTTTGGGCGCTGAAGGAGTCACTGTTGGCACACGGTTGCTGGTGACGGCTGAATGTCCCATCCATGACAATCTGAAGCAAGCATTGGCTTCAGCCACAGAACTCGACACACAACCGATCCTGGGAACCCTGCGGAACACGGTTCGCGCTTGGAAGAACACGGCGGCGCTCAAGGTGGCTGAACTGGAATCCAAGAATGCTGAGTTAGGTGAGATCTTCTCGGTAGTTGCTGGCACGGCGACAAAACGCATGTACGAAGGCGGCGACCTGGACGCAGGCGTGATCCCATGCAGTCAGAGCATAGGGCTCATACATGAGATCAAAACAGTGGCCCAGGTCATCGACGGGATGATGCAAGAGGCGTCGGATATCTTAGGACGCTTAGGCAAGTAGAACGCTAGAGAAAACGTCACGAATCCGCAATATCGGCTATCCTGCGTCTAGGAAGAATGAGGCCGATTTCGATTTTCACGTTTCTAGGGTGTACGCCACCCTGCCTCGGGTGTCTGACACTCCTCCTCGGGCGCATGACGCTTTGCCCATGGCATGTGTCGGAAAACGACGTTGTACTTATATAGGAACACCGATGTACCATAGAGATAGGTGGCGTGAAACAGCATGGAAATCGAAGAAATCCTGAACATGGGAGCGTACTGCAAGAACGCGCGGACTCTATCCCTTCGACAACTAGTCTCCCTAGTCCTCTAGGGGCCGCAGGCGGAGCTCAGGCTGCGTGCTCACGCAGCCACCGGGCAACCGCATACAGGGTTGGATTGCCGCTCACGTCGGCAACCGGAATTCGGATATTCATCGCTTGGAGAAGAACCGCGCTCTCATAGGCGGGCATCGTCGCGAAGACAACGCTCGCCCAATGCATCCTCCCCTTCAGCTGCTCAGCCACGACATCATCACTCGCAGGCATCGCCACATACGCGAACGCGATGCCGTTCGCCCACATCAGAGTCCGGCCCATCGAACCTGGCGGAACCCCGAAACTCTGCATCTCCAGCAATGCCGCCAGAGGATACTCCACGACCTCATGAATGACGATCTCTTCCCACGGCTGATACGTTATCTTGACCATTCACCATCACACTGCGGGATTCATGACACAGATCCAACGGATAATGATTCTGAAACCATACACGTCAAACCCTTTTTGGCCGAATCTCCCTTCCGCGTCCGCCTTGAATATTCCCGCCTGCCTACCAGTTAGCTTGTGGCGATTGTTCCGCGGACGCGTGCTTCATCTTCAATCTTCTTGAACGCGACGAAGCCGACCGCAAGCATACAGACCGACAACAAGACCGTCGTAACATACTCGATAGCCACCGGTAGGATGGTCGGCGTCGCGAGGGCAGCGTTTCGCACCAGGTCGTTGAAGTACGTGAACGGAATGATCATGCAGAGGTAGCGGAATGGGACTGGTATTACGCTGACTGGGAAAAGGGCGCCAGTCAAAATCATGTAGCCGAAGAAGACGAGGTTAGAAATCGTGTTGTAGGATCTGATGCGCATCGTCAACCCCGCGAAGAGAAGCCCGAAACCTATCAGCCCCAACTCATAGAGACCAAGCGAGAAAATGAAGAGTACCGGATCGTTGAGTGTGACAAGGCCGCCGCCAATCACGTAGAAAAGTATAGTTGTGTAGCCTATGATCAACGCGTCTGTGAGGAATATGCGGGCCCATCTTCCCATGATGAGCGTGATTCGGTTGGCTGGTGCAAGGAAGAACTGTTCCAACGTGCCGGCCATCTGCTCGTTTCTCACGGTCTGTCCCATGCCCCAGACGCCGGTGCTGAAGAGGATTATGAAGACAAATCCGAAGAAGAAGAAATTGAGTCCGCTCTCTTGTGGCGAGCTGGAAGAGAGAGATGTTGGCGCGAAGAGCGTCACACCAAGCGCGAAGAAGAAGAACCATAATGGTGTGCTTATGAATTCACCTATCATCCAGGCGGGGTAGCGTACGTATGAACGCAGGTCCTTCAGGAAGGCCGCCCTGAATTCGACAGCAAGTCTTAGGACTGGGCTAGTATTTCGAGAATTCACCTGTCGCACTCGCCTTCTTCTCGATGATTTTGAAGACCGCATAACCGAGTGTTGGGTATGTCACAGCCAAAGCGAGCAGTATGAATATGCTTCCGTACATGCTGACCAGGGTCTGGTTTGCTATGACTATACGGCGCATATCCTCGACTACGTACGTTTGCGGTAAGGCGCCGGATACGAATTGGACCCAGTAGGGCAGGAGAGAAACAGGGTAGTAAGTACCCGTTAGGGTTGCGAAGAGAAGGTTCAGTATCTGAGTGAATATGTAGGGTTCCTTGAACCTGAGAACGAACCCCGCGAAGAGGAAACCGATCCCGAACAGTGGAATCAGACCAACCAATAGAATCAGAAAGGCTTGCATGAGATTTAGAAAAGCTCCCGGCAGCGTGATCATTGTTGTCACCCCAACAACCACGACAAAGACCGCACTCGTAATCACTATATCAGTCAGACTAAGCCCAATCAGCAGCGTGAAACGGCTAACGGGCGCCAGGAAGTTCTGTTCAAGCGTTCCTTTCATCTGCTCGTCCCTTAGGGCGACGCCAACATCTTCAATGACAACCCAGCTCGTCATCCAGACGGCGCTTCCAAGAATCTCATAGATCAGGATGTTGCTGGTGCCGGTTCGCGCAGCAAAATTCAGGGAGGCATTCGGACCACCCACGAACTGCCCCATAGCGAAGATCATCAGTGTGAACAGAAAAGGCATCACGAGGACGAGCAGGAAGCTTCCAGGGTATCTGGTGTAATGCTTTATTCCCTTCCAGAAGATGGCGGCCAGTGCACCGATTGTTGCCTTGTACCCTGATACTGTTCGCATTCTAATCTCGGAGGCTCCTGCCGGTTTCTGATATGAAAACGTCTTCAAGAGTGGGTTCGATGAAACTCACCTTGGTTACACTGACCTGTTTGCGAACCAAGAACTCGAGGATCTTTGGCAACACCTCTTTTCCTTTCTCCACATGAATTCGGAGCGAACCCTTCTCGCTCGAGTGCGGATCTGCGGTAACGGCTACCTTCGATACCTCGCTGAACGTCTCAATGGCATCCACATTGTAGTCGTGGAGGTTCCGGGCCTGAATCTCGATGACATCACTGCTTTTCACCTTCTCCTTGAGTTCCGAAGGCGACCCAAGCGCTACGATACTCCCACGGTCGATTATGGCAACGCGGTCGCTCAGAAGGTCAGCCTCTTCCATATTGTGAGTTGTCAGAATGATCGCGTGCCCTTTGCTTTTCATACCGCGAATCGTGTCTCGGATCAGGCGCGATGACTGAGGGTCTAGGCTGGCGGTCGGTTCATCAAAAAGGAGGACGGGGGCATCATTGAGGATTGCTTTGGTGAACGAGAGACGTACTCGCATGCCTGTAGAGTAGTTCTCGACAAGCATGTCCTCATGCTGCTTCAAACCCACCAGGTCAAGCAGTTCATCGATGCGCTTCCTGATGTCCAAAGGGTCTAGATGGTATAGAGCTGCGAAATACTCCAGATTCTCCCTTCCCGTCAACTTCCAGTACAGGGTTCGCTCTCCCGTCAGCATCACGCCCAAGTTCTCGCGGACCTTCTGCTGGTCTCTCGCCACGCTGTACCCGTTGACGAACGCGTCTCCCGACGTGGGCGTGATCAAGGTGCATAGCATCTTGATTGTCGTAGTCTTGCCTGCACCGTTTGGACCAAGAAGCCCGAAGATCTCTCCTTTCGGGACGCTGAAGCTGATCCCGTCCACAGCCACGACCTTCTTCGGAACCTTACGTAGTAGCGGACCCTCCTTCGTTTCGAATATCTTGGATAATGATTGAACTTCAACGGAGTCCAAAGTGCATCAGGGGATTGCAGGCAAGACGCGAGCAAGCGTGCCCCTAATTAACTTGGCTAAGAAGTCTCTCGGCGCGCATACACAGAGTTCAGACTCCCTCGGTGCATCATGTCTGATGTCATGTTGTGGGGGGTGACTGAGATTTGGGTTCAACCGATCCAGGGGCCGCTGAACGCGGGGATTGACTCTTACCATCTCTCATGCGACATCACCGACTCGACCCCCCGTCGGAGGAGGTTATCATACTGTTTGGCAAGAATCATGTGACGACCTGTGAAGACATGTGATGAGTGGGATCTACGCAACAGTCCTGTGTCTGCGTCTGCTGGTGGAATCATCGTGATTCGGATTCTCTGTGTGCGCCACTAAGATGGCGACGTCCTGAGCGTGTTATAGGAGAGAAACGCGACGTAGCCGAGTGCTGTGAAGACCGTGAACCATTCCAGCACTGACGTGTACGCCAAACCGACAAAGAGCAGGTTGATCACGGCCACGACTAGGCCATAGTACCCGATGGGTCTGATGAACTTGCGATGGGTCTGATGAACTTGCGATGGGTCTGATGAACTTGCGATGGGTCTGATGAACTTGCGATGGGTCATCAGCGAGACGTTTGCCAATATCAGGACCATGAGGTTGAAGATGAAGAATACAAGTGACCACAAATGGTGTATTGCTCCGTAGTCCTCGGAGAAGACACCGATCATCATCAATGCGAAGGCAGCGATGAAGCCGACTGCTTGGGTGATCACTATCAGCAGCTTCCTCCACTTCTGGTCAGTGTACCAGTAGTAGAATCCTGCGAAGAATGGAAACAATGCAAGCCCCGTGAGAACGCAACCGATATTGTAGAAGATCGCGCCTCGAGGACTATAACTCGAATTCCCCAAGTCACTCAGCCAGTCATTCAGGGGGTTAACGGCCGTGGAAAGAGTGCTATGGATGTAAGGGTGAAGGCGCAGTAGAAGAGAATGACTAGAACCCCGGCGACGGGAAGCACGAACCATTTCGATAGTCTCATAGCCAATGCTCGTCTCGCCGCTTGTTATCTGCAGAAGGGCGAAAAGATATCTCTTGCCCAACACCAGGCGAAAAGGAGCCTCTCAGGGCGGCGCCTATTGCGTTTCAGCAACAAACCAACAGGATTGTTGTGCTGAATTTGGGATGGTGGGCCGGACCGGGATCGAACCGGCGACCTTCGGCGTGTAAAGCCGACGTTCAAGCCAAGCCCTGGGCTTT
>Ga0315296_10002882_pt1 | contig 14544 bp, 20 predicted proteins | sample YL17G14_18_MG_FD_203921 | JGI IMG/M metagenome (GOLD analysis project Ga0315296, IMG submission 203921) | Sediment microbial communities from Yellowstone Lake, YNP, Wyoming, USA - YL17G14_18 | ecosystem: Environmental > Aquatic > Freshwater > Lake > Sediment | place: USA: Wyoming | collected... | reverse complement strand
AAGAACAACATCCATGTTCTTGTCATTGATTGGTTGACCTGCCTTATGGAGCAGAAGCGCTGTGTATACGTACTCCATGTTTCATTACCTCACTTGTTAGCTTTCCTGGGCACCTCAGGGGGTACCGCATCCGGGTTCTTACTGGAAAGCACAGAAGCCAGTGCGAATGCCTCCGAGTTCGCTTTGGCCAAGAACTCGTGAACCATCTCTGGCACAAAGAAACCAATGTTCATGACCAGATTCCTAGCTTCGAGATTGGCCTTCCCCAGTATTATCGGAATAGTCTCAGTAGTCGGATATCCGACGTTGATCGAGAGATTCATTGCGTACTGATGTCCCAAAATGACCTTGTTCAGCAATCCCTCAAGATCGATTTCAAAGGCTTCTGAGGTGAGTATTGAGCCATCCATGTAGGCTGCAGCTAGCTTCAGCTGTAGTTGCATGGGTTCGATTGCAAGTCTGCTAAGTACCAAGGCCATTGCACTTGAAACCACTTCGCCCTTCTTCACCACTATTGAGTCATCGGTGATATGTATGACACCGCTCTTGACACGAGCAGGAATCTTGAGCGCCGCGAGTTCGCTAATGAACGGACCTGGCGTCACACCAGTATTCATCGCAGGGATTTTGATATCATTGGTGGCTACCTGTCCCGCCTTAGCGGGCGCCTTCGACTTGTTCTCACTAAGGAACTTGCTCAGTGTGAACGGGTCTTTGTCGCTGAAAACGAACGCAACTGGTCCTATGACGTAATCGGCAAGATGCTCGAGCCCCTTCGATTTGCTCTCCTTGATGGCTCGAATCATAAGGGTATTGCGTGCCATCTTCAAGGTTGCTGAGCCGCGCATGCTATCCCTGATTGTCTGCAGCTGTTTCGCACCAACTCCGCCCACGATAACGAGACCCACCATCTTGCTCCTCTTGATCATCGAGACCAGCTGACCGACTTCATCCTTCTTCCATTGTGGAACGACATGTTCGTATCCTGCCATCAATGCTCACCTCTAAACGGATATCTGGATGGATGGGCCCATTGTTGTCTTGACTTTCACGCTACTGATTTTCGCGGCGTGCCCTTTGCTTTCGACAAAGCGAAGCACGGCTAGGATATTGTCGGCTATCTCTTTGTCACTCATCTTTGCGTGACCGACTTTCACATGGAAAGTCGGGATATTCCTCATTCTTACTCGCACTGTTCGGCGGTACTGCCCTACCACTGCTTTCAGGTCTGCTTGTGGAGGAAATGGTCTGGGCATCTTACCCCTTGTACCAAGTGCTTGTCCCAAGTACCGGCCGACAAGAGGCATAGTGTCAGTTGATGCGATGAAGAAGTCATATGTCTTGGCCAGCACCCTGCGGGACTTCTTCTCCTCTCCCACTTTCGGTATTTCGTCCTTCGAGACGATATGTTCAGCGCCTGCGGCCGTTGCCTTCTCTGCGAAATCTCCGTCGCCAAAGGCACATACCTTGGCAGGTGGGTACAGTGTGTTTGGCACAATGACTTCCTGATTCAGCCTATTCTCAGACTTCGAAATGTCCATCTCTTTTCTCCTGAAGTTCACTGCAATGTCGAAGCTCTGCTCGAACTTGATGCCTCTTTCCACGCCCTTGACCCTAGCTTCAGCCACGGCCGTTTCGATGTTTTCTATATTGAAGGACATACTTTACTTCCCCCTAATGGGCACGTCGAGCTGTTTGTCCCACTTCCCTTCTTTGATCTCTTGCTGGAACTGCTTTGCAGGCTTGCCTTCAATAGTGACACCTACCGATACACAAGTACCAGCGATTATCAGTGCGGCCGACTTCATTGTCAGGGCTGTGAGATCTCCTGCTTTTGCTTTAACAATCGACTTCAGCTGTTCCACTGTAATGTTCCCGATAATCTGCGTGTTCGGTGTCGCGGATCCCTTGGGAGCACCAATTTCCTTCAGGATCAAGGCGCTCGTCGGAGGAATCCCGACTTCAATCTCGAATGTCTTCTTTACTGTATCAACGATGATTGTAACGGGTACTTTCAGACCGGCGAATGGCTGCGTGACTTCGTTGATTTTCTGTACAACCTGAAACACGTTGACGCCAGTCGGCCCGAGGGCTGGCCCAATCGGAGGTCCTCCGGAGGCCTTGCCGCCTTCAACCATCGCAGAAACTCTGGTCTTTTGTTCACTCAAGCAAATCACGACTCCTGATGCAGTACACCTGGTTCCTCGACAATGCAACCAGTGGGGTCGACCGTCTGGAAACAAGAAGCGATACATCCAGCAAGGTCTACTGCATTAACAGTCATTCGATTTCACCCCTGGCACGACGTCGATGCGTCTGTGTCTGATTAAGGAGTAAGGCTCTCGACTTGAGGTCCGTTTTTAAGGGTTGCGACAGCTACGCAAGGATTCGGACCCGAGCTTTCAGATCTGCTTTCTCTAAGAGCTGCCCTGCTCGGGTACTATGCCTGTCTCGATTCTCGACTCAACATCGAATGGCCTAGAGTTCGACACAGAGCTGCGGGAACGGCTGAACGTGTAATCAGTGAGACCAGAAGGAGTCTTCTTCTTCTGGACGAGCAGCTTCACCCTTCCCTTCTTGCCCTGCTTTCTCCGCAGCTTTTCCTTTCTCGACTATTTTTGCAAAATCCGCGTGAACTCGCAATGGAATCGTGTGTGGGCTCTCGAGCAACTCAAGAATGAGTTCTTCTTTGGAGGTATCAACCCTTGATACCTTTGCTCTCTCGCCCTTGAACGGCCCAGATATGATCTCGACCACATCGCCAATCGATATGCCTTCTGCAGCCGGCGGAGGAGCTAGGAATTTGTCGATTTCATCAAGACTGACTTTCCCCCCAACACGGCCTCGCACATGTGGTACGCCCGATATCGCTATTTCTACGTCCCTGAACTCCATTGTTTCAAGGAACACATAGCCACGAAGTGTCTCGGGAACGAGTATCGCCATGACTCTACCCAGTAACTGGTTCTTGGATACTAGCTTGGGTTCGCCCTTCTTCTTCCCTGCCTTGCTGCAGCTTTCCATATGCTTATTGGTGCTCTTCTGCGAAGAGAACTGTTCGCCGCAGTACGGGCACTCCCATATGTCGGTCTCTCCTGTGACAGCGGTCGTGATTAAATCTGCGACAGACCTTTCCTGACTAATGGTTGTCCTTATGGCATAGATACTCGTCTTCGACTGCAAGCTAGACCCTCCGCTACCGTCCTATATCCACCTGCGGCTACGTCACCCCTTGCCCCAATTTGCGGTCACGAAGGTCATCAGAACTTGGACTATGAAGCTGAGCAATCCTACAAGGACCATCGCAAGCAGGCTGATTTTCGTGCTTGACCAGAACTCTTGGCGTGATGGCTTTGTGGCGAGCTTGAGAACCCGTATGCTTTCTCTGATGAAGTTACCGACACCCATTGGTGCAGCACATCCCTGTTCAAGATATCTCCGGAATCACCGGAAGCTGTGGCATTTACCCGTGGTGTACTTTTAACCCTTGCTGACAGACCAAGGCTTTGTCAGCCCAGCTTTGACAATCCGAGGTCTTTTTTCAGATCCTCTGCAAGCGGCGTCACTGGCGTGGACTCCGCATCGAAGATATAGGGCGAGCTGACGCCAGAGGCTATTATTGTGACTCTAATCTTGTCCTCAAGCTCAGGCATTATGATAGCGCCATAGATGATTTCTGCGCCTGCGTTGACCTGTTCTGTCACAAGCTCAACAACACGCTTGGCTTCTCTAAGCTGGAGATCAGTACTGCCGCTTATGTTGATCAGAATATTGTGTGCGTTTTCTATCGATACATCAATCAATGGGTTCCGCAGTGCGTTGCTGACCGCTTCTTCAACCCTGTTTTCGCCCTGCCCTTCACCCAGAGCGATTATCGACACCCCTCCGTTCTTCATAGTCGTCCGTACATCCGCGAAGTCCAAGTTGACAAGGCCGGGTCTTGATATGAGCTCTGCAATCCCCTTTACTGCACGTACCAGCACCTCATCAGCAACCATAAAGGCCTCGGGAAGCGACAGGTCTGGAGCGATTTCAAGGAGCTTCTCGTTGGGTATTGCTATCAGAGTATCCACATGTTCCATTAGAGCCTTGAGACCTCTCATTGCGTTCTTCTTCCTCGTTGCTCCCTCCACTTCGAACGGAAGGCAGACGATAGCCACCGTGAGAGCACCATTCTCCTTTGCTGCTCTTGCGATATGTCCTGCTGCGCCGGTGCCTGTCCCCCCGCCCATCCCCGCAGCTATGAAAACCAAATCTGCCTTGATGACATCCTTGATTTGCTCATACGATTCCAGCGCGGCCTTTTCACCGATGTCGGGATTATTGCCAGCGCCAAGACCCCCACAGGTTTCTCGGCCAAGCAAGAGCTTGTGGTGTGAGTTACAATAGTACAGGTCTTGGGCATCCGTGTTCATAGCGAGCGTTTCGGCTCCTTGAACCCCAACCTCCATCAAACGGGTCACAGCGTTATTTCCTGCTCCACCGACGCCGACCACGAGAATCTTTGCGGTGGCAGACTCCAGAATCTCGGCAAGTTCCTCATCAGTAATGGTACCCTTGCTAGCCCGCTTCACGGGCTTGGTCGCTTGTGCGTCACGCTTTGGTCCTGAACCGCCTAGTACTTCCTCTAGCAGTGGATGCAACTCTTCAATACACCTTCTAGTCTCTGCTATTATGTGCGCATTGTCCGAAGAAAAAGTGGAATACTCTCGGGGTATTACCAGAGAGCTACTTCCGTCTCGGTTTTTCGCGTTTTCCTGTCTCGAAGCTTCTGAGAACAGGGTCGATGGATATACCGTGCCTGTTGAGCAGTTTTGCTGTCTCTTCTAACGTGGGCTGCCCGTTCTGGGCTCCAATCTTTGTAATCTTGAGAGCGGCTACCGCGTTTGCCATATGAAGTGCCTGCTCTATTTTCTCGGATCGTGTCCATGCAGTTACAAAGCCTGCTGCAAACGCGTCGCCAGCCCCTGTCGTGTCAGCAACAGGGACGTCAAAGGCTTGAGATGTGCAGAATTCGAACCCGTCTGTGGCTATGGCCCCTTCGCGCCCCATCTTTACGATAACTGCACCCGGAAAGGTCTTCGCAAGGCCTCTCACGCCGCTTTCCGTGGGCTCCACCTTGAAATACTCTCTCAGTTCCTGCTCGTTCACAAAAAGCAAATCAGTATAGCGCAATATGCTGAAGTAATCGATGGCCTCTGCGGCTTTTCCGGGGTCGAGAGATAGCACCATTCCCTCCGTTGTCGCAATCTTGGCGGCCTTGATCGTGGTCATTGGCAGACCGCCTGCAATGTGGATGGTCCTAGCTTTTGCCAGATACTCTTCCTCAAGGACGTGTTTCTCCAAGAATCTGTTTGCACCTGGTTCGACCATGACTATGTAGTCATCATCCGAGGCAGTAGCAATCACAAAGACACCGGTTGGTTGGTCTTCCAATACAAGTGTTGAACCGGTGTCGACTCCGATTCTAGCGAGCTCTCGAAGATACATTTGACCGTAGAGATCGTTGCCGACACAACATACGAGACCGGTCTTGACCCCGAGGCGGGCCGATTGTGCGGCAAAGTTCGCGGCTGAACCACCAAACGACACATGACCCTTTTGGCATATGATGTGCTCATGTCTGGTCGGAAGCTTATCGACCCTGAGAATCACATCTATGTTTGCCCTGCCTATCGCCACAACCTCGAAGGACAAATCCTGATACCTCTTAGACAATCAGCGCGAGTATCGCCTTCTGAGCGTGCAGCCGATTCTCGGCTTGATCAAAAACCACCGAATGGGTACCATCTATGACTTCACTACTAATCTCTTCATCGCGATGAGCCGGAAGGCAATGCATGACTATTACATCCTTCTTTGCAGCGTTGACCAACGTGTCATTGACTTGGAAAGGCATCAGGGCCATTTCTTTCTCCTTTGTCCTCTCTTGTCCCATGCTGAAGAAGGTGTCAGTATAAATCACGTCTGCGTTCTCTACAGCCTTGAGTGGGTCACTCTTGACTTCGAGAGTAGTGCCGTACTTCTGACTGAGCTCTGTCGCTTTCTTCAGGATTTCCTTGATTGGAGTGTATCCCTTAGGCGATCCTATCGTCACATTCATACCCATTATTGTGCAGCCTTCCATTATGGAATTGCTGACATTATTGGAGTCTCCAACGTAGGCTATCTTGAGCCCCTCAAGTTTTCCCTTGTGCTCTTCGATTGTCATCAAGTCCGCCATGGTTTGGCACGGGTGCGATGTGTCCGTCAAGCCATTGATTACGGGCACAGAGGAGTACTTAGCGAGTTCGATGATGTCACTATGTGCGAATACTCGCGCCATTATTACATCACAATACCGACTGAGAACACGGGCTGTATCTCCGATAGTCTCACCGCGGGCCAGTTGCATGCCGCTTTGTTCTAGGTATAGTGCATGACCACCCAGTTGCGTCATTCCGACTTCGAACGACACCCTAGTCCGAGTGGACGACTTCATGAATATCATAGCAAGGGACTTTCCCTTCAGAAGCTCATGTGGCTTGCCGCGCTTGAGCTTGCGCTTGAGATCGTACGCAGTGTCCATTATCAATCTCAGTTCTTGTCTCTCGAAATCGGAAAGATCGATAAAATCTCGGCCTTTTAGACTCAACACACTCACCTCTGAAGAGATGACTAATGCGGCTTCGCAGGCACTCGGTAATAAAACTGTTCACTGTCTATCTTTCGCCAATTAGTCTGCGAGCAAACCACTCAGGGTCAAATCGCTGAAGATCATCGTAACCCTGTCCTGTGCCTACATAGACTATTGGTTTGCCAGTTATGTGGGTAATAGAAAGGGCTGCACCGCCCGAGGGGTCTGCATCAATCTTTGTCAGTATCGAGCCGTCTATAGCGATTGCCTCATTGAACTCTTTGGCCTGTGACAGGGCGTCATTGCCCGTGAGCGCGTCCCCCACAAACAGTTTGAGGTCCGGTTCTGCCACCCTCGCAATCTTCTGCATCTCTGCTAGGAGATTCTTGTTGCTCTGCATCCTGCCGGCGGTGTCAATTAGGACGACATCAATGTGTCTGGCTTTCGCATGAGCAACCGCATCGTATGCGACCGCTGCTGCGTCTGATCCGTAGTCTTGTTTAATCACCCTTATACCAAGTCGCTGAGCATGCAGCTCAAGTTGTTCAATGCTGCCAGCGCGGAACGTATCACTTGCAGCGATGACAATAGAAAATCCATTCTTCTTGTACAAATTCGCAACCTTGGCAAGAGTCGTAGTCTTCCCAGTGCCGTTAACTCCAACGAAGAGGATTGCAGTTGAATCGCCTTGATGCTTCTTTTCCGACGCGAACTGAATGGGGTCAAGTGGGTTCTTTGGTGTCAGGACCTCCAAGATGGACTCGTAAATCGCTGTTCTAAACACCTTTGCAACGTTTTCAAGTCTGCCTGCTCTCGTTCCCAACAGCTTCTTCTTTGTGAGGTCAGAGATGTATTCGGCTGCCTCCATCGCCACATCATTCTGAATCAGGACGAGTTGGAGCTGCCAGACCGCTTCGGTCAGATTCTTCTCGTTCAGTTCCTTGGTAACAGCCTTCGTTACAGCAGAGTCTAGAGCACCACGGAGCTTGTCAAACACCCTTTGGCTGCTCCTCCTGCGCCTGTTTCTGTGCAGCAAGTTCCTGAATCTGCGCATTGACGCTCGCAGCCTGCATGACTATGCTTTGATAGTCTTTGGCGAGCCGCGAATACTGCTGCTCGAAATTGGCGATGTTCTCCTCGATCTCTTTCTTCGCATCATGCAGACCCTGGACTATCCTTACTCCACTCCCGATGTCTCGGGTCACGGTTTCGAGGTTGGCCAGCTGAGCCTCAATGAACACATTGCCACCGATGCTAGTCAGTATCTCTTCCCCTCCTTTCCTTTTCTCCATCTCTTCGAGTACCGCTAATCCATTTCTATAGCTAGTGAGCACGGCCCGCACAAGTTCTAGGCGCTGCTGGACCGCGTCCATGTTGGATTCGAGCGTCCCCTGCGCCTCGAAGAGCTTCTGAGCACGCTGCTGCAAATCCTCAGTCATTACTAGGCGCTCTCCACGCCAAGGCGTCTACGCAGTTCAAGACTCTTCACTTCGGCGGGCTTGAGTTCTCTAATCTCAGAGACGTCTATGTCCCTTCTCTTGATCCTGTGACGGCTGCCCAAGTCTGATAGGATTCTCTCTCGAATCAGTGACTCTTTGGCACCAATCAGCTCTTTCTCAAATTTGAACTTGCGCTTGTTCTTACGGTATGTTCCGGTTACTGACCACGCTATCTCATCCATTAAAGAGCACCTCGCTAGACAAACCCAAGTACTTGGCTAATGTGGGCAAGTTCGACACCAGTGGTGTCAGCGCCGGCTATCATACCGTCGCGGTTCGCCAGTACTCCGAGTCGCGTATACGGACTGCCTCTGTTGACTGTTCCCACTTCAACATCAACTTTTAACAGCTCCGCTATCTGCTCAATCTCCTCACTCGTTGCGAGGGGATGAACCACGGCGCCGCGGCTTGTCACCACCGTGTTTGCACCAACAATGGGCAATTTGGCCACAGTTCCGGGTAGAACCTCAACCCCGAGTGTATCGGATATCTTGCCCCGCGCCTTGGCATCGAAATCGGGGTGACATATTGCGCCTCTGTCATTTGCCACGATTATGTTTCCTAGGGCAGTCATCTTGTTATCTATCCAGTCAGCCCTGATGTCTGTATAGGCTTTCAGCCGCGATAACTCCTCGTTCGTCGTCGTGTAGGGCACAAGGAGCCCGTTTGAGTTGCCAACACACATTATGCCCACCGCATCAAGTGTCGCGACAGTCGATTTTACCAGCTGAAGGTTGAATGTGCGGCTAATCATCTCAAGAGACTTGTCCGACATGCGTGGAGACACATGGACGAACTTGTTCGTGGCGATTCCAAAAGCCCCGACATTCGAATCGCCCTCGAAATCAGTCCGGGCAATCATGGCGGGTTATGCCTCCGCCAGATAGATTTTCACTTGGTTGTCGGAATTCTTGGTCGCCCTGATTCTCAGCTTCCGTGGAGGTCTCTGCATACCCCGTGCCCAAATGCGTTCGTTCACCTCAGGTTGTATCAACAGTCCTTCGGGCTTCATGTGCCTCCGCACGAACTCCCTGAGAGCCTTGACCTCCCTGTTGGCCCTATTCCGACGGCTGCGCGCCCAGTATACTCTACGGAATGGTACGGTGTAGATTCTCTCATCGACAATCTCTTCTTCAGCCGCTGCCGCCGCTTCCTTCTTCTCTGCCTTCTCGGCTGGCGGCGTGGGCTCCTCTGGAGCTTCGACAGTCTCCGGCAATTCCTCGGAAACCGCAGGTTGTTTCTTGCCTCGTTTGCTCATCAACAATCACCTAGCTAAGCCTTGATTTTCGTGGCACGCCAATGCCGCTGTGCTGGTGTTCTCCTAACCTTCCCGCCAGTCCTCATAACTACCCATGTCGGTACGCTACTATTGCTTTTCAACTCGTGTGCAAGCCTGAGCTTCTTACCTAGCGGTTTGTTTCTCGCCATATTGTACACCTCTCGTAACAGCATTACCTGAACGTGACTTTCCTCTCTCTTTCTCGTCCTTGAATCTGAGCGAGCAATGCTCTCAGCTGTTCGTCTGTCACCGGACCCTTGAGCTTTCCTGCACCCGCCAACTCTATCAGCTGCATTTCAAGTTGTTCAGCAAACTGGGGTCGTACCATTCTGATGTTGGTGAGCCTCGATCGAGCCTCCGGGGTAAGAATCTGACGCAGTATCGCTTCCTTCCTTGCTTCTGCCTCTGCGTTCTGCTGCTCCTGAATTCGCTCCTGAAATGCCTGCTCTCTGATGGCCGCGATTTTCTTCTGGCGAATTGCTTGGAGCTCATCATCATCACTCATTGAGACCCGTCCTCAACTAATACTTCTCAAGACCCGGTATTGCTTTGGTGAGTTCACTCCTTAGAGCATCTGAGAGTTTGTCCAAGTATGATCTTCCTATGTCAGTCATCTCGCGTCCTTTGCTGGCACGTCTCTTGATGAAGCCGGCTCTTTCCAGCTGCTGAAGCGAATGCCTGACTATTGATCCTCCACCCTTTCTTTCTCTGGCGGGCTTGTCGCCCCGTCTCTTTCTTCCACCGTATTCGATTCTAAGTCTCTCTATGCCAATAGGTCCTTTCAGATACACCTTCCTCAGGACACTTGCACATCTTACATACCACCAGTCTAGGTCGTCTGGCGCTCTCTCTCTGCCCACCCCCGTCTTCACGAACGGAGCCCAATCAGGGGGCTGAATGTCTTTTCGAGACCTGAGCTCCTGAGCCAAACGACGGATTAGGATGTTGGCAGGTATGTCATATACTGTGGGCATGAGTCTGTCACCACATCAACCTGAGAAATGGCCACCAGACTCGGACTGGGCCGGTCGCCTATCTCAGAAGGCTGGCACTCCACCCTTGGGAGCGCATAAAAGCATTACCATCGGTAAACACGACATTACTGTTCGAGAACCGCTCAGACCCAAGCGCGTACATTCATAGCTGCTTCTGTCTGACAGGCATCGAACGAACTCTGAACATGACAGCCGTATTTCCTCTAATGCCGATCAGCATTGCTCCTGCCTTCGCACAGAGGCTCTCAAACAGGGCCCGCTTGGGGTCGTTCTCCCCTATCGAGCTGGGAAGAAGCCGAACCTTTACGTACTTGTGCTTCTTCAGAAGGCGCCTGGCTTCTTCGATTACTCCCTCCGTCATTCCTGACTTGCCTATCTGCATCATGGCGGGGTCTTGCCAAGCGATTCCCACCCTGACAGGATCTAGCTTATTCGTTGTCATATCGTTCCGCTGTCCAAGACGCAGGTCTATTCATTAATCTTCTTGTTCGACTGGGAATCTTCTGATTGTCCCACAGTTGAAGCAGGTCACTGACACATGCGTTGACCTGTTATGTCTCAAGCGAACCCTGCAATTCTCCCCCGGTATAAGCACCGAGCCACATCCTTTGCATATTCTCCTACGGATATTGCGCGGAATCTTGACGCGTGCTCTCTGACCCAATGCCTTGGCAATACTCATCCAGCGGCGAGCGAGTTCTGGTTTAGTCTTAACCACGCTCAGGGATTGGTTCCACAGAATCTCTATTCTATCCTGAGCCAGCCGCCTGATTTCCGCCTTGGGCGAAGCTCTTCTAGCCATTGGGTCACGTCACGTCTTCTACGTGGTCGTACTGCTTAAATCATTCGTAAGAGTGGCAACCACAGGCTACCAAGTTGCTTCATATTGTATTGCTGGAGTGCGCACTTGAGCTGGTCCCAGCGGAGCTGACCGGTCTCAAGGAGATACAGAGGTTTGCTACGCTAAGGGGGAAGCGGCCGCAAGAGATTGTACTGGATCAGACTCATCATGGCCGATCAATGACCCGGCTCCAAGATGCAGAGAGGCGTGGCCGACCTGACATAGTCTTTCTTAGCTTGGTATCGCTTCTTGAATCACCACTCTGCAAACAGGGTCTGCTGACTGTCCACATGCATCTACGGGATGGTCGGATTGTTGAGGTTGCTCCAGATGTCCGACTTCCTCGCAACTACGACAGGTTCGTGGGCCTTGCAGAGCAGCTTCTCGTCATGGGCTCTGTCCCACCAGAGGGGCGCTCGCTGCTGAGGGTGACCAACGAAGGACTCCCTCAGCTCATCTCACGACTGTCAAAGGGGTCAGAAGAATCTGCTACTGTTCTCGCAGTCGAGGACGGGAAGAAGACCACGATTGACGCCCTTAGTTCGCTTCTTCCTGAAGGTCCGAACACACCTGCCATCATCGGCATAGGTGCCTTTCCACATGGTGAGTTCGAGAAATCCATACCGGGACTGTTCAGAGAACATGTCTGTCTAGACAGCGAAGTCATGATGGCGTGGCATGTGTGTGCCGAGGTACTCTGGACTTACTCGTGGAGGGTGGGCGCAAGTCAGAAGCGGTTGTCAGAATCGTCTATCGCCGACGACTGAGCAACCATCGAATAACTTTAAATCAACGCGGCTGGCTTCGGCTGAAATGGAGCGTCTGTAGTCTATTCACGTTAGCCTGAAGACAGCCCAACAAGCAGCTAATGAGAGACTAAGGGGCTATGATTGAGCCCTTCCAAGGCTCGGGCCCGGGTTCGATTCCCGGCAGACGCACCATCACCACCACGTTCTGTTGAGATTGAGTGGATTGATTCCGTAGGCTCTTGTGGTCTGTCGATCCTTTGATTCCTTAACAGGCAAGGACAATGTCACCTACACAACGCTTTTGTCCACCACGCTCAGACCAGCCGCCTGAGCTGTGAGCCCAAGTCCTCAGGATCAACTGATGTCCTGGGCTCGGTCACGATGAGGCGCTAGAATGAAGTCCCTAACACACGACGGCATCCTTGTTATTCATCCGCCTGAACCCCATAATCTCACGATTCGTGTGCGCGGCAAAGACCAGACTTTGAATCCGCTCCAAGAAGAGATGGCAATTGCCTGGGTGAGGAAGCTCGGCACGCCTTATGTTGAGGATTCAGCGTTTACGAGAAACTTCCTAGCAGACTTCAGCAAAGAACTACGCATCAAACCGTCCTTGAAGCTTGAGGAAGTCGATTTCACGCCTGTCATTCGGTTCGTTGAGCAGGATCGGATGAGAAAGCAGAACATGACCGGGGAAGAAAAGAAGGCTGACCGAGAACATAGGAAAGCCGAGAGGGAGCGGCTCAAACAGCTATATGGCTATGCCACTGTTGACGGCCAGGTAATGGAGCTCGCCAACTACATGACCGAGCCATCGGGCATATTCATGGGGCGAGGGCAGCACCCCCTAAGAGGTCGCTGGAAGCATGGTGCCCTCGAGAGCGACATTACCCTCAATCTCGACCCCCACTCTCCACAACCCCGGGGTGATTGGGGTGAGATTTCATGGGCGCCGGACTGCATGTGGATAGCAAAGTGGACCGACAAGCTCACGGGCAAGGTCAAGTACATCTGGCTACATGATGCTACTCCCATAAAACAGGAGCGAGAGGAAGCGAAGTTCGACAAAGCCCTCAAGATGGAAGCAAAGAGGGAGGAAATTCGCGCTCACATAATGGATGGTCTCCACTCTACCGACCCAAAGCGGCGAGAGATTGCAGCCGCCTGCCATCTGATTGACAGGCTGAGTCTCCGGGTGGGTGACGAAAAAGATCCTGATGAAGCTGACACCGTCGGTGCGACTACACTCAGAGCTGAGCATCTAGCCCTCAAGAAAGATTCTGTGCTCTTCGACTTCTTGGGCAAAGACAGCGTCCCTTGGCACAAGGAGCTAGAAATGTCTCCAGATGTCTACGCCGTCTTCAAAGAGCTCTACGACAAGGCCGTTGAGAGAGTGAATTCCTTCAAGACCCGCGCGAGCAGCAAAACCGACGGCGATCCAAAGAAAGTAGCTCAGGTCTTTTCGCGTGTACGTAGTGCTGATGTTAACAAATTCCTTGGCGAGATAGATGCGGACCTAACGGCAAAGGTGTTCAGGACGCTTCATGCGACTGTCAAATTCCGCGATGAGCTTGGTGGGAGTGGCGTAAGACGCAGTGACATGGAGTTCGTCAAGAGAACCGCCTTCAAGCGTGCAAATCTCGAGGTTGCTCGCGTCATGAACCATACAAAGCAAGCCCCAAAGGGTTGGGCCGGGACTGCCAAACGCTACGAATCGAGGATCAGGGCCGCCGAGGAACGAGTTGCCAAAGCAAAGAAACAGCTTGACGAAAAGAAACGCCGGCTATCTGATGTGAAGAGAAAGCAGGCACCGGGGCTTGCCAGGGCTGAGGATCTCGTCACGAGACACAAACAGCTTGTTGAGAAATACAAGGACTCCGTCTCTCGGTGGAGAGAGCGGCGAGACAAGGCAAAGCTTGCTTGGGATAACGCTCGAGACGACAGACTTCGTACTAGAGTCAGCAAGCGCAAAGGCAAGAGGACCAAGAAGGAGCGACTTGAGGAAGCAGAGAATCGGGTGGATAGTCTGAAGCTGAGGCTGCACACAGCCGAGGAAGGGCTCGTGAAAGCACGTGAACGCTACGAGAAGAGCAAAGCTGCTCTGGAGAAGAAGATGGCGGCACTGGCTTCCTCTAAGCAGAAGTCGGCGGAGCAGATTGGCCGAGTCGAGAAGACGGTGAACACTTTCAAGGAACGAGTCAAGAAGGCCGATGCTGGTAGACAGAAGCTTCAAGATGATTTCGACATCGCAAAGAGCACACGCACGTGGAACTTGGGAACTTCTCTCAAATCGTACATCCACCCCAGAGTTGTGTATGACTGGTGCAAGAAGGTGGACATGGATTGGAGGTCCGTATATTCGATGACACTCCAAAGGAAGTTCACATGGGTTGAGCAACCTCGTTCTTCTATTCCATCAGGGCAATGATTGCGCGGCTCTGGTGATCGCTCTTACAAGACCATTGGTTCTTCTCTTCTGGATTGGGAACCAAAGCGTGCAGCTGGAAGATTCATTACGGTTCGACCCCATTTATGGTTGAGAGAGCTCATTCTGTTTAGTCGCTG
>Ga0315296_10002881_pt1 | contig 14545 bp, 12 predicted proteins | sample YL17G14_18_MG_FD_203921 | JGI IMG/M metagenome (GOLD analysis project Ga0315296, IMG submission 203921) | Sediment microbial communities from Yellowstone Lake, YNP, Wyoming, USA - YL17G14_18 | ecosystem: Environmental > Aquatic > Freshwater > Lake > Sediment | place: USA: Wyoming | collected... | reverse complement strand
TCCTTTTTCTGCAAGCCCTTCGTCTTGATCGATTCATTCACTCATTTAGCCACAGTTCGACATAGTCGATCTGCCAGCCGTCGCCGCAGTTGTTGGATGTGTCGCAGGACAGTGAGTGAAAAGCGAGCGTGTGGGACAATCCGTCGTTGAAAGCCGAACCGAGAACGAACGTGCTCGCCTCCCAGCCGTTCGTCACGCCGACAAAGAAGCCATGATCCCAGTTCCCGTTGTTGTCCTGGTACAGGAATCCGTACGACGGCTCTATCAGCATGCCGTCGAGTGTCACCCATTGGCCGTCGTACGGCTGCTCCGGGCCGTCGCTCTCGACGCCCAGCCTGTGGATCATCTTCAGTCGGGTCTCGCTCGGGCTGGAGGGGAATACAATCTCGACAGCGGCGGTTTTTTCGATCGGCTGCGAGTCCTCCTCGGCGTAGCAGCCGTCGGGACCGACGTTCGACAGGAAGCTGGAGGCGGGCTCGATGTGCCACCAGTCCTGGTACGAGCCATCGGCGATCCCACCCGTGAACGTCCATGCCCCTGTGTCCTCGATGAAGTGGTCGCTGAAGAACGCGTCCTCGTTGATCGAGAATGCTGTGACATAAAGCGGGCCGAACCTGGTGCTGAGAGGCGGATTGCCCATGTCGGTGACTTCGACCCGGATTTCGTACTTGCCGTCCTCCGGGAAAGTGACGCTGACATTGCCCAGACCGTCCCCTGGATCGTCGTAGGCGGGAGTGAATCCCTGCCGCTCCACGCTCCACATGTAGCTTGCGATTCCGTCGATGTCCGTCGCCACCGTCGAATAAGTCGACGGCCCGAGCTCGTTGACCGACTCGGGACCGTAGATCCCCTCTACGACCGGCGGCTTGTTGTCGATCACCATCAGCTCCGTGATGTCCCAGCCCGGAAATCCGCTTGTGGAATCATCCGAGCCGAAGGCGAACCCGAGCTCGAAGATGTCGCCGGGTGAGAATCCCGTGATCTCGTAGATGGACTCGGTGTATTCAGGGTAACCCGCGCCGGCGCCGCTAAGGTACGGCGAGACGGTCGTCCATCCTCCGCCGTTGCGGCGACAGACGATCCAGCATTCATCGTAGCCGACCTCGGTCCGGTACCTGTGCGAGAGGTAAAGGATCGCCGTGTCCCGATCCCCGATCGGCAGCGCCGGGCTCACCAGCGTGGTGTTCATGCTGTTCTCGTATTCCCCTGTTGAGAAGGACTTGGTGGACCAGTGATCGTCCTGGACGTTCCATTGCAGGGACGCGCCATGGTAGCCGAACAGCCCATTGTGGACGCTCCAGAGGTTGGAGGTGGAAATGTCCATCGGGTCTCGGTAGGGGAGAGAGAGCGGCTCGATCGTGAGCATGTTTGAGTCGGTATATGCGTTCTGATAGTCAAATACCCTGCATTGCGCGTAGTACACGCCGTCGCCCGCGAACGTGTACGTCCCCGTCATGTTCGTGTCGAACCCGTCCTCGTCGTCCTCGAAGTCCTTGTCCCCGTCGAAGTCCCATTTCACCGTCAGGTTGGGACCGTCCTGCACATCGAACATGCTCGAAAGCGTGTATTTCAGCTTCACGCCCGGGGCGTACATCAAGGGACCGGATATCTGACCGATCGTGGGCGGGCAGTTGTCGGGAAGCTCAAGTGTGACGAGCTGATAGGCTGAGAGGACCGCCGCGCCCGGATACACTCCCGCCCCGGGTATCGGGGGCGCATACGTCGTCGGATCGGCCGACTGCGCGGTGACGAGGATGTCCTGGCGGGTCGCGTCGGGTGTGACATTCTTTATCTCGACCCGCCAGGCCGATGATGTCGGATTGCCGGTCGGGACGGGCTCTCCTATCGCGATGGGATCGATCGTCCCGGTCCACATTGTCGGCGACTCGATTCTCACAATCCCGATCTCGCCGGGCAGGCCGTGAGGGTTCTCGAGCGCCTGCCAGTCGAAGATCTCGATGTCCAGCACCAGGTCTCCGCCGGAGGCGGTCGAGGTGAACCAGGCGGTGCTGGCGGGCGCTACGCTGACTGAGATCTGGTAAGCCTCCGGGCAGTTGGCCGCGAGCGGGTAGGCCTCGATGGGCGCGGGCGGCGGTGTGCCCGGCTCCGGCGTTGCGAAAGACGCGCAGATGGCGTAGCGGAACCTGATCTTCGGTGATCCGCCGACCACAGGGAACTTGATTATGTATTGCCTGGTCAGGGTATTGGGATCGCCCGACGGGGTCTGGGTTGAGAATGTGCCGCGCGAGTCGATATCGATTGCCGGCGGGTCGGACGGTCCGAGGCAGTCGGCGAAGTACTTGTAACCGTTGATGGTGGCCTTCGGGGTCCCGAAGCCGAACTTGGTCGGCGTATAGCCGAAAAGTCCAGGAGTGAGGAACTCGACGGCGTTCCACCATCGCGTATACCCGTCCGCGTTTAGAAGCCGGGCCTCATTCCGCCTCGGATAAGTGGCGCTGGAGTCGAGCCAGGAGGTCTGGGTTCCGGATTCGCCCAGCACGATGCCGCGGACATCGAACCCACGGAGGTTTGTGCCCGGGAAGGGATGGGTGATCGAGATATCCAGATCGAAAATTCCCTGGGCCCATTTCGTGCCGTCGTGGTTCACGCTTAGCTTCAGGTTGGCTGGATCACCTGCAGGGGGCTGGAGGAATCGCACGACGTTCACCTGGAAATCCGGGCCGCGCAGCGGGACGACCTGGGCGACGCCGGTCTCTCCGTCGAGCTCTATCTCGTACAGCCCGAGCAGAACCGGCGTACGGCCTTCCGATCTGACCGAGTTGCCGGTCTGGGTGTCAGGGGCGAGGGGCGACGATGCTCCCCGCGAGCATCCGACAATCAGGGCGACGACCACCAGTATGCCGGGCAAGTTTGAGAAGGTCCTGCGCATCCCTGGAGCCCCCAATCAGCGATTCCGCGCCTGTAGCGCCGGATCCGACCAGGGTCAGTTCGAGCCGGACTCGTCCGCAGCGCCCGCTATCGGGCGAAGCTCGGTCGATCCGTCCGGCTGGTAAATCCATTCGAATTTTATTCGAAGAAAACTCGTGTAATCGATGTTCGCTTCGGCCATGAGAATCCGCAGCTTGCCGGTATTGCCCTCGCCCGTTATCACCCACACATTGTGGCCCTGATAGACGGGCACCCTGCCGGGGGTATCGGGATTCACCGGCCGTCTCCACTGTTCCGAACCCCATCCGGGGGCTATCCGGTCGTACAGAAGGGAATCCGGCTGCTGGTCGTGCAGCGCGACACCGAGCGCCGGGTTGCCGGCCACGAAGTTGGTCTCGAGGTAGATATCGCCCCGCTGACGCCCCTCTTCGCCGTAGACCAGCTCGCCTTCGGAGAAATCGAAATAGGCCCCCGGGGTGTCGGGATCGGCGATGTTGGGAAGTATGATCTCCCCGTGCGGAAGCCCTTCGGGCCAGTCGGGCTCCTGGCAGGACGCCAGCCAGAACGGCAGGATTCCGAGGAAGGCGGTCAGGATCGCGAGCGATGAGGTTTTCAACTGTCGGCACCCCTGGCGGACCGGGCATCAGAAGACGGATTCCCGGTATTGAGACAAAAGCGGATAAAGAGTTGGCCCGCAAGGTCGATTATAGCACAGTGGGAAGGGGGATTTCGGGGGTTTTGCATCTTATATCAGGATTTGAGGTTTAAGGAAAAATATACCGGAAGCCATTGATTTATCCGCGTTTGTGCTTTAGATTTATGTTGGAAGCGTGGAAGCGTTTCTCTGTTTACGGACACAATGGTGACGCACCGGTGTTTCTCCGGCTTCCTCGGAGAATCGTTGATTCATCCGCCCTTATCACCCGCCGGGTAACACCCTGGCGAGAGGGGGTACGGAGATGGCACTGAGCGACATCGAGAACGTGCGTGCCTTTGTTCAAGAGAAGTTCAGGACTCTGCCCAGGATCGAGGAGAAGTTAGAGAGCACCAACAACAAGATTCTGTACCTGGTTCGAAAGGTCAATCAACTCTCCAAGGCCCAGGGCGGTGCCGGCATTAATGCTCTTACCCAGGAGCGGCTCATGCGCGTCGCGGAGAAGCTGCGCGACATGGGCATAGCCATTGAATATACCGACGGCCGCGGGTACATCAAGCTCAAGGCCCTGGATCAGCGGGGTGTGGATACTCTCAAGCGCATAAGCACCGTCTTCCCCATCAGCATGGTTGAGAGCTTCCTCGACAACTCGTAATCCCGCTAGCCCCCGAACCTCTCCATAGGGACTGGTTTGGTCCTTTTTCCCCCTCATTCGCGAGGGGTTTCGTTTGGATGGTCGATCTCCCCGCCGTCGATCTCCCTGCTGAAGATCACCACAACCTGAATCAGGGTGACGATCCATACGAGCACCCATGGCCATGTCGCTATCTCCCGCGACATCCCGCCCAGCACGCCGCTCGCAAGAAAATACAGCCCCACCGACAGATAGAACCACACCGCAGCCCGGATGCACCGGAGCTTCCCGAAGCCGAACGCAAGGAACGCCAGGTCCATCACCGCGACCAGGTATACCAGGGCCACCACGGTCAAGACCCCGGGCGAGGCCGGGAGCGCATCGCGCAGCAGAAAGCGCCAGATCAGTCCCAGGACCGTGGTCGCATCAAGCACAACAAGCAGCACTGCCGCCGCGAGCCAGGTCCCCCTCGAAGGAAACCCTTCCCGAAGCATCGACACGATCTGCCTTAGGGCGATCATCATCTTCTCTGCCTATTATATTCCGCTAGAGTGCCGTCCACATCCTGTTGACGGTCTCTTATGTAGCATGCGCATCCTGCGCATGACATCTTCGTACCATGCGCATCCTGCGCATGCTCCCTTCCGCCATTGACACCGACTCCACCGCTTTGTATTGTTCAATCCGCGACCTGAACCGCTCGATAACAGGAACTGAGGGGATGCACCCATGGCCCTTGTGACAATCATCGTCGGCAGCGCGACCGATCGACCGGTGATCGATCCGGTGCTGGATGTTCTTCGCAAGTTCAGAGTCCCGTTCGAGCTTCGCGTGGCGAGCGCCCATCGCGACCCTGGGAGGGTCGCGGAGATAGTGCATGAGGCGGAGGAGAACGGGACGCGTGTATTCATTGCCGCGGCAGGCATGGCCGCGCATCTTGCGGGCGTGGTCGCCGCGCAGACGGTGCGGCCGGTAATCGGGCTTCCGGTCGGCAGCGGGCCACTCAAGGGTCAGGACAGCCTTCTGTCGACAGTGATGATGCCGACGGGGGTGCCGGTCGCCACTGTGGCGATCGACGGCGGCAAGAACGCCGCGTTTCTCGCCCTCGAGATCCTTGCTCTGCTCCCGGACGGCGCGCGCATCGAGAAGGACCTCATGGATGAGCGCGAGCGTGCGCGCGCGCTGCTTGTCGAGTCGGAGAAGAAGTGGCTGGAGGAGCTCGAGTCCGCGAGCACGATGCAGACATGAGCGGCATTCTTTCCGGCCCCTGAAGACCGGATGCATGGCCAATAAACCCGAAAACTCGCAGGGGGGGACCTCTAACCGGCAGCTCGAGATATCCGGTCTCGGCAAGACATATCCCGACGGCACCCGCGCTCTTGTCGATGTCGCCCTGTCGGTCGATCACGGCGAGCTCGTGGCGATCGTGGGGCTGTCAGGCGCGGGGAAATCGACCCTCCTGAGATGCATCAACCGCCTCGTGGACCCCACCACCGGCTCCATCATGTATCACCCGCCGAACGGCAGCCCCCCGTTCGAGGTCACGCGCCTGAGGGGTAGCGCCCTCCGGCAGTACCGCTCGAATGTCGGCATGATCTTCCAGCATTTCAACCTCGTCCCGAGGCTGAGCGTGCTTCTGAACGTGCTGGCGGGCAGGCTGAGCCAGGTCGACACGTTCGCTTCGCTCGTCCACAAATTTCCGGCCGAGGATATCGACCGCGCTCTTGCCGCCCTGAAGAGGGTGGGGATCGTGGACAAGGCGTACCGCAGGGCCGGGGAGCTGTCGGGCGGGCAGATGCAGCGGGTTGGGATCGCGCGGGCCCTTGTGCAGGAGCCGGAGATCCTTCTGGCCGACGAGCCGGTGGCCAGCCTCGACCCCGCCACATCCGCCGACATTCTCGACTACCTTCGCGCCATCTGCATTGAGGACGGCCTAACGCTCATGATTAACCTGCATTCGGTGGACCTGGTGAGGAAATTCTGCAGGAGGGCGGTCGGTTTCCGCGAGGGAAAGAAGGTATTCGACGGTACCGCCGACAGCCTCGGGAGGGAGGAATACAGGGGAATCTACGGGGTGGAGGAAGCCGACTGAGGAAGAGGGGCGAAGCTTGATACGCCCTGGTGCTTCTCCGAGAACACCCTTAAGAGGCTCGGAAGCCTCTTAAGGGTGCCACCCGATGCCGCCGCAGCAGGGCAGACTTTCCAGTCTGCCATCCCGCCAAACAAGCAGCCTCCAGGCAGACTGGAAAGTCTGCCCCACAGGTAATCGCGCTTTTTCAACAGCCCCGTACGGAATCGCGCTTGCTCAACGGCCTTGGTTTGGGACACCGCGGATTGCCACGGACGCTGTTATCATTTAGACTTGCCGGCATTGTGCTGGAGGCTATATGCACATTCTGATCACCGGCGGGGCCGGGTTCATCGGGTCCCACGTACAGGACGAATACATAGCTCGCGGGCACAGCGTCACCGTGCTCGACAATTTCGCCACCGGCAAGCGCGAGTATCTTAATCCGCATGCGGCGCTGGTCGAGGGCGATGTCACGGACGAGGCGCTGGTCAGAGACCTGCTTGAGCGCGAGAAAATCGACCTGGTGAACCATCATGCGGCCCAGATCAACGTCCGCTACAGCTTCGACGATCCCGTGCACGACTGCCAGGTGAACGTCATCGGCACCCTCCATCTCCTCAAGGCCATGATCGACTTCGCCGTTCCCAAGATCATCTTCGCATCCACCGGCGGCGCGATCTACGGCGATCCGAAGATCCTTCCTGCGAACGAGGATACGCCCCTTCTGCCCGGAAGCCCCTACGCGATCGGCAAGCTGACATGCGAGAGCTACATCAGAAACCTCTCCGAGCTCTACGGGATTCGATACACGATCCTGCGATATGCCAACGTGTACGGCCCCCGCCAGGTCGCCCAGGGAGAAGCCGGCGTGATCGCGATGTTCACCGAGCACATTCTCGAGGGCAAGCCGCCGATGATCTTCGGCACCGGCATGCACACGAGAGACTATGTTTACATAAGCGACGTGGTCGAGGCGAACGTGCTCTCCATCCAGAAGGGCGACGGCGGGGTCTATAACATCGGTCGCGGAATCGAGACGAACGTGCACGAGGTCTACGATGCGGTCTCGAACGCGTTCGGCGAGCGCGCGCTGGCCGCGGAGTTCGGCGAAGAGGTCCCGGAAGTGGAGAGGATCGCGCTCGACAGCTCAAGGGCCCGCGCCGAACTCGGGTGGGAGCCACGTGTCGACTTCACCACCGGCGTCCGCGAAACAGTGAAAAGCTACAGCGTGAATGCTTCCTTCTGATATCCTCAAGCCGGTCAGTGATTTCCGCCGCACGCCGCGAGTGCAGGCGGGTGAGCCATGTTTCCGAAGCGGCTGTCCATAACCCTCCTGACAGACATCGGGCTTGTGCTGCTCGTGGCCGTCACCCGCGTGTTTTCTGCAAGCCGATTGCTTCACAAATGGGACAGCGTGCAGTTCGCACTCGCGCTCTCCGACTATGACATCGCTCGACATCAGCCCCATCCGCCGGGCTATCCCGGCTACGTCGCCTTGGGCTGGATCGCGCGACGATTCGTCCCCGATGACAACGCGGCATTCGTGATCGTCGGCGTGCTCTCGTCTGCCGTGCTCGCGATCGCGGTGCACCATATCGGTCGCGCGTTGATCGGGCGCAGGGGAGGGTTCTTCGCGGGGATTCTTGCCTCGCTCAATCCGCTCGTCTGGTATTTTTCCAGCATCGCGCTCGCGTACATGGCCGGAGTCACGGTGGCGACGCTGGCGGTCTGGGCGGCGCTCGAAGCTCGCGGAAGAATGAAATGGTTTATACCCGTACTGGCGGCCGCCGCTTCGGTCATCTGGCTGCCCGTGGGGATCCTGGTCTTCCCTGTCGCCGCCTGGGGCTTCCTGCAGGATCGGGAGAACGGACGCAGCGAGCACGGCGTCGAGGGAACCTCCATGGTTCTGCGGCTGACGGGATTCGTTGCCCTGTTCCTCCTTGCGCTCGCAGCCGGCTATCTCCCCGCGATTCGGGACACCGGCGGGCTGGGAGGGTACCTGGCGGAAATCCAGAGCGAGTCGGGCAAGCACGTGCTCAGATTCGCCAGGTGGATGCAGGGCCCACTCGACGAGTTCATCGAGACAACCGGCTCTCTTGCCCAGTTTCTGGCCCAGGGCCTCGGGCTGGGACGCTGGCTGCTTCTTGCCCTTCTCATCCCGATAACGGGCGAGACGGGCTGCAGTCCACGACGGGTCGTCGGGGTCCTTCCCCTTGCGGTCGCAGGATTCATCGCCCTCCATTGGGGCACCGACCACACGCTCAGGACAGCCGGAATTCTCGCATTCTCGTTCACTGCCTGGCACCTTCTGCCCGCCGCGGCGGGCGATGCTCACGGCCTGCTGAGGCGAAGACTTCTGACGTGGTGGATCGCCCCCGGGCTGGGTTTGTTTGTTCTCGTCTACGTGAACTATGTGGGCATCCTCACCATATTCCTTCCGCCCCTGATTCTCATGGAGGCTTGGGCGATTGAGAAGGCGGCGGTCTTCATGACCCTGCAGACAATCAGGGATTCGGCTGGCGAAGGTGAGAAGGTCGATTCCGGAAGTGCAGGGGAGGGGGTCAGAAGCGCGCCCGCGGCGCGTCGGGATCCCGATCCGAGAGTCGAGAGGCTTGTGGCGTGGCTGCTGGTGGCGTTCGTGGCGATGAACGACATCGGGGGATTCATCGACTCCGGCTCGCAGGAGAGTCTCAAGGGCATTGTGGCGCGAGATTACTGGATCGGGACCGTGGTCGAGGCAATCGAGGCCGCTCCGGTGCCGACAGGCGATCTGGTGGTGCTCGGAGGGGAAGACGACTATCGTCACTGGACCTACTACCTGCCCGAAGCCGAGACGATCTGGACGAAGTACCTTCTGTACAACCCCATACGCCAGGACACTCGCGTCTGGGTGAGTCGAGACCGTCACCAGGAGAAAGTCCTTCCGGAGTTACGGCATTCAGACGGGGGAGCTGTTGCGGCGGTCTTCGACGTCAGCGGGTCGCGCGGGATTGTGGTTTTCGCCGACGAGCTGGAGCGCTTCGCGGGCTCGGCGCTGGTTATGCCCTTGCTCGCGCCTGAAGAGACCGATTCGGAGCCCGTCTGTTGGCTTGTGGAGGTGTCCGTCGCCTCAAGGATCGTCTTCAGCGAGGGAGAATGGCGGCTTGAGTGAGCTGGTGCGGACTGGACGGTCCGCGCTCCGGCGGGCGGGGACAGGGGGGACTGAACCGAACGGGACCATGTGGTATCATAACTGACGTCGCCTTGACGGGAAGAGACAAGGTGTTCCGTTTGACACGCGTTCTCTTCGTGTGTTATACATTATGAATTCGGCCTCCAATTGCACGGCCGGTTGCAGGGTGCGCGCAAACCGCTGGTGACATGGCCGAACTGTTGCTGCATCGCCGCTTAAAGGCACTTGAGGGCCTCACCGATAAAGAAAGGTGTAGCGCTTTCAGGCTGCCGGGATCGATGCAGGCTATTTTCGCATACATAGACCACTCAGACTGCATCTCGCGATTCGTCTCGTGGGGTGTGGTTTGTGCTCCGGCCGCCGGGCAAGTACGGCCCGGGCCTGACCGGAGGAGGTGAATATTCATGGTTGGACCGGGCATGAAGCGCCTGGGCGATTTGCTGGTTGAAGACGGAGTGCTTTCGCCGGCTAAGCTTGAGGAAGCTCTCAAGAGGCAGCGATCCAGTGGAAAGAGAATCGGTGATGTGCTCCAGGAGATGGAGGTGGTCATCGAGGCGCAGATACTGGATGCCCTGTCAAGGCAGTTGGGCATCCCGAAAATCGATCTTGGGGAGATAGAGCCTGACCCGGAGATTGCGGGTCTGGTGGATCCGGAGGTAATCAAGCGTCACAAGGCGATGCCTGTTCAGCTTGATGGGAACGAGCTGATTGTGGCGATGGTGGACCCGCTGAACCTGATGGCGATCGACGACATCCGGCTGGCGACGGGATACGATGTGAAGCCTTACATCTGCTCGGAGAAGGCCCTGGAGATGCGTTTCCAGGACATGTTCGGGGTGTCGCACGAAGCGCAGCAGCACATCGATGAATGGCGCAGGGAGATGATGAAGGACGGGAACACGATCCGGGATGTGCTGAAGCAGGCGGCGACACTGACCGAGCTCGAGGACGCGCCTATCGTAAGGTTTGTAGAGGCGATTCTGGAGGGCGCAGTCGAGCAGGGCGCATCGGACGTGCATCTCGAGCCGAAGGAAGACAAGCTTTACGTGCGGTACCGAGTCGACGGCATGCTGCACCGGGTCATGACCGTGCCGAAGGCGGCCCAGGCCGCGGTAATCGCCCGTCTGAAAATCCTCGCCGGCCTCGACACATCGGAGCGCAGGCGCCCGATGGACGGCCGCATCGACCTGAAGGTCCGCGCCGCCCAGTTCGACATCCGGTTTTCGACCCTGCCCACGATGTACGGCGAGAAGATCGTGATGCGCCTCCTCAACAAGGAGATGGCTCACGCCACGCTGAGCCAGTTAGGGTTCGAGGAAGACGAGCTGAACGCGTGGAAGTACATCATCACCCAGCCTCACGGGATTATCTACCTTACGGGGCCGACCGGTTCCGGAAAGTCGACCACGCTGATCGCGTCACTGGCTTCGATCGCCGATGAAAGAATCAACGTGGTCACCATCGAGGACCCGATCGAGTACCAGCTAAACTCGATCAACCAGGTGCAGGTCAACCGCAAGGTGGACTTCTCGTTCGCGGAGGCGCTGAGGACAATTCTGCGGCAGGACCCGGACGTGATCATGGTCGGCGAGACCCGCGACCGCGAAACCGCCGACCTGGCCATCAACGCGGCCCTGACCGGACACCTCGTATTCTCCACGCTTCACACGAACGACGCGGCGGGCGGCCTGATCCGACTCCACAACATGGGGATCGAGCGGTTCCTGATAGTCGCGTCGGTCAACGCGATGGTCGCGCAGCGACTGGTGCGTACTCTCTGCAAGAACTGCCGCGAGCTTTACGAGCCGCCGGTCCACGAACAGGCGCTTATCGCGCCGTATCTGGGCGAGGACAGGAATCCAAGCAAGATCAAGCTTTACAAGGCGCACGGATGCGAGCTTTGCCATAACTACGGGTACTCGGGACGAACGGCTATCTGCGAGATTCTCCAATTGAGCCGCGAGATCCGCAACATGGTCATGGCGAACGCCAGCGTGCAGGACGTCAAGCGCGCGGCCCGTAAAGAGGGCATGAACACCCTGTTCGAATCGGGCATGAAGAAGGTTTTCAAAGGCATCACGAGCCTCGAGGAGCTGTTCCGCGTGTCCCGTCCGGAGGAGGACGAGGACAGCGCGCTGGCCCTCAAGCGGACCAAGCAGCTTCTTGCGGAGCTGCCGGAGGAGATATACGCGGCCTGAGGACCGCGTCCACAAACCGGAAAAGAGCAGCCCCGCGCGCCGGCGCGGGGTTTTTCAATCCAGCCCCTGCCGGGTGCCGGGCACAGACTGAGCTCGACGAAGTCGAGCGTGTCTGTGCCCGTATCCCGGTTGACGTGAGGGCGCTTTTCTGACACAATCCTCAGGTTAGATACGAGCGGTGGGGGAAGAGCCCTCATGGAAGCTACAACGACGCGACCGATAGCCCTGTATGTACACGTTCCCTTCTGTCGCGCGCGATGCCTCTATTGCGCGTTCCCTTCGCGTCCCGCCGGACCTTCGACCCAGACGCATTACATCGAGAAGCTCTGCCTGGAGATCGAGAGGTACTTCTCCGCGAACCCGGACGTGAAGGTCGAGACGGTCTACGTGGGCGGCGGGACCCCGTCCACCCTGGGGAAGGGCGATATCGAGCTCCTGCTGGAGACGATACGTCGGGTGGCGCCGGACGTGGTCGAGATGACATTCGAGGTCAATCCGCACGAGGATGACCTGCCGAAGATTCCGATCCTGCTGGAGAACGGGGTCAACAGGCTCTCCATCGGGGTACAGAGCTTCAATGACAAGGAGCTGGGATTGGCGGGACGGCTCCACTCGGCCGACGACAGCCGCTCTTTCATCAAGGCGTGCCGCGAATTCGGCTGCTCGAATGTCTCCTTCGATCTCATACACGGCCTGCCGAGCCAGAGCGTCGATTCGTTCGGCGAGTCGATCGAGGAGACCCTGGAATTCGAGCCGGAGCACGTGAGCCTGTACGGTCTCACGGTCGAGTCCGGCAGCCGTCTCGGAAGCCTTCCCGAGCGTCAGTTCAGGGGCTTGATGCTTCCCGACGGGGATACGCAGGCGGAGATGTACGACCTGGCGCGCGAGCGCCTGAGGGAAGCCGGCTACGGGCAGTACGAGATATCGAACTTCGCCAAGCCGGGCTTCGACTGCCGCCACAATCTCGCCTACTGGTCCGGCGGCGAGTACATCGGTTTCGGGCCGAGTGCGACGAGCTATGTGAACGGCGCGCGATTCCGGCGGGTGTCGGACGTCGACAGGTACCTGGCCGCGCAGGACGACGGGAGGAACACGGTCGAGTTCTGGGAGAGCCTGTCCACCCGTCGCGCGGCCGCCGAAGCCCTCGTGATGGGCCTGAGGATGTCATGTGGCATCGACCGCAGGAAGATAGAGACCCGCTTCGGGGTCAAGCTGACCGATCTGGTCGGCGAGGCGCTCGAGAAGTATTGCGAGCAGGGGCTGCTCGAGGTCGATGAGGACAACATCCGTCTGACCGACAGGGCTTATTTCGTCTCAAACGCGATTTTCAGGGATTTTATCCAGTAAGAACCGGCCCGCGATGCGTCGCAATCCGCACTTGATAGCCGCCATAGTAACAGTCGTGGCGGTCGTTTTGTTTCTGGTCCTCAAGCCGATTTTCGGCTTCCAGTTCGGCCTGAGAACCTACTGGCCCGCCTTTGTGTGCGTGTATCTCGTTGCGTGGTACAACTCGGGAATGCACCATAAAGGAGTCAACCGCTCGTTCAGACGCTGATTTGTCTCCTGTGACTCAAGACGGGGCGGAGGGGAAGCTCCGCCCCGGGTTGTTTGTCACCACTCGTCGTCAAGGGCTTCGATATCCAGCCAGGCGATGTAGTAGTCGGTCGCCAGATAACCATTGTACATCAGGCCGTCGGGATCAACATGCAGGACAAAGAGCACCGGCCATGTGCCGGGACAGATGTCCGGGATCGCCGGGTATGCAGTCCCGAACGAATTCAGATGATAGCAGTCCGGGCATTTATCGAATGCCTCCGTCAGTCCAATGGCATGGCTGCCGCCTATCAGGTCAGTCCAGACGGGTATCCAGGTGTCAATCCCGAAGTGCCAGTACTTGATATGCCACAAGACGTTTTCGGCGGACACTTCGCAGGGGGCATCCGGATCGATTGGACCGACCTGCTCGATCCAGAACTCGTACGGAAGCGGCGAATTCGCCTCGGGACCGAAATCGGCCGCGGGATCGGTCACGGGGTACACCAAAGGCGGAGCCCAGTGAGCGTAGACGGCATAGCAGGCCTCGATCTGGCCTTCCGCGGGCGGGCGGACGACAAAGGTGCGGGTTGCCGTCCTTCCGACTTCGAACATATGACGGTTCTCATTGGTATAATATCTTTTGAATCCGTTGTGCGTCCCAACATGTTCGCCTGAAGCCATGCCGCCCTCATAATATCCGAATATCGGATATCCATCCTCCAATTCGTAATCATACTTCTGATCAGAGATCTCGTAGGGGGACCAGATTGACGTGTAGCCGTCAGCGTTCATGAGCTCAGCGTCGCCCTTCCTGTACGAGGCAAACCAGATATGCACCTGGCCTGCCGGCTCCTGACCGCCCTTGGCTCTGAGCTCGTTATCGGGCAAATACTGCGACGACGGGAACATGATTATTCCCCTCACGTCGAAGCCCGTGTAGATCGGATCATCATATGGATGGGTGATTGAAATGTCGACCGCGAGGTCACCACCGGGCAGCACACTGACCTTAGCGATCTTGATGCACTCTTTGCCTGGCGAGATCTCGAGAAGCTTGACGGCATTCAGATGATAGCCCCAAGTCCCTTGAGCCCCTCGCCTGGGAATGACCTCCCATTCGGAACCATCACGCGCAATCACGAGATCGCATGTTCCCCAGCACACATCCCCGCCGTTGCTCAGGGCTTCACGGACCTCGAGATCAGGCGCCGTTCCGGGCGCAACCACGTCAGACGGGGGACGTCCCGAGCACGCGGGAATGAGACACAGCAGAATAGCCAGATGGATCCATGGCGTTTTCATGATTCGGCCTCCTTGTTCACCGGATCTCTGTGCCCGCTACAACCGACCATGGAACTGAGTGCGATGAAACTGAAAACAAGGACAGCGA
>Ga0315296_10002879_pt1 | contig 14554 bp, 11 predicted proteins | sample YL17G14_18_MG_FD_203921 | JGI IMG/M metagenome (GOLD analysis project Ga0315296, IMG submission 203921) | Sediment microbial communities from Yellowstone Lake, YNP, Wyoming, USA - YL17G14_18 | ecosystem: Environmental > Aquatic > Freshwater > Lake > Sediment | place: USA: Wyoming | collected... | reverse complement strand
GTTGCGGAACCTGTGAATTGGTATGTGCTGCCGTGCATGAGGGTTCAGTAGGCCCATCCTTACGTAGAATCTGGCTAGATAGAGACGGAATCAACTTAGCATACCGGGTATTAACCTGTCTACAGTGTGATTACCCAGCCTGCTATTTTGCCTGCCCGTTAAAAGATGAAGCACTATGTATTGATGGTGTAACTGGAGCCAGATATATTATCTCGGATAAATGCAAACCGGGCTGCAAGGTATGTATTGAGGCCTGTTTGGTTGATCCGCCAAGGATAAATTTTGACCCTGAAAGAAACATTGCCGTCAAGTGCGACCTTTGCAAAGACAGGGCGGATGGGCCGGCATGTATTGAGTTTTGTCCGGCAATATGTTTAGAGGAAAGGGTGTAAATAGTAATGAGCAGACTTTATGGATGGACAGGTAATATCCTGAGAGTAGATTTATCTAGCGGGCAGATTTACACAGTAGATACCGAAAGTTACGTGCCAAAATTCATAGGTGGAAAGGGACTAATCCATAGAATAGCCTGGGAGGAAATTCCTAGAGGAACAGGGGCGTTTGATCCAGAGAACAGGTTGATGATAGCTACTGGTCCCTTAACAGGTATCCCGGCTCCTACTTCTGGAAGAGCTGAGGTGGGAGGAGTTGCCCCTCAATGCTCTCCTGAGATGTACTCCCACTCTGGTGTTGGTGGGTGGTTTGGCGCAGAACTTAAGTATGCTGGTTTTGATGCCATCATCATCCAAGGCAAAGCTCCGTCACCATGTTACTTATGGATAAACGACGGTAAAGCAGAAATCAAGGACGCTAGCAGTATTTGGGGCCTGGGTACCTATAGCACACAACAAGAACTCCAAAAGAAACATGGAAAAGGTGTTTGCAGCCTTGTCATTGGTCCAGCAGGTGAACATAAATCAAGGATAGCAGTGCTTTTGACTGACAATAGCAGTGCCGCCGGGCAAGGCGGTTTTGGCGGGGTAGCCGGCTCAAAAAACCTCAAAGCAATCTGTGTGAAGGGGTCACAAAGTGTTAAGATCGCCCACCCAGATGAGCTTCTCAAGATTCGATCTGAAATTTCCCGGCAACCTTCAAAGAATCCTGTTGAAGTGGATGCTGATTTTGTGTATGATCGTCATACGGTTGAAAATGTCGCCTATCAGCGATTTGGAGTAGCCTGCGGCCATGCATGCGACCGACGCTGTTTCTCGGCATTCATGGATGTGTCCAAAGCCACTCGACCTGGGTTACACAATGCTCAAATAGGTTGCATCGCCCCCATGAGTATTGGATGGCAACATAGTAATACGTGGAAAAACGAAACGCCAATTGAGTGGCCTCTCTGGGCTCAGAACTTTGACAGAGGTGCTGAAGCTTTGGGGTTGATTAATGAATATGGGCTCAATCAATACGAACTGCTGGGGGGGATGGTCCCTTGGATAGTTATGGCTGCTCATGAAGGAGTACTTACAGAAAAAGACTTCGGATTCCCGATTAACCCCGATGATGCTGAATGGTGGGTAAAACTTCTCCATATACTTGCCTACAGGGAGGGGTTCGGCGACATACTAGCAGAAGGTACTACTAGGGCTATAAATACGTTGGGAAAAGAAAAGTACGGAGAAACAATATACACCGGTCACCGCGGATTTGGCAGCGAGAGGCAAATACCGACGCCAATAAGTATCCAGCAAGCATGGGGCTATGCAGAACATTGGAGTGGCAGAGGGTTAAACTCCTCTCTTCCATACCCCGATTGGTTACTCAGGGCACTGACATGGATGACGCAGACCAGGGACTCCAACAATGATACTCATCATAGAGACAAAGCAGAATGGATGGATGAATTTCGGAAAGACCCTTACAGGGGAAAGATGGGACCTTGGATGGCCATTTGGGATGAGCACAGATCGGAGTTAAAATGCTCTCTAACGTTGTGTGACCGGGCATTTCCCATGCCTTATAACTCGGATGCGGAGGCCAGGCTTTTTTCGGCAGTAACTGGAGAAGACGCTACCGAAGAGGAAATGGATAGAGTAGGAGAAAGGCTCAAGAATATGCAGAGGGCGGTATTGATAAGGAACCACGACCGTAGCAGGAACGTAGAAGTTAACGAAATCGTTCCGTTCTTTAAGAGACCGGATGGCACGAAGGGCATTTCAATTGATGAGGGAGAGTTTGCCATAATGGTGGATAACTACTATGAGCAAAGAGGCTGGGACAGGTTGACTGGTTGGCCAACAAGGGCTAAACTGGAGAAACTTGACCTAAAAGACGTTGCTGATGAGCTGGGACGAATAGGAAAGTTACCGTGAGCAAGCCAAGTAAAGACAGCCAGAGACATGGTCTCCTTAAGACAGGTTCTGCCTGTAGATGAGGCCATCACTGGCAGAGCCTGCCAGAAGTAGGGGGTTAAGGTCTTGGTAGATAACAAGTAATTACGAAGGGAAGGAGGTGGTGACCAATTAGAATAGTATAACTAATCATCATCGGTGATTTCATAGAAGGAGGTTAATTAAGAATGGCAGAAGAAGAGAAGTTGCCGGAAGAGAAGAAGAAAGAAGCCGGAGGAATATCTAGGAGGCAGTTCCTGGCAGGGACTGGCTTGGTTATTGGTGGAGCCGCCATTGGGGCTGGTATTACTTACCCTTTGGTGCCCGGGAAAGTAGAGGTAATCAAATATGTCTGCCCCATTGATCAAATGGAATTCTCGACATTTGCCGAGTTGCAAGCTCACTTCGCGGTTGTACACTCCGAGCTGCCAGCCCCAGCGGTTGAAGAGCTGATCAGGCTCACCATCAACGGCTTCACATATGAGCTAAGGGTGGAACCAAACTGGACGCTGGCCTTTGTCTTGAGGGAAAAATTTGGTTTTACGGGAGTGAAGAGGGGATGTGATGAAGGTGCCTGCGGGGTGTGTACCGTACTCATGGATGGTAAGCCTGTGCTTTCGTGCACGATACTGGCTATTGAATGTAAAGGAAGAGCGATTGAGACGATAGAGGGCTTAGCTCCTGATGCCGTAACTCTACATCCGATACAGCAGGCGTTTATTGAAAACCACGGGCTGCAGTGTGGTTACTGCACGCCAGGGGTGATATTGGTTACCAAGGCCCTTTTGAGTGAGAATCCAAATCCAACAGAGCAAGAGGTCAGGCAGGCTTTAGCTGGTAACATCTGTAGGTGTGGGGATTACCAGCAGATAGTGGCTTCCGTCTTGGCCGCTGCAGCAAAAATAAAGGGAGGATAGAGAAGATGGCAAGAGAGTTTTCAATAGTTGGGAAGCCTATACCAATGGTAGATGCGCCTGAAAAGGTCTCGGGTAGAGCGGTTTATTCCATAGATGATTGTGTGCCTGGGATGCTCTACGGGAAAATACTCACCAGTCCGCATGCCCATGCCAATATTAAGGGAATTGACACCAGCAAAGCAGAGGCTCTGCTAGGCGTGAGGGCCGTTCTTACCTACCAAGATGTGTTGCCGATTGCCATTAAACAACTCAAGGTTCTTAGCAGCAAAGTCCAATATGTTGGAGATGAGGTCGCTGCCGTGGCAGCTGATACCGAGGAGATAGCTGACAGGGCACTAAAGCTAATAGATGTTGACTATGAAGTCCTGCCAGCCGTATTTGACCCAGAGGAAGCCCTTGAACCTGGGGCACCCGAATTGTATCCCGAGCTCGCGCCAGGGAATCTGTATTACAGGATGTCGCGGACTAAAAGAAAAGGAGATGTTGAGCAGGGGTTTATGGAATCAGACATAATTCGCGAACATGTTCTTAGCACCTTCCCGCAGGCAGTCGTTCCACATGGAAGACTTTGTGCCATAGCTTGGTGGGAGGGTGATAGGTTAACGGTGATTGACTCAACCCAGATGCCATACAAGGTACGAGCTAAGTTGGCCACGTGGCTTGACACGCCGTTAAACAAGGTGAGGGTTATACACAAGTTTATGGGCGGTGGAATGGGGGAAGACAATACTTACCGATATTACGGCATAGCTGCTTACCTGGCAAAGAAAGCCAAAAAACCGGTTAAGGTGATCACGGACCCAGTATATCATCTCGTTGGCTCAGCTAAAAAGAGGGCAAATGCCAAGTTCTATCTGAAGGTCGGGGTTAAAAAAGATGGCACCATAATGGCCTTTTCTACCAGGCATATCTGGGACAAGGGCTCGGATAGCAGTGGCGGACCAGGATACGTCTGGTTGGCTGGCCTAGAGTATTATGAGTGCCCCAATTACTTTGATGAATCTTTCGGCGTATTAACCAATACCCCGCCAAACGGGGCCCATAGAGGCTATGGCTATCCGGAAGTCCTCTGGGCTCAAGAAGTAATGATGGATAGAGTAGCCAATGCCCTGGGTATGGACCCCCTGGAATTCAGATTGAAGCAAATGCAGGCCGAAAGAAGCAAAAGACCGCTTGAGATAGCCGCTGAAAGGATGGGCTGGAAGGACAAATGGACACCACCATCTTCCAAGACAGGTACCAAGAGAAGGGGCATAGGCATAGCCACCGTGATCGGGTGGTCGTCTGGTTATTCGCACTATCCAGGGAGTTCAGCTATGATACAGCTACTAGATGATGGAAATTTTTATCTCGAAGCAGGTATAAGTGATACCGGAACGGGAAGCAAGACGACCATGATTCAGGTTGCCGCTGAAGCACTCAGCGTGAATGTTGAGGATATAACTATAGCTTCTGGTGATACCATTCTGCCGCCGGATGTTGCCTCTCAAGCCAGTAGGGTAGCTGTCTGTGCAGGAACCGCTGTCTATAATGCGGCTCAAGACCTGAAGTCCAAGCTATTCAAGATTGTAGCTGCTAAGTTGGAGGTTAAACCGGAAGACCTAGATGTCAAAGATGGCAAAATATTCGTAAAGGCTTCACCTGACAAATACAAGACCTATGAAGAAGTGGCTGAGCCTTTGCGTGGGGCAGAGGGCTACCAGGCTGGCTGGGGAACCCAAGTGGTAGGAGAGTTAATAGACATAAATCCTATTTCAGTTCAGGTGGCAGAGGTGGAGGTGGATACGGAGACAGGGGAAGTCCAGTTAATAGCCCTGAGTGATGTCTATGCTATTGGTACGGCTCTAAACCGAGCTATAGCTTTGGGTCAGCTTTCTGGAGGCGTAGCTTGCGGCTTCGGTTACGAAATAACGGAAGACATTATTTACGACCCAACAACCGGAGCCGTTCTAAACTCGAGTTACCTGATGTATAGGTTACCCACGATGGTTGACATTCCGACCTTGGACCTGGTTTTATACGAAGATGAGCCCAATCCGTGCACCCCGTATGGACAAAGAGGCGTAGGTGAACCCAGCGTTTGTGCAGCAGCCCCGGCAATAAACAATGCAATCTACAATGCCATAGGCGTCAGTCCTGATGGGAATCCCACAACCCCACAAAAAATTCTCAGGTTATTGGGGAAGATATAAGGAGGCTAGGGATATGGAGAAATTCACTCATATAGATGCATCAACGGTCGAAGAGGCGGTTTCAGCACTAGGCAAGTATAAGGGAAAGGCAAAGGTCATTGCTGGCGGCACAGACCTGCTGGAGGTTTTGAAGACCGAAATACACCCTGAGTACCCTGAGGCTATAGTGAACATTAAGACGATTCCGAACATGGGCTACATCAAGGAAGAAGCCGGAGCACTAAAGATTGGGGCGCTCACGACGCTGTCTGAAATCGCCGAGTCATCCCTGGTCAAGGGTAAGTATGCTGCGCTCGCTCAAGCAACCGATGCTGTTGGTTCACCGCTACTTAGGAACATGGGCACCATTGGTGGCAACTTATGCCAAGAAAACAGGTGTTGGTACTACAGAGCGCGTAAGAACTACTTTAACTGCCTGAGGAAGAACCCCGCAGGTCTCTGCTATGCCTTAATAGGCGACAACAGGTACCACTCAATATTCGGTGCTCTTAATGGCTGTATAGCCGTTAATCCAAGTGATACCGCTCCGGCGCTCGTCGCTTTAGATGCCAGTGTAGTTACCAGCAAGAGGACCATTGCCATAAAAGACCTCTTCACTGTGGATGGAGAGAAGACAACGGTCCTTGATGACGACGAGATAGTCACCGAAGTCCAGGTGCCCGAGCCCAAGGCTGGCACTAAGCAAGTCTTCCTGAAATTCAGAATAAGGAAAACTATAGACTTTGCCATATCAAGCGTAGCCACTGCCATTACTATTGAGGCTGGCACTGTAGCCGATGCCAGGATTGTGCTGGGTGCTGTGGCACCAGTGCCATATAGGTCAACTGGTGCTGAGGATACCATAAAGGGTAAGGCTATCAGTGAATCAGTGGCCGACGAGGCAGGTACTGCTGCCGTCAAGGGTGCAATGCCTTTTACCCATAATGCATACCTTGTTCCTATAACAAAAGCCTTAGTGAAAAGGGCAATATTGGCTTAAAGGAAAAGAAGGACAGGGAGGAGTACAGTTGACACAAAAAACCTTCTTTACTCTTCCCCCTCCTTAACATTCCTTGTATCACTAAGAGGCTGTTTGAGGCTGAACAGCCCAAATTTTGAAGCTAAAAATCGGGCTTCTCAAAACTAAACGGCCTCACTAAGGAAAGGATATAAAGAAGTATAATTCTACCGAACGAAATTCTACAGGCCGAAAGGACCTTTATTCTAGGTACACATAATATTAACTAAGCGCTGCTGTATTACTGTAAGGTAGCGAATAAAATGAGTCAGCAATAGTTTAGTACCGTCACAAAGGCCATGCGAGGATTATTTGGAAATCTAAAACTTTTGCCAGTAAATTTAACTCTATTTATTTTAATATCAGTCTCTTTATTCGTGTTAACTACGATTCAAATCGATTGCCCCGTATGTAGCAGGGCAATTACGAATAGTTCTACATATAATTTAGGCAACTTAAAGGTGTCCAGAGTAAATGGTGTATTGGTTGACTCAAACGGAAACTGTCGGCAAAATGTCGGCAATAGAGGATGAACCAGCTACGCGCCTAGAGGGATTCGAACCCACGACCCTCGGTTCCGAAGACCGGTGCTCTGTCCGCTGAGCTATAGGCGCATGCTCTATTTTGAAGCTAAAATTACCTCTTTGTAGTTACCATAACGGTGGTATCGCTATTTTAGCTAACGGAAAGCTAACCAAACTTTTCAACAGCCTCATTTTCAGGCTTATTATACCTGGTGCTAAAAGCCTCGTCAAAGCGGGCGGCGGCTGCTTGCTGAAGCCCTGGGGCAACATGAGAATAGGTATCAAGGGTTATTTGTATGCTGGAGTGACCTAACCGCTCTTGAACCACCTTCGGGTGTATGCCCTGTTTAAGCATAAGGCTTGCGTGAGTATGCCTTGCATCATGTAACCTGATAGGCTTCAGACCAGTATGGCGTACCAGCTTAATCTTTTTTATTCCTAATAAGACCTTAAATTCCTTAAAACAGCCCGGAAAGGGGCTAGATTTTGATTTTAGGGGCTCTCACGGGCCATCATCCGTGAGAGCCCCATTTTGTTTATCGGACTGCACTTTCCAAGCTATTGTGCTCTCCATAACACTAGATAAACGGCCTGCATATCTGCGAAGTGGAACAGTAACTCGCATAATCTGAAGAAGCATCAAGCATTTCCTCGGCTTAGTATGCTCTATTTGATGTTCTTCATATCCGATCTTGGTGTCCCATTGTAGTTTACCCAATCCGCTGCCGAGTTGTGGCATAGCAACGGATTTCAGACCCCACTGAGAATAGTGATTTCTTAAATAATTCAGCCCTTGCTCAACCCACTCAATCCGAGACTTACCTCGCCAATGGTTTTTTGTCGGGAACAGAATCAAACAGGTTACCCCTAGCACCGCCGTTGTTGTGCTGGCATCCGATACCAGTGATGCCCAGCTCTTTAAGGCAATCAGAAGCCAGGCCTCTGCTTATCTTAGCAAGGATGTAAGCAGTGAAGAGCTATGCGATGTTGTCAGACGTACCGCCTCCGGGGAGTACCCCATAAATGACAGCCTCGGTAATCGACCCAAAGTGGCGTAACACGTTCTTCACCAGTTTCAGGAGCTATCTCAGCAACGAGAGATTGAAAGCCTCATCTCGCCCCTCACCTCACGCGAGACGGAAGTAATCAACTATATGGCTCAGGGCTATGCCAACAAGCAAATTGCAGCCAAACTGGACATCAGTGAGCAGACCATTAAGAATCATGTAACATCAATTTTAAACAAGCTGGATGCCAATGCCCGCACCGAAGCAGTAGTAAAAGCCATAAGAAGAGGCTTAATCCCTATGAAGCAGGAATAACCTCTTCCGCCCGTGCCCTCAGCCTGCTATTCAGGTATTGCTCGAGGTAAGAGCTAGCCTCTTCACCTCTTTGCCCTTCGGTGATGTCTGACTTGCCCGGGGGAAAACCGTCTACGTATTAATTCCAAGCCTATCTGACCGGTGCCCAGTGGCTGTAACTTGCGACTGCCGTCCCGGTAAATAGTTATCCCTTTTAATCCTTCTTCATAGGCCATCATGTAGACCCTGGCTATATCTTCCTGGGTAGCCTCATGGGGCAGGTTGACTGTTTTAGAAACAGCGTTATCGGTATGCCTCTGAAAGGAAGCCTGCATCCGGACATGCCACCGGGTATCTATTTCATGGGCAGTAACAAACAGTCGTTTGATTTCGTCAGGGGCGTCTTCCAAGGTGTGTAGCTGGATGCCGCTGGCCAGTTGCTTCATTATTTCCCCGGAGTAAAAGCCCTCTCTCCTAGCTGCCTCCTCAAAAAACGGGTTTATTTCCAGTAGCTGGTCACCTTCCAGGATATTTCGGACAAAGACCAAGGCAAAAATAGGCTCAATGCCGCTGGAGCAGCCGGCTATTATGCTCAAGGTGCCAGTAGGAGCGATGGTGGTGCACGAGGCATTTCTCAGACGAGGACTACCAGGAGCATCATAGATGCTGCCCTCAAAGGCAGGGAAAACACCGCGCTCCCCAGCCAATGCTGCCGAGGCTTTATGCGCCTCTTGACTTACAAATTGCATAACATCGGTAGCAACCCCTAGCGCCTCTTCTGAGCCATACGGGATGCCCAGCTGAATCAGCATGTCAGCAAAACCCATCACCCCGAGCCCTATTTTCCTGGTCTTCCTGGTCATCTCTTCAATTTCAGGCAGGGGGAATTTATTAACATCAATAACATTGTCCAGAAACCTAACCGCCAATTTCACTGTCTGGGCTAGCTTGGGGTAATCAATTTCAGCGGTCCCGTTGCTGTATCGCAGCATCCTGGCTAGATTGATAGAGCCCAGATTGCACGATTCGTAGGGGAGCAGTATCTGCTCACCGCAGCCGCTGACGCTTTCGGTCTTGCCTAACTGGGGGGTAGGGTTATCCTGATTTACTCGGTCAATGAAAACAATGCCCGGGTCCCCTGTTTTCCAGCACTGCTCCACAATCCTGTTAAACACCTCTCTGGCATTGAGCTTACCCACCACTTCTTTGGTGTGTGGGTTTACAAGATTATATTCAGCACCAGCCTTGACCGCTTCCATAAATTCAGAGGTTGCAGCTACTGAAATATAAAAGTTAGTAAGAGCATCGGGGTCATCTTTAGCCACTATGAACTTCATGATATCGGGGTGGTCAGCATTAAGGATTGCTATGTTACACCCCCGGCGTATGCCACCTTGCCTGATAGTATCTGCGGCAATAGAAAAGGCCCGCATGAAGGAAACCGGACCACTGGCGACCCCCCCGGTAGAGCCGACTTGGTCCTTTTCTGGCCTTAGCCTGGAGAAGGAAAAACCGGTGCCACCACCACTCTTGTGGATGAGAGCGGTATTCTTAACGGCATCAAAAATGGACTCTACCGAGTCCTCAATGGGGAGAACAAAGCAGGCTGACAGCTGTCCTAACTCCCGGCCGGCATTCAGCAGTGTCGGCGAGTTGGGCAGAAATTCAAGTTTGGCCATAAGCCAATAGAACTCGTCCTGCCAGCTCATAACATTTGCCTCTGAGTTATAAATGAGTTCGGCAGAGGAGATAGCCTTAGCCACCCGGCGGAACATCTCCCCGGGTATCTCAATGACTTTTCCCTGTTTATCCTTCCTTAAGTACCTTTTCTCCAGAACCCGAAGGGCATTCTCGGTAAGACTGAGACCAGAAGTAGTCTCGGCTTTTTTCTTAATGTTCAATATCATAATTAAAAAACCCTCACTGGCTTGTCACCAATTCTTTTTAGCTCCAATGTCAGGCAATTTATTTTATTAAGATGTTTTCTGGCTAGCTTCGCTGCCTCTTCCACCTCCTCAGTGGTGGCCGCTGGCCAAGGATTATCACCTGCCGGGAAGTAGGCATCTATTCTGAGGGGAATGTTTTTGTCCACACTGGCAATAAACCTGGCGATGCGTTCTACCTCGCCGGCATCTATATAATCAGGGATAAGGACTGTCTCAGCTTGAAGTTTCTTGCCTAAGCCATAGATAGCAACAAAATTCTCCAGGATTTTTTTGTTGGATTTCCCAGTGTAATCTCGGTGAAGGTCGTCTGAATAGGCCTTTATACTGAAAATCACCTCATCTATGTGCTCTAGTTCGGTCAGTTTCAGACCGTTAGTCAGGATAATATTATAGCAATGAAACTCTTCATGAAGAGCCTTGGCCAGTGCCGGGAGCTCCGGGTCAAGAGTAGGCTCGGTACCCATAAAGATAACTCGAGCAATTTCTAGTCCCTTTAGTAGTGTCATCACCTCAGCTAAAGACAAAAAGTCGGTTGGCGGGCTTTCCGGAGACTTAGTTGTGATTATTGAGATGGGGTCATCAAATAAGCCAAAGTCTAATTTCTCATAATTTGTATAGCAGGCGCGGCAGCCCAGGTTGCATCTGGTCCAGAAGTGAATGTCAACCGACTTGAAAGTCGGTTCGTAAGCAATGTGGTAAACTCTCATAGACCTCCTAGACATTAATTTGCAGGCTGCAAAAGGGCTTGTCGACAAGCTAGCCAAGTTAGTAGCCGCCAATTACAACCGGCCCTCCAGGCAGAGGTAGAGGAGCTACACCAGCAGGTAGAAAGAGGCAATTTGTTACGACAATAACTGCTGGATACTCTTTTGATATGCCACCGCAGATACCTATTATATCTACCACATCACCAACCTTGAGTTCCTTTAAGTCCGAAGGGAATAGGGCCCAAAATTGGACATCGCCGGTCGTGATGTAAGTTTCAGTCCTCCAACGCTCTATCCCTCCCAATCTAACGTTTTTAAATATAAAACTTTCCCCTACATAGAAGACTTGGGCAACGAGTGGGTCAAGATAATGTGAGAATAACGCGTCATGTAGTCCCAGGGGAGTTGCCTCTATGTAGTAGAGACCTTCAGGAGGAGGGATATAGGGGAAGGGGACAGAAGTGTCTGGTGTATAACTGAAAAGTCCGATTAGGCTGAGTACCAAAATGCCTATAATGCCTATTGCAATTAGCAAGAAGCGGATAAGCTTTCGTTGCCAGACTACCCTACACTTCCCTATTATTGTCCAGCATTTACCTATAATGCCTTTTATAATTAGCATAAGACGTCTAAACTTTCGTTTCTGCATCACCTTATACCTCCCTTTTTATTATCCAAAGCTATTTTATTAACCTGTCTTGCGATGGCGGAGCCAGGGCAGTAACCAGGCTACAGCAAGTAATATGATAGCCGGCAGGCCAAAAACCAGCAGAAACCTCCAGGGAGCAATTGGCTCAAACTCGGCAAAGGAGGCGGCGAAGTTCTGAATTGTGAATAGCAGCAACAACAGCCCTACGACGCCAATGAGCCACTCATACCAGGTTACCACTATCCTTCTACTGCGGAGCCATAATACCAAAGCCAGCAGACCGGCACCAATAAAAAGACCGATAGTAAGCCACATAGCTAAAACCCCCTATTTATCAAATTGAACGGCACTTTCTATTACTCTAATACCAGCCCCATGGCGGCAGGTCAAGCTCCCAGAACTTTTCAATGTCCTCGCCCCTTTTTATGCCATAGCCCAGAAAGTCGTCCATTCTTCTGAAGAATCGGTTGAACACCGGGGTGGTGGCTACAGTCGCCTGCCAGGCATTGGTATAAGTTGCCTTGTGTATTTTGGAGTATGGGCAGACGCCAAAGCAGATGGCGCAAGACCCCACCTCGTATATGTATGCACGGCACTTCGGCTCGTCCCGGCGCCAGTGGCGGACACCCTGGGAATTATACGGTCCTCTTATTTCCCAGGAAGGTTCAGTATCGTGGGGGATTGCTTGAGCCGGGCAGAAGTCGGCGCATTTCTTGCAGGTGCGGCAGAACTGCATTACCCCGAAGTCCACCGGCTTACCCGGTGCCAGAGGTAGGTCTGTAAGTGCCCCGATGAATACCCTCTGCATCAACCCATAATCTGGAGTAATAGTGTGCATGATGCGACAGGTTTCACCTAAACCGGCTAACACGGCAAACCCGGTGGCAGCGCCTAGAGCAGCGTATGGGACCGTGTCCCCCAATCCCATATAGCCCAGCCCTCTTAGGAAATTCTGCAGCTGTCCCTGCACAGTGGGCCGCAGGTCGTATATGTAGCCCTCCCTCCGGCCTGCAATTAAGCTTGGTGCCCGGTGGATGAGCTCAGGTGACATGAGGAGCGTGTAGACAATGACCCAGCGCGCCTTCTTGGGGATTACCCGGTAGCCACCTCCGCCGGTGACGGGGTTTTCAGGTGCATCCACAGGCTCATCGACATCCAGGATGTCTAAGCGTGGGCCTTGGACGGACAGAGTTTTGGCGGCGTCATAGGAGTAGACTAACTTCTCCGTTGTATTGGTATCCAGTTCTACAAAGCCAACATGGCAAGCACCGTGAAGTTTCAAAAATGCCCTTACCATTCTGGCATTCTCTTCAGGCGTCCCTTCCCAGCGGGGGACGCCCAGGCTCTGGGGTGTCGGCGATGTCCGTGGCCCGAGAAAAGTAGTCGTTGCTCCATAAGAGCAGTTGCTCAAGGCCGCGTCTCTCAGGGTATAGCCTGGCTTGTTCTCCTTTAGCCATTTATCCCGGTTGGCTGCCCCAAGCTTGACTACAAACTCGGCTTCGCCTTTCCCTAAGGCTTTTAGGAAGCCTCCGGCCCACATCACCTCAAAGTAGTTAAATCTTTTCATTATACCCCAATCAATCTCTACCGTTGGCTTGTCCACCTCTTTTACCCACCCCGGGCGCTTGAAATCGGCTTGGGGTGAGGCTATGACCTCATCCAAATCGTGGAATACCGGGGTTGAGACAGCAGCAGCACCCAGACCAAGACCTCCCAAGCCTAATAGTTTCATGAAATCCCTGCGGCTTATTGTGGAATGATGCTTACTCATTAAAGTTCACCTCCTTGTCTTATTTTCTTCGGTTTTCGTTATGATAAAAACCTGAAAGACGCTTATTATTATAGTTTTAACTCTAGGCTAGCATAATTTTGTCATTTCTTCAAGCAAATTCTAGCAGCAACGGTACTCTACTAAAACATTTATGTCCGTTTTTTCAGCAGACAACATCGTCCCGTCTGGCATTGTTAGTGTTACCTCAAGGATGCAATACTTTTCGTAATAAACAACTGCAGGGTCAAGTCCTATCATATAGAATTCCCCCCACTTCAGAAATATGCTGACTCCCAAAAATTCAGTATAATCTTCTTTGGTTACATAGATATTCCACTCTATCATAAACACATCATTTGTAGCCTCAATGCCGTTTTCTTTTTGTAACCAAAGCTTAGCATTGACGTTGCCTTCAACCTTAAACAACAGGCCATTCTCATCCTTTGGTATTAACAAAACTTGTAAACCAAGTTCAGGATTGACATTTTGCACACGTATGTCGAGTGACTTGGGTCCCGTCGTCTGAGCAGGGGTCGTCGCTGTATTGCCATCGGTATGAGTACAACTGGAACCGGCAACTATTACAGCCATTAAAGCCAGCACCAGTAGTGCAATGCTCCGTTTTCTTATTCTCAGGCACTTACTATCGTATCCACAGATAAACATAATATATACCTCCTCCAATAAAGATAATGGAAATGATTATACGAATGACCCGCTCAGCACGGGTAATTGCATTGACCCATGAAGAAACTCTGGTGACGCCGAAGGATAAAAGTGTGCCAAATACCAAGACAGGTAGCCCAGTGCCAATAGCAAACACTGCTGGCAGCGTGAAACCAGCATCAGCTTGAAGGGCTATAGGTATCAATATCCCGAAGAACAGAAGAGCGCATAAGGACAAAAGGCCAGGGTAAGAATAACACCAAGGAGAAATGACCCTATCATTCCCCAACCAGCAACCTTTCCTCCGAGTGCGGCTAGTCTTCCACCTCCCTGGAAAAAGGGAAGCCTGTCAATGAATAGCATAATCAGTCCCACCACAATCAAAAATGGTCCTAAAACATAATAGCCCTTCTCAAAATATGAAGAGAAGCCAGGAATTTCATGGCCAACCAAAATGATGATGATGCCAAGGATAGAATATGTAACTATGCGCCCCAAAGTATAAAGCGTACCTGCTATTACAGTGTATTTCGGGGCTGTCATCCTACGGC
>Ga0315296_10002878_pt1 | contig 14558 bp, 9 predicted proteins | sample YL17G14_18_MG_FD_203921 | JGI IMG/M metagenome (GOLD analysis project Ga0315296, IMG submission 203921) | Sediment microbial communities from Yellowstone Lake, YNP, Wyoming, USA - YL17G14_18 | ecosystem: Environmental > Aquatic > Freshwater > Lake > Sediment | place: USA: Wyoming | collected... | reverse complement strand
AGCTATATAAACTTTACGGTTCATTCAAGAATATTCTCTCCCCGAATCCTGAATCTTTACAAACGATACGCATCCGCTACGTGTAGTACATATGAGGACAGGAAGATCTTAATCAAACGCGAGAAATTTAGCGACATCTCTCCCGCAAACCCTTTCTAGCGCGCCCGACACGTCAAAGAGCGGAAATTTCTGTTCCAGATAGGAAGGTTTTAATCAAAAACAACTTATTAAGGAGATACTCCAGAAAACTTCGTAGCCCGGATAAGCCCGGTGGAGGGAAGAAAGCCTTTCCGCCGAATGTAGTGGACAAGCATAGTGGCCTTTGGAGCCATTGACGAGAGTTCGAATCTCTCCCGGGCTACCACTCAGTAGAGTTTAGTTATACTTTTCTTGCCGAGGGGTTTCGCTCATCTCCCCTCTTTTTTTGTTTTCTAGGAGTTCTGTGATCCTTGAGTGGGGGCAAGGTCGTTCTCATTTTCAAAAGACATGGAGAGTTTTGGAGATTCTGGTTTTCAGAGTGCAGAGAGTTCGAAATTGACGGTGTTGAGTGCTACAAGTATGGGAAGGCTCTCAGTACCGTCTCCCTGCAAGTGGTTTGCAGACAAGTTCAGGGGAGAAGTCAAGTAAGGTGAGAGAGAAAAGCCGTTCTCCGTTTTCTGCTGATGGATATTCTTACTGTAAGAATGGTAATAGTGTCAGCATAAGACAATCGGTGTTCGAAAAGCTTGATGAGAATCCTCTGTTGACAGCGAAGAGTCTTTGCGGATCCTTGGGTTTGCCGTATGGTAAATATCGGAATTACGTTGCCAGACTTCGGTGTGAATGGAAATATTACCGCAGAAATGAGCGAGGTTCAATTTGTTCAATTCATGCCTGGCGCGGGTGGGCCTTCATACCACCTGAGGTTTCAGTCGACCGGGCAACTGCAGTCAGTTCTGGAAAGTGGACCCAGTCGAGAGCCAGGAATAAATGGTTACTGTTTAAGAATTCGCTAGGTCGCCTACAATGGTTTCAGACAAATCGGGTTAATATCTACTGCCGGAAGCCAGTTAGTCCAAGTGGAGCTATTCAATTGCTGGCCCACGGATTTGCATGGACCAACCTAATTACGGATCTTAATGCCTTGAAAGAAATGTTCAACGGTATCAAGCTTAAAGGCGCCCACTATGTGTTTCCCTTGGGTTTCAGACTGCCGCAGCCCATAGTTGTTGATCTGTTCGGTCCCTCTAATGGTATCGTCGTCAAGTTGTCGGATCGCAGTCACCCTTTCGGCCTGGAATTGCAGGTTCATTATCCTGACTGGGTAGAAAGAAATGAAAGAACGCTTGAAGACATTAGAGGTCTCTTGCGAAACAGTTTCCCTGAGAGAGATTATTCGAAGAAATTGGATTATATCACGTGAAGCTCTTCAGGAAAAGAAAATGACTCTACGGGAATCCCAAGCATATGTGTATCCTGAAAAGCCGGGGATGGGAGTTGAACCCCCACTAAGTGGAGACATCACCCGCAAATCCCCCTTTCTTTCTGAATAATCAATCGAGACCACATTCAGAACATAGCCCGGAACTTTCTTCTATAAGTTGGTTTGAAAAAGCTGAAATAAAGAGTACAGAGAACATATCAAACAGAGGGAAGAAATCACATGCCGCAACGAAAAATGAACATTGCCGAAATTCGAGCTCGAAATGCTGGGCGCTCACGCAAAACCAGTGTTGGCAGGATTCGAGAGGGAATCCAGATATTTGATTGTTCTGTCTTCTCTCAAGAGAGATGCTCGGAAGGCAAGTTCCTCGACGAGTATATGAATATCCTCAATCATCAGCGTCAAGCGTCGCGCCCGCGTCAGAAACCTGTCTGGCATAAACGCTATCTTGTAAGGAGTCCGACAGGAGGGGGGTCGGACCTACAAACATTGATTAGATATGCCTACTATTCGACGATTCATATATCTGCGCATGGTCCTCCAGATGAATACAAAGGACCCACATATTTGATGGTAGGAAACAGAGAATTTACAATAGACGACTTGAAAGGTATTTGGTCTAAGCGAGAAGAAAAAGGAGAAGAAAAACCTCTCTTAGTCTTCCTTTCGGCCTGTCATGCTGGGCACAAAGACTTGATCAAGGCATTTGCAGCTGAAGGCTGTAAGTTTTGTATTGCGCCAGTCTTAGGCACACCTTGGGAAAAAGCAGCATTGTTTTCTGCTTTGTTCTATACATACCTATTCTACGGTCCCTATGGCTCAAAATACAAACCAATGGAAATACGCCCAGCGTTTGAAAAGGCTAAGAAAAGTTTGCCGAACCTCACCGGAAATTGGAAGATATTTGTGGATGGAGATGAAGCTCCTAAGCTGGCATTGGGTTACGTTACATCACCCTAGTCGAGTTAGGTAGTAGCTAATTTTGGCAATCCTGGAGACTTCTGTAACCGAGTCCGAAAAGTCCATAGAATTCCCATATGGGAGTATCCGATACAGTCCACAGTAGTTTGGACGGATTATGATATGCCTAATTAACAAATATATTTCATCATTCGACATTTGGAGGTTGCGAATGCTATCAAATAGAGTATGTATAGCCAGACGTAACGCTTATTAAGTCCGTATAGTTATACATACTCTAATGGTGATATCGAGTGTCCCTGCAAAAAGCTCTAATTGCAATTGGCTTCCAAGAACCAGAGGCCAGTGTGACAGTGTATGTTCTTGAGCATGGCAAAAGCACAGCAGAAGACATAATTGCGGGCACGCACCTGTCGAGAGGAACCGTTTACAAGGCCCTTAAGGACTTAACGTACAGAAACTACATCATAGCATCTGACTCTCGACCTGTCACTTATTCATCCACACCCCAAGTTACGAGTGACATAAAGAATCTGCTGGAGGCGTTCTATAAGGAAGTCACAGCGAAGATCAAACCATTGAAAATAGAGGAAACTCATGATGTTCTGAAGAAAATCACAGCGATTTTTGAGAAGAATGGTTATGCAATAAAGGACCCACCAAAAAGCATTGAAGAAAGAGTAAGACCCATGAGATACAGAGGATTGGCATTCTTGGACAAAGTTGCTGACGGAGAGTATTCGTTTGGAATAGCTATTTTAGACAAAAGAAAGAAGATTCCATATCCAAAAGACATGATGGGAATCATTCTGCGGAACGAGTTCCATCGTATGACAAGAGCCGCTAATTGTGTGGCAACATATTTGTTCGTTCACACAGACCGGAAAGACTCCCAATCCCTGTTCCAGAAATTGAGCCAGATTCAACAACCATATAGAGCTAGAAGGTCTTTCGAGCCGACTGATAATTATGGCATAGAGAATAAGGAACTTCTGTGTTTCAGGACGGATGATAATCTTTCAGACAAAATAACGAGTTCTTTACAGGAAATTCACCAACGAAGAATTATAGTCAGCAATATGGCTCGTTCACTCAAAGAAAAGATAGGTCAGATTCAAGAATTGGTTCTACTGAGCCAAGAACATTCAAGGAAAATTGACAATATTCTTCTGGGAAAAGACTCTTTTGTTTCAGAAAAGGTGGGGAGAGCCTTTGGAGAAATATCCGACCCTATAAGAAGAATAAGGAATCGAGAAACACGGAACACTGGGATTTTCAGGAGAAAATTCAGTGAAGATGAGGTGAGAATCAACCAGTATCTCGATGCAATGGAAAGAAGAATCTATCTGCCCGAAATGTCCACGCTCGAGAGAGACATGACAGAACTGGAGGGACTATCTGAGAAGTTTAAACCAATTGAGTATGAACTGAATGATCTATACGCACATCTCTTCAGATATGGCGTCAGTGTCATGGAATCAGAAGAGGAAAAAAGTCATCGGCAAGCAACCATAAACCCGTTTGTGTTCACTGAGCCCTATGAGAAGAATGCGTTCTTCGTTGACGAGGAGTCCATACAGGCAGCAGCGAAATCCTTGGCCACATCTGTCAAGGAAGGACTCCCAAATTTCTTCCAAATAGTAATCGGTGATGCGGGAATTGGCAAGACCCACGCTGCACGATATATATATGCTCCAATTTTCGAGAGCAATCGAATAAGAGCACTCTACTTGGACTGTCCCGTGAACTATGATCTGGTTTCAGGTATTTTTCAGGAACTGACTCAAGAAAGCTTGTATCCTGAGAATCTTGTCGGAACAATAAGGGAACTCAGAAAAAACGTCCCTTCTACGACCGGAGAACTGCTTCGGGTGATAGACCAAGTTGCTGCTCTATGGAAGAATCAAAGTTATGATGGCACGCTACTGATATTGGACGAGCTTGAAAATGCGTTGCCTTACGCGTTTTTCGAGAAAGATCTAACCCAATATCAACCTCCACTGGCATTACGACAAGTGCATGAGATCCTATCTCAGAATGTCAGCGAAAGTCTGGGCTTTCTTATTTGCTGCCGAAGAAAAATCTATCCAATCCTAAAGGAGGCACTGAGAGTCAAAAACATAGAGGAATTCACATATGAACCACAGAAACTTGAAGCGAAACACTTTCAACAACTAATTGCCCACCGCTACGAAATGTGGTCGATAAAAGACGGCCCTGAATTCGAGTTGGATGTTCTGAATGAACTAATAAGAATTACACAAGGAAACACACGAGACGTAATAAAATACTGTAGAGAACTGTTCAAGTTCGCGGTGAAGAGCAAATTGAAAACTATCGATAAAGCTACATTGAAGAAAATTGGCTCTATTCCACTCTTCCGATACTGAAGGGATAGCATGAGCGTACCACTTCCCCCAATTTGTCCGATGCATGGAGGCACTTGCGGATTAGAGGAAAGTATTGTGCAAGAGAGACTCGCCTCGAAACCATATGTATTTGTGGCTTTGCCTTCATCTGAATCATTCAATGACACAGAAGCTGCCATTCGAATTGTTGTTGAAGGTGGACATGTTTTTAGTCAGAGATATTCACCAAAGAGAACTCACGGGAAAAAAATCTCTGCAGTATTGGCTAGAGAAGAAAGATTCGTAGGACAGGGCATCTGCAAGATCTGCCAGCTTTGCTGGTTCTGTGACTTTGGGATCGCGGAGATCGGAGGGCTGAATCCGAATGTTATGATCGAAGTCGGAATGCTGATGGGATTTGGCAAGAAGCTACTGTACGGACTTCATCTCTCGTATACCAACCTGGATGAACTGCCTTTTGATCTTGGAAACCCAATGTTAATCCCTTATGAGAGCACAATTCGCCTATCTTCAAATCTGGAAGATAAGATAAATTTCGTTCTCTTGATGAGTAGAGGGAGAAGACAAAGACAGAGATGAGACGACTACGGGTGCTGACTACCGCAAGAAACGTGTAAATGACTTGTAATTGCCCGCTTTTCCGATCAGGTTTATGGATGTCAGCTTCCGAATAATTATCGGGTTGTCTCCCGATGTCCCCTCGAAAAATTGGCTTTTCAAGTGATTTGACATACCGCGCGGAGTAATGATTCGCGCATCAAATATATAAAATCATGTGCGTTAATTTCGAATAACAAATAAGATGGAAATAATTAATTATTTTGAATATCTGGTAACATGACATTCCTCTCACTCCATGATAGGATCTCGGGAGACTCTCCGTAACCCGACAGTCTTTCACATTTTCTTCATGAACGCGTTTTTTGCCTTACTCGTGTTCTCCATAGTGGTTTGACAATATTATTGCGTCGAATAAGTCGACTATTCCATCGTCTTTTAGATCAGTGTTCGGGTTCCAATTTGAACTGGTTGGTACCGAGTTGTAAGCTTTAGAAAGCAAGATAGCATCGAAAATATCAACAATGCTGTCGCCGTTGATGTCGCCTAGGATGCCTATGTGGAACGAGTCGCTTGTCCTGTTGTTGTTTCCGATGTTTGTTTCACCAGAAACAGGCTCGATGCAAGTACTGACAGTATAGTTACCGTAACCAAAATCGGTCGAGTTCCAAGGCTTGACTATCGTTGTAGAGTTTGAGTTTGACAGAGCCACATCCATGATTTCATCAATTATCGTAGAATTGACTCTGATTGTGACATTGAAGGTCTCCTCATAGCTTCCTTGGTTCTGCAAAGTGATACTGATGAGTACGGTACTATTTTGCCCAATTATGGTCTTCGACAATGAGACATTTGTCACGGCAAGATCCACGATCGCATATTTCACGATTACTGTGTGACTACTCTGCCCAAACTCGAAGTAGAGGAAATAATTCGTACCATTAGAGGTGATTGTCAGAAATTCAGGAGCTATTCGAACGTCATCAATGAATACTTCAAACTCGGTGGGGCTAAGAACAGCTGGAAAAGTGATATTGACGTAACCTACAGTTCCACTGTCACCTAGAGTAGTGAATGTCAAAGAATTCGTGTTCACAACAGGAGAGGTTATCGTAGTGTTGCCTTCTAACGTCGCTGTGTATGTTTGGGAATTCGCTTCGAAGGTTATTTGGACAATCCTGGCTGGCCAAGGGTTCATTAGAGGATAGTTGTCTCGATTATTAGAGTCAAGAGTATATGATGTATCGCCTATGCCATCACGGTTGATATCTGTGCCCACGTAATCGCTCCAGTAGTTTCCGCCGGAAGGATAGCCGTCATCCCAAGTGTTATCACCTGAACTGTATGCTTGATGCGTATTTCCGACGATATTGTTGTGATACAACTTGTTGTTGGTTGAAACTTCTGGGCCGTCTATGTATACACCCCACCCGAGCCCACTCCATGAGGGAGCTATGTTTGAACTTATGCAGTTAGAGCATATCGTATTACTATGGCAGGCACGTTCGATTCTTATGCCGATTTTATTGGATGAAGCATTATTAGAAGCGATAACATTGTAATCTGAGAATCCTAGATCAATGCCTGCCCCTTCGTTATAAGAAGCGACATTGTTGACTAATGTATTGTTGTTGCTACCGTACCACAAGAGAATGCCGACGTAGTTCAAACTTGCATTGTTATTTGAAATTGTATTAAAGGTATCTGAGGAGTACAGGTAGATCCCAACACTAGCATACCCTGGCATTGTGTTTGATATCACATTGTTCTCGGTTATTACGTTATTACTTGAAGAAACCAACATAATACCCGCGTAGCTGTTTGCCGTTATATTGTTTCCAGAAATCATGATGTTCGAAGAAGAATCGAGCGAGATGCCGTAGTGGAAGCCTTTGATCTGTACATTCTGAATTGCAACGTTTGTTCTTCCAATCAATCTTATTCCATATGACGACAAATCTTCTGGTCCTTGAAGCGTGTAGCCGTTCCCGTTTATTGTTATATCATTTTTCTGCACGATAATTCCATCACAGGAACTGACTATACTCTCAGTTAATGTGTATGTTACGCAGTCAAAGGTTGAAATTGGGGCCGAGCGCGGGTTTATTGTACCATCAGTTCTTATGTAGACGGTCTGGCCTTCATAGGTCTCCCAAGGTATGATTAGTGGATATCGATCTATATTGTCGGGGGCTATGGAATATGGAGTATCGCCTATCCCGTCGCTACCTGACTCGTTCTGATGTGGCCCGTTAAAAGAATCTGCGCCAAAGTAGTCGCTCCAGTAATTTCCACCTGAAGGATATCCATCATCCCATTCCGCCCAAGCGCCTGAGCCTAAGAAAACGTGTTGTGTATTGTATTCAAAGTTGTTATGATAAACCTTTCCGCTAGAATATAAACTCTCTAAGGAGATACCTCGATTGTTGCTCGTTATGTTGTTTTCGCATATGGTCGCATGTGACATATAACCTAGGTAGATGCCATCTCCACTCATCTCGATTACATTCTGAGATATTCTCCCGCAATTAGCCTCGACGCCCAATTCTATGCCAACAGAATGGCCAATTACAGTGTTTCCAGATATTTCATCGCAATTTGCATTGTAAAATGTCATGCCTTCCCCGCAGGTCATTATGCGGTTTCCGCTAATTCTGTTGCAATGAACACCCCAGCCTGCCGAGATTCCTGCTTCATTGCAGTTATGCATCTCGTTTCCAACAATTTGAATGTAAGAACACATTTCTAGCATTATGCCGACATTGTTTTCGAAGAATTCATTTCCCTGAATGGTCACATTGTAACAGCCAAAGAGATAGATGCCATAACCATCGCCTTCGACATTAACGTTCTTGATAGTTATGTTTTCAATCGAATTGTCATAAGGATAATTCCCAGATACTCTTATCGACGATTCAGTCGCTCCAGATACTGCGTGATGGGCGCCGTCCAATATCGTGTTATTTTTTTCGATGATGATTTGTCCCGAAATATCGTTGGTTAAGGTGTATGTGATTTGGTCAATACTTGAAATCGGCGCTACTAATGGGTTGACACTTCCGTCAGCACTTATTTGGATGCGCCAGAGCACGATCAATTGTTGACTTGCACTTGTTGTACCTTGGTAGTTCGCATCACCGCTCCAGGTTGACCGCAACTGGTAAGTTCCTGCGTTGGGGGTCCAAGTGTACTTATATTGTCCTGCGGAATCTGTGGTGCCCGAGCTAAGAAGATACCAAAGTGATCCATCTAGGCTAAACTGGATTGTGACCATCTTCCCAGAGATCGGTGGGGATATTGCTGCCGTAATGTCGATACTACCACCATAGGTGGTTTGCATCTCTGAAAGCGTTGTAGTCAGCAGTGTGTTTGCCCGGTTGACGGCTAAGGTCTTTATCACGCTTGTTGAGCTGTAGTAGTTGAGGTTTCCGCTCCATGTTGCACGAATCTGATACGTTGTTGCAGTAGGAGGTACCCAAACGGTCGAATAGTAGCCGCTCGATGGAGTTCCCGACGATATGCTGTTCCAATTTGTTCCATCTGTGCTATACTGAAATGTTGTCGTTCCATCTGAAAACAGTGGTGATGTTTGTGATGATATTGTGACACTCTGTCCGTATGCAATAGAGGTCTGTGATAAAGAAATACTGATGGAACTATCATGTTTTATTACTTGCCAAGTTTCTGTAAGTATCAATATGCCATCGTAGTAGACTTTTGTCTGAAATGGTCTTCCTAGTCGTGTGGCATACCATGATTGATACCCATTTATGGACATAGGATCCCAGGATCTGTACCAAGGATAGTAGTAACCCGGGCCTGGATCTGGAATATTGTAGCCATCCTCACACCAATTCCAGCCATCAGGATCAAACCAGTCCCAGTGGATTTGATGCGCGCCATATATTGGACCTACAATATCAATCCAAGAATATGCCGCGGAGTCATCCGTGTAAAACGTATTTGTGCGGGTAATTGGATCGTAGGGATCAGGCCCGACGCCTTTACACATTGCATGATCCCGCAAACTCCCAGATCCGGAAGAGACTGTTAGACCTACACTAGAGCTTGTGGCTTGACCGTAGTGGCTGTTTCCATTCCAGTACGAATGTATAAGAAAAGTCCCTATTGATGATGGCGTCCACCAGTAGGAATAACTGCCCAATGATGTTGACGTCGTAGTGCCTATTGAGTGCCAGGTCGTCGAATCAACGCTATATTCGAGATAAACTGTGCCAGAAAGGTCTCCAGGGACTGAACTGCTAATTGCTCCTGATATGCTTGTTCCTCCTCCCAAGACTATCTGTGCTGGATCAACGCTTACGGATATGGAACTCGAACTAACACCGACATTTATCGTATAGGTCTTGACAAATTCGCCTTGCTGGTCTACGTCACCTGAATTGGGATCCCAATTACAAGCCCAAGTTGCAGCTGCTGCAACACTTTTTACGTAGAAAACGAACGTTCCAGAAAGCGCTGGTGCGATGCTTATTTTGAGATAATGCGAGGCTCCAGTTTCCCAATATAGAGTTCCCTCTATTAGATACTGCTCCAAGACTTTGGAGCTAAGGCTGTAGGAGGAATGTACTGTTTCTCCGGCATTGTGAATGCGGGTATTACCCAAGTCGGTCTGCACTATTGAGAGAGCATTTACGGTTTGTCCGACTGGGAATGAAACTGCAATCGACTGCCATGCAGATGGCCCTCCATTGTTTGTTACGGGTACATTAATAATCGCAGCTTGACCCACCTCAGCATTTGACGGATATGATACAGATCCGATACTGGGAATAGGAAGACTACTAGGCGCCAGCATTTCCCAATACCATAGGTCACTAAGACCAATTCTAATCTGATCAGTCGAGATGCCTCCCGGCGGTTGTACAGGTTGGCGATATACGTAACTATTTATGTTGTTCGCAACTTGGAATTGGAAGAATGGTACGTTAGTCAAGGTAGGATTGGAAGTTATCCCCTCCGCAGCACTTGCCGGAGAAAACGCCACTCCACCGGTGGGCGCAACCACTGGATCAACGAGGAGGTTCGTGCTTGGCACTGTAAAATCTCTGAACCAAGAACTAGCCGTTGTTGTGTCAATAAGAACGAAAGTTGCAGTGTTGCTACCTGTGACAGCCAGAGAAAATGAATATATGTGATTCGCGACATAACTGGGGTCAGTTATGTAATTGTGGTTGTACTGCATGGTTTGCATGCCCGTGCGCCAGATATTGTTCTGCAAGTCCATAACAGGAGTAACCTGTCCTGAATCGAAACGAATGCCAAATTGGAACCATACAAAATCAGTCGTTGTGCCATAGGCAACATTGAGCGGAATCGCAGCCACCCAATCGGGAGAAGCCAGACCTTGGAAAGTGTTTTCAACGGCGACAAACTGACCAAACATTTGTGTAGGCGAATTCCAGCGATTAATTCTCCACCAGCGAGTCTGGACTAAAGGCTCCAGAAGTCTTCCGTCACTGGCATCTGCTGGAAGTGATCTCAACGATGAAAGAACCTGAGAACCTCTGCCGTCTAAAGATTGTGGGCCGAGTTGATTTATCCTATCCACTTTTGCTGATGCAGTAGGCAGTTGCCCCTCCGCAACAACTGTTGGAGAGTTACTGTCGTTTAGGGATCTGTTTTCAACTTGTCGTCCATTGAGGTCGGAAGTCCTAGAAATCGTCCCGATGACCGCATCACTTGAGTTTTTGGGCGTCAGAGATGACAATGAACATGCGGGAAACAAGCTTACTATAACCACGAGCATTAGAACTATTAATAAGCGCAAGGTTTTCTCCATCTTCCCTCTCCCTCTAGTTCACGGTTTCACTCTATTTTGGTCTAGTGCATAAAAGTCTTGTGAAATAATCTTCTGCAACATCGAAAGTATTCTTGAAATAGTGTAGATGTGTCAAATACAATATTTTAGGGACTCATGCTCTGATAGGTGAGGATACTTCTTCAAAAGAGTTGGCTGGTCATTGAGATTTCGATTTTTCGACCACTTCGGGTGAATGTCAATGTTTCGTACATGACAAAAATATGTGACAATGAAGAAACAAAAGGACCTCGAGTGTTATTTCTCGCTCTATCAAATTCCGTGCACTACATGGCGACTTTTTCTCTCTAAGCTGACGGTTACCATGCTGAGCTACCCTGCCGAAAAGGGTCAAAGAAGTTTGCCTAGAAACAGACGACCGTCTAGCACTGTGATTGTGAGCGGAGCCACTGAAGTCTGTCTTGGCCTTTCTCGGTTATCCAGTATTTTTCGTTCATTCGGTGTGCAAGCCTCTGGCGCTGAAGACGTAGGAGCTCCATCGATGCTGCCCTCACAGAAAGACTGACGTTATAAAACTGGCCCAACCAAGCGGCGATTATGGTAGGCTCAGTTGGTTCCGTCATGTCCGAGAGAGTCTGTCAGCCTCCTCCATATAATGCGTCGTCAACACGACTGTAATATCGTGTGCCTCCTTCAACTCTTCAATGTATGACCAAATGTGCTCTCTTGTTTGAGGATCAAGCCCGATCGTTGGTTCATCTAGGAACAGGACTTTGGGATAATGAATTAGTCCTCGAGCAATCTCCAGCCTGCGCCTCATTCCTCCGGAGTAAGTTCGCATAAGATGGTCGGCTCTTTGTTCAAGCTCGACCAACTTCAAAATCCTGTCGATTCTTGGTTTCTGGTCGCTTGGTGGGACTCCGTAGAGATTTGCGTGCATGTAGAGATTCTCTCGGCCCGTGAGCCTGTCGTCGATACTGGGGTCTTGGAAGACTATGCCTATGGATTTTCTCACTTGCGCATCCTGCTTGACTATATCAAAACCGTTGACTCGGGCCGTTCCAGATGTTGGCTTCAGAATAGTGCACAGCATCGAGATTGCCGTCGTCTTTCCCGCACCATTGGGACCCAAGAGACCGAAGACTTCTCCTTGCTCGACTGAAATGTTCAACCTATCAACTGCAACAAGCCCATTGAACCTTCTGGTGAGGTCGCTCGTTTCTATGGCATTATCCACATAGAGCCGCTCGAGATTTCTTGAATATTGTTGACTAACGCAGAAGCACGTGCAATAAAAAAAAGCTTGCGCCGATTGGCGCGCGCTACGCTTTGCTGACCTGCCGAGAAAATCTCTTTCGAGCCTGAAACAGATAGTAAATCTGCAGAACAGCTATCAGTAACCAAACGACCAAGACGATAGCAGATACTAACTTTAGTTCCCAGCTCTGAACGTAAATGTTTACAAGGAAGAGAATGACGAAAAGAACAACGGTGACTATCTGAACCAGTCTCAACGTCATGATTCTGCTTCTTGGATTCCACCCTCCGCCTATTGCAGGCCGCATTTCTTCTATTTGCTTCAACCTTTCCTCCGAAAGATAGTACTTCCCGTCCACTTCAACGAAAACCCCTGAGCGACCCAATCGCCTCTTCATCGCCTCCCCAAATCTCGGGGGAAGGTCCAGTTCTTCCGGCGTCATCGCCTTATCAGGGCTAAGAGTTCCCTTTTGGCGAAACTTCTCGACGATGTCGTAGAACCATTTTTGGATCCGTTCACGGCTTCTGAACATGGCATTCCAGCTGTGAAAGGAGTGTGCTTATTACTCGTCTGCGGTCTGTTCTAGACCTCTCAGGACTCTTGACGCGAACTCTCTCATCGCATCTGTCTTTACCATTGCAATGCCCCGTTTGTTCTTGCCTGCTAGGACGAGCAGCAGATCTCCCGGCTTTATGTTGAAGTCTTTTCGAGCCTTGGAGGGAATGACGACTTGGCCGCGGTCGCCGACTTTTACGGTTCCATAGATAGACATGCCTTCGGCACTCTCATTCATAGTTATTCCACTTTTCGTATATTTCATGTAATTCATGCCAGTTAAAATGTGTTACGCATGACCCCCACACAGCGTGTGCGGCCACGAACTGTTCAATCTTCGAGAAAGAAGAAAAGAGGATTGTGGGATAAGGGCAAGTATTTAATAAAAAAAAGCTCTAGGCAGACATATGCCGAAACGTGTTCTCGCTTTTGCAGCACACCTGGACGACGATTTGATCGGATGCGGCGGCAGCCTAGCAAAACACGTGAAACTGGGAAATCACGTCTCTGTATGTTACGTCACTTCCGGAGAAGCAGGCAGCCTTGACCACTCAAGAGAAGAAATGGCAAGAATAAGAGAAGACGAGGCAAAGAAAGCGGCAGAGATTATTGGTTTCACAGACGTCATTTTCCTCAGAAACCGGGACGGATATCTGGAATATAGCGAACCAATCCTGACACAACTTGTGGAACTGATCAGAAAAAAGCAGCCGCACGTTGTTTACGTACATCATCATCTAGACGACCATGAAGACCATAAGGTGACTTCTCGGCTTGTAAATGAAGCAATCGGAAGAGCCGGTGCACCAATATTCCAAGAATATAAAGGGCAGCCGTGGTCAGTGGAAACTGTCTTGGCTTACGAAGTCTGGACACCGCTATCCGAGTTCAACTACGTCGAAGACATCTCTGAATTTGTGAGCATCAAGACCGCAGCTCTGAGAAAGCACCAATCGCAACTCCAGATCATCCGCTACGACGAGGCAACCGAAGGTCTAACGAGGTACAGGGGAGCAATGACTGGAAAAGGAAAACACTGCGAAGTGTTTGCAGTAGACAAGGTCACAGACTTGTTCTAAGAGCTTCCTATTGCGAAACTTGGAATCAGAACGGTCGTCACTGAGAAGGTGTCTTATTCTGTTTGGGCGACTTGCATGTCTTCCATGTTTACGAACACTGTCAAGTTCTCAATTGGGTACAGTTAAGAATTCTCAAACACTATTTTAGAATCACCATATTATTTCCAGGTCTGAATTGCACGGTCAGTCTGAGATGGAAATGCTTTAATTCACTTCCCGTAGACCTGTAACGGGCGAAATTCATGAAAGCATTCATCTCAGTCGATTTGGAGGGCATGCCCCACGTGGTCATACCTGGTCATTTGGGAATCAAGGGAGTGCTCTACGAAGAGGCTCGAAAGATCGCCACGAGAGTGACGCTGGCAGCAGCCGACGAGTTGTACAAGAATGGATTCGATAGTGTCACCGTTGCCGATAGTCATGGGCCAATGGTCAACATCTACGTGGACGACCTGCCCGAGTACATGGAAATCGTCAGAGGATTCCCTAGACCTTTAAGCATGGTGGCCGGAGTCGAATCCTGCGACGTCGCACTTTTTCTAGGATACCACGCAAAATTCGGAACAGCCAAATCCACGTTCGACCACACTTACAGCGGAGCAAGCATCAACAA
>Ga0315296_10002877_pt1 | contig 14558 bp, 10 predicted proteins | sample YL17G14_18_MG_FD_203921 | JGI IMG/M metagenome (GOLD analysis project Ga0315296, IMG submission 203921) | Sediment microbial communities from Yellowstone Lake, YNP, Wyoming, USA - YL17G14_18 | ecosystem: Environmental > Aquatic > Freshwater > Lake > Sediment | place: USA: Wyoming | collected... | reverse complement strand
TCGCGATCATCAAGAAGAAGATGGACATGGAACTTCCGCTCTACAATTTTTTGCAGATTTTGAGCGTGACAGCGTTCGAGAAAGTCCCATTGAATCAATTGTTTACCGAAACGGACGATCATGATTTGATGGCCGATGACCCTAACCAATTATCTTTGTTCAACTTATGATTAGACAGCCGTGATGAAATATATCTTTCCTCCAATGATAGGTTCTGTAGAGGACCTTTTCTTCCTCACTAAACATCATCTACCACTTACAATTTCTTCTTTTTTCCTGCTGTGTTTTGTCCTCCTACAATGCTTCTCCTCCCCCTATCTCGGCCTCCCGTGGTTGGCCCGTAAAAAATTTACTTCAGTAGCAGAAGCTTTCTCTGGGAATTATGATCGGGGATTTTCTGAATCTTACTAATAAATAAAGAATTTCATAAATTACAACACTCCTTTAACTTGTTGGCTCTTCGACGTTTCAAGTGGGTAGAAGCCCCATATGACCGGCAATGAGATAAATGATTAGTGTGAAGTTCTCCACAGAACGATACCCGCGGGCTCGCGCCTTCGCGGCTTGGATCAAGCTGTTCAACCCTTCCAGCAGCCCATTGTTCAGTTTGCTGGTAAACCAGCGCAAGATGCCATCCCAATGCCGTCGCAACATCCGGGCGAACTCCACGATCGGCGTCAACCGCGAACGGATCCCCCATTGATACCATCCCTCCAAGGCCGCCTCCGCCCATCGACACGGCAACTTGTAGATCTCTTGGAAGACAAGCTTCATCCGATACGCCCGGGCCGTCTTCAGCTTCGATCGGGACAGCCCGTGCAGCATCATCGCCTGGGCGTTCGTCAGATTCCCGGGATTCTTCAGCCACAGATAGCGGGTCGACTTCAGATCTCCCTCCGTCCGCTGCTCCTCTCGCCGGACATCGTCCACCGCCGTATTGAGAAGCTTGACGACGTGGAACCGGTCAAACGTGATCGCCGCCTCGGGAAGATGCGTTTCCACACCCGAGATGAAGGCGGGCGACATATCGCAGACCACCTCCCTCACCGCCTCCGGCGCCCCGCCGTGGCTGACCAAATGACCCGTGAACGCTTCGATCGTCTGGCTATCCTTGCCCTCCGTGACGTACACCACCTTTTTCTCATCCATGTCGACGAACAGGCTGACATAGTTGTGTCCCCGACGCGCGGCCGTCTCGTCGATTCCCACCGAGGTGAGCCCGGAAAGGTCCATTCTCTCCACGTCGGCCAGGACATAATGCTTCAGGATCCGCCACAAGCGCTGATCCGTCACCTGCAACAACTCGGCGAGGGCGTTGACCGGCATCTGTCGGGCGAGCATCATCACCAGGGCCTCGAACAGCAGGGTGAAGCCGCTCTGTTTCCGCCCCCAGGGAACATCCACCAGTCGGACGCCGTGCTCCTCGCACCGCGTCCGCGGCACCCGAGCGTGAAGATACGCCTGATGCTGGAAGAAGTTCAGATGACGCCAGGTTTTCTCCTCGGTGTCGTGGACCTTGCCCGGTTTCCCGCATTCCGGACAGGGAAAGGTCGAACCCCGTCGAAAATCCAGGTAGATGTCCAACTGTTTCGCGGCCGGATCGAACTTCGTATCACTCACAAACCAAGGGTCCGAAAGACCCAACGCCATTTGGAAAAGGGTTTTTTCGTTCATCCCATTATTTTATACTACCCATTCAAAACGTCGAAGAGCCATTTTTAATATTCATAAATGTGTCTCCGATGAAAATTTAATTGACCAAGGGGGCGGCTCCCCCTTGGAACCCTCTACGAGCGGCTCCCCGTGGCAAGCCACTGGGCAAATTCGCCGCTCGTTATGATATACTATGGGTTGATGATCTTTTTAGGAGATCGGTTGAGGGAACGCGTATCAACCGCCTTGACTTGAAAGGAGGCAGCCATGTCTGAAAATCGCGTCGGCAAAGTGACCCACTACTTCGACCGCATCAGTGTCGCCGTGTTGGGACTGACGGACAAGCTTCGCGTCGGCGACATGGTCCACTTCCTCGGCCACTCGACGGATTTTAAGCAAGAGATAAATTCTCTGCAAATCGAGCATCAAAATGTGAGCGAGGCAAAGCCGGGCCAGGATGTGGCCCTGAAGGTGAACCAGAAAGTCCACCCGAATGACGCGGTATTCAAGATCACGGGAGAAGAATAGGGGTTCACTTTTTCGCGGCGGGCAGTCTTCCCCTTCCTCTTCGCCGTCTCCGCCTTGCCCCCAATGTTGATTGCCGTCATCAGCACGAGAGGATTGACGTAGTCGATCACATAAATTTGTCAAACCTTCTTGGCAAATTTCTTATTTTAAAAGTCTGGCTTAAATATTTGTTGCAATAATATACCAATTATGGCATATTAATGCCATGAAATGGAATAAGCTCTTAGAACTCGTCGGCCTAGACCCGGTCTTCCATTCTAGTTTACTGCTGGCCGGAGCCGTCGAACCGGTCGATCTTGGACGACAGCTTTCTAGATGGGTTAAGTCCGGAAAACTCATCCAGCTTCGCCGCGGACTCTATGCCCTCGCCGAACCGCACCAGAAAAACCCGCCCCATCCATTTCTTGTTGCGAATCGGTTGAAACGTGCTTCCTATATCAGCCTTCAATCAGCTTTAGAACACCACGGCCTCATCCCTGAATATGTGCCCTCGATCACGAGCGTAACAACCGGGAGGCCGGAAGCCCTTTCCACGCCTCTCGGTCTTTATATTTTTAAGCACATCAAGAAAGAGCTGTTTTTCGGCTATCAGCTGATCGATCTCGGCAGCGGCCAGTCCGCTTTTATCGCCTCCGCAGAGAAAGCCCTGCTCGACCTGCTGTACCTGACTCCGGGGTCAGACAACCTCAATTATTTGAGGGAGCTGAGGCTCCAAAATATTGAGAATTTAAGCACCGAGCTTCTCCTTGAACTGGCTCGCAAATTTGAAAGCCGAAAGCTGTGGAATGCTGCACAAAAAATTAAGACGATCGCTCAGGAGCTGAAGCAATCATGAAAGAGCAGATTAAGCAAATTATTTCTAAAGCACCGAACAGATTGCTGGCAAAAAATCTGGTGCGGGAATACTGTCAAGCGCGGATCCTTCAGTTCCTCCAGGAGGGCGGGGCGTTCACTTCCTGGATATTTCACGGAGGCACAGCCCTGCGCTTGCTCTATATGCTTCCTCGCTATTCCGAGGATCTTGATTTCGCTTTAGCGAGTCCTTCCGATTGCAAAGATTTTGTCAAGATCATTTCCGGTGTCTGCAAATCCTTTGAAGCTGAAGCTTATCTCGTGAAAAGCCATAAGCTTAAGGTTGACATCCCGGTCAAATCCGCGTTCATCACTTTTCCTGGATTGTTTTACGAACTCGGCTTATCCCCCCATCGAACGGAATCGCTCTCCGTCAAGGTGGAGGTAGACAGCCGTCCTCCTGAGGGCGGATTGTTTGAGACCTCCATCATCCGCCGCTATGTCATTTTGAACGTCCTTCATTATGATCAAGCTTCGCTGCTGAGCGGCAAACTCCATGCCATTCTCATGCGTCCCTATTTCAAGGGCCGAGATCTCTATGATCTTTACTGGTACATGTCCGATCCTTCCTGGCCCGAGCCGAATATCCGATTCCTGAACGACGCGCTCCACCAGACGAAATGGCAGGGCCCCGAAGTCACTCCGACAAACTGGGTGCAGCTGGTCATCAATAGGCTTGAGAGTGTCGATTGGCCGAAGGCGGTTGACGATGTCCGCCCCTTAATCGAAAGGGAAGCCGACCTTAGCCAGTTGATTAGGGAAAGTGTGTTACAACTCCTCGAATCCCGAAAATTGAAGAATCAGAAAATAAGCTCTTGAGCTTGATCAGAAGCATAAATATCACTTCGGATTCCATATCGGGCTGGGCTATTTTTTCAGATCTCTTCTATCCCAAATCTACCGGCTATATTTTCGGCAGGTAAAGCTGGGCAACCTCCCGGCCGGCGATAGTTCCGGCGTTCTTCACGTCCAGCATAACGATCATTTTTTTGCTGAAGTTTGTTGAGCTTAATTTCAGGTTGCTGTACGCAAAATTGGCGTATGACAAACCATAGCCGAATTCCTAGGCCGGTTTCACGTGAAGGGAGAGCTGCCATTCTCATCCCCATGCCCACGGCGAGGCTCGCCTTTTCTTCGAGCGTCATGGAAGCGATGACTTCTTTTGCGGAAGCCTTTCCCAGCTGCGGGGACTTGGTATCTTGAGACGAGAGAAAATACCTAGGGGATCCGCGGTCCTTTCAGCGCCGCCAGGCGCTTTGTGGCGTCTTCGACTTCGGGCAGACCCGGGTCTGCGTCCTTCCAGAGGTCGAGGAATTTCTGGTAATTGACGACGGCTTTGGCTTTATCACCTTTTTGTTCGTGTATCTTCCCTAGCATGTAAAAGCTCTTGACGTAGATGTCACCATAAGAAAATCTGCCGGTCGTCAGCTGCGTTATTTTCTCATACTGCTCCCGGGCTTTCTCCAGATTGCCCGACATATGGTATGCAAAGGCAAGAGGCTCATAGTAAAAAGCATGGTCATCGGCTTCCGGTCCCCGCTCATAATCCAATAGCGAAATCGCTTTTTCAAAATGACCAACGGCTTCTGCATAATTTTTCTTTTTTAGCTCGATCATCCCTATCAATCGGTAATAGCTTCTCATAAGCTTAGGATTGAGCCAGCTCTCGATAACTCTCTTGAGGTCGTCGGAGATGCTTTGAGCTTCGGGGATTGATTCCTTCTCCAGAAGAGCAAGGCCTTTCAGGTGAAGAGCGGAGACCTGGGAAGTGATACTCCCTTTATCCATGGCGATTTTTAATGCTTTGTCAAATTCATTTATAGCGTCGGCAGGACTTCCCGACTTGACATAAATATATCCTAAGCGTGTTAGAAAACCCGATTCATTTTCTTTGTCATCAAGCTCCCGGGATAGTTCGATCCCCTGCTTCGCTTGTTTTTCGGCCATTTCGTATTGACCTTGCGATAAATATAAAGTCGTCAATCTGTCTTTGCCTGATATTTGAGCGACTTTTTCGTCAGAGCTAAATAGCTTCTGATATTCTTTCTCGGCCTCAAGAAAATATCCTTGAAGAAGCTGGATATCGCCTTTTAATGTGAAATTCTGGAATTGCCCAGGGGAAATTGATAATGCTTTATCAGCCTCCCTCAGTGCCAGATCATATCTCCCCTGACAAAGATAATTGGTGCTTATGGACCGGTGGATTACTGCAAGATCTCCAATGCTGGCGAGATAATCCTCAAGGACAGTCTGGGCTTTATCATATTGCCCTTTGCTACTATATGCTAAAGCTGCTTGTTCATATGGGAAATAAGCCTCGACTTTGTTTATGATATTCGTTTCATATAGTTCCAGGGCTTTATCCCATTGCTCTAAAGCGGAGTAGATGAATCCAAGATTTCTGGCCACGTTCAGGTCATCCGGATCGAGCCGCAAACTTTGATTCCTTGCTTCGATCGCTTTATCATAAGTCCTTTGAGCAGAACGATAATAAGAAGCTTGAACACCTAAGCGTTCCCTTTCAGGCAGCCGGTCGCTTAATTCGAAAGCTTTTTTCCTGTTTTCAGACGATTTTGAAGGATAGCCCAAATTGTAATAAGCCGCTCCGAGTAGGGCGTAGGCAGAGGCAAACTGCGGATCGATCGCCACCGCCCGCTCGAGGAGTTCGATGCTTTTTCGGAATTCTCCCTTATAGTTAAGACGATAACCTTCGCTGCATAATTTGTAGGCCTCGGGAGAACTGGTCGTGATTTCTTCCGCTCCTTTGTCTTTTTCGCCGCTTATCTGGCTTCTCGAAAGATTCAGGCCCGTCTTTATTTTCCTGGTCAAATCATCAATCATGCTGAAAAAGCTGCCCTCGCCGCTTCCATCGGCCGAGTAGTTGCCGGCAATCTCTTCAAGCTTCTTCGTCTCCTGGAGGGTCGCCTGGATGCGGAAGGAATTCCCGGATCTTGTGATCATCCCCCTCAAGAGATAAGTCGCCCCGCCGCGGCTTGCGATCTCCCGCAAATCTTCGGTTGAAAAATTGTCCTTTTCAAGGGCATTCAGCTTGCTCAGGATGCTGTAGATCTGATCATCGGGGACCACCCGGATGTGTTCTGATTGAGAAAGGTCGGAAATCAACATCCGCGAAAGGCCGTCTCTCCAGACATCGAAGCTTTTATCCCCCGTGCTGTTTTTAAAATAGAGGATGGCGATGGAAGGCTTTCCAGAAGGCGCAGGAGTTGCTTTTCGGGCGGGAATAAGACGCCAGAGGAGGACGCCGGCGATCACAAGAAAACTAAAAATCAGGACCGGAACCAAAAGCTTCTTCAAGTTGAACTTAACCGTGATTTCCCGCGAAGTCAGCGTCCTTCTCTCGGGCACGACTCGTTCCGCAGTGGGAATGCCTTTTTCAATTTTTTCCAGCTCGGAGCGGACTTCAGCCGCAGTCTGATATCTTTTAGCTTTATCTTTTTCCAGGCATTTTAGAATGACTCCGCTCAGGTCATCAGGGATGTTGGGATTAAGCGACTTCGGGTCTTTGGGGGCCTCGGTTTTGTGTTTAATGGCAACGCTCAACGCCGTATCCCCTTCAAACGGAACCCGCCCCGTCACCATCTCATAAAGAATGACGCCCAACGAATAGATGTCCGACCTTTGATCGACCTCTTTGGCTTCCGTCTGCTCCGGAGACATGTACTCCGGCGTCCCGATGATAATGCCGCCGCCAGTGATCCCCTTCTCGCGCAGCGAGCGGGCGATCCCGAAGTCGAGGATCTTGGCGTTCCCATCCTTGTCGATCATGATATTCCCCGGCTTCAAATCCCGATGAACAACCCCCATCCGGTGGGCTTCGGCCAGTCCATCGCACATCTGGCCCGCCAGAAATAGTGTTTTCCCAATGGGCAAAGGCCCAAATCTCCTGATAGAGCTTTTGAGATTTTCACCGGGGACATACTCCATGGTGATATAATGCGTCCCCGCATCTTCCATGAGCTCATACATTTTCCCGACATTCCGATGGGCGATCTTCCGGGCCAGCTTCAGCTCGTTGCTGAACCTTTCAATCGTCTCCTTGTCCGAGGCGATCTCGGGCTTGATAAGCTTCAGGGCTACCTCTTCGTTGAGCTTTTTGTCGAGGACCCTGTAGACCTTGCCCATCCCGCCTTTTCCCAGCTCCTCGATGATCTGATAGCGGCCGGCAAAGGCCGATCCGGTGGTTAACTCCTTGATGGGAGTTCTCAAAGTTTCGGTCTGGGAGACAGGGATTTCTGCCGACGGAAGCAACGGCGCCGCACAGTTGCCGCAGAAGCGCGTATCAGCAGGATTATCAAAATGACACTTGGGGCATCGCATGGCCCTTATTCCCTTTACATAAGCCTGGCCAAAGAATATCAGGTCAAGAGACATGTGTCAAACGTGACTCGACGGATTTTAAGCAAGAAGTGAATTCTCTGCAAATCGAGAGTCAAAACGGGAACGAGGCAAAGCCGGGCCAGGATGTGGCCTTGAAGGTGAACCAGAAAGTCCACCCGAATGACGCCATGATCAAAATCACAAAAGAAGGATAGGCAAAACTATAATTCCAGTAATTTCGCGGCATTCCCTCCGAGTATGCCGGCTTTTTCCCGAGCAGAAATGTTTAGCTTCTTTATGGTGCTCACCATTTTCTCGAGACTCCCAATTTGATGCGGATAATCGCTTCCGGCTACCAAATGGTCCGCGCCGGCGAAACTAATGGCAAATTCCAGGGCTTTCACGTCAAAGTTCACCGTATCATAATAAAACTTCTTAAGGTATTCGCTGGGTGGAGTCTTGATATTCTCCCGACATTCTCTGAACGCGAAATACCCTCGGTCAAGCCTCTCGGCCAGATACGGAATGGCCCCGCCGAGATGTCCAAGAACCCACTTTATATTAGGAAATTTTTCGGCCACTCCGCTGAAAACGATCTTGGCTGCCGCCAGGGTCGTATCAAAGGGAAATCCGATCAAGGGCATGAGCCAATACTCCGTCATCGCTTCCACTCCCACCGGGAAAGAGGGATGGATATAAAATACGGCCTGCCAATCGTTCGCTTTTTCGTAAAGCGGCCAAAAACGTCGGTCGCTCAACGCGACTCCGTTAACATTGCTGTGCAGCATGACGCCCTTAAAACCAAGCTCGCCGAAAACCCGGTCCAGCTCGGCCACAGAGGCCTCAGGATCGTTCAGTGGAAGTGTCGCCAGGGCGGCAAATCGATCGCCGCGCTCAGCGACAATTTTGGCCAGGCTGTCATTCACGATCCGAGCCAGCTCGACCGAACGAGGGGGAGGCTCAACATGCGTGCCTGGCGTCGTGAATGTCAGAATCTGTTTATCGATTCCTGCCTTTGCTAAAACTTCTGCTCGATAATCAATGTCCCTGTGCCCTGGAACGACAATGTTGTAATCGCCGGGATAATAGAGAAGCGGATTTTGATCCGAATCGAAGCTCACTTTGACATTGCTCGGCCCGGAGATAATCTCTTCCAGGTACTGTGGGGGGTAATAATGATTGTGAAAATCAATAATTTTCATCAGCTACACTCCTCTTCTCATCCTTTTTGACCATAGATAATATATCGGCAGACCGACCAAAACAAGCGACAGGCCGAACAGGCTTTCTCTTGGGGCGGAGACGATCTGATTTACGACGATCGCAAATGATGCGACGATAAAAAGCGCGGGAACCACGGGATAGCCCCAAATTCTGGATCCGCGAACAATTCCCGGCCTTCGGCGAAGCAAGAATAAGCCGATCGCCATGAATCCGAAGAATATCCATTCGGTATAGACGACCCGAGTGAAAAGAGCTTTATAGGAGCCGGTGGCAACCAGCACAGACGACCAGACTCCTTGAATGACGATCGCTTTGTGAGGCGTCCCATAACGGGGATGGATATCGCCGACCCATCGAAATAACAGGCCGTCCCGGGCCATGGAAAAATAAACGCGGGGCCCGCAAAGGATAATGCCGCTGAGCGCACCGAACGTGGAGAAGATCACGAGGCCGGACATAAGGGCGCCTCCGCCGAATCCCAGCAGGGCATCGGCCGCATCCGCGGCAATTCGGGTCGAGGAGGCGACGGACTCAAGCGGCAGAATATACATATACACGGCATTCAGAGCTACGTAGCATATAGTCACGATGATCGTTCCTGTCATGAGCGCCCGCGGGATCGTCTTTCGCGGGTTGATCGTTTCTTCCGAATTATAAGTCACCATATGCCAGCCGCCGAACGCGAACAATCCGGCCGCCACGGCCAGAAAAAAACTATTCAGCGAAATATTGTGGTTCCCCATGTCCGCGGTGACGAAATGTGCAGGAAAGCGCGAGCCGAGGATAAACCCGGCAAAAATTATGAATACGATAGCTATGACCTTTCCCAACGTCATGAGCGTTTGGAAAGAACTGCCCTGCTTGACGCCCCGGTAATTGATGGCTGAGAGAATGATAATGGCCGCCATGGATACAATCTTGACCATGGCGGCGCTCATGGGCAAAAAATAGGAAACATAGCGTGAAAATATGACGGCAATCGCCGCAATAATCCCCGAATGGGCGCTCCAAAACATGGCCCAACCCCACAAAAAACCAATCGAGGGAGAATAGGCTTCTTTCAAATAGACATAAACCCCGCCGGACTGAGCAAAAATCGAGGCCAATTCCGCGCACACCAGCGCCCCAAAAAATGTCAGCAGGCCTGATACGAGCCAGACCAGAAAAACGCCTTTGACAGAAAACACTTGCCCGGTGATCTCCGACGGTTGGACAAAAATGGAGGCTCCGATGATCGTTCCCACGACCATGGCTGTGGCCTGGGGCAATCCCATGGCTCGCCGCAGTCCCTGGGGCTCTCTTACAGGAACTTCCTTTTTGTTATTCACGGAATCAATTCTTCTATAAATCCTCCACGCCCTGATCCAGACACGCCCCCCCGGCTTGAGTCCATCCTGAGATCACTGGATTTGACTTAGAATTTTATCACAAATCTCATCGAAGTTTTCTCTGGTCAAATAAAAGATTTGCCCTTGATGCTTGTATTCTTTGACGAATTTTTTAGACAAGGTGGCAAGGACTGTTTTGTTTGAATCAAACACAACTCGATCGGTGCGCGCCCCAAAAATTTACAAAGCCTTCAAATTGGCGTCGATGAGCTCGATCTGGGCCTGCAGATCTTTAAGCCTCTGACGTTCTTTCTCTACGACATCGGCCGGGGCGCGGCTGACGAAGCTTTCATTGGATAATTTCGCTTCGGCCTTCCGGGCATCCTCAAGGAGCTTCCCGCGTTTGGAATTCAGGCGCTCTCGCTCCTTGTCCGTATCAACGAGACCGGCGAGATAAATCTCCATATCGCCGACGACTAGGGCGGCGGCGTCGGCCGGTCGATTCATGTCCCCGGCGATGATCAGGGGACTAAGGTTGGCCATGTGCAGAACGAGAGGTTTCATTTGCCGTAAAATGTCCGCGGAGTGTCCCGCCGCTTTGATCAGCGCTTCGAGCTTGCGGCTCGGCGCGATATTGTGGAGAGAGCGGAACTCCCGGATGCTCCGGATCACGTCTTCGAGCAGCGCGAAATCCGCTTCGATCGGGCCATCCTCCCATTCCGCTTTCGGCTCCGGCCAGGAAGCAGAGATCAGTAGCTCGGTTGACGGAATCGCCTTCTCCAAGCCGCGGACCGGACACTGAGCATTGAGCCGCTCCCAAAGGACTTCCGTGATGAACGGCACAAAAGGATGGAAAAGCCGTAGGACATGGTCCAGGGCCAGCGCCAGGACCGTTCGCGCGACAGGGGCAGAATCCTCCTCCTTAAAGCGCGGCTTGATGAACTCCAGGTACCAGTCACAAAGCTCGCTCCAGAAAAATTCCCGCGCCGCGCCGAGGGCCGCAGACGGATTATAGGCATAGAGCTCCTCGGTGACTTTGCTAATAACACGAGATAAACGCGACAGGATCCAGCGGTCCTCAGGCTTCAGCTTGTTTTTGGAGAGCGGGACGAATTTATGTTCGCCCAAGTTCATCATGGCGAAGCGCGCCGCATTCCACAGCTTCGTGCAAAATGCGCGCCCCACCTCGAACCGCTCGCTGATGATCTTGGCCATGGGAATGTCCGGCATGGTACCGAGTACATCAAACTCCTTCCCCGTCTTAGGGCAAATATAAGTGAAAATGCTGCGGCCATGCTTGGCCGTGGCCAAGTCAACCAGCTCGCCCGTGTAGGGCGATATAGCCTGCACGGGAAGGCGAATATCCTGCGTCCCGGTCTGCATATCACAGATGACGTAGCGCATGGAATCGGCGCCGTACTTTTCGATGATATCCTCGGGGTCGATGCCATTGCCCTTGCTCTTGCTCATCCGTTCGCCCTTCCCGTCCTGGATATTGGCGTGGATGAAACAGTCTGTGAAGGGGACGTCGCCCAGGAGGTAGAGCCCCATGACGAGCATGCGGGCAACCCAGAGCGTGATGATGTCGCGGGCCGTCACCAGGCATGAGCCCGGGTAGTAATAGCTCAGGCAGTCCGCCCGGCCAGTAGCGGCCGCCAGCGGTCTTTGCCCTTCATCGGTCTGCGCCGTTTCGGGGTCGGGCCAGCCGAGCGTGCTGAACGGCCAGAGGGCAGAGCTGAACCATGTGTCGAGGACATCGGGGTCCTGCTTGAACCCGGCGCTATCAAGTCGGGCGGCGTATTTGGCCTCGGCCGCCGGGTCGTGCAGCGAGACCAGGACGTCATATTGGCCTTTCTTATCTAATTTATTGATTTCATTGATTTTATATAGTCTTCCTTCACTGTCGGCGATCCAGGTCCGCAGCTCGTCGGCAGCGGCTCTCGGAATAGAAGCGATGGCCTTGCCGAGTTCGGTACCCTTCAGGTTGCCATGCCAGATCGGGATGCGGTGGCCCCACCATAGCTGGCGGCTTATGCACCAGTCGCGCTTTTCTCCCAGCCAGCTGACATACGTGCCGCCGTAACGAACATGGTCCGGATGAAACGTCAATCGCAGGCCGGACGGAGATTTATAGCTCTCTTCAACGGTGTCGATGGCAGCCTGGGCCAGCCCGGCAGCACGGAACTCTTTCCGGGACCCGGATCCACATAAAACTCCGCCCTCGACGTCGCCCATCCGGACAAACCACTGCTTGGACAAAAAGGGTTCTATCGGCGTCTTGGACCGGTCGGAGTGACCAATCTCAATCTCCCTGTCTTCGATCGCTTCGAAAAGGTCGAGGTCCCGGAGGTCGTACACCACGCTTTTCCGGGCGTCGAATCGATCCAGCCCGGCGTACGGTCCGGCGTTGGCATTGAGAGTCCCGTCGGGATTCAGGATGTTGATAATGCCGATTGTGTCCCTATGGCGTCCCCAAACATCATAATCATTGGGATCGTGAGCCGGAGTGATCTTCACGCATCCTGAGCCGAGCGACGGATCGGCCCATTTGTCGAGGATGAGCGGGATCTCCCGGTTAAGTAGAGGCAACGTGACTTTCCGCCCCTGCTCGGCCATATTCCGGAGTTTAAGGAGAAGCGGCAGGACATCTTTTTTCCGCTCTTCGATCCGTTGCAGTTCCTGCTCGAGCTCCTCCCTGTCTTTCTTCGTGGCGCCTTCCATCCGGCCCAAGAGCGACCGGCTCTGTCTCTCGAGCTCGCCGGCCGGGTCGGGATGGCAGGCCACGGCTGTATCGCCCAACATCGTCTCCGGACGCGTCGTGGCCACCGTCACATGAAGCGGCTCGCCGGGTTTCGGGTCAATGATCGGATAGCGGATGTGCCAGAAATGCCCCTGGACTTTTTCATGGAAGATCTCATCGTCGGAAACGGCAGTCTGGAGCTGACAGTCCCAGTTGACAAGACGGTTGCCGCGGAATAGCAGCCCGTCGCGAAACAGCAGGAAAAACGCTTCGCGCACCGCCCTCGTGCATATGGCATCCATGGTGAACCGCTGGCGTCGCCAATCGCAGGAGCAGCCCATGCTTTCCTGCTGCCGGATGATGCGCTCCTGGTACTCGTCCTTCCAGGCCCAGATCTTGGCCACGAGCCCTTGGCGGCCGATGTCTTGCCGCGTTTTCCCCTCCAGCTCAAAGAGCCGCTTTTCGACGACCGCCTGCGTGGCAATGCCGGCATGGTCCGTGCCCGCCATCCACAGAGTGTTGTCTCCCATCATCCGGTGCCAGCGGATGAGCAGGTCCTGCATGACGTTGTCCATGGCATGGCCCATATGAAGGGCGCCGGTGACGTTGGGCAAAGGCATCATGATGACATAGCGGTTCTTCCGGTCGTCGGGGACGGCGGCGAAGGCGTCGGCCTCGAGCCAGCGCTTGTAGATCAGCGCCTCGAATTTTTGATGATCATAGTGTTTCGGAATGTCGTCCGGCATTTTTCTATCCTGTGCTCTGACCCGGAGGCGGATTAATCGACGCCTGCCCGTCAAATCTTCCTCATATTTTTATCACATTGAGCGGCGCCAATCAAACTTCGCCCGGCGGAAGCTGGCATCTCCGTTTGCCTGATTATTTATCGGTGTCTGAATCGCCCCCGGCCCCCTGGGGAACAAGGCACGATTCCAACCCCTCTTTGGGGCCCCCAGGGGACACACGCTGTGTGTGTCCCCGATTCCGCAGTCCGGACAGCGGATGCGGGCAAATCCGCAGCGCGGATTGCCGCAGTCCAGACGTCGTTGCGAGGAGCGAAGCGACGCGGCAATCTCATGCCCTTCCCGAGGCATCATGAGATTACCACGGCCCTTCGGGCCTCGTGATGACCTGCGGTCACATCCCTGATGGCCGGCCGGAAGAAGCCATACTCCTTCTCAAAGCGGCTCTCGTATTCGGCCAGGAAGCCCTCGAAGTAATGGAACAATACCCGATAAAGGGCAGTCCGCACTCCGGTCCTATTGCTTGACCAATTCGACCCGGCGGTTCTTGGCCCGGCCTTCCTCGGTTTCGTTGGATGCAACGGGTGCAAACGGGCCGCACCCGGAGGCCCTCAGACGAGCAGGGGCGATGCCGTGGTCGCGTACGAGCGCCTGGAGGACCGCCTCGGCCCGGTCCTGGGAGAGCTTTATGTTGCTGTCCACGCCGCCCACGGTGTCCGTGTGGCCCACCACAAAGACCTTGAGGCTTGGGTCGGCAGTCAGGAGCTTGGCGATCTCCCCGATGGCCTGGGCGGACTCGGATTTGATGGTGGACTTCCCGGTGTCGAAATTGATGCCGTAGACCGCCGCGTGGCCCGTGGCCCTGATGTCGTTGCCGAAGGCCGCCGCGTCCGCCACGATGTACTGTTCCATCGCTTTCTTCTCGACGATCCGCAGCCAGATCGCCCCGTTCCCCTTCTCGATCTGCACCCACACTTCCTGGCCGTCCTTGACGATCTTCCCGTTCACCCACCTCTGCGGGTCGCTATGCAGGATCGTGCCCCCCGCCTTCTGGATGGCGTTCTCGTAGTTCCGGACAATGGCGAGACCGCTCGGTTCGTTGGTCCGTTGTCCGGTGAAATTGTAGGTGATGAAGGTGAATTTGCCTTCGAC
>Ga0315296_10002876_pt1 | contig 14559 bp, 15 predicted proteins | sample YL17G14_18_MG_FD_203921 | JGI IMG/M metagenome (GOLD analysis project Ga0315296, IMG submission 203921) | Sediment microbial communities from Yellowstone Lake, YNP, Wyoming, USA - YL17G14_18 | ecosystem: Environmental > Aquatic > Freshwater > Lake > Sediment | place: USA: Wyoming | collected... | reverse complement strand
GTGAAGCCTGGAGCCCTAGAACCCGCCCGCCCCGTTGGGCGAGAAGCGCGCCAGGAAGCGCGTATCGAACTTGCCGGCGCGAAAATCCGGGTCGGCCATGATCTTTTCGTGAATGGGAATGGAAGTGGAAATCCCCTCCACGATGAACATCTCCAACGCCCGCGCCATGCGGCTGATGGCTTCGGCACGGTTCTTGCCGTGCACGATCAGCTTGGCAATGAGCGAATCGTAGAAGGGCGGGATGACCGATTCGGCGTAGGCGGCGGTGTCCACGCGCACGCCCGTACCACCCGGGACGTGAAACCCGGTCACCTTGCCGGCCGAGGGCGCAAAGGTTTCGGGATTCTCCGCACAGATCCGGCACTCGATGGCATGCCCGCGCAAGCCTACGGTCTCGCCCTCGATCGGCAGCCGTTCCCCTGCCGCCACCTGGATCTGGAGTTTAACGAGATCCAGCCCGGTCACCATTTCGGTCACGGGGTGCTCCACCTGGATGCGCGTGTTCATCTCCAGGAAAAAGAGGTTGCGGTTTTCGTCCATCAGGAACTCGACCGTGCCCGCGTTGGTGTAGCCGATCTTCTGCAAGGCCCGAACCACCTCGCCACCCAGCCGCTGCCGCATGGCGGCGTCGATCTGGGTCGAGGGTGATTCTTCCAGCAGCTTCTGGTGGCGCCGCTGAATCGTGCACTCGCGCTCCCCCAGATGGATGACCTTGCCGTGATGGTCCCCCATGACCTGAAACTCGATGTGCCGCGGCGAAGTAATGTATTTCTCGATGTAAACATCCGGGGTGCCAAAGGCCGCCGCGGCCTCGTTGCGCGCGGTCTGGAGGGCGCCGGCCAGCTCCTCCGGCAATTTCACGATGCGCATTCCCCGGCCCCCGCCTCCGGCCGCCGCTTTGATCATAACGGGGTAACCGATAGCCGCGGCAACCTCCCGCGCCTCAGACTCGGAGTGAATCACCTCCGACCCTGGCAGCACGGGCAGGCCTAGCTCTGCCATCGTGCTCCGCGCCCGGTTCTTGTCGCCCATCAGCCGGATGGCGTCGGGGTGAGGTCCGATGAAGGCCAGTTGGGAGGTCTGGCACACCTCAGCAAAGTGGGCGCTCTCCGCCAGGAAGCCGTAACCCGGATGGATGGCGTCCGCCCCGGTGATTTCCGCCGCCGAAATAATGCTGGCCACGTTCAGATAGCTCTCGGAACTGCGCGGCGGCCCAATGCACACCGCCTCATCGGCAAAGCGGACGTGGAGGGAATAGCGGTCGGCCTCGGAATAGACGGCGACCGTGCGGATACCCAACTCTTTGCAGGCACAAATCACCCGCAGGGCGATTTCACCACGGTTGGCGATCAGGATTTTCTCGAACATGACTTCCAGTCAAGCCGAAAAACGAAACTCGCAACCAGAAGCTCAGCGAGTTTCGATTTTCGCGTTTCGAATTTCGATCTCCAGCCAATCAGCTACTTCTTGTGAGAGGGATTGATGGCAAACAAGGATTGTCCGTATTCCACCGGCTGTCCACTCTCGACGTAGATACGGACGATCTCCCCAGCAACTTCGGACTCGATCTCATTCATTAATTTCATGGCTTCAATGATGCACAAAGGTTGTCCCACCTGCACCACATCCCCCAGCTTGACGAACGGAGGCGCGCTCGGGGCAGGCGCACTGTAGAAGGTGCCCACGATGGGCGACTTGATGATATGGACTTCTTCGGTGGTTTCGGCAGGCGCCGGCTCCTCCGGAACTGCCGTAGGGCTCGCCGGAGGCGCCGCCTGAGCCGGTGGGGGCAGCGATGGCCACACTGTCGGACCATTTACCGCGTAACCCGCCAGGCCGGGGTTCTCCGCGTGGCTGTTGCCGCGCTTGATGCGAATCCTCGACCCGCCCTTCTCCATCTCAAATTCGCTGATTTCCCGCTCAATGAGGACGTCAATCAGCTCGCGGATCTCCTTCAGGTTCCAGGTGCTCCCTGAAGCTTCTCCTCCACGGGGTGGATTCCTGCCAGGCATTGGTTCTTCTCCGCGGGAGCGCCGCGTTAGCTGGCCCGCCGGGGCCCGCGCTGCCGCCCCCTACATTATGATCCAGTCGTCCTTGGGCGCGGGCGTGAGGATCTCCCCGCCCCCTCGCCTCACCAGAACCGTGTCTTCGATGCGAATGCCGCCTAGACCCTCCAGATAGACTCCCGGTTCGACCGTAACCACGCAGCCGGCCTCGAGTCGCTGCCGCTCGCCCCGGGCCAGCCGCGGCTTCTCGTGAATCTCCAGGCCGACGCCGTGTCCGGTGCCGTGCGTGAAGCAACCATCCAGGCCGCGTGCCGCCAACGCGCGCCGCGCGGCCGCATCGACGTCTCGGGCCCGTTTCCCAGCGCCAAGGCTCCTCACGGCCCGCTGCTGGGCTTCCAGGACGGCGCTATACAGACTCCGCACACGCCGGCTGGGATTCCCCAGGTAAAAGGTCCGCGTCATGTCCGCCGCGTATCCGCGAAGTATAGCACCAAGATCAAAGATAACCAACTCACTTTTCTTCAACAACTTGGCGGAGGCACGCGCATGGGGCCAAGCGGCACGGGGCCCCGAAGCCACAATGGTTTCGAACGCTGCCCCATCCGCCCCCCGACGTCGCAACCGGTAGTCTATCTCGGCCGCCAAATCACATTCCCGCACGCCTGGGCGCACTTGCTTAATCACCTCCGCAAGAACCGCAGCAGTGAGCCGGCCAGCGTTTCGGATACACTCAATCTCCTCCGGATCTTTGACATACCGCAACTCCTCGACGAGCTCGCCCGCTGGTGTCAGGCGCACGGTTCCGGGAGTCTGCCCCGCCAGCTCCCGGAGCCCTGCGCAGGTCAGGTGTCCGTCCTCATAGCCAGCCTTTTTCACCCCCATTTTCCCCAAGCAGCGGCCCGCCGGCTTAAGGAGGCTGCCCCTCTCCTCGACGACCTCCACGCCTCGGGCCTGCTCCCGAGCCTGCTGCGTATAGCGCGGGTCGACCCAGAGAAGGGCCTCCGAAGGGCCGACAATGGCCACCCCCGCGCTCCCCCGAAATCCAGTCAGGTAGAAGATGTTGACAGGGTTGGAAACCACCAAAAGGGGCAGTTTGCGCCGCTCGAGGAGTTGCCGCAGCCGCTCCTGCCGTCTCTCGAGAGAGTGGGGACGCGAGAGTGGATGCATCGAGAGAAACAAAAAGGAGGAGACTCACGTCTCCTCCCCGTAACTGGAGATTGGGTCGAGGTGCAACCGACGACTACCCGGGCAACACCTTGGGTGATACGAAGAAGAGCAACTCCCGGTCTTCGTCCAGCACGTTGCTCTTCTTGAACAGGTGCCCGATGAGGGGGACGCTGCCGAGCAAGGGCACATAATTAGCTGTCTTGGACCGCGTAGTCACTGTCACGCCGCCGAACACCACCGTGCCGCCGTCCGGAACCAGGACTTGAGTCGTCGCCTGCTGGGTATTGATGACCCTCCCGACGCCAAACACCAGGTCTCCCGGCGAGTTATTGGCCACGTTGATGTCCAGGAAGATGTTGCCGTCCTCGGTGACCTGCGGAGTCACTTTCAGTGTCAACGTGGCGTTCACGTACTGGACGCTGATGGTGTTGTTGATGGTGGTCTGGACGGGGATCTGCGCGCCTTGCATGACTGTCCCCGGCACGTTGTTCTGGGTGACGATGGTCGGCCGCGAGATAGTCTTCGCTTGGCCACGGGTCTCCGCCGCCACCAACGCCGCGCTGATGAAGTAGCGCGCGCCGACGTTGGTTACCGCGATGACTCCTCCGAATATGGTGGGAGCGAAAGTGGCAGCGGCAGGCGTTATGCTGATGGTCGGGGCGGGAATACCCCCGCTGGCCGGGATGCTCGTCGTTGCCGAGGCGCCCGTCCCCGTTGCTCCGCCCGTATTGGTCGTAAGGGACTTGTTGTAGCCGCCGCCACTCAGCGCCACTCCCAGGTCGCGCGAGAAGTTCGCCGTGGCGAGAACCACGCGGGCCTCAATCTGCACCTGCTTCGCCTTCTTGTCCAGCCTAGTGATAATCGACTCAACGACGGGAATCTGCGTCTGGATGTCGGAAACGATCAGGGTGTTCGTGCGCTCATCCACCAGGATGTTCCCGCGCTTGCTGAGCGCACCCCCGCCCACCCACCCCTTCAACATGGTCGCGATGGTTGAAGCCTTGGCATAATTGACGGGACGAAAGACCGTCACCAGAGGCTGCGCTTCCTCGCGGGCGGCCGCCAGCTTAGTGGTGGCCTCTTGCTCAGCAGTCAGCGTTTCCACCCTGGAGATGCGCAACACATTTCCTTCCAGGGATTTCCCCAGGCGGCTGTTCTTCAGCACAATATCCAGAGCCTGGTCCCAGGGCACCGTGTCCAGGACCAGCGTCACACTTCCCGTCACGTTCGGATCCACGATAATGTTCAAGCCGCTGATTTCATGGATCAGGCGGAAGAAATCCTTCAGGTCGACATCCTTCAAGTTGAGAGAAATCGGTTCGCCCGTGTACTTGGGTTGTTCCGGCGCAGCTCCCGCGGCTTGGCCGAGGGGAACCGCGGAAATCACGCTCGAACTTCCCGCCACGGTCATTGCCGCCTTGGCGGCCTGCACGGCCTCCGGAGCCTCTGCCGGGACTTCCGGCTTGGGAGCCGCCGACATCTCCGACGAACCCGCCGCGGCCGGCAGCACATTCCGCACATCAATGCCCGCCGGTGCTGGCGTCGGCGCCGGGGTCGAGCCGGCGTTGCTCGTCGCGACTTCCGTCTGCGGTTCCGCCGCAGCGGGAGCGGACGCCCCCGCAGCTATCTGCACAGACTTCTCTTTCACCCTGGGCGGGGCCGGAGCCGTCTCGGCCGGCGCAGGTGCGGCCACCGGCTGGGCGGCGGAGCGAGATCTCAGTTCGACCCGAACGCCTCCCGGTTGGGCATGCACGTCAAAGGCGGGGGCGCCAACAAGATCCGCCACCACTCGGACCACCGACGGGCTCCCCTCGCGGAACTGCCCAACCCGCACCGCTTTGAGATGGGCCGAGGACGCGGTGTAGGCTCGCTGGCGCGTGCCCGCCTGCGCTCCCGCAAGATCCACCACCAGGCGCGATGGGTTCGCCAAGTGCAGCACGCTGTAAGCGGTAGGCCGCGTGGTCGAAATGTCGACGAAGGTCTCCCCGGCAGGGCCCGCCGTGATAGCAATGTCGGAAACCCTTGCCGGTCCGGCGGGAGATGCTTCGGGGGCCTTCGCCCTCGCGGGCACCACAGGTGCTACGGCGGGCGGAGCCGGGGGAGCCGCAGGCACAGCAGCCACCGAGGTTGCAGAGGACTCCGGCCCGACGAGCAGCCGCAGTCCCGCCGCCTCCTGCCGTATCTTGAACGGCGCCGAGCGCGTCAGGTTCACCTGAACCCGAACCACCGGCTGGCCGCTGGCATCGGTGTACTGCACCAAGTGGTACCCGCTCAGCACACCTCCCGCCCATTGGCCGTCCCGCGCCACCCCGCTGGCCCTCACGCCTGTGAGGTCCACCAGCACAGTGTCCGCTGTCGCTTGCACCGCCTGGAAGGAGTACTCTCCCTCAATGCGCAGCAGGAGCTGGTTGGCCGAGGCTGGACCGACGGTCGTGACCGCCTTCAAACTCGCCTGCGGCGAAGCCGCAACCAGGCGACTCTGGGCGACGGAGACCATCCCCAAGGTCAACCATATCATCGTGAGTGTAAGAATAGCTTTGCGTCTCATCGTCCCTCTCCAGGGCCCTGACTCAGTTTCTTGACCACTTCGCGAACAGTCACCCGCCCACTAGGGTCCTTGACGTTCTCCTGAAAATATACTGTGTCTGGTGTGATCTTGCTGACGACGCCATTGTAGACCGCGTCGTTTTCCCGCAGGAAATAGGCGCGGTTGGCGTTGGTGTCCACAACCGCTATCATGACATTGGTGGTATCGAGGCGAACAATCCCCTCCAATCTCAGTTGACTGACGCGCAAGCACCGCTTGCCGGTGCAGGGTAGGAGCACCTCTTCTTCTCCGGCGGTCCCGCCCGGACCAGGGGCAGGCGGGAGCTTGAAAGGATCACGCCGCGCGGCGATCTCAGGCGCCCGTCCGGCCTGCGGCCCGGGTGGCGCACTCTCCTGCGGCTTGCCAGAGGTCCGCTTGGCGGCGACACTCCGGCGAGCTTTGGATTTCGCCGCCGGCGAGGTGGCCTGCGCGCCCGCCACGGCTTGGACCGCCGGATCAACCCCCATAGGCTGGGCCTGTCCCACCTTCACCCAGACCCAGGTCACGGCGATTGTGATGAGCAGCGAACTCCACAGTATTTCTTTCCTTACACCCTTAAGCCCATCTTTGAGCATGTCTGCCATCCTGCCCTATCGCTTTTTTGGTGGCGCCGGAGCGGGCAGCGGCTGCGAGCGGTTAAAGTACGTGACCACCACGCAGTTGGCCCCCACGGTTTCGCCGGGAAGAATCGTGTATTTTCCCAGACCTCCGCCCACCGGGGGGCCCAGAGCAAGACCCGTGACGCTCACAATCCGCTCCTGCTCCTTGCCCGCCAGCCGTTGAAAGAAACTCAGCAGGGCGTAGTAGGTCCCGTCGAGGCGGAGAGCAAAAGGCATTTCGACGTAAAAATCACGGTCCGCCGGCGGCTGGGCAACGAAGCTGCGCAAGTGGATCGTCGTGCCTACCGCCGTATCGTATACCATTCTCACGAACTGGTCGGTGGCTGGCTCATCCGGAACGAGCAACCGACGGGTAGCCAGTTGCTTTTCCAGTGACGCAATGCGGTTCAGCAATTCCGTTCGCTCCCTCTCTACCGCCTGGTTCTTTAGATTCTCCGCGCGCAGGCGGTCGACGTCGGCCGCCAGTTTGCGGCGCGCCTCGGAAAGGGGCAGCACGTAAAGGTAGAAAACCACCCCTGCCAAGACCACCGCGCCGGCGGCAAAAATCACCCCCTGGACGACTGCCGGAAGATCACTGAAGCGCTTGGCCATTGTTGCTCCCCCTACATTCCTGCCTGCCGTGCCGGGGCCGCAGGCGCCGCGCCCGGCGGCGCCGCGGGAGGCGCCGCAGAAGGCATCTTATACACACAGTCGATACTGAACTTGAAGTTCAGCCGGTTCTGCTGGTCGTCTTGGAAGTACTGCCGCAACTGCACGTCGTCAAAATTGCCGGAGTTCTTAAGCGCCGCCACAAAGGTGGCGATCGACTCCACCGAATTCGACTGCCCTTGAATGACAGTTCGGGCTCCCGCCGGGGCGATTGTCAACAGGTAGAGGTCATTGGTGCGATTAACCAAGGCCCCCAGGGTGGCCATGAAGTCCGTCGGCCCGACGCGACTGGCTTCGAGCATCTGGATCGTATTGGTGCGCCGCTCCAGTTGCTGCTGTTGAGCCAGATAGCGCTGGTTCTCGGCGCGAATCCCCGCCAAGCGATCGGCCTCGCGTTTCTCGTCCACCAACTTCTTGTTGAGGTCGGCGATCTGGCTCGTCCAGTAACGATACATAAAGCCCACGACGCCGAAGGCGACAAGCAGGCTGGCCACAAAGATCACGGCCTGGCGTGCCGCGGTGGGCGGAGGGCCCGGCGGCTTCGCCACACGTCTAGCAACTCCCAGCAGGTTAATCCTGATCATGGCGTGTCAAAGCTCCTCAACGCCAGCCCCACCGCCACGCTCATGCGCGGAGCGATGTCGTTAATGTAGCTGGTGTCGAACTTGGAGGGATTGATGTCCACCCTCTGAAAGGGGTTCATGATCTCGACCGGGATAGTGAATTCCTCTTTGAGCAGGTCGACCATCCCTTCGATTCTTGCCGTGCCTCCGGCCACATAGATCTGCTGGATGTTCTCCGTGGTGGTCGTTTGCCGGAAGAAGTCAAAGGTCTTTTGCACTTCCAGGAGCAAAATCTCCGAGACGGAACGAATGTGCGGGGTCTTCGCGTCCGGAGCCACATTGGGGACTTCCTGACCCTGCTTGAGCTTCTCCGCATCCTCGAAACTGAGATCGAGTTCCTTTTGCAGGGTGTCGGTGTATTGGTTGCCGCCCACCGAAACGTCGCGGGTGAACAAGGGCACCCCGCCCCGCACCATGTTGATATTCATGATGCTGGCGCCGATGTTCAACAAGGCGATCATGCGGTCCGGCGGGGGTTCGTAATTCACCTCGAAAGCATTCTGGAGCGCGAAGGCGTCAATATCCACCACCGCGGGGGCCTTCCCCGCCTGGCTCAGAACGTTCGTATGGTTCAGGATCTTATCGCGCTTCACCGCCACCAGCATCACATCGAAACCCGGGCCTGCCTGGGCCGGGCCCAGCACCTGGTAGCTCAAGTTCACGTCGGCCATATCAAACGGGATATACTGCTGCGCCTCATAGGGGATGGCGTTGGCAACTTCGTCTTCGGTGGGGGCATTTACCGAGATCTTCTTGACAATCACCGAGTGCCCGGAAACCGAGGTGGCGACGTGCTTGCTCTTGATCTTGCTTTCGGAAAAGATCTTCTCAATGGCGTTGGACACCGAGAAGGAATCCATGATGGCGCCGTCCACCACCGTGTCCTGGCCCAGGTTTTCGATCCCCAGGTTCAGGAGCTCATAGGCGCTTCCCTTCTTGCGGAGCTCGACCACCTTGACCGAGCTCGAACCGATGTCCAAGCCAACCAACCCCTTCGGTTTTCCAAATCCAAACATGGGCCATGCTCCCTACCGCACGTCCGCGCGCAGCCTTCGCCCCGTGCGCGCTTCGCGTTGCGTGCTCTGTTTCTCCATCCAATGATCCAGGACCGTCTTCTTGAACTTCCAGCGGTTCCCGAGCTTAAAGGCCGGAATCCTCTCCTCGTAGACATATTTGTACAGGGTCTCGCGCGAAACCCCCAGGTATTCGGACGCCTCACGGATGTCCATGACCTCGCGAATCTCTACCATGATGCCAGCCTTCAGAACATGCTTTCTCGGTTGCCGAACTCGATATCAGCCAATCATCGCCTGACCCCAGGAAATGGGGTCCTTGCCCTTGCTTGTACGCCCCCGATAGGGGAATGTCAAGCTTTTTTTTGGGTATCTTAGGGTTTTTTATCGAAATCGCCTACCGAATCGGGGAGATTTGCCCCATATCCTACAAGCTGTTGGGGTGTCCCGGCACATCACTACTGCATTTTGGCATGCGGCAGCCTCGGCCGGGGGCCTTCCCGCCTACCCCACCGGGAGTTGCCCTACGGGAATGGGCGCCCGGTACTCCCAGTCCGCCGTGGCGCTGGTCTTATAGCGGAACAGCTTGCAGACCTTGCAGAGCTGCGCCACGGCATAAGGGCTTTGCTGGTCTTGCCATTGATGGTGGCAAGTTCCCGCAAGCGGCTTTTTCTGCTCCGGCTCTGGCAGTTTACGGCTCATGAATAATCCATCCGGGGCAACTTGTCCTGTGGTTACTGGTTTGCCGCACCCAGCTCGCGAATCCAAATGTTCCGGTAGCGAACCGGGTGGCTGTGATCCTGAAGCAGGAGGGGCAGCTTTTCCCGGTGCGCCCGGTAGGGAGGTCGTTGCTTGTGCGCGGTCGGGCCGCTGAGTTCGACATTATCTTGAACCAGCACGCCATTGTGCACGACGGTGACGCGCGCGCGGCGCAGGAGCTGGCCATCCGCGGCGAAACGCGGCCCGTGGAAGATAATGTCGTGGGTCTGCCACTGGCCGGGTGGCCGCACAGCGTTGACCAGCGGGGGGTACTGCCCGTAAACGGCCGCCGCCTGTCCGTCCGCGTAAGTCTCGTTGTTGTACGAGTCGAGCACCTGCACCTCGTACAAACCCATCAAGTAGACCCCGCTATTGCCCCGATCCTGGTCCTTGCCCCTGGGCGGGTCGGGGGCGGCCCACTCCACGTGCAACTGACAGTCACCGAAAGCTTGCCTGGTCTGGATATCACCACTCCCTGCGACCACTTCGAAATAACCGTTCTCCACCTTCCACTTCGCCGGCTCACCCTTGGGCGTCTGCCACTGGGAGAGGTCCTTGCCATCGAATAGCACGATAGCATCAGAGGGAGGACGGCCCGGCTGGTCCTGAGTGCTCGCCGTCCCAGGTGTGATGATCGGTGGCCGTGGCCGATTCACATCGTGGATTCCCCACTTGCTATCAACCTGCCCAGCCAAGCCTGAAGCGGCCATGCCTGCAACCAACGCCACGGCAGCCAGGAGCCTGCCGGGGGTCTCCGTACGATTTCGCATTGTCCATCTCCTCTCGCCCGCGTCGGTCTTCCTCCGCGGAACACAGGTTCGCGCGCACCGCGTGTAGCAGAGGCGAAAGTGTACGTCCGCACCCTCGACCCTGTCCAGCGGTCTGAGGTTTGAGCCAGCAGTTGACAGTTGGCCGCATAGGGGTTCAGACTTTTTCCGTTCGTTGTCGTCCGCACGCCACCAGGCGTTTCCGGGGACCCCGTGAAGATGAGCACACGCCGCGCCGGTGAAAAGAGCCCAATCACCCGAAGCATCCAGGTCGTTGCCCTGCTCACGGTGCTCGGGGCAGCGAGCGCGCTGCGCGGAGAGCAAGAGGGGTTGCTGGCCGAGGGCACCAGAGCGCTCTACCGGGGCGATCCCGTTGCCGCTGGCGCCCTGGCGAGAAAATACCTCAAAACCCATCCGGGAGCCTCTGCGGGCCTCGTACTTCTGGCGCGGGCCGAAGTGGCCCAGGGAAAGCATCTATCCGCCTACCAGGAACTCCGGAAAGTCTTGCGCGCGGAACCCAAGAGTATCGATGCGCTTTATCTTCTGGGCCGGGTCTGCCTGCTCCTCTCGCAGGCGGAGCACCAAGCGCTCTACGCCCTTGCCCCTGACTCAGCGCGCGTTCACCAGCTTCTGGCAGAGTCGTATCAGGTCCAGCACAACCGTGCCAAGGCGGAGGAGGAATACCTGGCGGCCTCAAGGGCTGACCCCCGCTCGGTGGAGGTCCTGAACGCTCTGGGTGAATTAAAACGGACCCAGTTCCACTTTGATGAGGCTCTCGCGTACTATTCGCAAGCCGCGCAGATTGAACCGCGCAACTACGACAGCGCCTACGGGCTGGGCGTGTGCTATCTCTACCAGGAGGACATCACCCGGGCCGTCGAGGGATTCCGGCGGGCACTGGCGCTTGACCCGGACTCCGCCCCCGCCCGTCTGGCCCTGGGGGATGCCCTGCTGCGCGCCGGGCAGACCGCTGAGGCGGTGGCTGAGCTCAAGGCCGCCGTGGCTCTCGAACCCAACATGCGGCAGGCCTACACCTTGCTCGCCCGCGCTTACCGCAAACTGGGACAGCTGCGGGAGGCGGAGGAAGCCCGGAAGAAATCCGATGAACTAACGCAAAAGGAACGGGCTTTTCGTGAAGAGGATTTCTCGACGGACGGCTTGGGCACGCCTGAGGTCCCGCCAAGTCCCGAGGCGAACCCGCCCGTCGGCCCTGAGCAATGAGACCTGCTGTGAACGCGGAGGGAACATCCAGGACAGCTCGACTCCACCGGCCCGCGGTCTGCGTTTGCGCGTGCGGCGCGGCCGTGTTGCTCTTACTGGCGGGCAGGCCGGCCAGGGCGCAGCAGGCTGCGTCATTGCCAGCTTCGCTCGAGCGCTTGTTTATGGAGGGTGTGCAGGCGCAAAAGACCGGAGAGCTGGAGGTGGCCGAAAAGCTCTTTCTTGAGGTGCTGCGCCGGGGTGGCAAGGTCGCATTCGTTTACAGCAACTTGGGGATCGTGTACCAAATGCGAGGGGATCATTCACAGGCCATCGCCCAGTTTCGCGAAGCCGCCCGCTTGCAGCCGAACTATGCGGCGCCCCGCATTCTGATGGGTGCGAGCCTGCTGGCCCTGGGGAAAGTGGCCGAGGCGACCCCGCAGCTCGAGCGTGCCGTGAAGCTTCAGCCCCGTGAGCCGTTGGCCCGCCAGCAGTTGGCCAAAGCTTACGAGCGCGCGGGCAACTTCCCCGGCCTGGCGGACCAGCTCCGGGCTCTGCGGGAGATTACACCGCAGGAGCCGGAATACGCCTACCAACTTGGGAGAGCTTACCTGCAGCTCGCAGGCTGGTGTGTCCGGGAAATGGCGCGGGTCAATGGCCGCGCCGCCCGCGTCTATCAGGCCCGCGCGGAGAATTACCGGGTACTGGGTCAGCTCGAGCGAGCTATCCTCGTCTTTCAGCGCGCAGCCCAGGCGGACCCGAAATTGCCGGATATTCACCTGGCACTGGCAGAGATTTACCTGGAGCAAGGGAAACACGATGCGGCCCGCCAGGAAGTCGAGCAGGAACTGGCCATCGTTCCGGAGAGTGTCGCCGCCCTGGCGCTGAAAAAGAGGCTCGAAGCTGCTGGAACACGACCTAAATGAAAACAAGCCTGCCAGCCTTCTTGAGGCACGAATGAAGCGCGCCTGGGCGAGAATTGGGCTCGTGATACTGCTGGCGCTCGTAGCGCGGAGCGGAGCGGCAGGCCAAACGCTCCAAGACATTCCCACGCCCCTCACGAGCCCGACCGGAGTTACGCGCTTGCCGCTCGATCCCGAGCGCCGCGCTACTCTGGAGCAAGCCCTGAAAACGCGCGACTACGCGGCCGCCGAAAAGCTACTGGCCGCGGAGATCGAACAGAAACCCAACTCGCCGGAATTGCTGAAGTTCCTGGCGAGGGTGTTCTTCGACGACGGGAAGTACCTCAACACGGCGGTGGCCCTGAAGAAAGCCGAAGCGCTGGGCCCACTCGATGATTCGAGCCGTTTCAGGCTGGCCATGGCCTATATCAAGCTCAATCACCGGGATTGGGCTCGCCCCGAACTCGCGCAGCTCGCGAAGTCGGATCCCCAGAACGCGCTTTATCCTTACTGGCTGGGACGGCTGGATTACGACGCGATGCAATTCACTTCCGCCGTTTCTCACTTCCAGAAAGCCCTTGCACTCGACCCGAGCTACATGAAGACTTACGACAACCTGGGCCTGTGTTACGAGGCTCTGGGCAAATACGATGAAGCCATCAAGACTTACCAGGAAGCGATTCGCTTGAACCGCGAAAAACCGCTGAGTTCAGCCTGGCCCCCTCTGAACCTGGGCACACTGCTCATCAAGCTGGGCCGGTTGGAAGAAGCTGAGGCCGCCCTGAAGGAATCCTTGCGCTACGATGCGCGCTTCCCCCAGGCACACTACGAGTTGGGCCTGCTTCTGGAAAAGCAGAAGAAGGATGCTGAGGCTCTGGCCGCGCTGCGCCAGGCAACGACCCTCGATCCCAGCTACGCTGAACCATATTACGCGCTGGGAAGAATCTACAAGCGGCGGGGCGAGGTGAAGAACGCCGAAGCAGCCTGGGCCACTTTCCACAAACTAAAGCGAGAGACCCCTAAAATCCGCCCTCACTGATACCCGCGCTTCCTCCCTTGCCAATCCCAGCGTGTGCCCGGCAAAGCAAACCCGGAGGCAGAAGCTTGCGCTTGGCCCGATATTCCGCGGGAAATAACCGCTCGCGCGCCGCTTGGGCGGTGGGGCACCGCTATCGCGCGGGCGCTCCGTAGCAGCATCCCATGATATCCTAGGGCCTTCGGGTATCACATAAGTCATTGACTTGATTCCGTACCCAAGCGGCCGGGTCTTTCCCCATCGAGAGGGAAGCCGGGAAGATGCCAAATCGGCGGGCAGGCACAACCCACCTTCATTCTTTGGAGAGAAGGGTCACACAAGAATGAACAACACGACAGACAAACAGTCTTCCGAGCTCGAAGCGATTGAAACCCGGGAATGGCTGGAGTCGCTGAACTACGTGTTGGAGCGCGGCGGGCCCGAGCGCGTCGCGCGTCTCCTGCACGAACTGGGCGTTCACGCCCAACAGGCGGGCGTCAAATTGCCCTTCACGGCCAATACGCCCTACATCAACACCATCTCGGCTGAAAAGCAGCTTCCCTTCCCCGGCAGCCGCGAGATCGAACGGCGCATCAAGAGCCTGATCCGCTGGAACGCCATGGCCATGGTGGTGCGAGCCAACCGCGAGGAAAGCGGCATCGGGGGGCACATTTCCACATATGCCTCGGCCGCGACCTTATATGAAGTCGGGTTCAATCATTTCTTTCGGGCCAGGGGAGACAGTCAGGAAGGCGACATTGTTTATCTCCAGGGCCACGCGTCGCCCATGGATTTACGCGCGCGCCTTTCTGGAAGGCCGCCTGTCAGTCGAGCAACTGGAGAACTTCCGGCGGGAATTGAAACCCGGCGGCGGGCTCTCATCCTATCCTCATCCCTGGTTGATGCCCAACTTCTGGGAGTTTCCCACCGTCTCCATGGGCTTGAGCCCCATCATGGCCATCTACCAGGCGCGCTTCAACCGCTATCTGGAGGACCGCGGCCTCAAGAAGCTCTCTGACGCCAAGGTCTGGGCCTTCGTGGGAGACGGCGAGACGGATGAGCCGGAAACGCTCGGCGCCATTACCCTGGCGGCCCGCGAGAAGCTGGATAACCTGATCTTCGTTGTCAACTGCAACTTGCAGAGGCTCGACGGTCCGGTCCGTGGCAACGGCAGCATCGTGCAAGAACTGGAAGCGATCTTCCGCGGCGCCGGTTGGAACGTCATCAAGGTCCTCTGGGGTGACGATTGGGATCC
>Ga0315296_10002874_pt1 | contig 14565 bp, 6 predicted proteins | sample YL17G14_18_MG_FD_203921 | JGI IMG/M metagenome (GOLD analysis project Ga0315296, IMG submission 203921) | Sediment microbial communities from Yellowstone Lake, YNP, Wyoming, USA - YL17G14_18 | ecosystem: Environmental > Aquatic > Freshwater > Lake > Sediment | place: USA: Wyoming | collected... | reverse complement strand
CCGACATATTGGGAAAATAAGGCTTCCTGGGCAAGGAACACCGGGCTATATGAGAGTACTGCCCCAACTTGCAACTTTGACATACGATCGTCGTCCAAGCCAAGTTACCTCATGGAGCACTTCTTTTTTTTCGATTATTATAACCTTCTGGGCTCAAGACCGGGATTCAGACCATTAGAAGGTTATGCAGGTCAGAATATTGCTGAAATTTATAAGAATCTAAATATACGCTACGCGGTAATTCATACCGATGTGGAATGGGGCAAGATATCACGATCAATGGGGTTTAACAATGCAAGGATTAAACAAGTTATCGATTTTTTAAAGAGCAGTCCAGGGTGTAAATCTGTTGCCGATGACGGGTATCTATCTGTTGTGGAGCTATGCCCTTCCTCACAAGAGGTTCGGGCTACCGTTCCTCTGCCCGTTTTAGGGGGACTTCCCGTTCACGGAGCCATTGTTGACGCAGGAGTTGAATTGGAGAATGCCTCACTGGTCTATCTCGAGAATGCCCATTGGGTTTGGGATGACCTGCGGCGGCTGATACAGGCGTCTCCAATCCTTCTAATCAAAGGTAAGGCCAATGTTACTCTGTCACTGATTGCTTCAGGGATGGATAGGGAAAACATATATGCACCTTATAAGTACACCCTCAAATATGATGCAACGCAAACCTGGAGTCGGGCACGCATCCAGACAGGTGTTGGTGACCCGCGTTTTCAGGAAGCGCTTTGGGCATTGGACCTCGGTGATTGGTCATGGGATTTTGATTATGGGGAAGGCGTTGTTTTTACAATTGCTCCGGACGCAGAATTAACTTTTCATGCCAAAATCAGGCAAGCAGGAGCTTACATGTTGTTAGTGAGATATCTCGCAGATGCGAAAGGAGGGGTTGTAGGCATTTCCATCAATAACAAGGAAATCCCTCTTCTGACAGAAAGCGCTTGTAATGGTCTAGAGTGGAAGTTATTGTCGTATTTGAATTTGACAAGCGGCAAACATATCATTAAACTTAGAAACATCTACGGTTTTAATGCCGTGAATCTGGTCGCTCTAATTCCTGCTTACCAATTTGAGGAATGGAAGCAAAAAGTACCTGAGCTACTCTGCAACACCTCGTGTGTTTACATATATGAAGGCGAAACAGACCTCGAAACTGAAGGTGCGGATATCCGTAGAGAAAGGGAAGCTTCAGCGAGCAATGGTTTTATTCTCCGGTTCGGGAAGAATTCCTCGTCTAAATGCCGGCTAGAGATTATAAAAGATGGGGATTATCGTCTTCAATTTAAGTTAAAAGGGAGCCTTCTAGTCACGATTGACAACATCGATCTAAAATTGAATTCGGATGAACTTGGATTTGCCTCTTCTCCGATTTTGCACTTGGACAAGGGAGAACATGAAGTGGATATTGCTCCTCTGAAATATCCCTCTTATTTAGATGTGATGTGGATAGGCCCAGCTGATCAGGGTGAAGAAGCCAGGGAATGGCTTAGGTTTGAAGAGAAGCCCGCTAATCTGTCTAATGTTGAGAAAGTGAGTAGCTCTAGAATGAAACTGCATATAGAAACTACAAAGCCTTTTTTACTTTCTGTCTCTGAAGGATTCGATCTCCTGGTAATCGCATATTCAAATGGCAAAAAGTTCAATTCCCTACCATTGTTTGGGGTTATCAATGGATTCTTGATTGATGAGCGAGGAAATATAGACATAGATGTGAGATTCCTACCACAGGGCTGGGCGCAAATTGGATTATGGATTAGTCTAACATCAGCATTGTTTTTAACTGCATATGTCATATATGAATGGATACAGAAAATGTTCAGAAGAAGACTATAAGGTTCTGTTTGTAAATGTAGTTTCTTTTCTGAATGAAATTTTCTTATTTAGAACATGACCACAGTTTAGGTAAAAAGCGGACTGATATTGTGAATGAATTCAAAGATTCCATACTAAATAATGTCCAACTGACGGTTATTGTGCCGGTATTTCAAGAGGCTAGTATAATTAAGGATTCATTAGATCAATTATATAGAATCCTTAATAATTCAAACTATGATTACGAGGTCATCGTTGCAGATGATGGCTCGACCGATCACTGTGACAGAATCATATATAGCGTTAAGGATGAGTTGCACAATCTCAAATTCATGCGGCATCCATTGAACATGGGGCGCGGATTTATTCTTACGAAAGCTATCAGACAGTCACGCGGAAATGTTATCATCTATATTGATGCCGATCTTCAAGTAGACCCCGAAGTTATACCCCGTTTGGCACAGCGCATTGAAGACGGATTTGACATAGCAATTGGTTCAAAGCATCATCCCGACTCTCAGTTGTATTATTCAAGATGGAGAAAAATTCAAAGCCTGGCTTACAACAAGCTAGCGCGGCGAATCCTCAATGTAAATGTTAACGATTTCCAATGTGGAGCGAAAGCATTCAAGCGTACAAGTATCTTGGAATTACTGAGACACCTTACATGTAATGGCTGGTCATGGGATACTGAATTAATCTTCAAAGCAAAGGTTTTAGGTTATATGTTAGCCGAGATTCCCGTCATCGTTCGACCTAACCCAGACAGAAAGAGTTCCGTTGATGCAAAGTGTATTTTCAACATGGGTCAATACCTAATCCATCTCTGGATCTGGTCAAGAACGGAAGCTGGAGCTTTTGCCAAAACTAATAAACCCAGTTGGAGGTAGGATGGAGTTCTGGTCAGTTTCCTTGTTGGTGTTAGTGATTCTCATATATGGGGGTGTTGTATTAATCTATTACCTAATTAGGCTTTTTTGTAAGAAAATTGGTGGAATAAACATAGCAATCTCACTGAGCAAACTGGCAATTCTTCTTGCTATCGTTTTATTGTCTTTTGGTGGAATCTTTTTTGTTTTCAATGACATGCCAAATGCTGTAGATTTTTCCGTAATGGGCTTCTATTTGCTGATGATTGCTATCTTGGCGATGTCCTTTAATTACGCGCGCACCATTTACTTAGAAAATGCCACCATTAGAAAACAAAGTAGAATACGCACGAGATTAAAAGACCGTGTCGTTCCTGGAACCCTTTCTTATGAGTCCATAGCTAAGACAGTCAATGAAAAGCTCACCAATGATAAAATATATACCAGAGCCCTGGAAAAAGAATGTGCTGAGTCTCTGAGTAGATATTTGGGAACCAGAGACAGAAAGTCCCTTAGGCAAACTCTATGCCTTATTGGAGCCTTGGAGGAAAGAGAAGGAAGGTTATTCCCAGCATGGAATGCAATAGTGAAAAGATATTTGATCTTTTTAATCATAACTATGGCTGTTGCCCTGAGGTTATATCATCTAGATGCACCTATTACAGGCCTTTCTTCGTGGCGACAGGCGGACACCGCTTCCATCGCACGGAATTTTTATGAAAACGACTTCAGATTGTTGCACCCTCAAATAGACTGGCGTGGAAATTCATCGGGGTATGTTGAGTCAGAGTTCCCCATATATCCATTTATCGTCGCTGGCTTTTATAAGCTTTTTGGATTTACTGAACAATGGGGTAGACTGCTTTCCGTTGTTTTCTGGCTGATTTCCATATATGTTCTCTACTTACTGGTTCAGAAGTATCTTGGACCATCCGAAGGCCTTTGGTCGTGTCTCCTATTGAGTTTTTTACCGATTCCTCTCTATTTTAGCCGTACCTTCATGCCGGAATCAATGCTCATTATGTGTTCCGTCCTGGGGATATACTTCTTCTCGGAATGGCTTACCACAGATAACTATGGACACTTTCTCGTCTCGGCTTCGTTTATTGCACTAGCGTGTCTCATCAAAATACCTACCTTGTATCTTGGCTTACCGATTGCTTACTTGGCGTGGGTAAAGTATCGCGGAAAGACCCTCTCGCAGTTGCGTCTTTGGCTTTTTGCCCTACTGATCCTCATCCCGATTGGCTTATGGTACCATCATGCACATCAGCTCTTCCTGGACTCCGGATTAACGTTTGGGATTTGGGACTATGGAACAGGTAAATGGGGTAATTGGAGTCTGCTCCTTAAGGTGGAATTTTGGAAGAGAATTTTCTTGGAAAGACTCTCCCAAGGCTATCTCACTTGGGCAGGCCTGCCCCTCTTTTTAGCCGGACTCGTAATGAAGAGAAAACATAGAAAGGAGATCCTCTTTGACTTCTGGCTGATCGCCGTGTTTATCTATTTTCTGATTGTTGCAAAGGGAAACTATGTGCATGAATATTATCAACTACCTTTCGTCGTGCCTGCTTCGATCTATATGGGTAAGGCACTAGGCAGATATATCTCGCGTGATACGTTCAGAAAGAAGCAGTCTTTTCTACTGGGTATCTGTGCTATAGTTGTGGTGGTGTTGAGTTTCAGTAGGTATTATAGCTATTTGAAATACGAAGATCGAAACTGGGAGCTAGTATTCTTTACACAAGAGGTGAAGCAAAAGGTTGAGGAGAAAGCCCTAGTTGTGGCTGTGGATAACGGCGATCCTACTCTGCTTTATCTCACTCATCGGAAGGGATGGCACGCTTGGGCAGACCAACTTCAAGATTCTATTCTGAATGAAAGAAGACTGGAAGGGGCCAGGTATGTTATAGGTAAAATGAATTCATTTAGTGATGGTCCTAAGAAGCAAAGACTTGGAGAATTGTTAAATCAATATGACGTCATTATAAAGACGGACAATTATTTTGTCCTCCAAATCTCCAGGTGACAACCCCAAGTCGTAGGCATCTTGCTAAGAGAAGTACAAAATGTAAATAAGGCAGAAACATCCATGATAATTTGTCTGGAAAAAATGTAATATCATAGGAAAAAGTGAAAGATGTGTACCAATATCATACTTTGTTTTGCAATTCTTCTTCTCGTAACCAGACATCGAAACTAATAGTGTTCCAGCCATCCTATCACCTGCAGTGGCGAGGAGTGGCTGAAATTGTGCATAAACCAAAATTTGGAGGGAAACAATGAAACGAAAAACTCAGATTCTATTTACTGTGATCCTATACGTTCTTGCGAGCCCTGTTGCTCGGCACGGTGGCATTCTTGCCTCCAGCTCATCGAAAACATCGCATCCATCGCCTACCCTGATAAGCGCAACGGTCTGTCTGCCCGAGGGAGCAACTGTATCTAGCTTCGGTGTAGGCCACGCCATAACACCTTCGATTGGCATTGGCGCGAACTACACGCTTACAGTCCCAAAGCAGGGCGACGTAATGCTTCACCAATTCGGTGGCGGGCTAAGCATTGGGGTTCTCTTGGTAAGACACGGATTCCCAATAGAGATGTCAGTCGTTGGCTCAGGCTCATTCATGATAGCTTCAGGTTTACCGATAGGCGTCTCACAGACTGGGCAAGGCTATACCGTTGGGTTAGCTTTTAGACGATCTCTGCTGCTAAGCAACAATGTCCGTGTTACAGCGACTGTCACGCCGTTATGGACATCGTGGTCGTCAAAACTATCTATCGATGGGAGAGAAATAGATCGGGAAGTCTCTAAAAGGAATCTTTGGAATGCCAACTTCTCCATTGGGATCCGCGATTTAGTCTCACTGACGCCGGACATCACTTTCGGAGAGAATATCTGGGATCCCGGGGTCTCTTTGATGATTTTGAACTCGGTCTCATTGAGAGCGGACGTGGCCCACAATGACGGCAGAACAACGCCTTCTTTTTCGATTGGATTGGTCATTAAATAGTTAAAACAGAAAGCATGCTATCTCACGAGGAGGTTCCTGGGGATCCCAGTCAAAAAATTACATACACTTGTGTCATATCCAAGATTTAATTATATCCATTTCTTCCAAAAAGTCAAGGACTTTTCAGGTTTTTGGGAATTCTTTGCTAATTTCGTCAGGCCAATTACGTCAGTAGAAATTCATGTTTCCAGACCGGTCTTACACATGTCCATGCAGTTCCTATTTACAAAACTGATGGATACTCAAGAATCACTTTTACGGTATCCAAATATCCCGCAAGGACTTTCGGCGAATTACTAAAAAAGCTCAGATTAGAACGGGGGCTGTCTCAAAAGGAACTAGCTGAAGAACTTGGAGTGAATGAGATGAGTGTGGTGGGGTGGGAGAGAAATCTGAGAGTGCCCAGGCTGTCAACAATCAGAAAGCTCACTGACTTTTTCAATAAGGAAGAGAAGATTATAAGGAGAAGTTTTTCCGAAAGTTCAGCATGATTAGCAGAAAAAGCTTTCTCCCCATTTTAAGACGGGCTTAAATACCATGAGTCCCCGACCGATCTGGGGGACCTGGAAATGGAGCGATCAGTAACTCTTCATGATTTAATGCTTTATAGTATTATGGTTGTATTTTTAAATGCTTATGCACAATCTAGCCGGATATTAAAGCATCAAACACGGGAAATTCCAAAGAGGAATCTTGACTAATCATCGAAAAATATATATAATGATCCAATGGGAATTGAAAAACAATATTTTTAAATCATGAGATAAAAATCAATACAGATATAAAATCACTTTAGATAACTATGAAAGATCAAATTTATGGATATCATATCTTTGATTCCAGACAGATAAAAGAAAAAATCCAAAAGAAAGTCATTAATGTAACAATTACTTCTCCCCCTTATTGGCAGCTAAAAAACTATGATTCTGACTTTCAAATCGGATTTGGTCAAAGTTATGAAAATTATATCAACGACCTGATAAAGATTTTCGGTGATATTTATAAGCTAACTAGAGATGATGGTTCTCTTTGGATAGTAATTGATACATTCAAGCAAAATAGAGAAATAAAACTCTTACCCTTCGATTTAGCTGCTAGACTAAAAGAGATAGGATGGAGATTACAGGATATTATTATTTGGGTCAAAGACAAGAATCTTCCCTGGTCTCATAAAGGTAAATTCCGTAATATTTATGAGTACATCCTTTTTTTCTCCAAGGGCAATGATTTTAAATTCTATATAGATAGAATAAAAGAACCAAAGAAAATACAGAATTGGTGGATAAAATATCCTGAAAGATATAATCCAAAAGGAAAAGCCCCAGAAAGACTCTGGGAGTTTTCCATCCCCACACAGGGAAGCTGGAGCAATGGATGGGTTAAACACTTCTGTCCATTTCCGCCAAAAATGATAGAGAGAATTATTTTACTTACCACAAATAAAAATGATACAATTCTTGATCCTTTTGCTGGGTCTGGCGTTGTTTTAGCTCAGTCTATAGTCATGGGCAGAAAAGCAGTCGGTTTCGATATTAATGATTCTTACAAAGATATGTATGAAAAGAAGGTGTTGCCTTACATTCAATCGGAATGGGAGAAAAGGCAAAAGGAATTAGTTGGCAAACAAAAGGAAAGCAAGCGTTTCTCTTCAACAATCCGAATTTTAAGACAACTAAAATATCCAAAGGTTCTTATAAAATCCGCTCAAAATAAACGGATCTTAAATCCTGATTCGATTAGTTTTGTTCTCATACTGGGCAATAAAAATAGCTCAGTGCCACAGATGATTTTTATTCTAAATGATGATACCAACGAACAGAAATTAAGACAAGAATTTGAATTGATAGCCTCTCGACCTCCTTTATCTAAATATGGTTTAACTCCCAGAATTGAAATTGGGAAAAAAGAGAATTTCAAAGAAATATTTGAAAAATATCAGAGCAAATTCCTTTTCATATATGAAGATGGCAATACTCATGTTTTCAAAAAATATAGATTAGGACTTAGTGTACTTGAAAATGATGCTCTTACTTCAGCAACAAAAAACAAATTCCCAACCATAGTTAGTAACTTGAGTGTGCGAGCATTATCGCCTAAAAATTAAGGCCAAAATTATGAAAAATAAGAAACCCACAAAAGGAGAAGACCTTCGAACAAGAATAATGGTGCTCTTCCAAAAAGCAGGTTTTGAAGTCACGCCCAAAGACAAGGATGATAAAGAGGTGGAAGTTGAAATATCTCCGGGCAAAATAAGACCAATTGACCTTCTAGCAAAAACTAGGGGACTAAAAATAATGATTGAATGCACAGGGAAAGATTTAAAGTCAGTCACAGCCTATATTCATGACAAGAGCAAAATAGCAAAGACTGCTAAGTTCGACAAAGTTCTTCTCGTTATAACGAATAAAGATATAAAGAAAGAAGACCTAGATTATGTGAGGAAACAGGATGGAGAAATTTGGACGGAAAAAGAAATCAGATATTATGAGGCGATAGTCTCTGCTATCGGAGAATGGGCCAAATATGAAATAATCCATTCCTTAGGATTACATACTGACGAGGAAAAAACAATTCATAACGTTTATGCTTTAAAGATAAAACAACCCCTTATAGATTCCCAAGCGGATATTTTTCTCTTTTCAATAAATCCTGAATTTTTGTTGAAGACAGGGGTCATTTTTAGAAAAGCAAGATCAGAGGCAGCAACTTATCAAAGAATGTTGAGGAAACCCAGATTACCCAAAATAGCAAGTTTTGTTTCTAAGCAAAACGCAATATTCCCTGTGGACATAATTGTGTCACTTGGTGATAAAGTTAAATCATCAAAACTTGACTCTTCAAAATTTTGTGATAGTAACGGTGATCCAATTGCAATTACGCACAAAAACGCTGAAGTCCACGTTCTTCAGCTTCCCTTGGAATATTCTTCCTTAGAAATAATCGATGGTCAACATAGATTGTTTGGATTCGCCAAGGTTCCAGAGGACAATATTAGGAAAACTTTCAATTTAATTGTGGCGGGAATAAAAAGGATGGATTTTTCTCAAAGAAGAGATTTATTCGTAAGCATAAACGATAATTCAAGAAGAGTAGATCCAAATCTAGTCGCTTATTTGAAATACACAGATGAAGAAAACGAATGTAAGCAAGACTCTGAATTGATGGCTATAAAGATAACAGTTGAATTAAATAAAATAAAACCATTCCAAAACAAAATAAAACTGCTCGATGTCGGCAAGGAAAAAATAACACTAAAAGGTTTTTCCGGCTACCACTTGAAAGGTCTCGTCAGTAAAGAAGGTTTATTGAGGAAATACTATCCCAATAATGAATCGAAGGAATATATAGCAATTCTTGCTACTTATTTCTCTATTGTAAAAGATATATTTAAGAATCAATGGAATAATCCCAAAGAGTATATAGTTGCTACAAATAGAGGAATATCCGCTTTCTTACAGCTTTTGGGATCTATAATGATCACCAAAAAAGCAAAACCAGATCATAATGATTTCAGAAAATATATAGAACCATTAAAATGCTTTAATTTTGAAACAGAACATCTCACAGGAAAATATATTGGGGCTGCTGGATGGAAAAAATTTCACGAAGATCTTTTGGCTACAATTAGAAAAGACTATCCGGATTTCGGTAAAAAATAGCTTTTTAAAAACCAGCAGCAATCCCAGTTGTATTTCACAATTTGATCTTTTTATTGAGAATCTTAAAAGAATTTTTAAAAAGTATGTTTTTCTCCAGAAAACTATCTTAGTGGCATTTCGTCTGCGATGTACCAAACCCCTCCCTTTCCATTTGAAAATCGTTTGCTTTTTGACTCACATTCTTATATCCTTATATCAATAGATTAGCAGGATGGATGTACAATCTTAGTTAGAACCGACAGCATATTGTTGTCTATGAGGAGTCATTAGATATGACCGCAGTACCGAGAAGGACAGAGATGACCATTAAAGATCTTCTCTTAGAGGAGCTGAGGAAACTTGGGGTGAGGACAGAAAGTGAAGTTTCCTACCCTTCACTGAGTGGACGCAAGCAACCCGATGCACTATTACAGAACGGTGGGGAGTATTTTCTGGAAACCAAACTTGGGCCAGAAACCAAGCTTATTGATGGTATGCTGCAGGGACAGGAATATGTCAAACTCCTAAAAGGTAAAGGGTCTTTTGCGGTAGTATTTCCAGAGGAACTCAGAAAGCCAATGCCCAGGAACGTCCTGGATCGTTTGATACAGAAAGCCAGGATACTGAGTATTGCAACATTCAGTGATGAAGATCCTAGGACTCCTCAGAAATTCGAGGGGGGGTTAAGGGACATAGCTAAGTGGATGGCTGAGCATGTTCTTCGAGCTCTCGAAATAAAGGTTGAGCCGGATGCGGATCTTACAATCAAAGCGCTTAGAGAGTCAGCAGAATACCTTCGATATGGGTTGATTAAAATAGATGAAAATGAAATCGAAAGGATTTTCGGTGGAAAGTCAGTATTCGAGAACATCTTGCAGTATTCTGAGGGGAATTATCCAATTGCTGAACTAAGGAAGGCTGCATCATATTTACTTCTAAACCAGATTCTATTCTATCACGTCCTCTCATGTGCAAGACCTTCAAGGTATAAGAAGATAGAGGAAATAAAACTCGAAGAACCTCAGCAAGTGGCTGAGTATTTTTACAGGGTATTAGAGGATAACTATACCCCGATTTTTGGATTCGACATTGTAAGCAAGCTGCCATCACATATGCACTCAACTCTGGTGAAAGTGATCGCAGCTATAAAGCTGCTGCATCCGGAGAGGATTCAAGTCGATTTGCTGGGCAAGATTTTTCATGACCTTATTCCTTACGAAGACAGGAAGTATGTTGCTGCTTTCTATACCAATAATGAAGCAGCTGAATTGATAGCTGGCTTGGCTGTGGATAAGCCACATCAAAAAGTCATGGATCTCGCCTGTGGAAGTGGGGCATTACTCGTAGCGTCTTATCATAGAAAAAAAGATTTGCTAGAGCTAGATGAGGGCTCTTTTGGCTTGGAAGACCACAGAAGATTTCTTGAGGAAGAGATAACAGGGGTAGATATAATGCCATTTGCTGCACATCTCGCAGTAGTTCACTTGTCGCTGCAAGCACCTCTCTACGAAACCGAGAAGGTGAGAGTGGCAGTGTGGGATTCGACTCAACTGAAACCACAGACCAAAATACCAACGATTTCGACTGAACTGCTGGAATCCGAGAAACAATTGAGACTCGATCTCTATGAGCAAGGCAAAGCCTTGAATCTTAAGGGCAAGCGCTACGTTCAAAAAGGTGTGGTTACTGCAGACAGAATAGGAGGAGAGGAGATCAACCTTGACCAAGTCGATGTGGTGATAATGAATCCACCATTTACACGCCAAGAACGTATGCCAGGAAACTACAAAACCAGACTGGATCGTTCATTCAACAACTATTCCAGATATTTGCATGGCAGAATGGGATTATATGGATACTTTGTATTTCTGTCCGACATGTTCACTGTTCCAGGTGGAAAGGTCGCTTTAGTGCTCCCCGCCACAGTTTTAAGGGTCGAAAGTGCAATTGGAATTAGAAAATTGTTATCAGAGCGATTTCATATTGAGTACATTCTTACATCTTGGGAAAAGCTGGCTTTTTCAGAAGGTGCGTGGTTTAGAGACGTAGTAATAGTAGGAAGGAAAATCAATCCGAAGACAAAAAAGGACGAGGAATTGATGTGTGATATAGTCACACTAAAAACTCAACCAAGGACGAGAAAGGATGCATTAGCCATCTTGACGGAAATAAAATCAGGAAAGCGAAGAAGAGATGGCATCTACGAAAGTGAGACCATAGCATGTCGGCGAATAAGTCAGAAGCAACTTTCAGAGAATATTAACAACTGGTTCTATTATGTGTCTGTTCGTGAGCCAGAGATTCAGAAGATTTGGGAGGGCTTCCTGGAGAAGTCGAAAGGAAAAGTCGTGCCCTTTCATCAGATTTTGAAAAGGCGAGGAGGAAGTATAATAAGGGGAATTGAGACGAGGTCAAAGAATCATGTGACTATTCAATCAGCTTTTCTTGTAAAAGGCGATCACGTAAGTCAGCGGGCAGGTTATAGCTGGTTGGTTAAGAAGGATTCGTCTAAAAAGGTTACTGCCAGGCATGTTAAACTGAATGAAGAAGTTAAAATCGCCAAGAAATACGTTACAAAAGGCATCAGAAGTTTTGCAGGAAAAGGGAAAATGGATGTCGGAGAAGAATGTGATTATGTTGTTACTGGATACAATGATCGAGTTTTCAAGTATCTCAAAGGCAATGTCAGAAAGAAAGTCGCTGAATGGAATGGGTATGTGGAAGACAGATTAGGGGAATTCTTTGTCAGTCGCAGATTTGTACTGCCTGCGCCTGGGACTGTGCATATCGCATATGCGTCCGAGAAACCTGTCGCTACTCCAGCCACCATGTGGGTCGTAAAGAAAGTTAATGCAGAAGACGCAAAGATTCTGTCCATCTGGTTCAACAGCAGCCTCCATTTGGCGCAGTTATTACTGAACAAAGTGGAAGATGTCTGGGTTGATATTCACGAGTATGTATTGGAGAATCTTCTGGTTTTAGATCTTGAGTCTCTGAGCGCCCGAGACAAAAGGAAGTTTGTTGAGCTGTTTGATGAGGTCGGTCATTCTCCTTTCCCTTCTCTTGCAGAACAAATCCATACACGGTCAAAGCTGAGAGTTAAAATGGACAAGTTGGTTTTGGAGGTTCTTGGGTATGAGAAATCCGAGATATCTGGCATCCTCGACTCGCTATACACGAATCTTAGCTCTGAGTTTGAGCAGCTGTCGAGGTCCATGTGAAAGGATTCGTCGGGGGAAGGTTTCATTACCACAAATCGAATTTTATAATAGATACTGGTGAATACCTTCCAAGCGAGAAAGGATTGAGCGATTGAAAAAGAGGGGGTTGCCGTTAAGACTGGAGACAAAACACAAGTAGTTTTAATTCTTGAAGTTTTTTTGTGAACGTTGGGAGGGGGTCGAAAACATGAAACGGGCCTTGCCGTTTCAGGTTGAAGAAAAAGACGTCCAACAGTTGGATCAGTAGGTGATGAAAAGATGACTTTTGATCTATTTCATAGCTTTGTTTTGTGGCTCAAGAAGATTTTCTATGTTCGTTCCAAGCCAAAATTTGAAAAGAAAGAACCGCCGGATGAGGTTTTACCTGAGAACAAATCCGCTGAAGTTATTCGACTACCGGAAGACAAATCTGTAGAGGTCGCACCTGCACAAGAGAAACCGAGGGTAGTTTCGCCACCAGAAGAGAAACTTTCAGAAGTGCTATTACCTGAAGAGAAATCCATTGAAGTTGTTCCGCTACTTAAAGAAAGACTAATAGACAAACCATCTGCGGAGGAACTAGTCGAGGCTAAGCCACCAGAAGAAAAGACACCGGAAGCTCTACCTGAAACGCTTGAAAAGGAATTGCTTCCCGAAGTTCATCCAGAAATATCCGAGCGAGAGATCTCATCAGCAGGAATTCAGAAATCAGAGGAATGCATAAAAGAACCAAAAACAGCGGAAAAGGAATTGGTAGAATCCCAAGCAGAACGGCCCATACAAAACGGCACCAAAGATACGACCACGCAAAAAGAGGGAAAGGATATGGGAAAAACACATAAGCCCTATACAAAGAAACCTCCCACAGAAGAAATAAAAAGGCAAACAGAAAAACCACCAATAACCGAGAGGAAACCATCTTCTACCGAACAAAGGAAAACAATATATCTTGGCGATACCTCAAGAAGGAGGCGAAGGTTAGCTGGAACACAGCGAGAATTACCAAGTGATGAAAATATTGATAAAGAAGTAAGTAATAAGACACCGGAGGAAGAAGAATTTGCCACCACTATAGAGGCACCATTTGTGGAAATTGATATCGATGAGGCTAAAGTTTATCTCGTTTTGCCACAACAACAGTTCAAATCCAATACAGTAGAGAAAATACCGCAGCAGCTAAGTTATAGCCTTGATTTAAATGGAAAACAGCGAGAAGTTCCAGTCAAATTAAGAACTGATAGGGACAGGTCCATATTTGTGGAAGAAAAAAGAATACCGCTGGAAGAACCTTTAGCGAAATTTCAAGTTACTTTTCCTGTTCAACTTCAAATAAGAAAATATTATTACAGCCATAGTGACAAAGGGCTTTATCCATTTGTTGCAATAGGAAATAATCGTGGCAGGATGTTTTATCTTCACAATGAAGATGGAGATATTAATCCTCTTCCTAAGAGAGTTGTTTGGGTCCTTCTTCATGAAGAGTTTGAGCTACAGACGCGGCTTGGTTCTGGTGATATAACCGAAGAAAGATGGATATGGGGGAAGTATAAGCCATTCCGTATTGATTTGAGTGAAATTGATGCTTTGGTCATAAAGAATAGAATATCGGGTGAGGAAAAGAGTTTTGCTTTGCAGTCAACCTATCGCGTTGAAGGAGAGCAATTAATCGAGGACGATTACAAAAAGGAATGCCCGCTTTTTGCAGGTAAGACTATCAAAATAGTGCCACCTCGTGAAAACCCGCGTGGATGGAATATATGGATTCAGAACAAAGCGGTCGGTGGTCAAGTGATTTCAAAAAACTGGATAGGCAATGAACCATTAACATTAAACTGTCCTGGTGATTTGCAATGTGATTGTGGAGAATTTCAAATTGATATTTGTCAACAGGACACAAGGATACCCGATGAAACCCTCTTTTTCCGCTTGATGCCTTACATTCAGTTGAGTTATCCTAAAGAACTGGTTATCCCTGATCCCAAATTAGGACACAGCCCCTTGACCATCAGCATCAAGTTAGACGGTAATG
>Ga0315296_10002873_pt1 | contig 14565 bp, 22 predicted proteins | sample YL17G14_18_MG_FD_203921 | JGI IMG/M metagenome (GOLD analysis project Ga0315296, IMG submission 203921) | Sediment microbial communities from Yellowstone Lake, YNP, Wyoming, USA - YL17G14_18 | ecosystem: Environmental > Aquatic > Freshwater > Lake > Sediment | place: USA: Wyoming | collected... | reverse complement strand
AGATGAGGCTCGCTAAAATTACGAAGGGGAGATATTGGGGTATTTTTAAAACCGTTAGCCTGGTGGCTGACGGGAGAAAGTACCATAGGCAGGAGCTCATTATTAGCCTAAAAGGCTCTATCCCCGAAGAGGAGGCTATAGCTTTGCTAAAAGACTTAGAAGAGGGTAGAGCGGAGGTTCGCAGAGATAGATTTGGACACAAGTACATTCATGAGCGAGAACAAAAGGAGGCAACTTAATGGTAACAAAGACGAAACAGACACCAAAGGCGCTTGCGCCAAAGATACCAACGGCAGTGGTCAAGTGGAAAGGTGAGCAAATCATCGTCACCTTTAATGATGTCAGGAATCTCATCTGCCGCCAGGCCACTGACCAAGAGATCGCCGTCTTTCTCAAAACCTGCCAGTCGTTACAGCTGAATCCGTTTGCCAATGAGGTTTACCTGATTAAATACAAGGACACCGACAAGGCAGCCATCGTTATCTCGATAGGCTCGTATCTGAAAGCAGCCGAGACCAACAATGACTATAATGGCAACGAAGCCGGCATAATACTCAAGGACAGCAGTGGCAAACTGGAGTACCGAGAGGGTGCTTTTCTCCTTGATGATGAGAGGGCCAAGCTGGTTGGCGGCTGGGCAAAGGTGTACCGCAAGAATAGAGACAGGCCGACCTACATGGCAGTCAACAAGACAGAATGCGTCAGGTACACCAGGGAAGGAGAGCCAACCCGCTTCTGGACCGAGGAAAAGCAGCCATCTATGCTCAGGAAAACTGCGCTGAAGCGAGCCCTGGTCGAAGCGTTTCCATCGCTTTTTGCCGGCACTATATCCACTGGCGAGATACCCGAGGCCGAATATGAAGAAATGCCAGAGGGGGAGCTGCCGCCGGCACTGGAAAAGGGTGGACAGCCTGACTGGAAGAAATTCTGGGCCAGAGTCAAGTCCGAGCTGGGACTAACCACCGAGGAGGCCAGGGAGCTACTTAAGGTAGAGTCCATCAAGGAGGAGCTGATAGATGCTGGGTGGACCATGGAGAAGATATGGGAGGGGCTGGTAACCGCTCTGCAACAACAGAAGGCTGCCGAGCCAACTATGCCCCAGAATCAGGCACCAGAAGAAGAACCTTTTCCCGAAGAGCCAGAGCCAATTGAGGTAACAAAGGGTTTCATAGATATGGACTGGATAAAAGAATCCCTGAAAACCATACAAGATAAGAAGCTCAAAGCCTGGTCAGAAAGCAATCTGCTGTCCTACATAAAAACTACCTATAAGGTAGAGGCTGAAACCGTCCTCGAGGCCGTAGCGAAGCTGGATAAAGGAGCAGCAAGCCATTTCGTGAAGAAAATTCAGGATACACTAGGGATGCTGTAATGGCTAGGATTATCACACCAGAGAGACAAGAGCTGAGGACTGAGGCCATCCGGTTACGACAAACTGGGTGGAGCCAGTCGGAGATTAGTAAAGCATTGGCGGTGCCACAACAAACACTAAGTAAGTGGTTAATTGCGGGTAAAATTGAGCCTAACAATACCCACTCATTATCCATTATGAGTAACCACTCCAATATCATAGTTACCCATAATAACCATCACTCGATAACCCTATTCCCCTGCAAATATGAGGAGGTAGGAGACGGCATCGCTTCTGCCAGTGTAGACCTGATTCTTACTGACCCGCCTTACCAGGCATCTTCCAATAACTTGAAACGGACCCTACAGAAGACAGACCTGCGCCGCGACTATGGCAAGTGGGATAGGGTACCGGCTCGTCAATATGCCCGCAACGTGAATGCTTGGGCCAACTTGATGGCACAACACCTCAAAGAAGGCGGGGCGCTCTATTGTTTTATGGACATGCGCCAGTCATCGCTATGGTGTGATGCCCTAGAGAGAGCTGGCCTCACCTATCAAAACTTCATTATCTGGCATCGCGCCAATCCAGCGCCCCAGATGAGGCAGACCAAGTGGTGTCATGCCTTCGATAGCATCCTCTACTTCACAAAGGGCAGCCCCAAGACGTTTAGGTGGTTAGGCCTTAATAACATGCATAACGTAATCAAAGGGCCAATCTGCCAAGGGGCTGAACGCACCGCTCACCCCACACAGAAGCCGCGGTGGTTGTTAAAGCGGCTGCTAATCATTAGCAGTTGCAGTGGTGACACAATCCTTGACCCTTTTGCTGGCTCCGGAGCCACGGCTTTTGCTGGGCATAACTTTGACCACCGCAAATACATACTTGTGGAGCCGGACCCGCAATATGCGGGGTTGATACGTGGCAGGGCAAAGGAGGAGTTTGATTGGGATGTCACAATCCATGAATGATTTGCCGTCAACTATAAAATATCCAGGGGCATTCAAGGCATCGCTGCCCGCTGGGTATAATGGCATTTTCGATTGGGCTTTTCTACTGCCGATTTTTGAGGGCACAAAGATAGAACCGATGGATATTGACGGTCTTGTGGAAAGGCATGGACGAATACTTATTTTTGAGACGAAACAACCTGATAAGGACATCCCAATGGGACAGGTAGGGGCACTAGAGACCTTATTGAGACTCGGGAGAGGGTTTGTTTGCATAATGGTGCTGTATGGTAAATCCGCGACGGCCATCACCGGGATAGAGGAGTGGCACTACATCAAAGGCCGCATTAGTAAATCCGCTAGGAAAACTTGTGATTCTCTATATGTCAAGGAGCGCGTTAATGCTTGGTTCAGCTGGGCCAATAAGGAGCTAATATGAGACGAGCCATTGCTCGGGGAAGAATAGTCCCCCAGAGTTGGTCAACAGACCCCCGGTTAGGGCGCCTGTCACTAAAGGCTGCTCTACTCTTCCCCTTGATGTGGGTAAACTGTGATGACCAGGGCAGGATATCTGGCGACCCTGATGAAATCAAGTATGCCACCTGCCCCAACATTGACCATATTGCCAAAGCCGATATCCCAGTCCTATTAAAGGAACTAGAGGAACAAGGCTTCTTAAAGGTCTACACCACCTCAAAGACCAAAGCTACCCAGATGCTTGACTGGTGGGAGGAACAGCGGCTCCAGTGGGCATACCCGTCGCGCTACCCCCCAGCCCCCGGCTGGGCTGACCATCTCCGCTACCACCCCACACCGAAAGAGATAATAACTGAGAACTGGCCGCCATCAGGCCAACAACTAGCTTTCGAATTACTACCTAGTAAACTACCTAGTAAACTACCTAATACACTACCTAGTAAATTACAGGAGGCCCCCTTAACAACCCCTCTTGAAAAAGAAAAGGAAAGAGGAAAAGGAAATAGAAGAGGAAGAGGAATATTACCTAGTGCACTAGGTAGTAAATTACCACCCTCACCAGTTACCACTCTTAATTCTTTCAGTGAAAGCTTCCAGAAAGCCTGGGGAAGAGCACCCAACACTCGGGAGGCTGCTCAATTGCGTGATCTTGAGAAAGAAATATCCGCGGCGGGCGACGCCACGCCAGAGCAGATATACGACGCTTTTAAGGAGGCGGCGGTCAATAACAAGCTACACGTAAGCTATGTCCGGGCGGTGCTCCTTGACTGGCTTGGTGTAGAAAGGAGCAGGTCGCCATGAGTGAAAATAATGTGGCCTGGAAGTGCAAAAGCTGCGGGGCGGTTACCTACCACCCCAGTGCGAAAGAGAATGACCCAGGTGTCCAAATAAGGAGGACGACCCTATGTTGGAAGTGTTTGAGGGACAATCGAGATGGAAATAAAGGAAATTGATGCCCTGATTCGATATCACAAGAACGGGCTGGAGCAATACCAAATGCAGATGTCGCCTTCAGCGCAGTATCTTGAAGTCCAAACTATCAATGCACTTGAGGAGCTAAAGAAAATAAAGAAGCTCGAGGAGGTTAAACGATGAAATTAGAGCAAGCTCAAAAGATAGCCGCTGAGGTGATAAAACGGCTCTCCGCCTATTGCCAGAAAATTGAAACTGCCGGCTCCATACGCCGGCGAAAGGCAATCGTCCATGACATCGATATCGTCCTTATACCTTCTGATCCCTGGAACCTCGAGGCGGAAGTGCTAGCCCTGGCCCGCCCCTTCCTGCCCAAGCTGAGCGGTGAGAAACTGAAGCGCTTTGACTTTAATGGTGCTCAAATTGATCTGTACTATGCCACGGTGCAGACTTGGGCCACCCTGCTTCTCATCCGGACAGGGAGCAAAGAGAATAACATCCGCCTTTGCAGTCGAGCCAAAGAAATGGGCTGGCACCTGGCTGCTTCTGGCGAAGGCCTCTTTGATGAGGCTGGGAAGAGGATCGCCGGCGATACCGAGGAATCGATATATCAGGCTTTAGGGTTGCCTTTTCAGCGACCAGAGGAAAGGTAATGAGTGAGTGAGTTAGACATAGTTATAGCCGAGTGTCCCGGCTGTGGCATGTGGTTTTTGTCGTACAGTGAAGAAGACGCTACTGAAAAGTATTACTCTCATCGATGCCTTACCACTCTGACAGACAAGGAACTAGATAAGATACTTGACCGAGCTATAAATCCCACAGGGGTTAATCAGCTGGCCGAAACAGAGGCTGTGCCTACCTATGACCTCCACATCAAGCTTCCCGCGCCGCCCGCTTTACCAGGAGGAGTGGGGCTCAGGCGCTATGTCACCGGGGTTGAGGTAATACCTGTGCAACAGAGAGCAGGGTTGAGAAGGTATGTCACCGAAGTTAAGGTGATTGGACCGGAATGAGGCAGGAAAGGGGGATTAAGGTGTTTTATAAACTTTTAATCGCACTGCCCATTATCGCAATACTGGCAGCGCTGACCTGGCTGCACGGGTGGATGGGCTTGGTCTGGGGCTTTGTCGGTCTCGTTGTTGTTGGCGGGGGCCTGTACGCGTTGAGCAGGCAGATGTCTGATAAGGAGGAATAGCCATTAAAACAAAGCTCGTCTGTGCTAGATGCCGCAAGGATTGGCGTGGCCGTAGCAGCCCGGGTCGCTGCCCTGACTGCGGCGAGCTTTCTTACCCAATTGCAGTAGAGCAGCAAAAGCGGCGTGTAATAAAACACCGCCGCGGTAAAAAGAGGAAAAAGCTAAAAGTCACCTTCTCTTGAGTGGCATCTCTCCGTAGGCGCGGCGCAGGTCACAAAGCCAGGGATAGTCGTAGTCGAAATCCGTTCCCACCTGCGGGTCGAACCCCCACATGTTGAGTGCGTTCCAATCCACTTCCCAGCAGTCAAAACTGCGGTCCACCAGTCGAGGCACATCTATGAATGGCCTGAGCAACTTAGCCGCTGCGGTTAGAAAGTAGACTTTCCAGTCGTAGGGACGCCCCACGTGCGCTTTCACGACGGTATCGTTTTTATCCTGCGCCGGCTCAATTTCGGTAACCCGGTATGCCCGACACTGTCTGCGCTTAGCCTTATCTTCTGCCAGCGACAGCTTTACCCGGGGGAATATGGCATCGATAATGACAGTAAACCGGCCAGAGAGCGTCGGGAACGGTAAAGGTGGGAGGTTCAACTGGCTCAGCCACTGCTGTATTTCTGCTGGCTGTCCGACAAATACTACTGGCGTCAGGTGCCAGTCCCACATGTCCCAGTCTCTCTCTTTCAGCCAGTGAATCAGATGCGCCAGAATAAATGCAAAAATGCCCTGCCGCTTCCAGTGCAGGTTATCTCCCACCCTAGCTTCATTGAGAGAAATCCGGTGCGGTTTGAATGTACTTTCCATACCAGACCCTTAACCTTTCCGCAGAGACATCCCGAATAAATTCCCGAGCGGGATGAAAACCAAGGCATCACCTACCCTGTCTAGCGCGGGTAGTTGGAAGCAAGCACCAGTAACACAGACGCCAACACCAACGCCTATAATCGCCGCTGAACCCCACCATGGAATCGGTGACTCATTCTTGTTATCCGGAGAGTGCTCAATCTTATCGCCACACTTAGGGCAGGCTTTTGCCGAGTTGGGGAAACGGCAGCCACAGCCACAGACATAGTAGGATATCGGCGTCCGGGGATGCCTTATTGCCTTGATGATGGCGTATATCAAGAACTTTGGTGGCGAGTTTAGTGTCTTCATTATACTGCCTCCCCGAGCTTGTTAGCCTGGTACATCACGCAAATGTCAATGACTATTACTCCGGCCACATATCCAGCCGCGCCGACATTGGCCGTCCTGCTCAGGGCTATTGACACATTGTCGCCAGCAGAGATTGGGCAGGTGCCATTATCATAATCCAGGGTGATATTAACCTTGTGAAATGACCCTTGTGCGATTACTGCAACTATATCGTGAGCTGCCCCAGGTGTTTGCACCGGGGCGACATCCACGTCCTCGTGGTCGGCTATAGAAACAACTGATGTTTCCCAGTCGATCTTATCGTTTGCCGTCTCATCGGCGACAAGCACACAATGCAGCACTAATATCATGTCGCTGGCCGCATCCCAGTCAGTAGGCACACAAAACTGGACATAGAGGGTCTCGGCATCGGCATCAAAAAGGAAGCCAGCAACACCAGCCCGAACAGCCTCAGTGGGCGCAGTGCCTCCCTTCCTGAAGTTCTCCATGGGCAGCCGGTCCACGCACTTCACTTTGCCGCTGCCCGACAGAGTTACCGGCTGGGTTGATTCTAGCCCTCCACATTTAGCTGGATTAGTCGTTTTCATAATTACGCTGAAGCCACTCCCTTCACCTTGCGTAAGCCATAAACTTAAGCGGAAAGTTTAGCGTTTTCATTTCTTTTCTAATGTTTCTATCCTTGCCTTCAGGGCATCTATCTCAGCAGCCAAATCCCTGGGTGGCTCAGGTAATTTAACCACAAAGCCAGCCGCTATTAACTCAGCCTGGTAATTACTGCTCAACTCTCCATATCTTTGATTGAAGTCATCAGCAGACTTATCTAGCTTCAATCTTCGCTCTTGTCGTGGTGTGTCTATATTGATGGTTTCAAAGAACTCATCATGCAGTCGTCTGTATAGCTCGTTGTATTTTTGGGTTATCTCCTCTATTGTAGGCATCCATATCTCCTTAAGGTAGTCTTATGGGAAGTCCATTCCATATATCTGTATTTTACCTGTCATTGTGCCAGTAGCAGAAAGGAAAGTGAAACTGGTTATGTTAGCAGCCGCAATATAAAATCCTGAGAGTGTAATATAATCAGCAACTGGGTCTCCTTGCCCGACAACGACACCTATTGGGACACGAACAGCCCCCTTTTTCCCAGGTAAATAAATCTTACCCACTTTTTCCCATCTGACTGCGATTGTGCCTGAGCCAGCGATACGAAATCTAGCATCACCAGATGTATTTGTTACCGAGTTACCAGAGGTCAGGTTAACATGACAATAATTACCCCCTCCGTCTCCATTAAGCTTCATAGCGAAATACGAAGCAAAAGAAGCGGTTCCTTCCGTTACTCGGAATATAACCATAAACATATCATAAGCTGTAAGGGCTGAGCTATTGATTGAAGCCACACCGGCAGGACTTAGTGTTTCAAGGAGAGTCCATATACCAGCAAGAGGCACATCTATCTCAGTCGGGTCAGCACCAGCACCAGCACCCTTGAGGAGCTTGTTGGCTGTCCAGGAATGTATGTATGCACCTTGTGGTGTCGGCATTTATCTCTCCTAGCTCACAATATTGAGATTGCTCTTAAAATATACGGTAAAGTCATCGCCAACGGCCAGCCCTATCACCGCCATGTCGTAGGTGTCGTAGGTGGCATTGACCTGGGCAACAGCCACCAAGGCGTTGGCGTTATTCTTCTTTATTTTGTAGACATCGCTGGTAGCGTAAATCTCGTTGGACAGACCTAATTTAATGCCTATGCCAACATCGAGAATATCACCAGCATTATCTCCAGTGATACTTGTTACAGTAATCGAGGTTATCGTGGCCCAGGCCACATTCCCTGTCTGCACGAGTCCCCCGGCAAATAGAAACTGCTCAGTAGCAGCCTGCCCCTTTGCATTCACCCCTACCACGTCAATCTGGAAGGCTGATATTGAAGCATCGCCATCGGTGATGGTGATAGTGATATTCCTTGGCACATCAGGCTGGGCAGCTATACCACAGACAATTGGTGGCGCTGCGGTTAAGTCTGCAGCGGCAACTACATGGTTCGTTGAGGCAGCAAGGACATCCATAAAGAGGTCGGAGTGTTGGTCATATATATGTGCAAGGTTCCAAATATTGCTAGACGCCCCACCAAAGGGAGAACCCGAAGGGGCTCCTATATACCCGTTAGCGATTGTTATACCTGCAGCATTGGCAGGGTCGGTTGAACCAAAGTATATGCCTGTCCCAGTATTAGTGACAACTATATTGGGGGTTATCACATTATTTATACAGGGGTTTTGTAGTTTAAGGCCTACTCTGTTAATCACATTAGAGGTTGTTGCCCTCAAATTTATTATATTTCTGTAGGAACCATTTAAGAATAGTTCACTATCCCCCGCTGTTTTGGCATTAAATATACTTATGATGTCAAGACAAAGGTCAAAGCTGCCCTCAATATATACACCCGTATTTGCATTATCCCAACTTCTTATCTTCATAAACATTTCATAGACACCAGCAAAGAAAAAGCCTTCATCCCCATTATGTTCAGCACAGACATGGTTTAACCATCCCCGAAATAAGCCGTTTAGATCTAGTCCTCTACCTGCATTTGAGTTGAACCAGCAATTCTCAAAAAACCCACCATCCTGCGTGCCACGAAAATAACCACCATGACCATCATTCGCAATGCTCATTATGTCTCTATAGGTGCACCAATCATCACTATATGCTGGGGCACCTCCTGGTCTATCTTTATGAAAACCATTCTGCTTACAGTTATAAGCCCATACATTTTCAATAAGCCCTGCGCGGAGATAGGTTATATTTAGACCATGACCAGACGCATTATTTGTCTTGTTGCCATCTATCATCAAGTCCCGGATTATTGAGCCGTTAGCAAATTCGCTACTGTTTAAAGGAGTCGCGATGCTAATGGCATCACAGTTGGACCCATTAGCAACAAAAATAACCGTTTGGGCATTGCGCGATGGATATTCTGCCCCTCTACCCATACCCACTAATGCCACTGACTTTACAATTGGAAAGACTATCGTAGCACTTATATTAAATGTCCCCTCCGATAGCTGAATCTTGCCCCCATTAGCAGGTAAGGCATTTATGGCTGCCTGTATCTCTACATTATCGGCAACGCCGTCGCAGACATAGTTAGCGGCACCCCTATTTAAGCTATCAGAAGCAGCTACCACTATTGTGGCGGCAAAAGCTCCCTTATTCTCAAAAATATTAGACATATTCTATCCTCAAGCCAAGTAAATAGCAGTTGGCCCCAACAGTATCATTTACATGATTGCCGTGCCTAGTAAACTCAATACCAACCTTATCACCTGGTGCCACGGGGGCGGCTCCGGCAAAGGCTGCAGTTATATTCAGACACATAAGCCAGTCAGCAGTCACCGCAACCTCACTGGCGGCGATAGCCCCCCAGTCGATGACATAAGTTTCCCCACTACCGAGCTTGCCCCAGTTGGTGGCCACGCTCCTTCTCATATTCCCCGTTCCGCCTGGAACAACAATAGCCTGTGCCCGCACTAACTCCTGGAACTCCAGAGGAACATAAAGATTGATTCTATCCAGCACCGCCAGCCCATCGGTCAGTAGCGTTGCTGGGTGTGTGCCGATATTGGTATTCGGATTGGGCACTTCAACGAAGATATAGGGCAACTGAGTGTCGGTACCCGCCTCGTTAATCGCCCCCCCAACATTACCTATCAGCCTATTGCCCCGGACAGTATTTTCGATACAACTAGCCGCGGCGATGTTTATCCCGAAGGCACCATTGCCGTTGCAGTAATTATTCTGAATCAGGTTGTTGTCGTCATTAGCCAGCAAGACTATTCCGGTGACAGTGTTGCCACGCAGGTAATTGTTGGTTATTAAGCACTCGCGAACGGTTCCGGCAAAAACGATGCCGGAACCGGCACAGGACGCAATCGAGTTTCCTTCAATGATATGGTAGTTATGGTTGGTACAGACTGCGAAATGGATGCCGTTGATGCCGCAACTCTGAATATGGTTCTTCCAGATATGGAAGTGCTGAGTGATGTCCCCCCCGTCCGGTGTAATGTGTATTCCGTGGTCGTCAGCTCCCTCAATAAAGCAGTTGAAGATTTTGATTCTGCTCATTGAGGTGCCCTCAATGTGGATAGCGTCGCTATCGCTGTCCTCAAAATAGACATTTTCAATCCGCAGATCATTGGTGCCGTCTTCGGCAAAGATACAGTGGCAAACTTTGGCACCACCAGCCAGAGTTCTAATTGATAAATTCTTAATATGGCAGTTATCCCAAGTGGATATTTGTATAGCGTGATTACCGGTGAGTAGATTGTTCCCGTTAAGGAAGGTGGCCCAACTCTGTCCTTCTAATGTAATATCGTTGTCCGGTATGATGATAGGAGTGGCCAGCATATACTGACCCTCCAGCAGGATGACCCGGCCACCCTGAGCCGGCAGGGCATTGAGGGCAGCGTTTATCTCAACTTCATCGGCTACGCCATCGCAGACATAATCTGCCTGTGCCCTAGAAAGAGCGGAAGCATCGGAGGCAGCCACAACTAGAGTGGCAGTTCTTGGTGGGACAAATATTCCCTGAGGTGGATACTTCATTACTCCGCGCCCCCAATCTCATCTACCCTAAATACAAGAATGTTAGCACCGGTAGCGGAGTATCTAAAATTCAGACTGTCTCCCGTCCTCCATTCAATACTACCAAACATATAGGCAGAATTAGCGGCTAGTTGAACACCGTGGTTCAAATCTTCAACCACAGTCACTCCAGCAACTGTCCGTGCTATTCTAAGCACACCAGCGACAGCAACACAGACGTACAGCCGTAGATAACTAGGACTACTGGTGGGTGTAATATTAGCGCCAAGCCAAGGAGCCTCAGCGGCAGGAAGGGCAGTATTAAAGATAGCGGCTTTAGCGGCAGGAAGAATTACGGCAAGAGCAGGAGCAGTTACAGGCAGGGGGTTAGCGAGACTTATATCGGCTCCACTTCCGAAGAAAAGTCTTAATATTCTTCTAGCAGTATCTTCAAACATCTATCACCCTCCCAGCTCCCTTAGGGAGGCAAAGTTAGTCACCATGTATTCCTTACCGCATCCCTGGCAGGTTATCCTGGTTGCCGATACGGGCTCGATCTGCTTATGGTCGCAGTATGGGCAGACACACTCCTTTGTGGTTGACCAGGGTGGTGTTCCCACTGCTTCCTCTACGCAGAGCAATGCGGCGCCGCCGTATAAATCACCACCGCCTTTATTATAAGTGATCACATCCCAAGTATGAGGGAAGGCTGCTGTCGGGTCATACCAGACAGTGCTTACCTCACGTAGCTTATTCTCATAAGACGATTGGCCACCACCCAATACCCCCAAGTTTACGCAGACGCCGAAAGTGAGAGCATCGAGGTAGCCATAGACCAGGATATCCTGGGTCACTGAATAGGCGACGGATATTATGGTTAGGGTGTGTCCTTGAGGGATAATTATAGGTAGAAGTGCCCCTGTGTCGGAGTCCCTCATGTGTCTCGAGCCGCCGGCGGGTATAGTGTAGCCCGTGACTAGCGGGTATATGGGGTCACCGGTTACCCAGTCACTGGCGAATACCCTGAAGTGCTGGTTTTCTTTTAGGACTATACCCGCTCTTTCCTTGGCTGATGATACCTCTCTGGTGTAATCAGGCTTGCCTATGCCCCGGGTTTCAACTACGAATATCTCAGCCATTATTCTACTCCTATGATAGTCACGGCGCAGCTTATAGCATGCTGAAAACCCCCGTCACCATTTCTGGCAATCATCCAGATTTCCTCGCCCTTCTCGATAGGCTCGTCAACAGTAAGCACTGGAGTAGCATCGTTCAGGGCCACGTATGTATCTACCTCATTGGGATAGACCCAGGTGTCTTTGTGGCCGATGGCAATATCTACTAGAGCATTACACCCATCAGGCCAATGAGGTATAAGCTGGACTATTCTGCCGGTCAGCGGTGAGGACTTGGTTATCCTCTGCCCAGTGTTAGGCAGTAGTGTTACTCTCAGGTTGACGTCTCTTGTAATAAGAGCCATAGTGGGTAATCCCTCCTTTTCCAGGAGTTTGTTGAGTGCAATCTGAACAGCGTTGACCTGGTTGTGGACGTAATCCACTCGCTCGTCAATAGAGGTTAGCCTCTCAAAGGGAAGCTTATATGCTGGATATACCATCGGTTTCCCCCTTTAAGAGCTATTCTAAATCATAACCCAGTGTCACATGGCAGTTGATATTTGCGTCCGGTGCCCCGGCCACAGTCCTTGTCACCTGAGCCCTACCCAGGAACTTTAGGTCCTTCAGCTCATCTCTCATGGAAACGCAGGCCATATCCGAGACATTTACTCTCAGGCGGCTTACTGTTGGTGTGGCCGCAACTACCGCTGCCCCGGTTGCTGCTACTATGCTGGGATTCGTGGTGAATATATCCTGGAAAGTAAGCTCGGAGTCTTCACCAGCCAGGACATTATCCACCATAATCAGACTGGGTTTAATCTTAGCGTTACGCTTCTCAGCTACTAAGGGCTCAACGGCTATCGCCATATTTTGTACTATACTGGCCATGTTTACCTCCTTAAGGTCAGTCTTTGATTACCAACGAAGCTCGGGATAATATCTGATAACTTTTGCTCTTGCCTCTTTCTCAGATGTTGGCGTTATCTCCTTCAGGTAGCACTTATTTACAACTAGCCCCAAAACCATCTTTTCAAAGTCTACCCCGGTATCAACGAGAAGACGGAGGATAAGCGGCTCGAGGTCCTTCACTGAGTAGCTGTATATCCGCTTGTCATCGTAGGGGCTATCCTCAGGCTTGCGGGCACCCAGATAGCGCAGGGTAGCCGAGGCAACATTGGGTACCATCCCTGCCTGCTCAAGCCGATGAACATACTCGCCAGCAGGAATATAGAAATGAACCAGGTAATTACCGGGCTTAAAGCCGAGGATAGTCTCGTAAAGGGTCTTGGTGTTCTCAGGGTAAATATTCTCCCCACCCGTAGCATTGGACAAATCCACGTCGCAGTAGTTCCCACCTGGAATTATGCGGGTTATGTCGTAGGGGACCTGGTTGGTTTTTTCAACTTGGAAGAATTTACCCTTGACGTGGGGCAAGGTGAGTGGCCACTGGTCAGTGAACCTGACGTAGAAGCCCTCCTGGAGAAGTTTGGGTACTCCGGGCGAAACAGTTGCCTCGGGCATAGGTTTAAGTTCGAGCATAACTTACCTCCTTATTCTCTCCTTCTCGCCAAGGAGAGTAAGCTTGTTTCTTTGGGCGAGTATCAGCCCTCGCCCACGGCTTTTAATTCTGCTAGTTCTTTACACTGCTACAGTAGGCCAGTGCATAACTAAGCCGAGCTCGTTAGACATCCAGTCGTTGTCAGCTGCGCCGGCTTGGTCTAGATAAGGGTTATTCACCATTATGGCTTGTCCGCGGTTGGCTTCATTGCGGGCAACAAGACAACTCGCAGTTGCGGGAGAGAGCGTAATCGCATTACCGAGCGCATCAGCCCCACAACTGATTTTGTTATCTTCAATTACCATCTCCCAAACCTGGGCCGCAAGATTTATGGCTCCAGTAGGGCATTTAATAAAGCGATTCCTCCTGATAGCGCCTCCGTGCAAGGGTGCGGAACCGGCAATCTGGCCGATGCCATATCGGGTGAGTTTTCCCTGTCCTGCCAGTCCGGAGTTCCCGTAAAACAGGTTGTCCTCTATTATTACACCTTGACTGTTACTGACACTTGCGATCCGGATACCATCTTGGCTTAAAGGTACCCAGGCATGTCCAAAGATACAGTCGTGAATCCATGCCATATCACAAGCCCCATGGAGTTCAATGCAGCCATGGGTGGCGCCTCCGCCCATATTGAAACCAGCAATTTCAATATCCGCGAGAGGACCCGTAACAAGTGTGTTCAAATAAAACATTGGGGTATCGCCCGTTGTAGCCAGTGAAAGAGAACTACCACCCTTTAATTGTAGACCAATGATATGTATCATATTCAGGCCAGATGGAATCGAGATGGGGCTAGCGTCCTGATTCCAGACGTTGAAGCAGAAGATATAGTCATTGCGGCCGGCGACACACTGGGTGAGAGCAAAAGTTATCGATAGAAACGCTGTAGCTATACTCTCCCCCTTACCGGCGACATCGTGGCCGTGGGTGACCCCATCCGCGCCTCCATTGACGAAGAACTTTTTCCCTATACCCATTGGGGCATTTAGCCCCATACCAGCTAATTTTGAAAGTACCTCAGGTGCAAATCCAGCCATTTTTTTTCCTCCTTCCACCATAAATGGCTATGGCGATTTTATTCGATTGTATACGCTAAGACTTTGACGTCGACGGTATTGGCACCGATTGAGTCACGGCACTGAGCACAGAGTCTCTGGCCAGCCGGTACCGCTAGCGGGAATGGTAAAGTAACTGAAGCTAAGTTCATTGTAACCGGTCCGAACCAGGTCTCTGCCCCGATAGCACCGTAGCCAACTCGTACTTCGTAG
>Ga0315296_10002872_pt1 | contig 14573 bp, 33 predicted proteins | sample YL17G14_18_MG_FD_203921 | JGI IMG/M metagenome (GOLD analysis project Ga0315296, IMG submission 203921) | Sediment microbial communities from Yellowstone Lake, YNP, Wyoming, USA - YL17G14_18 | ecosystem: Environmental > Aquatic > Freshwater > Lake > Sediment | place: USA: Wyoming | collected... | reverse complement strand
CTTTAGAAGGTCAAACGCGGCCTTAGATGTGTGATGCTGTTTGAGGAGGCGGGGAGAGAGGGAGGTGGAATCACTATCCACATAAGCGGCCATCTGGCATGACCCTACAGCCTACACCATATTGAACTCACATATATGGCTATACGGTTGCGTCATGAGAACGTTTTAGCGAATAGGCTGACCCCATAAGCATTTGACGTTCTTTTCCAGTTCAAATATAGGTATAACCTCCACATCCACGTCTGAGTGTATAATCTTCGTTTACCAGTTACCTGTCTCCCACTCACGCGAGGTTGGCACCACATAATACCAACTCCAAGAGTCACCCCGAGCACGGACGCATCTCATGTTTCCACCCCCTTCTCTTTGTCATAGATCATGTCCCAATAGTAGAACATCTCTTTTCCACTCCGCCGTTTCCAGAACAATTTCTTCTCGCTCATTTCACGCGCCTCTCTTCTTCGCTCATGTTTCCTTTCCCGCCGATTGTTTGATTTTCTCCATCCATATCGGCATGACCTTCTCTCGGTGGCCACAACTGTAGCTGATCCATCCACTCTCATTGTTATGGAGTTCATACTCTAGGATTTCGCGCTCAACGTGACAGAATGGACATATCGCCTTGCCCACCTTCTCTTTCATTATTCGGATCAGTTCTTGCGGCCTCATGTTTCCATCCTCACCCTCTGTATAACCCTCAAATCCACGTGATTATACGCTTCGAAAGGCTCATTTCGGTCTCGCCTTCCGTGTGTTCCATCCACATTTCGCGCAGGTAATGTTCAGGACTGTCATCCTTATTTCTGAGTTGTTGTCGACGCTGAGTTTGAACGAATCATTATGGCATTTTGGGCAGGCCATCTTTTCGCTCATGTTTTCGTCACCCTCACCGATGCTTCAAGCCGTTCTAATTCCAGGGCCTTAAGAACGGTCTCGTAGGTTAAGCCGCAAACTCCATCTGAGAGTAGGAATCCCGTTTCGTTATAGCCGACTAGGCAATAGGCCTTAGCCAACTGGTCTGTCTCATCGTACAACGTGATAGTTACTGGCCCATGGGAGACTATTGCTTCTTTGATCTCATCCAAAGTTTTAAGCAGAATGTAACTCATGTTTCCTTTGCTCCCTTGAATGCTTCCCAGATTCGTCTGAGAAGATACGGCTCTTGGATGACAATCGTTTCCCTTGTGAAGATGTTGGGGCATCGGGTCCAATCAATATGACCGCATGGGCACGATGACTGATACTTGCAGATACGGTCTCGCTTCCACGCTTGAACAAGACGAAACCTTAACGGAGGAAGGCGGGGGAGTGGCATCTTTATCTTAACCGTTATCGTTTCCGTAACCTGAGTCAAGTCGCTCATGTTTCCGTCCTCCGCTTCAGCAATGTTTTGAGTTTGACGATTTTCGGTCGCCCCTTCTTGTCTAGTGTGAAGACGGGCATCTCGGAGCAATCGACCCACACGCCTCTCATGTTTCCGTTTTCACCCTCTCCTTACTTATCTTGAAAGTGTCGATGATGGTGTCGGTGTCTGCGCATTTCACGTAGAACCTGACCTCATGCCAGTCCTCATCGTCGAGCAGGTCACGCCATTCAGGCCGCGCCCTCAACGCATCAATCAGACTCATGGCTGATCCTGCTTTGGGCACCCTTAGACTCATGTTTTCACCCCTCGCTCGGTAGTTTGATGTGTCTGCTGATATTGCTCTCGTGCTTGAACCTCTAGTTTTTCGTATTCTTCCTCTGTCCAGATGCCTTGACAGACAAGGCATAGAAACCTCCCGGAGGGGAGTCTTACGCCAGCATGTTTGCGGCAGATTTCGCAGGTTCGTATTTCCCAGTCTTGCGACCCAAAGTTCCATTCTGGTTCACTCTCGGGGATTGAAAGATAGTCGCCTGTTCCGTCGAGCTTGCTCATGTTTCCATCCTCACATTTGCTCCGAACATGATTTTCTCAATCTTCGCATCTGCCGGTATGATGGGCCACTCAACACCACAATGTGGGCACTTCGGGCAGTCAGGACGCTCCGCCTTGAATACGAAGCCGCCGTCGCCATGTTCCACATTCAAGCAACGCCACAACTTCTCTTTGTTCATGTTTCCGGTCTCACCATCTCATGATTGCGAGTTTATGTTCGTCCATGAACTTCATGATGACGGCTTCTATGCTGTTTCGCTTGTCGAAATCGTACCCATCTTCTAGTATTCGGCTTCCGTACAGGGAGGCATAGAGGTCTTCGGCAAGTAGGTGTGCGAATAACCCAACGGTCAGCGATTCGCTCATTTCACGGCTTCACTTCCTCTTCTTCTATGGTGATTTTGACTCTCTTGCCCTCGAAGGGTTCAAGCAACTTGTCAACGGATGATCCGTCAATCTCCCACCAACTCTCAGGGCGAGATCCCTCCTCCTTCAAGACACCGCGAATCACTTGTACGCTCATTTCACGGCTTCACCTTTCAGAAACTTGAGCATCTCACCTATCGCTGATTGTATGTCGGCATCGCATCGTTCATCATGCTCCCAAATGTCGGATATGAACCATTGTCTCATGTGTTCTTCGAGTTCCTTGATGAAGTTTTCAACCCACTTCTCAATCTTGACCTTGACCGATTCATTCAACTGAACAGTTCCAGGCAGACCTAGAGGGATTGATATGTCGCCAGCAAGTTTCTCAACGGACTCTTTGAGACCAGTCATTTCACGCCTTCACCTTTCAGAAACTTGAGCATCTCACCTATCGCTGATTGTATGTCGCAGTCGCATCGCTCATCATGAACCCAAATGTCGGATATGAACCATCCTCGCATGTGGGTCTCCGCCTCCTTGATGTATCGCTCGGCCCAGTCGGAGAAGGAAATATCTTTGAGGACCATTACTTGCGCGGACTCTTTGAGACCAGTCATTTCACGGTTGCCTCTCCTCTTTGCTCATCCCTGCCTGAATATTAACGGCACTCATCCCTCAGCCATCCTTGTCTGCTTTCTCAATGACTAGACGTTTGCCATCAATCTGGATGTTCAGGTCTTGTTCAGTTGCGAATGGGAATTGTGAGTCACTGACGAGTCCGGCGGGGATGTAGATGTGGTGTCTTCCGTCCGACTTGTACATTCGGGTCGTGCCCTCAAGCATCACATTTCGCCTGTACACCAAACGTGTACACAAGGCATATATACTTTGCCCCGTGTACAAGAGGGGTGTACAAAGGGTGGTTGGGTTGGCTTGTTTGAGTTTGTCTAAGGTCTCAGACATCAAAACTTGGTGCGCCGAGAACAACATCGAGGAACCCTACTCCGCGAATGTGAGATGCGTTTGCTGTGGGGAACGCCTGATCCACTGGGACAAGATCGTGATGACGAGTAAAGGTCCGTGTGGGAAAGATTGTGCGGCGCATGGATTTCCAATGACGCGGTGCCATGGGCAGAGGAGTTGAGTGCTGCATGGATGTTTGGTGTGAAGGATGCGGCGAATACATGCGTAAGGTCGAGTCTGGCGTGATAGTCGAAGTTGGCAACCGTATGGTTCGACATGGAGACCGCTACCGCTGCGGGAATTGCGACAAGACTGTCCTCAGCGACTTCGGCGAGGCATATGAAAAATGAGTCCTATTCGCAAGTGCGTCACTCGCGAGTGCCCGGGGCATATTTGGACTGGAACCAAGCGGCCACGCCCTGAGATATGCGTTTTTTGTTGGCTGACGAAGTATCCGCAAGAGTTTCGCAAATGGAATGAGGCAAGGCCAAGCCGCGAGGGCGACAAGTAGTGACGGCGATGACGACCAATTCTCGTCTGGAACCCAAAATTGATGTGTCTGAGCCAAATAGTGAGATCATCTCAGTGATGCAAGTCGCGACCAAGAAGGCATTGAAACCCAGAATCAAAATGTTGCGACTTGTTCACAGCGCCCCCGACCAGCCGGTTCTTGGAACCCAAACTCCTCTTGTCGGGGGTGTTCCTTTCAATGTTCAGAGGAGTTGAGTCTGAGATGATGCATGACAAGTATGGTAACTTAGCGATCTGTGCTGAATGCGAGACCTTCCCTAAGAAGAACGGTTACTACATTCACTATGACGACTCAGACAAGTTCGTATGTCAACCCTGTCTGCTCACTCTCATACGACGGAATCTTGTACCCCACATCGAACAGGTCGAACTCAAAAGGAGTTGAGGCGGCCAAATGATTCACAAGAGGCCTTTGCGAGAACGCTTGCTAGAGAAGGTTCAGAAGACCGAGGGATGCTGGAACTGGATGGCGTACAAACGCCGGGGTTACGGATCGATATACATCGAAGGCCATAGAGTGCTTGGTGCCCACCGCATAGCCTACGAGTTGTTCCTCGGTCCAATCCCTGCAGGGAAATGTGTTCTACATCACTGCGATAATCGTGCCTGCGTGAATCCTGATCACTTGTTCATAGGGACGCCAGCGGATAACCATGCGGATTCGCCCGCGAAGCTCACTTGGCCTCAGGTTCGGGAAATCAGAACCTTGTACCGGTGGTATTCACGTGAGTTTGGTTCCGGCGCATTGGCACGGCGTTACGGTGTCAAAAAAACAGCGGTTCTAGGGATAATCCACGGTGACAGTTGGAGGGGTGACTAGGGCTGTTTGCTTGGTGCTCATGCTGTTCTCGTTGGGTTCCTATCTTCTACGTCTTGCCTCGGGTCTGGCTAACTGAGAACAGGAACCCGTTCTGGTGCCAACCGTGCTACTTGCGGACGGCGCAGTTCCTTCGCATCCTCGCACATGCGGATAGGCGCTGAACCTTGTCTGCAGGTCGCCCTCGTCTTGTTCAGGTGCGCGACCCCGCAAAACCGATGAAGTTCTACATCCGAGAAAGTTACAGAGGCAAGGCGGAACGGTACGGGTTTCGCGGCCGGTTCCTCAGCCAAATTGTTACGGCACTCGTGGACACCCTTGAATCCAAGTTGAGTGAGGAGGAATTGCGCGTCTACGAACTCGCAATCCAAGCAGGCCTATTTGTACCCTCAAGAATAGTCCCGAGGCATACACAACTTGGGACCACACGAAATAAGACCGCCACAACATAGTACACCTGTTTCTTAGATGTATTTTGTCTGAATCTGCGACCGTTCTAGAGCAGCGAGATGAGGCGGACCCGAAGAAACGTGATCTGAGGCGGATTCGCTTCACCTTCGAGGGCCCCACATTCAACACAGATGGGATTCCCTGGCAAGACTTCGCTCAGGGACTCGTCCGCTTTGCGGAACGAATACTCGGCTGGCGACTCATCGGCAAACCAGAGGAGGCCACCTAGTTGAGTCTTCTTCTTCCAAGTGGGATTGTTCACAATCCCCGCAGTCGCAAGTCTTGGCAGTGTAAACTCTGCGGCCGCACATTCACGACGGAAGCAGCCGCGAAGCGGCACCTCGCAAGCTGGCACCCGGAGACCTGCAAATGAGTCTCATGCATGTTCTCGGACTGTGGTCCGTAGTTGGGGTGATTATTCTTTCCTTCTTCCTGCTTCGGGCCGCACTCCGATGGTTTGGGGTGGTGAAGTGGTTTGACTCCTTATCCTACGAGGAGGCGAGTAGAATCTTCTATGGTGTCTTGCTCTTGAGTATCTTCGTTGCGCTATCATTGCTGCTTCTATGGGTGGACTGACATGGATCTTCACCATATAGCGCCTTTCGGAAATTTGGTAGCTTGCGGTTTGAAGCAGACACAACTTGACAGTTGGGGTAACGTTCGCCTCGCGGAAAGACAGCGAGAGGTCCTCAACGCAGTCCGTGCGCTTGGAGCGGCGACAGCTCCCGACATAGCCAACTATCTAGGGCGACCCGATTCATGGATTCGGCCTCGATGCACCGAACTAGAAAAAGCAGGACTCCTGACACCCCTGCCGGTCCCGCGGGTTTGGGCACGCACAGGCAAACAACAAACCGTCTACACCATTGCGGAGGCTTCTCAATGACCCCGCCTGTGGTGGTCCGCTCCGATTACTGCTCATTCTGTAACTACATGCGCCGTGTTTGCCAAGACAGACCCCGAGCAGTCAAGATGGTTGAGTTTGACATTCCGAGTGGCAATGGAAGTCGCCTCATCTGTCGCCAATGCTTGATGTGGATGCTTTCAATGCTCAAGAGGCGGACCAAGAAATGACGGCGGCTCAGCAGAGGGGGGTCGATGGACTCACCGATTCGGAACGCCTAATGCTGAAGGTATTGTCTGAAATTCACAATCGGCTCGGCGAGGAAGTAGCCGCAGTCAAGGAGAATACGGGTGTCCTTCGGGAGATTCTTGTCGAAACTAAGGACTCGAAAGCCCGCCAGCGAATACAGGAACGCACCCCGCCACCGAAGGTTAAGCCGACTTGTAATCGTTGCGGCACCGAGATCATGTGGCCCAAAGACTATGTGAGAGGCAGCCATGCGCCACCAAACAACCTAGACGGGACACAACACCAATGCGGAGGCCGAGTCACATGACTGAGGATTCTAAGAAGCCGAATGCGCGGATCAGTGTTGGCACGGTCGAAGGCCCCTACATCACAGTTGAGGCCGAGACACCTGAGCAGACGATCCAGCTATTCAACCAGGTGCGCGAGCGAGTAATGTTCAAGTCAGCAAGCGGCCGGGAGCGGATCATATGAGTGACTCTGATTTCAAGAAGTCCAGTGACCTAATGCCTCTCACGAATCTGGACCGCGTCGAGAAAGCTTCGGGTAGTCGGGGTTGGGTGAATCCTGTAATGAAACGCGTCGACGTGTCCGGTTTGAGTGTGTGCCCATTCTGCGGACACCATGTGCAACGCAACTCACCCGTAGCCTGCTATGATGCCCGAGGCGAACAACAACCATGCAGCTGTGTCTGTGATTTGTATCTGCCGAGGAATGCGGCGTGCCGGAGCTGCAACGAATGATATGGAGTGAGGGGGTGAGGTAATGAAGGTAGATGTTTCGCGGGAGACATACCGTAGACTCTCTGCTCTGCAGGCATTCGGTTCATCGGTCCCGGCTGGGGAGCGAACCATTAGTCATATCGGTGGTTTCCGTGCAGCGCAGCGCCTAACCTTTGAGGATGTAATCTCGTGGGCGCTCGACCAAGCGGAGGCTCCAGCATGAGCGAATGGGCTAACCCAATCTGCACCACTTGCAACAAACCCATCCATGTGAGACCCCCACCACGCTGTCTTGAATGCCAAAAATGTTTCTGCAAAAAATGTTTCAACGAACACATGTGTGGACCTCTGCGCTGGCTCAAACCCACACCAGAGAAACAACCATGACGGAGGCTTAGAATGTTGGATGTTGCGACACGTTTCTGGTCGAAAGTTGCTAAAACTGACGGTTGTTGGAATTGGACTGCTTCAAGAAACCCATTGGGCTATGGCACATTCAGATTTAGGGGCCATCGAGTCGGGGCCCAACGGGTGGCTTATGAATTGATGTTTGGCTCCATCCCGAACGGATTATGGATTTTACACCGTTGTGATAACAGACGATGCGTAAATCCAAGTCACCTCTATCTTGGAAATCACGCTCAAAATATGCTGGATAGGAAGATTCGAGGTAGAACCCCAAAGTGGGAGCGAAACGGCAAAGCTAGACTTACCGTGAGGGATGTTCAAACTATACGAGGTTCCTTTGCCCAAGGTAGCATTAGCAAAGCAGAGTTAGGACGTAGATTTGGTGTTAGTGCGAACGAAATCATGCTGATTCTTCGTGGTGACCGTTGGATAGGTGCTTGAAATGAACCGTTTCTGCCCCCATTGCGTGTTGAAGCGGATTGAGCGTAGAACAGGCATCAGGTTCTCCCCTGAGTTCAAGACAGGATTCATGCTTGGCGCAGTCCTCTACCCTGACCTGACCAAGACAAAGAAAAGGAGACCTGCTTGATTGTGTCCAACCTTCGGCTCCCTGTTTGCAGGAATCGGCGGGATTGATCTTGGCCTTGAACGGGCAGGTTGGACTTGCAAGTGGCAGGTTGAGGTTGACCCGTACTGTTTCGCCGTGTTGCGGAAACACTGGCCGAATGTACCGAAGTTTGGGGATGTGAAGCAACTTGACGGAACAGAACTTGAATCCGTTGATCTCATCTGTGGTGGTTTCCCATGTCAATCAGTCTCAGTCGCAGGTAAAAGGAAAGCGCAAGCGGATGAACGGTGGCTCTGGCCAGAGTTCGCAAGAATCATTCGCATGGTACGACCCCGCTTCATCCTCGTGGAGAATGTACCAAGAATCCTTAGCGCCAACAATGGGCGAGCAATGGGTGAGGTTCTTGGAGACTTGGCCGCGAGCGGGTATGATGCGGAATGGAATCGCGTATCCGCTGCCAGCGTTGGCGCTCCGCACCTCAGAGAAAGAATCTTCATCGTGGCCTACGCCAGATGTTCGGGGATTCACAAACGACGGATCGCTCTCGATGTTAGCAGAGAAAGTCAAAGATTACGAGGAGTTCAGCAGGATGGCCTACCGCAAGAGCGACAAGATGAAACGAGAACTTTGGCCCACGCCAAGGACGGATATGACGCACGATTATTCAATAACTCCGAAAGGCGGCCACAAGCCGAGCATAGGGAAAACGAGGGGTCATTCTCTCGGAACGGCTCTAGCAGCGAGGATGTGGCCGACTCCGACAAGCCGAGATTGGAAGGACACGGGCGATCTGTCCAAGGTTCCAGAGAACAGTTTGCTTCCAAGAGTGGTTCAGAGAGTCGAGAGAATGTGGCCGACTCCCCAAGCAGGAGCAAACAATCCAGCGGCTCACAATGCGATGTCAGGGGATTTCAAGGAGCGATTTTGCGAGAGGGCGGGTATTCCCATTACTGGGCAGTTGAACCCGATGTGGGTAGAGTGGCTCATGGGGTTCCCGCTCGGGTGGACCGTCTTAGATGCCTCGGAAACGCAGTGGTTCCTCAATGTGCGGAATGGATTGGAAGGAGGATGATGGAATGCTTAGTCCAAAAACAAGAACAAGACTGATTTGGCGTGATGGAAAGAAAGTCCGTGCTTCCCGCTGGATAATGGAGCAGTATCTAGGTCGAAGATTGGAATCATGGGAGCAGGTTCATCACAAGAACGGGAATCCGCTTGATAATCGAATGGGGAATCTTGAAGTTCTATCGTCCAAGACGCATCAGAGGCTTCACAAGCAAATTTACCCTGATAAGAAACAGTGCATTGTCTGCGGAACGGAGTTCGTCGTTAATCCAAGAAAGAGGGCGCGAAACAAATGTTGCTCTCTGGAATGCGCTATGAGTCTACGAATCCTTGGTAGGAAAAGGCAAGTTGCATCGTCCCGCAAGTTGCGGAATATGTTGGTCGAAGAATCCTCGCAATGATGGAGACTGCTTGACATGCCATACTATCGCAAATGTTCTCAGTGTGGTTTCGTTGAGCCCGTGGCTTGGCGTGGTTCACGCTTCAATATAGATTGGGAGGTTGCGGATTATGCGGAGTTCGCAGCTGCATATCCTGAAGTCGCAAAACAGATGCGTGGAGTCGGTGAACGCTACCGGATCATCTCTGGGGATTTCGTCTACTGGCGACAGGTGGGGCCCAATTCACATCTGATTCATCGTGTGCTCCTTGTCATCTACCGGGCGAATGGAAATTGCTGCCGAGGCCGAGGCACCTATACCGAATCTCGGCGAGCTCGGGCTCTCAAGAACAACATGAGGCTTCCGATGGAGACTGCTTGACTTGGTGACTTGTAATTACTTGCGAAAGGTGGGCCATAGGCGATACTGTAACAATCCTGCCGTGAACGGGGAACTCACCCTGCAGGGTCAAAAAGAATGCCTACAGACAAGAGAAACGTTAGCGAAGTGCGCCTGGTTCACCCCATCTCAACCCGAAAAGAGGAAGAGTAGACCATGACCGCCCCTTCCACTGGAACTACCGTCAATCAATCAATCAATCAATCAAACCATGTTTTAAAGAAAGAAAGAAAGAAAGAAAGAGGACGTATCCAACGCACCTTCGACATTCCGCTAGACTCTGAATATGACACTCTTCTTGGAAAGGAGGCTGACCTGCTTCGCCTCGAACGTTACGCAGGTTGGTCTAGGGCGGACCTATGTCGTAGAGCTTGGGCTGAATATGTGGCTCATCATCATCCTGGAAACCCGACGATCCCGCTTACTCACTGGACGACCGGCGAACCTCTCAGCGTGGCAGCTCAAGAGAAAATGCTGATTTCCTGCCAGACGAGGACTTGTGACTTCTGTCATGGCACAGGCAAGGAGCCTACTGACCCCTTCGGTCTTCGCTGCGGAGCGTGTGGAGGTCATGGAACCGTGATCGTCCAATGAGAAATGTCCTTCTTGTGGATATTGACTCTAAGATTCCGAACCTTGCCCTCATGAAGTTGAGTGCTCACCACAAGGCACTCGGCGATCAAGTCTACTTGAATAGGTGCTCGAATCCTGATATCACTTATGCGTCTTGCGTCTTCACTTGGAATCGTGGCAAGACCACATTCTATCCCGAGGCAAAAATTGGCGGAACTGGAATCGATCTCACAACCGAGTTGCCCTTCGAAATTGAGCATATCATGCCGGACTATTCGCTCTACGGGTGCGACTATTCGCTAGGTTTCACCTCTCGCGGCTGCATTCGTCAATGTGATTTCTGTGTTGTGCCCCGCAAGGAAGGGCAGATACGAGATCACTCGCCTCTTTCAGAGTTCATCAATCCAACATTCTCGAAAGTTATGCTTCTTGACAACAATCTCCTAGCTGCGCCGTGCGTTAGGGAAGTTCTAGTTGGCCTGGCAAAGATGGATCTCAAGGTCTGTTTCAATCAAGGGCTAGACATCCGGCTCGTCACAAATGAAATCGCATCTTTGCTTTCTCATGTCGACTATCGCTCACTCAGCTTCAAGGAACGAAGACTCTACTTTGCATTTGATGACCCCACTCTCGAATCTATCGTCCGCAGAGGAATAGCGAGTCTATCTGCCGCAGGCATCCAACCGGGTCATCTCATGTGGTACATTCTCGCAGGATTCAACACGACATTTGAGCAGGATCTACATCGTGCCGAACTGATACAATCCCTCGGCTGCGATCCATTCATAATGAAATACAACAACCGACAGGATCCACAACTCAATAGGCTCGCTCGGTGGGCAAACAAACCTCAGATACGCAAACTCGTTCCGTTCGCAGAGTACAGTAGACGTCATGTGGAGGCGCTTGCGGTTTGAGTTTTCATGAATTGGGAGTCCCGCCCCCGCGTCCGCGACCAAGCAGCCGTGAAGGAGGAACCCCCACCTGACCTCTAGTCTGCCCGTTAATCTGCCTATCGACACAATCACCACGGGCCATATCCTTGACACTCTACCACGCGGGATTGATGGTAGATTTCTAATCGGAACTCGATACTCGCCATTAACCGAGTTTCATTATGGCAAACATTGGAGGGGGAAGAAACCATACTGGGACAGGGAATGGCTCGCAAACGAGTACATCACTAATGAAAAATCAGCGTCGGATATTGCTAGGACGCAAGGATGCCAGGAAAATAACATTCTCTACTTTCTTAGCAAGTATGGAATCAGACGAAGATCTGTTAGTGAGGCACGAAAGGCGAAATGGTGGGGTAGTATTGGCTCTGCAAACCCAATGTTCGGAAGAAACGGCAACCTAAATCCAAATTGGAAAGGAGGCATAACGAAGAACATTCGAGCACTGCTTTGGGTAAGTAGTGAGGCGAGACAGTGGCGCCGTAGGGTCTTTGAACGAGACAATTATGTTTGCGTAGATTGCGGGTCTAAGCAGGTTAGCCCTCATGCTCATCACATCAAATCCTTTACAAGGTATCCGAACTTACGCTGGAACCTTGATAATGGGCTAACACTGTGCAAGGCATGTCATCGTAAACATCACCGACGAATAGGGGAGGTGATGTCATGAACGGTCTCCCTATCGATCAGATTCTTCAGGGGCATGTGCTTGAAAAACTGAAACTGCTACCGGATGAGTCGGTCGATTGCGTGGTCACGAGCCCTCCCTATAACCAGTAACACGGTGGGGCGTGGGGATTACGTGACTACAAACTGCCACCGATCATTTGGAATGGGCGAGCAGACTGCAAACATGACTGGGCAAAGCAACCGCCTAGACGCGAGCGCCACCCTGAGGACATCAAATCTGACGATACGATACAAGCGGGCCATAGAGCCTCTAGCCCCGATCTGCCTTTCACTGATGCCTGTGCGCTTTGTGGTGCTTGGCGCGGTTCGCTCGGTCTCGAACCCACGCCTGAAATGTACGTGCAGCATTTAGTTCAAGTCTTCCGTGAAGTTAGACGAGTCCTACGCAAAGACGGCACCTTATGGTTGAATTTGGGCGACTCGTATGCAAGCGATTGGCCTTGTCGGAGACGCAACATAATCGGACAGGGTTCACTAGAGAATAGCAAGCGTGAGGCTCGTCCTCCCAGACTTGGCGACGGTTTGAAGTCTAAGGATCTCTGTGGTATTCCTTGGCGCGTCGCATTTGCATTACAAGCAGATGGATGGTATCTGCGCTCCGATATAATTTGGCATAAGCCAAATCCAATGCCGGAGTCGGTGACGGATCGCCCAACGAAAGCGCATGAATATATCTTTCTAATGTCGAAGGCGCCAAAGTATTTTTGGGATCAAGACGCAGTAAGAGAAGCGTCGAAGCCAGAAAGCTTAGAACGGTACAAATATGATTATGGGTCTCCAAGGCAACTATCTCGATCAATGAACGAAACAGTTCCTAAAGGTGATAGATCATACCTTCCAAGTGGTCGGAATATTCGTAGCGTCTGGACGATTCCCACAGCCCCATTTAAAGGCGCACACTTCGCAACTTTTCCAGAACGCCTCGTGGAGCCGATGGTTAAGGCAGGCTGCCCCGTCGGCGGGCTCGTGCTTGATCCTTTCATTGGTAGCGGCACCGTCGGCGTGGTAGCGAAGAAGCTGGCTCGTCACTTCCTCGGCATTGAGTTGTCTGCTGAGTATGTGCGAATGGCGAATGAGCGTTTGCGTCCGTATTTGTGTCAGGCGGTGCTTGCTTGAGTTCGGTTCAGTCTAAGATTGATGCCTTGTACGGCCAAGTGGTAGAGCTAACGGTTCGGTTCAAAGCGCGAAAGGAACGGAAGGGCGAACGATTCATCCTCATCCTCGAGGCCACGTTACCGCCTCCTGAAACCCCATACACGTTAAGACTGCCCTCTGGTTGCGGCTGGCATTTCCACTCATACAATGGTCATGCTAGTGTAGATGACTCATTGGTGAAGATTATGAAGGATGGGTCTTGAATGGCGACGCGAATCGTTCAAACCAAATATGCGTTGATGGGGCATAGAACTAACCATAAGGATGCACATATTCTAGTCTGCACGACCTGCCAGCAACCTATCGAAGATGAATATGTTGTGAGTACGAGCCGAAACACCGCTTTCAAGTTTCGCCATAAACGCTGTGCTCGGAGGGTTCGGCTGCTCTGATTTCAAATGAAGAACGGGCCTTCCAGGTTCTCTTGAAACTTGGCGGTGCGGGTACAAGTGATGAGATAGCGCGTGAGTGCGGCTGGGCTCAAAACAGGGGCGCTAGGGGTGTCGGCCAAATCATGACTCGGCTCATATCTGAGGGAAAAGTTGAGCGATTAGGAACCGGCATCTACCGTATCAAGCAGAGATTACATCAATCCCTTAAGTAACTATACTCACTTTGAAGTAAACCGTTTATTTCCGGCGAGTTGGCTGAGCGACCGTCCCAAGGCCGCAAGGTCCAAGACGGCTCGTTAAGTTGGTTGTTCCTCGATGAGAGAAGAATCTAGGCGACAAAGAAGGAAGATGTGGCTTAATCGCCTCGTATCTCTCGCCCGCGGTGGTGGTGACAGGCGCCCACGTGACACCATTGTTTCTGAGATTGAGCGCCGCAGCAAGGCCATCAGAGACGCGGAGAGAGAAGCCTTCCGTGATCTTGAAAATGCTGATGTTGTCGTGCCTAAAGGCCACTATTATGATCTTGGAGACAAACGACTGAATCTGCATCCAGGCGTCGTCCTCCACAGAGGCCTAACACACATCGATCCTGCGCTGAGGGGATAATGTCTTGACCTTGGATGATCAGATCGCCTTGATGGTGGCGCCGGAGCCATCTGGTCCACGTGAACGGAAGCGCAAATGCCCAACGTGCGGGCAACGGTGGCCGCGGAATCATACTGATCATTCATAGTGATTCTTGGAGGTGAATTGTTTGCCAAAAGATAACGAAATGGAGGCTAGCGCTGATATCACGAATCCGCGTGACATTCAAGGCATACTTGCGCTGATCGTCACCGCTGGGCTGCTCGCAATTGTGGGTTTCGCCATGACAAAAGCGGGAACCTTACAGGACGCACTTTCAGTCGTGAATGTTCTCGCACCACTCGCAGCGCTCGTCCTAGGCTTTTACTTCGGAAAGAAAGCCGCCGAGTAGTATCCTGTCACCGAGTTTCGATCCTGAATTGATCTGTTAGAGCCCCCGAGGGTGGGACGCCTTAGCCGGGACTTGGCGCTCCCGCATAATTCTGATCTTGATGGAGGTGAATCTGCATGACTGCAGAGAATGGAAACGGAGAACTGCGTGA
>Ga0315296_10002871_pt1 | contig 14575 bp, 12 predicted proteins | sample YL17G14_18_MG_FD_203921 | JGI IMG/M metagenome (GOLD analysis project Ga0315296, IMG submission 203921) | Sediment microbial communities from Yellowstone Lake, YNP, Wyoming, USA - YL17G14_18 | ecosystem: Environmental > Aquatic > Freshwater > Lake > Sediment | place: USA: Wyoming | collected... | reverse complement strand
GGATCGTCCGAATAGTGGCTGTCCAGCCCCGAAGCCATGCGCTGCTTGTGCTTCGAGAATACGCCTCCGCGGCTGGTTCGCAGCATGCGCCAGTAGGGCGGCGATGTCATCGCAAAATGAAACTGCGGCAGCCCGCGCTTGAACTCGAGGCCCGCTGCTTCGAGTGTCCTGCGCTTTTCGCGCCAGAACTGCGCCTGCCCGATCTCGCGCGCATCCCCTGTTATCACCTCATGCCTCAGCCGAGCCGCGCTTTCTTTCAGCCTTCCCCTCGCAATCGCCGCGTAGCGCGCAGACAACTCCACCCCCACAGCGTTCCGCCCCTCCTCCGTGCACGCCACCAGAGTAGCCCCCGAACCCAGAAACGGATCGAGCACGAACTCCCCCGACTTCGTAAAAAACCTCAGGAAATCCGCAACCAGTTCCTCCGGGTAGCGCGCCGGGTGCAACTCCGTCGGCTTGTTCCGATAATACCTGGGCGAATCACAAACAAACCAAGTCCTCGTGAACTTGATCCACTCCCTCCCCCCCAACTCATTCAGCCGCCCAAGTCGGTTCACGGCCCTATACCCAATTTGCGGTTTCGCATCTGGAGTTGGTGGTTCGTCCCTCTGCGAGAGTGCTGATCACCGCGGCGCCGACACATGAGACGTCGGCCTTGGCGAGCGTCAACTCCTGCCTGAAACGTACTTCTCGATCTCTTCGGCTAACGTATCATCAGCCACCCTATCACAGTTGAACTGGCGAAGGATTTCCTGCGCTATCTCCACGGACAAGGGAGTCCGTCTTGCCTTCCACTCGGGCACTGTAAGCCAGCGCTCAACCCTTACCGTGTCCACCCTACACACGTAGGTGTCGCCAAGCGGACAGTCGAATTTGAAGGACACCAACTTGCGATGGCGACACCCGCTGACGACGATGCGAAGTCTCACCGGCTCGTCAGCCTCGCAGGCAAGAGCGCCGTGAAGGTTGCCGACGAAACCCGCTGCGTCGGCGACCCGGTAAAGCATTCTCCAAATGCTCATTATCGGGTGGGCGTAGCCCTTCTCCGGGCCGTAGAAATCCTCTGCCATACGCGACCTCTGGAAAAACAGCCCGCTGGCCCGGCACTGCCAGAACTCCACCCCGTCATCCCCCAGTCGTCGGTTGAAAAACGTCTCAATACCATCTGGGGTCGCATACGTGATGCCTGCATCATGGGATAGGTGGCCGAGCCAGGAAGCTCGCACACCCCGAACCGCATCTCCCAGAGCTGGCCGCATGCTTGGCAGACTGAAGCGGCCCTGTCGAAACACTCTCGGGTGACACAGCACCTCCTCGAATCCAGCCTCGCTGGGGAAGGCCCAGCCTCTCTCGCTTACGAGCTCGGCAAACCTACCCTGCGCATCCACCGCCTCCCTGAGGAATCCGTGGTCGTCCGCTGCGCGCGGCCGCTGGTGGCCACCGCCGCGCAAGACCACCTCTATCTCCCGGAGCAAAGTGTCGGCACGTCGACGGACGGCTCCCTCGATCACGGCGGACATGTCATGGGGGTCCGTTACGCGAGCACTTTCCTTGTTCGCCGTGCGGACGTAGAGTGCGGCCCGCTCCAGAACCCCTGGGAAGTCCTTTTGGCAGATGTGGGGAGTTGTGCTGAACAGAGCGACTTGGATCAGCACGCATGTCTTTCCGCGGTCTGTGACGCGGCGAATAGTCAGGTGCACGGGCGGCGAAGCATACTGGTTAACGAACTGGCTGACGCGCGTGACCTCGAACGACCGGACCTGCGGGTCAGTTAGTCCAACCGCCTGCTTCGTATCATCGTCCACGCCTATGACCAGCGATCCCCCACCCGAGTTCGCTAAGGCCAGGATGTCCTTGACCAATTGACAGCAGGATTTCTTGTCTGTTTCGTCCCATGCCTTGGGCGCCTTGTAGTCACAATTGCGGCGCTCGACTCCAGTTCGGACGATTTCCAGCAGTTCCTCGTCGTTCATCAGCAGGCCTGTGTCGGCCGGAGCGGCACGCGACTCCCGGACCAGCTGTGTACATCTTCCAGGGGTAGTCCTACGGCAAGGTTATAGCGCTCGCAGAATACATCAGTTCGCGTTGGGCGTCAAGGCGAACAGGTGGTAACGCCCCGACCTCGGTCGGGGCAGCCGCCGAGACGGCGGCGTTACGCACGGTGCCTGTAGCGCGGGTGAAGTGCTGCAGCGTGCGGGCGCAGTCGCGCAAGATCTGTTTGCGGAGGGCATCTACGTTCGTGAATCGCCGCTCCGATCGCAGCCTGGTCAGCAGTTCGAGTGTGATTGTGTGCCCGCCCCTCGATGGGACCCTGAAGGGCCCCAATCGGGGTCCTGAAGGGCGCAGACCCGGGCATGGCGCGCCGCCGGCATCGCGCCTGTGCCGCCCACACCACGAATGCCGCACCCGGGTGTGGCTTGCCGGGCGGCGGTGTGATATAATCCGGCGGCCCTGAAAGGAGTGCAGAGATTGTGAGTCAAACAGCACCCGACAGATCGCAGCGCCCGCTGCCGTTTCTCACTGGCGTTATCGCCCCGATGTACACGCCCTTCGACAGCCAGGGCAACCTCGACCTGCCGGGGGTCGGGCAGATGGTGCGCTGGCTGAAAAGCCTGCGCGTCGTGAAGTCGGTATTCGTGCGCAGCGGGGTCGGCCAGATGTATGCCTACCGCCTCGATGAGGCCAAGCAGGCTTTCGACGCGGCGATCGCAGAGGCCGCAGGCCAGATCGGAATCCTGGCTGGCTGCGCAGGCGAGCTCCCGGAGCGCATCGAGGGCAAGGGCGAGTATCTGCGGCGCGAGAAGCGCGCTGCCCCGGAATCCCCACGGCTCGACCGGCAAGAATACACAGCCCAGTCAATCGAACTGGCCCGGTTCGCATTGGAGCGAGGCGCAAATGCAGCAGTCCTCGTCCTGCCCTGGGTCCTGGACATGACCGGCAGCACGTTCGAGGATGTGGCCTTCGGATACTACCGCGCTGTGCACGACGCGGCGAAGATTCCCATCGTAATCTACCAGCCGCCGGGAATACCTGACGAGTGTCGCATGACCCCTGCGCTGATGCGCCGCCTTCTCACTCTCGAACGCATCTCCGGCATGAAACTCACGACCACGGAACCGGCTGTGTTCGCGCCGATCGCGGAAATCGTCAGGGGCACCGGCTTCGCCCTCATTGCAGGGGCGGAGCATTTCTTCCTGCAGGCGCTGCAGATGGGCGCCTGCGGCGTGATCGGCGGCGGATGCAGCACGCATCCCGAGATCATCCACGCAGTTCAGGCACATTTTGAGAACGGAGACATGGAGCGAGCGAGAAAGGCGGCCGACGAAGTGGACCGAATGATCCGCGAGCGGCCCCGCGGCCTGAACGTGGGGGACAAGATGTATATTCTGAGGAAGGGCGTGAAGATCCAGCCCTATTCTCGCCCCCCACAGCCCTTGCCCGACGCCGCCGCCGTGGACGCCCTGGTGCGATTCATAGACGAGGCTGTGGGGCCGTATCGCGATGCTGTGCAGAAGGGCAAGCCGCTGCCCTGAGCGATCTTTCCTGAAAAGGCACAAGCCATGGCAGGACCCAGGACAGGCAGAGGCCGGGTGGAAAAAGGCAAGCGCCTCGAGCGCGAAGTCGTGCGCCGCGCGCGCGCTGCCGGCCTGCCCGCCGAGCGCGGAACCCTTGGCACCAGGCAGGAGACCGGCGCCGCCGCAGACACCCTCATCTGGGTGCGAGGACTTCCCATCCGCGTGGAGTGCCGCAACCGAGTGGGATTCGGCCTCGTTCAGGCAGAGGTGGTTCTGCGCGCAGGCCACTACCAGGCAGTTATCTGGCCCGAGCGCCTTGGCAGGCAGCGCCTGCTCCTCGTGGCCCGCCGCGCCGCGTCTCGCAATGCCGCCCCCAGGAGCGCGACCTTCTGGAGCATCGTGCGCCTGTCGGGATGGCGCTCGCCGCTCTGCGTCTGCGACCTGGATACGTGGTTTTCCTCACTTCGCAGCCCGCGCGCCACGCCGCCCTAGTGCCAGTGCCTTCTTGTGGGACTTGTGCTGCACGATGCCTGTAGGGCGGGGGTTCCATCCCCCGCCGCGCGGCTGCCGTTGACAGGCCTGGCTCGCGCCATATACTCTGCTCGGGTCGCTTTTGAAAGCCCTCGCGAGCGCGCACGATGAAAGCAGTCATCCTGGCTGGCGGGTTAGGCACCCGCCTCTACCCCGTAACATACGAGGTGCCCAAGGCGATGGTCCCCATCGCCAACCGCCCGCTGTTGGAGCGCGTCCTGGCCTGGTTTGCGCGCAGCGGGGTGCGCGATGTCGTATTGGCCGTCTGCTACCGGCCGGAGGCGATTCGCGGCTACTTTCAAGATGGGCGCGAATTCGGGGCGAGCATCCAATACGTAACCGAGACCGAGCCCCTGGGAACAGGAGGTGCGGTGAAGAACTGCGCCGCGTTTCTGGACGACCAGTTCGTCGTCCTGAACGGTGACACCCTGACATCGCTCGACCTCTCCGCGATGCTTGATTCTCACGCTCGCAAAGGGGCTGCGGCGACGATTGCCACGGTCGCAGTGCACGACCCCAGCAGGTATGGCGTGGTGGAGAGCGACGCCGACGGAAAGGTAACCCGGTTCGTCGAGAAGCCCCCGCCCGGCACTATCCAACACGGCTACGTTAACGCAGGCATCTACATCTTCGAGCACGGGCTGCTGCAGGAAATGCCGCCGCCCCCGTTTTCCATGGAGCGGGATTTCTTCCCGCGCTTGCTGCAGCACAACATCCCCCTTTATGCCTTCCCCACAGAAGCCTACTGGGTTGACGTGGGCACCGCCGAATCATATCGCCAGGTCCACCGCGACATCATGGATGGAGAGTTCCGCGTTTCACTCGACGGCGATGAGCCACAGCCCGGCCTGCGCGTCGGGGAAGGGAGCACCATTTCCGACGGTGCCGCAGTTACGCCGCCCGTGCTGTTAGGCCGCAACTGCCGCGCCGAGGCGCAAGCGAGCCTGGGGCCATATTGTGTCCTGGGCGATGGGGTCGTGATCGAGAAGGGGGCGCTGGTATCGAACAGCGTGATCTGGGACAGATGCGTGATCGGGGCGGAAGCCGCGATTCGGGATTCCATCATCGGAAATGACAGCACCATAAAGCCGCAGGCCGCCATCATCGGCCAGGCGATAGCGGAACGAACGGGCCGCGATCGCGGTTGAGAGTTGCGGGAGGAAGGGCGATGTCACAGGAAAGCAATGGCTTGAATCCTTTCATGTTTCGGGCTTACGACATCCGGGGAGTCGTGGGCGAGGACCTCACCCCCGAGACGTGCGAGCGGATCGGTCGAGCCTATGGCACTTATATCCGTTTGCGGGCAGGGCTGTCGCGCCCAAAGATCGCCGTTGGACGAGACAACCGGCCCTCTTCGCTCGAACTGCAGCAGGCGGTGATGCGCGGGGCGATGCAAGCGGGCTGCAACTGCGTTGACATCGGGCTGGCCCTTTCCCCGATGCTGTATTTCGCTGTGTGCTATTGGAAACTGGACGGCGGCATCAACGTAACCGGCAGCCACAACCCGAAACAATACAATGGCCTCAAACTCACGCTCGCCGACGCCGCTCCCATTGCCGAGCGCGACATCCAGGACATCCGCTGCCTGGCGGAATCGCGCCTCTTTTTGAGCGGGCGCGCCCGGTTGACGGCGCGCAGCATCGCCGCTACCTATGCCAGAGAATTGCTTTCCCGCATTTCTCTCGCCCGCCCGCTCAAGGTGGTGTTCGACGCGCGCAACGGCACTGCTGCGCTCTTCACCCCTCGCATTCTCGCTCGCGCCGGATGCAAGGTCATAAAACTGAACTGCGAATCCGACGGGAATTTCCCCCACGGCGTCCCTGACCCGGAGGTGGAGGACAACATCCACGACCTGAGCGAAGCCGTGCGCGCGAGAAAGGCAGACCTGGGGATCGCGCTCGATGGCGACGGCGACCGCATCGGCGTGGTTGATGAGCAGGGCAGCCACATTGAGGCCGACAGGCTCCTCATGGTGCTGGCGCGCGACCTGCTTGCTCGCAAGGCAGGCGAGCGCGTGATGATGGACGTGAAATCCTCCCGCACCCTGGTTCAGGACATAAAGGCTCACGGCGGCCAGCCGGTGATGTATAGAACCGGCCACTCCCTCATCAAGAAGAAGATGCGCGAGGACGGCATCCTGCTGGGCGGCGAGGTCAGCGGCCACATGTTCTTCAAGGAGGACTACTACGGGTTCGACGACGCGACCCTGGCTGCTTTGCGTCTGCTGCGGGCTTTCTCGAAGCATGATCTCCCCGTGTCCGCCCACTGGGCATCAGTTCCCAGGACGATCATCACCCCGGAAATGAAGGCCCCCTGCCCGGACGACAAGAAATTCCAGATCGTGGAGGAAATCGCCCAATACTTCAAGGCGCGCTATCCGGATTCGCTCACGATTGACGGGATACGCGTGGAGCAGGAGCACGGCTGGGGCCTGGTGCGCGCCTCCAACACAAACCCCTACCTGTCGCTGAGGTTCGAGGCAGACTCGCAGCAGGCCTTCGACGCCATCAAATCCGAAATCTACGCGAAGCTATCGGAATACCCGGACGTAACACTGCCCTGACTCGCATTGCTGCTCTGAACGTAGGGGCGGCCCTGCTGCTCTGCGAAGTGGCCTCGCTGCATAGCACGTCTCCGTGGCCGCCCTTTGGAGCACCGCGGTTCAGGCTAACGCAACACGCCCACGAATACTGTCATTCTGAGTCCGCCAGCTGGCGGACGAAGAATCCCATGTGGCACAGCCGCCCTCGGCTGTGCCGCCGTCTACTTGCGCGAGGGCCCTGAGTCGAGCAAGCCCTTGCGCGTGAGCCGCACCTTCCCGGCGGGGTCAATCTCCAGGATCTTGACCATCACCTCGTCGCCCATATTGAGCACGTCCTCCACCCGCTCAATGCGCTCGGGGGCGATCTGGGAGATATGGAGCAGGCCGTCGCGGCCGGGGGTCAGTTCGACGAAAGCCCCGAACGGCGTGATGCGCACAACCTTGCCCACGTAGGTTTCGCCAATGCGCAGTTCCCTTGTCAGGTCCTCGATCGTCTTCATGGCCTGTTCGCCGGTCTTCTGGTCGGCAGCGGCGACGAAGACCCTCCCGTCCTGCTCGATATCAATGCGCACCGAGAAATCTGCCTCGAGTTTCTTGATCACCTTGCCGCCCGGGCCGATCAGGTCGCCGATCTTGTCTGGATGAATGACAATCGTGAAGACGCGCGGCGCATGGGGGGCGAGTTCCGGGCGAGGGGATGAGAGGCTCTTGTCCATCTCGTCGAGGATCGCGTGCCGCGCAGCCCGCGCTCGCTCCAGCCCTTCGGCCAGGATCCCCAGGTCAATGCCCCGGTCCTTCACATCAAGTTGAATCGCCGTGATCCCCTTTCTGGTCCCGGCGACCTTGAGGTCCATCCCTCCGGCAAAGTCCTCGATCCCCTGTATGTCGGTCAGCAGCGCGCGGCGGTCGCCGTCGCGCACCATGCCGATGGAGATCCCCGCTGCCGCCGCGCTCATCGGCACGCCTGCATCCATCAGCGCCAGGCTGCCCGCGCACACGCTGGCCATCGAACTCGAACCGTTGGATTCGAGCACCTCCGAAACCACGCGGATTGTGTAGGGGAACACGCTCTCATCGGGCACCAGCGGCAGCAGCGCCCGTTCCACAAGGATGCTGTGCCCGATCTCCCGCCGCCCTGGGCCGCGCAGCGGCTTGACTTCGCCCACGCTGAAGGGCGGAAAGTTGTAATGGTGTATGAACCGCTTCGTCTCTTCTTCAGCGGTCATGGTGTCGAGGATCTGGGCCTCCCCGACTCCGCCCAGCGTAACGGTGGAAAGGACCTGCGTCTGCCCCCGCGAGAACAGCGCCGAGCCGTGAGTCTGGGGCAGCAGCGCAACATGGCACGACACCTGGCGGATCTCGTCGAGAGCGCGGCCGTCGGGCCGCTTGTTCTCTTCAAGCACCAAGCGCTCGAACACAGCCTCCACGAATCGGTGGATCGCATGAACCAACTCCTGCTCGCGCTCCGGGAACGATGGCTGCAGCGCCTGTGATATCTCGTTCTCGATCTCCTGGGTGGCGGATTCGCGCTGCACCTTGTCGGGATGCAGCATTGCCTGGCGGACCTGCTCGGCGAAAGGCTCAAGCGCAGCGCCCAGGGCCGGGTCTGGATCGCTCGCAGCAACAGGCAGTTTCTCGCGGCCGGCCAAGCGCCCCAGTTCGTGTTGCATCTCGATCAGCGAAGCGAGCGCCGGCTGCGCGGCCTCGACGGCCTTCAGCACCTCAGCCTCTGCCACCTGTCGCGCGTCCGCCTCGATCATCATGATTTCCTTCTCGGTTCCCGCGATGACGAGGTCCAGATCAGCCGCGTCCACATCCTGGTAGGTGGGGTTCAGCACGAACTGGCCGTTGACATGAGCCACGCGCACCGCTGCGATGGGGCCCGCGAACGGTATCGCCGAGATCGTCAGCGCGGCCGACGCGCCCATCATCGCTGGAATGTCAGGCAAGTTCCACGGATCGGCGGAAAGAACGGTGGCAATCACCTGCACTTCGCGCCGGGAGCCCGGCGGAAACAGCGGGCGAATGGGCCGGTCAATCCGCCGGCAGGTAACGACCGCCTTTTCCGTCGGACGGCCTTCGCGCTTGATGAACCTGCTTCCCGGTATCTTGCCCGCAGCCCACATCTTCTCCTCGAAATCCACGGTCAGAGGGAAGAAATCCACGCCCTCGCGGGGCTGATTGGACTGGGCCGCGGTTACCAGCACGATGGTATCGCCGTAGCGCACCACTACCGCGCCGCTCGCCTGGCGCGCAAGCGTCCCGGTCTCGATGGAAAGCGGTTTTCCGTTGATGGATAACGAAACGATGGGCATACTCATCCTACCTTCGCACGCCGACGACGTCGCGCAGGCCGAGCCGCTGAATCAGGGCCTTGTAGCGCTGAGCGTCGCGAGTGCTCAGGTAGGACAGCAGCCTCCTGCGCTTCCCGATCATCACGAACAGCCCCCTGCGAGAGTGATGATCGCGCCGGTGTGTCTTCAGATGGTCGGTCAACTGGTTGATCCGCGCCGTCAGCAGGGCGACCTGAACTTCGGCCGACCCGGTGTCGGTCGGATGCTGCTGGTAATCGGCTGCGATCTCTCTCTTCTGTTCGCTTCTTAGTGGCACTGGCTACGCTCTGGCCCGCGCGCCTGGGCGCGCTCGTGATTTCCTTGCGAGCGGGCTTGCCGGGGCGGCGCGGGGGTCAGATGTCAGGAGCCGGTCCACCAGGCGGCAGACTCGCTACTGACTACTGGCCGCCGACCGCCACGGCCCTCTTCCTGCTCGCCATTGCGCCATTTTAGCAGAACCCCCCGAAGGTGTAAAGCCCTGCGCAAACAATATTTACCTGTCAATGGAGCGCAAGAAGAACAACTGCGCGGCAAGGCACGAGCGGCGCTGCCTGCGCCTGTTGATTGCCGCTGGGGGCACAGGCGGCCATGTTTACCCCGCGATTGCCATAGCCCAGAAAGTCCGGGCCTGCCGCCCTGACGCTGAGATACTCTTCGTGGGCACGCGCGACAGGCTCGAGGCGCGCGCTGTTCCTCGCTCTGGCTTCAGCCTGGGCTTCATCACCGTCAAGGGCTTGGCTGCCACCCGCCCTGCCCTGCAAAGGCTGGGCGCTTTGCTGTGGCTGGCGTCAGGGGCGCCGCTCTGGCAGAGCATCCTGCTTCTCGCGCGTTTCCGCCCCCACGTCGTTGTGGGCACGGGCGGATTCGTCTGCGGGCCAGTCCTGCTGGCCGCGCGCCTTTTGCGCGTGCCCTCGCTTGCGGTGGAACTGAACGAGATACCAGGACTTACGACGCGCATCACCGCCCGCTTTGTCTCAGCGGCAGCGGTCGTGTCGGAGGCCTGCCGCGGGCGCTACATCAGGCTGCTCGGCAGAAAGGCCCCGCGCGTGCGCGTTGAGGTCGTCGGCACTCCCCTTCGCCAGGAGATCATCTCCACCCGGCGCGAGGATGCCGCCCGCGCTCTCGGCCTCGATCCGTCGCGCCTCACGCTGCTCGTGTTCGGCGGAAGCATCGGCTCGCTCCCGGTCAACAAGGCATTTGGCCAAGCCCTCGGAATCCTGGCGCGCCGTCCCGGGATGGGCGAGGTGGAGATTGTCCACATAACCGGCAGAGGCAATGCCCCCTGCCTGACAGCCGCGCAAGCCGACGAACTCGGGCTGCGCTACCATCCCTTCGAGTACCGCGATGACATGCACAACGCGCTCGCCGCCGCCGATATTGCCGTTTCGCGCGCTGGCGGCAGCACGCTGGCGGAGATTACGGCCCGCAGCCTGGCGGCGATCATCGTCCCCTGGTCCGGCGCCGCCGAGCGGCACCAGGAACTGAATGCCGCGCACCTCGAAACAGCAGGCGCGGCGCTCGTCATCCGGGACTCTGAATTGACCCCGCAGCGCCTTGCGGACGCTATCTGGCTTCTGCTCAGCGACACAGCCGCGCGGGAGCAACTCGCCCGGCAAAGCCTGATGATGAGCAAGCGCGACGCCGCCGATGCTGTCGTGCGCATGATCGAGGACCTCGCGCGCCGCTGAAAAATGTCATTCTGAGCGAAGCGAAGAATCTCATTACAAAACAGAGAGACCCTTCGTCCGTCCGCCCGCCAGCTGGCGGGCGGACTGGCGGACTCAGCATAACAGTCAAGTATCTTTCGGAGAGGCTTTATTGAGTCTCGCAAAACAGGATTGGACCGTATAACCCAACGAATCGCCGTAGAATTTGGCAACATTCATCTGTCGCCTGTCAACCGTATTCTGCCAACTCCAAAATGGCCCGGTTCATAGAGATAGCCGTCCAGTATATCAGCAGCGTCATCGCGCACCTCGGATACCCGGGTGTGTTCGTTTTCATGATGCTCGAAGCGATGTGCCTCCCGATTCCGAGCGAGATCGTGCTGGTTTTCGCGGGCTTTCTCGTTGCCCAGGGGCGCTTCACCCTGTGGGGAGCGATGGTTGCAGGGTTGGCCGGAGCGCTCACCGGCGCGACGATCGCCTATGCCGTGGGACGCTTCGGCGGCCGCCCGCTGGTCGAGCGATGGGGCAAATGGGTGCTCCTGACGCCCCAGCGCCTGGACAGCGTGGAAAGGTGGTTCGGCCGCTACGGGGCAGCCGCCGTGGTCATCTGCCGGTGGATCACCGGTCTTCGCGCCGTCGTCTCCCTTCCCGCCGGCCTGACGCGAATGCGATACTCGAAATTCCTGCTGTGCACGGCGATTGGCGCCGGGGCTTGGGTCGTGCTCGCAGTATTGATAGGATACTTCGTCGGAGAAGAGTGGCGGGCCATCGTGAAAATCCTGGAGCGCGTGAACCGCGCCCTTCTCATCATCATCGTTGTGGCGGCAATCGCCGCATTTGTTGGCCTGCGTGTGCGCCGCCCTCCCAGAAAGGAGAAAGAACATGCGGACGACCGGGCTCGTTGACCAGGCACCGCTCGAACTGATCTGCCGCTCCCGCGCCTGGCTCAGGGCTGCTGTGCTGTGCACCCTGATGGCTGCGCTTACGGCGCTGGCTGCCCAGGTGCGCATCCCTCTGCCATTCACTCCCGTGCCGATGACCCTTCAAGTGTTCGTCGTGCTGCTCTCCGCGGGCCTGCTGGGGTCGAGGCTGGGGGCCATCAGCCAGTTGGAATATGCTCTCATCGGAGCCTGCGGCCTGCCCGTCTTTTCGGGAGGCAATGGAGGGCTTGCTGCCCTCGCCGGACCCACCGGCGGCTATATCGCTGGCTTTGCAATATGCGCGTTCGTGGTTGGATGGCTCCTCGACCGCCGCGTTCGCTCCCTTCCGGCAACATTGGCGGCATGCGTGCTCGGCGTTGCGCTCATACACCTGCCCGGCTGGCTCTGGCTCTCCTGTTGGATGACCATGAATAACCTGCACGGTTCAGCCTGGCTGGCGTCCTTCCATGCAGGGGTCGTGCCCTTCATCGGCATTGACCTTGTGAAGGCGTGCGCGGCGGCCGCCATCGTCTGGGCGGCGCGGCGGGCGACCTCCTGAATCCCGTCATGACTTCCGCTGTAACCTACACGCACTGGCACCTGGGCGATGACGAGGCCGTCCTGCCGTTCCTGCTGAAGGAAGCCTGGGTTGCGCGCGAAGCCTATCTGCACAAGTTCGACGACCCGTTGCTCGAACCCAAAGGAGTTCACCTGGCATGGCAGGGGAGCACGGTTGTAGGGCACGTGATGACGTGCCGCAGGCCGGTCTTTATGGAAGGCCGGGTTCAACTGCTGGGCGGAATCGGGCAGATGCTCGTCGCGGAGAACCTTCGCGGCACGGGCGTGGGCCGCACTCTGCTCCACAGGGCTCTCGAATACCTGACCGGCAAGGGGTGCCGCGCAGTCTCCCTGCGCACCAACACCGGCCTGCAGCGCGCCCTGAAGTTTTACTCTGCGGCCGGTTTCCGCCTCTGGGCTGAAGAGGTTGTTCATACCTTGGACACCGGCTCAGCCGAGGCTAATACCGGCCTTGCTCTGCGAACCATCACCCCCGACGAAGCGATGCCCGTTCGCCTGGAGTGGGCGCGCAGCAATTTCCCGGTCTGCTGCGACGCCAGGGCTTTCCGCAGCCGCGACAATCTGCTGGGGGGATGGGAAGACGGCAGGCTCGTCGGCTACCTCGAACATGATGGCGAGAAGGTCAACGACGCGGCTGTGGTGGGCGCAAGCGCGGCGGGCATGATACGGGCAGCCCTCACGTTCGCAGCCCAGCGCGGCGCGGACACGATAGCCTGGCACACCGCAGCCAATGGCTTCTGGGATCAAGTTCTGCGGCAGTTCTCGAATGAGAGGAAGGTGACCGTGAACATCAGGCTTCTCAGGCCCCTCGGCCCCGACCTCGACCCTTCCACCCAGCGCCCCTCCTGGGCAACAATCCACACCTGGTGATACCCACGCTGAGGGGATCCTCCGCGGCTGGCCAAGCGGCCTCGGCGGATGCTGGTGGAGGAAAACATCCTGGCATCGAAACAACGGGGCTTCGGACGAGGTCCCGGATTTCGACGCCAGGTCAGTTTGGTCAGGAAACATGACGCCCATCGAAACGAGACTCGCTTGGGCCGTGAGCTACCGAAGAGAAGAATAGTAACGGAAAATTGGTAACTGTCCCATTTCGCTTCAACCGCCATACTGGTCCCAACGCGAAGACTCGCCGCTCTCCGGCAGGCTAACGGCTACGGCACGGGTATTACGCCCAACTCCTTGCGCGCGATCTCGATTGCCTCATTGACGTGTTGGCGCCACTGCGGCGGAGGAGATACCTCCACCCCGTTTCGCACCGCCACCATCGGACATATGACGAGCGTGCCGCCTTGGGCCTCTATCAAGAACCCGATGCCGGCTATGTTCTTGGTCATCCAGAGGTGGTCGCCACTCCGCATCTTGACCCGGAAGGTGACCTGCTTCGTACGAAACTCCTGGGTAGTTGTGGCCGGCACATAGGTGGTACTTGAACTGGGACTGGAGACAGGCTCCTTGCGACGGAGGTACGCATCGTGTGAGAGAAACGTTAGCGCAAACGCGACATTCGTGACGCAGACGAGAACTGCCGCTCCGGCTAGCTTTCGTCCCCGGAGCATGCCCATGCTCTTTGCGGTCCGACGCATGGCGATGATTCCGAGGATGAGCCCAACAAGGGCGATGGGGGCTCCGAGCAGGGCCCAGAGATCAAAGAGCATTGCGACATCTCCGGTGGCAAGGCCGCCGACCAGGCCAGCAATGAGCCCCATCAGTACGGGCAAGCTGATGATGAAGGCCGCGACGGCGAGGCCGCTGAGCCTAGGTCTGCGGAGGTGCTCTGAGGAAGCGAGGCGGGCCTGGCACTCCACGCAAGTGGCCGCCCCATGAGGAATCTCATTGCCGCAAGCGGGACATTTCATGGCTGCTTCCTTTGCGGGAATCGCTCGGTCGTAATGCTCCCCTCTTGTCAACAGGCAAGAGCCGCTTCTCTCAGGAGAGTTCCCCGCCAGGCGCCAAAGACCTGCTGCAAATGGTTTCGCTCCCAGGTCGGCCCGATGTTGGTGGAGGAAAACCTCCTGGTATCGAAACAACGGGGCTTCGGACGAGATCGCGGAGTTCGATGCCAGGAGGTTTTGGTCACCAAATGCTACTCGCATCGAAACAGCACGGCGCTCTTCCCCGCAGGATTCTACCCCAGGAATGCCTGTCGAAGCACTTCGGGGCCTAGGTTTTCCGGCTTGTCAGCCAAGACGATCCGGCCAAGCCTCAGCACATAGACACGCTGCGCGACTGCCAGTGCCTCGCGCACGTTCTGCTCGACAAGCAGAATGCCCGTTCCTGATCGCTGATTCAGGTCGCGCAGATGCATAAGGGCCGCATGCGCCAGCCTCGGTCCAAGCCCGAGGGACGGCTCATCAGCCAACAGCAGTGTGGGTTTGAGCATCAATGCTCTCGCCATGGCGAGCAGCTGCTTCTCACCGGTGCTTAGCGTGGCCGCGTTTCGTCTCTGAAGCGGCCGCAAGTCAGGGAAAAGCAAGAGAACCTCCTC
>Ga0315296_10002870_pt1 | contig 14576 bp, 10 predicted proteins | sample YL17G14_18_MG_FD_203921 | JGI IMG/M metagenome (GOLD analysis project Ga0315296, IMG submission 203921) | Sediment microbial communities from Yellowstone Lake, YNP, Wyoming, USA - YL17G14_18 | ecosystem: Environmental > Aquatic > Freshwater > Lake > Sediment | place: USA: Wyoming | collected... | reverse complement strand
ATTTTGCCAAAAGTATTCAGGTTTTGGCGACCTTTCCTGCAAACCATTTTACTCTCCTCCAACTTCACCAACTAAAGTCCCGTTAGGCATAGCAAACCCATCATAAACACCAACTTGTTCACTATGCATCACAGATTCACCTGAATCTTTCTTTCCCAATATTCCTATATCAATATAGGCCGAATGACCATAGGCGATCAAATCTAGTGCGTGCAAAAAACTACCAGGATCTCTAATTGAATTCCCGAAGACTGCTACTACTGCTCCATGCCAATCATAAGTATTTTTCGGTCCAACAAATTCCTTATTGGGTAGCGGCCTAATTTGAAATCTTTTCACAACACCCATGAATCTGTTGTACTTCTCTTTTGCCATATACTGAACCTTTACCCAATTAGTATTATCAGCTTTGTCGCGATTGGGCTCACCGTACGAATAAATAACTTCTGATAGACCCTTCTTGGTTACCAATGGCTGAATACATATTCTGAATACTTCCCCATAACCATCACTTTTAGAAACCCTAAACATAAGAAAGGGACTGCCCTTTTCATATTCGTGATAAAATGATCCCACTAACATGTTCCCTAATGGTATAATAGTTCTAGGATAGTCTTCTGGTACTTTTGTTGCACGCTCTAGTGGTTTGCGCCTTAAGGCATTAACAGCAGAACTATCTATATCGCTTTTTCTACCGTGTAAAAGCTCAATATCTGAAGAATTCTCCGAAATTAAAGTGTGTTGAATTTTGCCATCAAATACATATTCAACCATACACATCATCTTTCCATCTGTACCCGCTTCCTTACTTATCACAATGCCTACCAATGAATCGGTTTTACCGGAAGTTAGAGATATAGCAGTATCCCAGGTTATTTTAACAGAGTCTCTTACGTGTATACCGCGTATAATACCATCTGAGTTTACGTCTGAAACAACTAATATACCTATCGTAAAGAACAACAAAGACCCGAATAGCATATTAAGTTTTTTATTCATTACCTTTACCTTTTTTGTTATAACAAGTGGCGATAGAGCCTGTCTGCACCGGATAGCTTGATCGCCCCCGGTGGGCAGGGGCTCTCCGTCAGGGATTCGATGCGGGATAGCACACGAGCCGCATCCCCTCCGGGGAGGGCTCTGAGGTCTTTCTGGACCGAGGGCTTGAACCGGATGCTATAGGACCCCATTCTTCCTGAGCCGCCGCTTCATCTCCTCCAAGCTGATGGGCGTTTCCTCCCGCCTCTCTGCGACCACGGATAGGTCGAGGAGGTCCTCTAACAGTTGCTCGTAGCGCTTGTAGGGCAGGAGGACCGCAGTCTTGCCGCCCTTGCGGTCAACCACGCACTGCTCTTTCAGGAGGCTCATGTCTTTTTTCCTTCCATTTCCAATGATTTACGGCTTTTATTTTAGTATATCCTTCCAGTTTTGTCAAGGCCGTCTTTCTGTCTTCTCGCCCCTGGCTTTTTAACTCCCTTGACTTTTGCCATTGCTTTGCCTTATACTGCATATAAACATTTACGCTCGATTACAATTAACTTTATTCATTTCAAGCCCTTATCTCATCTCAAGAGGTGACTCATGCCCAAGCTTGATCATCCGTTTCACGGCAAAAGGGCTTCGGGGCGGTTCGGGGATATGCTGGTCTATGGCTCCTGGAAGGGGATTTCTTACGTCCGGATTTACCGCAAGCCGAAGATGAAGGAGTCGGCCCGGCTTAGGAAGCTGAATGATCTCTTTCGCCAGCAGACCAGGAAATGGGCGAAGCTGTCTGAGAAGGAGCGGCTGGCTTGGTCTGCGTTCACGGCTTTGCTCGGTGCTAAGGGTACTCCCCTTTCCATCTTTACGAAGTATTCTACCCTGGCTCTGGATGCGGGGTTTCCTGAGCCGGTCTTCCCTCCCAGGATGAGGAAGTATGACCCGCCGAGACTTAAACTACAGCCGGACAAGAATTTGAAGGCTTTGGTCCTTTCCTGGAGCATCCCGGATCTCCCGGATAACTCTTTGATAGATATCTACTTCTGCTCCTCCAAGGCGTCCCATAACCCTGATGCTCACCGTCATCACCACCTGGCCTTTCTTCCGGCGAAGGACAGGCATTTCGTGCTCGGGGACCCCAAACCTGATCTGCGTTATTCTTTCCGGGTGCGGTTTATCCTTCCCGACTCCAACCACACCCCATTCTCCCAAGTCTCCCTCGTCTACGAGCCTTAGGCCGGTCCTTAACCAAAGGAACCGTCCTAACTTTTCCTAACCTCCCCTACCGTCTAACCGTCCAACTGTCCATCCGTCTAACCCTATCTTCTCCCGTAGGGAGAAGATAGTCATGCCTTGCAGGATGAGGAGGAAGGTAACAGGAAGGTAACAGGAAGGGATTAGGAAGGGAACAGGGAGGGTTGTGGGCGTGCAATGGGCGTCCAATGGGGGAGCAACGGGGGTACAATCCCCTGTCAAACTTCCTACATCCTGGCTGTTTTCAATCTTCTCGCCTCTGGCAACCGGCAGGGGATATCTGGTATAATGTTCCCTGAGATGACGAAGCATCTTCCCGTTTTCTTCCTTATCCTGGCCTTCTTGGCCCTGGGGGCCGCCCTGATTGCGACCACCCCGGGCTTCGTGGAGATGGACGAGGTCTGCCACTACCTCCAGGCCCGCTACGCGCCTCAGCACCCGTTCCTTTTCGCCTCGATCTGGGCCCGCCCGCTGTTCGTTCTGCTTTACACACTCCCTGCCCAGCTGCCCTTCTACCTGACCCGGGTCTTCAGCCTGCTCATCGCCGCGCTCATCGGGCTTCAGGCCTATCGTTTGGCCCGGATGCGGGACATCCCCTGGCCTTCAATGGCTTTCATGTTCACCGCGGCTCAGCCGCTTTTCATTCAGCAGTCCTATACCGTGATGACCGAGCTTTGCCTCGGCCTGCTCCTGGTACTGGGATTGATGCACTGGGAGAACCGGCACAGGAACCTCTCATGCCTTTTCATCTCCCTGACCCCGCTCTCCCGCCCCGAAGGCTTCTTCCTCGGGCCCCTCTGGTTCCTCATGGTCTGGCTGGACCACCGCTCGGCGGTCACGACCCGGATGAAGCGCACCGGACTGCTCCTGGCCGGCCTTCTTCTTTGGGCGGGCTTGAGCTGGCTCGGCACAGGGAACCCCCTCTGGTTCGTTCAGAACTTCCCCTGGGGCTACCACGGACGCTGGGGAAGCGCAACGATTCTGGATTACGTTCTGCGCCTTCCCCGTTTCGCCTCCCCTCCTATCCTGATCCTGGCCTTGCTCGGGGTCTTCGTCATCCGCCGTTTCCGCCTGGGCCTGGCTTTCTTTCTTTCCCTGTTCATCCTCGTCCTCCACTCCCTGCTTTGGTCCGGGGGGTACTTCGGCTCGGCCGGCTACCTGCGTTATCTCGTTCCCATCTCCCCTCTGCTCGGGCTTTGCGCCGCCGCCGGGTTCTCCGCGCTAATGGCAGGCTCCCGCCGTCTGGGATTCCTGCTGACCCGACGCACCTCCGGCCTCTGGGCTCCAGTCTCGGGCTTAATGATCCTTGCGCTTTCAGCCTGGAGCTACTCCCTTCAACTGCGAACCCACCCCATTCCCGTTCCTCAGGAGCGCCCAGAGGCCCAAGTCTATCGCGAAATGCAGGCTTATTTCAACACTCGAACCCTGGACCCCTTGGCCCCTCGGCCCCTTATTTTCTGCTCGGACTTCCACTTCTACTTTCTCACCCACCGCGACCCCTGGGACATGGGGATGACGAACAGGGATTATCTCCGGTTCATCCGGAACGACCAGTTGATGCTCTCCGACCTCCTCAAGGCCCTGCCTTCAGGGTCCTATGTCCTCTACGACCGGGACTGGATGGGAAACTACTCCGGGCTCACCGAAAAAGGACTAATAGGGCTCGGCTACGAGCCTGTCATTGACCAGCCTCTGGGCGAGGTCGGAAACGGCAACTTCATCCATCTCTTCCGCAAGTCCCTTCCTTCTACTTAGTTTCCTTAGGTTACCTTTTTATCTCTTCTGATACACTATCTTATCCTGACGGATACGAATCAATCCCGATGGGTCCCTCCTATGAGCTTGGCGTGAACGCGTAACGCCATGTAAGACAGCGAGTTACGTATTGCATCGTTTTTCCTCTTGATTTTGGCCCGCCATTTGCTTATTATATTCATGATGAACGTGTAAGCCTTTATCCGTCTTAACCCTTCCTCAAGGAGGTGCCTGATGAAAACGCGCCAGATTTTCCTTCTCACTTCTTACTTCTTACTTCTCACTCTCAGCTTATCCTCCACCCTCGCTCTGGCTTCTCCCTCCGCATTGACCCCGGGCTGGGCCCGGGCCAAGGCTCTTTACGATCATGCCCATGCCCTTCGCCCTTCCATCCTGCCGTTAAAGCATTCGTCCGTTCTGCCGGATTCCGACATCATCGTGGGCTATCCGGATTCCAACCAGGTCAAGACCATCACCGGGACCTACACCCATCCCGGGCGGATCATCGTGCTGAACAACGGCACGCTCATCCTGGACCACGCCAACTTCACCCTGCGGGGAATGATCTACGTCCTGGACCATGGAAAGATGCGCGTCCGGGGCGGGTCCCTGACCTTCCAGCAGACCTACGCCTATGAATACGGGGCCATGGCCTTCCAGGCCGGGGAGCTCTCCTTCGACAGCGCCACAGTTTACTCCAGCAATCAATCCTGGAGCATGGGCGTAATGGACAGCGCCCAGTACAATGTCCGCAACTCCACCCTGCGCAACGGCTTCAACACCGTCGCCCTCGTTGGAAAACCCCGGGTCACCTATTTTCGCTCGGACTTCGCCTCGGAGTACGTCATCCTGGACAGCGCCCGGCTTTCCCTCACCCGCTGCGACACTGCCCTCATCTGGCTCTCCTTCCCCGACTCCAGTGTGGTGAACCTTACGCTTCCAAACGCCGACACCACGCTCAAGCACTGGGAGATCCTCCCCGGGTCCGGGATCAAATACACGGTCACCGTGGACACCGTCTCCGGAGTGATGTGGGGCACCTTCCCCATGAAGGGCTGCCGGGCCACCATCACCAACAGCAAGATCCGGGCCTCGGGCATCATGATCCCGGGCCGGGACTCCGTTCACGTCTCGGGCCTGGTGAACAATCAGCATTACACGGACTACACCCTACCCCTTGTTGACCGCACCTACCGCCTTGTGAACAGCGACCACATGACCTGGAACCTCTACCCTCAGGACTCCACCCGGTTCGTGCTGGAGACCTCCATCTTCGGCGAGATGCTGGGCTACGGCTCCCCCCGGGTCACGGTCAACAACTCCATCTGCGACGGCTCCGGAGGCTACATCGGCTCCGAGGGGAACACCCAGTACGTGGTCGTGGGCTCCACGATCTACACCCAGGTCATCTCCCGGGACCGCAGCTTCATGATCCTGGCCGGGTCCCATATCAACTTCGGGGCCGTGAATGCCACCGACGCCTCGGCGATGCTCGTGTTGTTCAGCACCTCGGACTATTACCCCGTGGCCCGAGACACCGCTCTGATCTTCGTCTCGAACTACACCATCCCGTCCAACGCCTCGGTCGAGTCCACGGTCCCGGTGACCGGCACGGCCGACATCCTCCACGGCCCGGCCCAGCCCGTGACCTTCGGGAATTACCGCATGCTTTTCGCTCCGGCGGACACCCCCAGCGCGATGCGCTTCGTGGGCCCGTCCCACAATCAGGTGGTGGTGAACGATACCCTGGACCTCTGGGATACGCACGGCCTGCGCGTGGGGCCTTACATCCTGCGGATGAGGCTCCGGGACTCGGCCAACGACAGCCTGGACTTTGACAAGGGCGTGTACCTCAATCCTTCCGGCGTGGAGCTCGAGCCAACCCTGACCAACCTACCCAAGTCGCTCTCTCTGTCCCAGCCCTCCCCGAACCCGTTCTCGTCCCGGGCTGCTATCACCTATGCGCTCCCCGCTCCCGGGCGGGTCGCTCTGAAGGCCTACAACCTTCAGGGTCAGTTGGTGCGGACGCTTCTGGATGAGGACAAGGTGGGAGGTTACTACCAGGTTCACTGGGATGGCTTGAGCGCCTCCGGCCAGAGGCTCCCCCCCGGCATCTACTTCCTTCGCCTCACTGCCCCGCAAGGGTCGTTGACCCGAAAGGTCGTGCTGACGAGATAACGACACCATAAAACAGGAGGGGCCGCCCGAAGGGCGGCCCCTCTCTTTTTCCTGGCGGGTCGACGATTTACGTCCCCATCTCCCAACTCGCCAGGTATTTTCTTTGCTCCGGGTTGAGGAGATCGATCTTGATCTTCATCGCCTTGAGCTTTAAGCGCGCAATCTCCTCGTCGATCACCTTCGGGATGGTGTACACCTTACGCTCCAGGGCCTTCCCGTTTTGCACCAAGTACTCCGAGCCCAGGGACTGGTTGGCGAAGGACATGTCCATTACGCAGGCTGGGTGCCCCTCAGCTGCGGCGAGATTGATGAGTCGACCTTCCCCGAGCACGTAGATTTTCTTCCCTCCCGGCAGAGTGAACTCCTCTACAAAGGTCCGAATCTTGCGCTTCTTCCTGGCCATCCTGCCCAGGGTCGCCAGGTCGATCTCCACATTGAAGTGCCCGGAGTTCGCTACGATGGCCCCGTCCTTCATCGCCTGGAAGTGCTCCTTGCGGATGACCCCGATGTCCCCGGTGAGGGTTACGAACAGGTCTCCGACCTTGGCCGCCTGACCCATCGGCATCACCTCGTACCCGTCCATGGTCGCTTCCAGGGCCCGAAGCGGGCTGACCTCGGTGACGACGACGTGGGCTCCCATGCCCTTGGCCCGCATCGCCACGCCCCGTCCGCACATGCCGTACCCGGAAACGACGACCTTCAAGCCCGCGAACAGCAGGTTCGTGGCCCGGAGAATCCCATCGATTGTGGATTGCCCGGTCCCGTAGCGGTTGTCGAACAGGTGCTTGGTGTCCGAGTCGTTCACTGCGATCAGGGGATAGAGGAGGACCCCCTTCTTCTCCATGCTGCGCAGGCGGATGACCCCGGTCGTGGTCTCCTCGGTCCCTGCGATAACGCTCTTAGCCAGGTCCCTGCGCTTGGTGTGGACCTCGGTGACCAGGTCCGCCCCATCGTCCATGGTGAGGTGCGGCTTGTGATCCAGGGACTGGTTGATGTGCTGGTAGTAGGTCTTGTGGTCCTCCCCTTTGATGGCGAACACCGGGATGCCGTATTCCGCGACCATGGCCGCAGCGGCGTCGTCCTGGGTGGACAGGGGGTTGGAGGCGCATATCCTCACCTCCGCCCCGCCGGCCTTTAATGTCCTCGCCAGATTCGCGGTCTCTGTGGTCACGTGCAGGCAGCAGGCCATCCGGATGCCCTTTAAGGGCTTTTCCTTGGCGAACCGCTCCCGGATGAGGCGCAGCACCGGCATGTCCCGCTCCGCCCACTCCACCCGCAACGCCCCCTGCTTGGCCAGCTTCAAGTTCTTGACATCATGCGCAACCATTTAGATTTTCCTATTCTCTATTTACTATAAACTACTTCTTGGCCGCCTTGCGCAGCTCGTCCACCATGTTGCAGACCTCCCAGGTGAAGCCCTCCTCCTCGCGCCCGAAGTGCCCGTAGGCCGCCGTCCTCTGGAAGATCGGCCTCCGCAGGTGCAGGGTGTCGATGATCCCCTTGGGGGTCAGGTCGAAGTGCGCTCGGATGATCTTGACCAGTTTGCCGTCCGCGACCTTTCCCGTGCCGTTGGTGTCGACCATGATCGAGACCGGCTCCGCGATCCCGATGGCGTAGGCCAGCTGGATCTCGCAGCGGTCGGCCAGCCCCGCGCACACGATGTTCTTGGCCACCCAGCGCGAGGCGTAGGACGCCGAGCGGTCCACCTTGGTCGGGTCCTTGCCCGAGAAGCACCCCCCGCCGTGCCGGGCGTATCCCCCATAGGTGTCCACGATGATCTTCCGCCCGGTCACGCCCGAGTCCCCCTGGGGCCCGCCGACCACGAACCGCCCGGTCGGGTTCACGTAATACTTGGTGTGGCCGTCCAGAAGCTTCTTGGGGATGACCTCCCGGATGACCTTGGCGATCACGTCCTTCTTGATCTGGGCCTCCTTCACGTCCTCGTCGTGCTGGGCCGCCACGATCACCGTATCCACCCGCACCGGCTTGTCCCCGGCGTACTCCACGGTCACCTGCGACTTGCCGTCCGGCCGGAGGTAGGAGAGCGTGCCCCGCTTGCGCACCTCGGACAGGCGCCGGACCAGCTTGTGGGCCAGCATGATCGGCATCGGCATCAGCTCCGGAGTCTCCCGGGTCGCGTACCCGAACATCAGGCCCTGGTCCCCGGCCCCGCCGATGTTCACGCCCTGGGCGATGTCCCCGGACTGCTCTTGGATCGCAGTGACCACGGCGCAGGTCTCGTAGTCGAAACCCTCCTTGGAGTTCACGTACCCGATCTCCTGGATCGTCTTGCGCACGATCTTGGTGATGTCCACGTAGCAGGAGGTCGAGATCTCTCCGGCAACCAGCACCAGGCCGGTCGTGACCAGGGTCTCGCAGGCCACCCGGCCGTTGGGGTCCTTGTCCAGGATGGCGTCCAGGATCCCGTCCGAGATCTGGTCGCAGATTTTGTCCGGGTGTCCCTCGGTCACGCTCTCCGAGGTGAACAATCGGCTTTCAGACATCGTTTCCAACTCCTTCTTGTGGTTTGTTTATCCCAGATCAACCTCGGAGGAATCGCCCACGTTCAGGGTGCGGAAGCTTCCCTTCACCACCGCGTTCTCACCGATCAGGGAATTGTGCAGGGCGATGTCCTCCACCTGGGCGTTCTCGCTCACGATCACGTCCCGGAGGATCGCCCGCTTGACCGTTGCCCCCTCGGCGATGGACACGTAAGGCCCGATGACCGAGTGCTCGACCCTCTCCGGGTCGGCGATGAACACCGGCGGGATGACGATCGAATTTTTCAAGAGGTACGTGGACGCCTTCCGCTTCAGCAATTCCCGATTCGTGTGCAACAGGGTCTCCACCTTGCCGCAGTCGAACCAGTCGTCGATCGGGAAGAGCCTCATCTTCTCACCCCTCTGGATCATGCACTCCAGGGCGTCCGTGAGCTGGAACTCCCCCTTGACCTTGACGCCCTTTTCCATGATCTCATCCAAGCACTCGAAGAGCAGCCCCGGCCTCGTCAGGTAGTAGATGCCCACGATGACCAGATTGGAGGCCGGCCAGGCCGGCTTTTCCTCCAGGCGCGAGACGTACCCGTTCTTGACCTCCACCACCCCGAACCGCCGGGGGTCGTCCACTTCTTTGACCCCCAACAGGCTCTCCTTGGCCGAGAGGATGTCCTTGAAGGGCGCCCGGAAGATGGTGTCTCCCAGGATGATCAGGACCGGCTCCTTGGGGTCCACATGGGGCCTCGCCAGGGAGACCGCATGGCCCAATCCCTTCCGTTCGTGCTGCTGCACATAACGGGCCTTAAAGGAGTAGTGCTTGCTCACGTACTCCTGGATCTTCTCGCCCAGGTGTCCCACGATCAGGATGACTTCCTCGGGCTTGAGCCCCGCGATCTCGTCCAGGATGTGTCCCAGGATGGGCTTTCCCGCCACGTGCAGGAGCACCTTGGGGGCCGTATGGGTATGGGGCCTGAGCCTCGTTCCCTCTCCAGCCACCGGAACAACGACCTTCATTTCAGCTGCCTACCTTCTCTCCGCCAGCTTTGCTTTCAGGAAGTCTATCTTCTTGACCGGCATCGGGTCCACCCCGTTGAGCATCGCCAGATAATAGCTGGTCCAGTCGCCGAGATGGATCAAGGAAAAGATCCTCGCCAGGAGCGACTTGCCCTCGCTCCAGACCTCCTCGAAGCCCTCGGCTTGAGGAGCGATCAGGCCTTTGGTGATCTCCATCCGGTACTGCACCCTGGGATGGTCTCCCCGGTCCCGGAGCACGAGGACATACGCCTTGTTCATGATGGGCTTCAGCACCTCCCAGCCCACGATCTCGTTGTGGTTCATCTCCGGCAGGAGGTGGGAATAGGCCAGGGTCTTGGCGTTCTCGTTCAGCTGGTTCCGCCACCTCAGGGTCACGGCGTCAAACCTTTCCGATGCGGAGTAGAGAATAGCCAGCTTCCCGTGAAGGGCCCCGGCGATTCGCTTCGCCCGGTTCCCGGATATGGGGCTTTCCAGGGAGTACCGATTCCGGAGGCGCGACAGGAGGCTCACGGTTTCCTTCAGTTCGCCCTTGTGTTCCTTGGCGATGCCGTTTTTCATCATCAGGAGGAGCATCGGGAAAAACGAGTACCCTAAAGCCGCCCTGGGAGGATGAGGCAGCCCGGAGGGGATAACCACCCAGGAGTCGCGGTTCCTCTTGGCCTTCTCGGCCAATTTACCCCCCGTCGAGAGGACGATGACCTTCGCCCCTCTCTTCTTCGCGTCTCGATACGCCGACAGCGTTTCCTCGGTGTTCCCGGAGTAGCTGTTGGCGATGACGAGGGTGTCCTTCCCCACGAAAGCCGGCAGCTCATAGGAGCGGTTCACGAAGATGGGAACAGCAGACTCCCCGGCAAGGTACGACCTCAGAAGGTCTCCCCCGATCGCCGATCCTCCCAGACCCGTGACCACTATCCGGGAAGGCCTGGGGAAGCGGACTTTGGCCTTTCGTCCGATGGCGATGGCCTCCTCGCACTGTTGCGGAAAATCCTCCAGGAGCCGCCTCATCCCGGAAGGGTCGTATCTCTCAACCTGCCAGTCTTCTTTCATTGCCCTTTGCGTGAGGAATGGAATTGACCAAGACTTAATAGTATAGCCCAATTCCCGCCGGTGTGTCAAGCCTCATAAAAGAGCCAGGCGGCTCTCTAAAAGAGGGCCGCCTGGGTGAAAGGTTTGGGTTGCTTACCTCACGACGACGAGCTTCTTGGTCGCCGTGAAGTCTCCGGCCTGGAACCGGTAGAAGTACACACCGGCACCGACCTTGTGTCCGCCGTTCGACTTCCCGTCCCAGGAGACCTGCCTGTATCCTGCTTTCTCGGTCCCTGAGACCAGCGTTTTCACGAGCTGGCCGGAAACGTTGTAGACCTTGAGCGAGACCGGCACATCCCGCGGCAGGGCATACTTGATCGTGGCCCCGCCGACCATCGGGTTGGGGTAGCTCTGCCCCAGCGCGAACGCCGTGGGCAGGGCAACCGGCCCGAGCTCTGCGCCGGAAGGAGGCAACGGCTTGGTGTAAAAGCCCCTCACCTTGTAGATGTTGGAGAGCGCCGAATTGTTGAATGCCGAAACCCAGTAGTTCCAATCCGTGCTGTCCCGCTCCACCCCGCGCAGGTTCCACCCGCAGACGAAGTGGTGGTACGTCCCTGCCGACGGAACGGTGTCCATGGCGGTTCCCGACTGCCGGATCTCGTAGACGTGCGCCGCGGCCAGGTCTGGCCCCGGAGCGCTGAAGTCCGTGATCACATGCAGCATCGTCCCTCCGGCCTGGTAACCGAACCCCTGCGGCTCAGCGGCCATGCAACGCGGCCCGTACGCCGCAGCCAGGGCGCCTGACAAGGTGAACGACTGGACAAGGTTCCCTAAGGTGTCACACTTGTACATATATTTCGGGTCGCCTACGTTTATCCCGCGGTCGTTCTCCCAGATGGTGTCCCTTCGACCACCGGTCCAATCCCCGCGCAGGGCTAACCCGATCGCATAGGCCGTGGCCCGCGAAGCGAACTGGCGGACGACCGCCCCGTTGGTGGTTCTGACCTTGTACACATTGTGGGTGTTCTGGGAATGCACCCAGAGGAGGTTGTCCCCCCAGTCCCAAGCCAGGTCCGTGATCTGGGTCGCCGTGGGCCCCTGGAAGCCTCCCGGCACCGTGTCCAGGGTGGTGGGGCTGAGCTTGTAGATCCGGCCGTTGATCCATTCCGAAGCCCACAGGTTCGCCCCGTCATAGGCCAGCCCGTAGATCATGGAGGAATCCGACCGCACCCTCGGCGTCCACACGCCGATGGCCTCCCCGGCCCCGATCCCAACCCGCACCGGGAACTGAATGTCATTGGTGTAGGGCATGTCGTTCGCCAGGACCCCGTTGAGGTGCAGCGTGAAGGTCACGATCCGTGGATTCCCTCGGACGACGAACTTGAACGGGGTTGCCCCGTTGTGGGCCGTGGCCCCGACGGCCATATTCCCATAGTTGGCTATCGTGTCCCCGCGGTTGAACATCACCTGGGGATCCGCGCACCGCAGGGTTGCTACGACCGAGTTAACCGCCGCCGCCCCGCCGTTGTAGAGGGTATCCACGAAGCCCGCCGTCTCGCCGATGTCCACCCGTCCGTTGTTGTTGCCGTTGGATCCCGTGAAATTGTCGATGATCACGTTCTTCCGGAGCGAGAGCACCTGCGCCCCCAGGGTCCCCAGGCCGCCGGAAGCCACAACTGCAAACGCCTGTCTCGTTCCCGAGGGCACGCTGGGAGCATCCACCCGGATCGTCCAGGTCCCGAGGGTCGGCTGCTGGATGTACACACACTCTTCCATGTTTCGGGCGTCCGCTGCCCCGCCGGTCTGGGACCACCCGCCGGAGAAAACGTTCCCTAAGTAGGTCTGCGCTCCGCCCGGCGAAGTCACGGTCAGGTTCAGGTTGTTGATGATCGCCGGGTTCGCGCCGGCTACGGCATAGTAATCCGTGTACACCATCGTGATCTTCAGGGGCTCGGCATTCGTGTTCACATCCACGGTGTACTGCCGGTTTTGTCCCGTGGAGAGCCCCGTGGTGTCATCGTAGGCCGCTAATTTCCTGCCGTCCCCGGCAAAGAACAGGGTCTTGTCCAGGTTGATCCGGCCCCAGCCGATGTTGTTGTCCGGAATCGTGTATCCCTGCACATCGTTGGCCGCGCCGTTGACCAGCACCGCCTTCACCAGCGCCGCCGAGATGTATGGCCAGCGGTTTCCCACCACGCTGTCCCCGGTGGGATAGAAGCCCCTCGCGAAGTAATCCCGCACCAGGGCCGCGTTGCTCGCGATGCAGGGCGAGGACATGCTCGTTCCGGACATCTGCCTCAGCCCATTGTCGTTGAGGCCGTAGGACGACATCAGGCCCACCCCCGGCGCAACCACGGTGGGCTTGCGGCGGGTATCGTTCGCCGGTCCGCGGCTCGAGAACCCCGCAAGAGTCGTGGCTGCAAAACCGTCCCCGCCGGCCCCGGCGCTCACGCAATCCTTCGCCGTGGCCGGGTTTCCGACCGTGCTTCCCCCCGGCCCGCCGTTCCCGTTGGAGTAGACGATGAGGTAGTCCTTATAGGTCCACATCATCTGGTCCACATACGCGGAGTTCTGGCTATAGGTGTTGGTGGCGTTCCCCCAGGAGTTCGAGGAGGCCCGCGCCGCCCCTCCGGCATTGCCGGTGTAGGAGGGCACGAAGATCCCGGTCATGATGTTCGCCGGCACCACCAGGCCCCCGCTGGCATCTCCGATGTCCGTGAACCAGAACTTGGCCTTTTTCGCCATCCCGACGTTGAGAGACGTCCCTCCGACATAGGAGTCGTCCCCGCAGATCGTCCCGCCGGTGTGCGTCCCGTGGTAGGATCCTGCTGCTACATCCCCGAACGCTGCCCCGGTCACCACGATGTAGGCGATCATCTTGCGGTGGGTGGGGAATTGCCCGGCCACCGTGATCGGTACCGCGGGATCCCTGAAGAAGTCGTGGGTCGTCCGCACCCCCGTGTCCGAGGTGTGCACCGTCTGACCCACGCCCACGACCCCTCGGTTCCAGACCTGGCGAACCCCGGGCGAGAACGTCTGGGTCACCCACTGGGCATCCGAATTGACCAGGTAATAGACCGGCCAAGGCTCCAGCCAGGACACCTCGCGCATCCGGGCCAACTGCGGCAGCAGGGCCACGTCCATCTGGACCTTGAGGGTCTTGTACATGTCCTGATCCTCGATGGACACCGAGCTCACGCCCAGCGACCGAATCGCCCGTACCGCCGCTTGGATGTCCTCGTCTTGGAAGAGCTGCACCCATACGTTCTGAGTGCCGGTCAACCCTTGGAACCAGGAGGCGATTTTGTAGGCGGGTTGGTGGATTCCCACCCAGCTCACTGCTGGGGAGGCCTGCACCCGCGCCTTGGCTGCCTCGTCCATCGCAACCAGGAACGAGTTATTGGGCATGAAGTTGATGATCTTCATCCCCGCGGCTGTTAACTCCCCCTTTACTGCCTCTGTGACCGGCACTCGGACGGTTACCAAGTAATACCCCGTCATACCTTTCGGGTAAGACTCGATCCGGAGTCCGGCTGGCAGAGCCGGCTCCCCAACACGGGTGTCGAACACGAACCCGTTGTAGGACAGGATCGCCCAGTTCTCCGGAAGCTGGGGAATCCCCTGCACCACCGGCCCCGCCGTGATGTACGGGCTCGCCTCTTGCGGATGCGCCCCGAAAGCCGTCCCGGAGAGCATTCCCAGGGCCAAAAGCATTGCCGTCCACTTCAACATTCTCATAGTGTTGTCACTCACTCCTTTCCTGTTATTAAGGGATTGGTTGAAGCGTTTAATAAGAAGTCGGCCGGAGGACTGAATAAACCACCTCCTTTCTCCCTTTTTCCGTTACGGTATTCT
>Ga0315296_10002868_pt1 | contig 14581 bp, 15 predicted proteins | sample YL17G14_18_MG_FD_203921 | JGI IMG/M metagenome (GOLD analysis project Ga0315296, IMG submission 203921) | Sediment microbial communities from Yellowstone Lake, YNP, Wyoming, USA - YL17G14_18 | ecosystem: Environmental > Aquatic > Freshwater > Lake > Sediment | place: USA: Wyoming | collected... | reverse complement strand
GTTGGGTATGCTTCGGAACTTCCAACGCTTCAAACTTTCTTCACCGCAGAGCAATTGCTTGACTTTATGGGCAAAATGTTTGGGTTGCCTATGCAGACTAGGAAGGATAAGACTAAGCAGCTCCTCGATCTTGTTGGTTTGAAAGAGTGGGGGAAAAAGCAAATTGGAAAATACAGCAAGGGGATGGTTCAGAGGCTGTCTCTAGCCCTTGCTCTCATCAACGATCCAATGGTTCTGATTATGGACGAGCCTACCATAGGAATGGATCCAGAGGCCACAGCTCACTTCAGAAGCCTTTTCACAAATCTCTCAAAGGATGGCAAAACCATCTTTATATCATCTCACCTCTTAGTTGAGGTTCAACGAATCTGCACCCACGTAGGAATGATAAATAAGGGAAAAATCGTTTTCAGTGGTCCAATTGAACAGATTTTGGAAGCTTTCACTCAGCAATGGGTGGTGGAAGCCGAGCTCGAAAAAGTAACCGAAAACATAGTCTCAAGTCTTAAAGCGCTCGAGTTTGTAAACGATGTAAGAGTAGAGGAAAACAAACTAATGATAGAGCTGAAGGAGAAGAAGGATGTGAGAGGCGAAATTTCTTCAGAAATCTTCAAACAACAAGGCGTGTTACTAAGCCTAAACCTCCACAAGATTACGCTAGAAGATGCCTATTTGCGCGCCTTAAAAGGAGGCCAATAAACATGGGTTTCCTTCAGAGATCTGCCAAACTTATAACCTACGAGTGGAGGAGGGCTCTGGCGAAGAAGTGGTTGTATGCTTTAGTGATCCTGGCCTTAGCGCTCCAAGTCGGATTGTTTGTATTGCTTTACTACTTTCTCACCAACCCCCCTCCAGGGTTTACCATCACTGGGCCTTCCCTTGAAGAAGCCAAGACCAGCATGTGGCTTGTTGGCGTGTTAGGTCCTCAGAGTCTGTTCATCCCCCTTATATCTATCATGATTGCTGGTGGGTCTTTGTCCGAAGAATACGAGCATGGAACTGCCGACATATTGTTATCGAAACCCATTACAAAGATTGAGTATATGACAGGGAAATTCCTGGGTGGTTTGTCGCTCCTAGGTTTTGTGATAGCTCTAACCACGGCTCTCGGAGCTATATTAGCCTATGGATTCTTCGGCCCTCAGGAGTCTATCCAATTTGTCCCAGTTATCTACTTGGTCCTTCTATACTCAAACATGCTCTTCTTTTCCATAGCCTTCATGTTCAGCGAAGTAATTAGGAGAACTACCCTTTCAATACTGGCTGTCATAGGCATACTCGTGGCCTCCTCGTTCATAGGCGGTATTCTTTCCACGATGTACTACATTAGTGGAAGAGAGCAACTTTACCTAGAAATTAGTAAGTGGCTTCCAAACTGGAGCGTCTCCAACCTTCCCAGCTTCGTAGCCTCGAAACTCATAACAGCACCAGAGAATCCCTTTGTATCTGTGCTGGGCGGGGACATCCAATTAGCAGCCGCCATCATAGCGGTTTACACTATTGCCTCTATTCTAATAGCCGGTCTTAAACTTGTGAGGTCAGATGTCACGAAAAGAACCGACTAACAAATCAGGATTGCTCAATTGTTATGTCTAAATTTCAGCCTTTATCAAGAAATCTTCCGCATTTTTGAGGGCTATCTTATAGAATACGAAGGTTATGATGAGGGCTATAACCGCGCTTACGGAAATTGCAACGTAGAGGTCTATTTTTGGCAGGGACACGGGAACGAGTATGTACCCCATCGCAACTGCGTGTAGAAGGACGGGAGAGAATATTGCCAACGCTAAGACCAAGCATAAGAGGGTCGACGTTCAAACTCTTGGTTCAGTGGTGGCTGGGGTAAAGTTTTATCCCAAACCCAAAGGTACCGTTTTGTCCACACGTAGCATAAGCGTTCTAGAACTCTAACGCACGCCATAACATGAGCACGAAAAAGTGTCGAGCTCTCGGGTGAATAGCGAAAATGCTAGTAAAACCTAGCTGTTTCAATCGCAATCAAGCTGATTTCTACTCGCAAATTGATGGTAAGCTGAAAAAGTTTGAAGCAGAGATTGAAGCTCTCTCAAATTTGGAGAGATTTTACCGGTAAACATGCGTTCAAATTCCAACCCCCACCCACAACATGTCGATTTAGTCTTCTTTTACTGAAATAAGCTCAACATAAGCCTGAAATTCAAGTGCGGGGGGTGGGACCCCCACCCAAGTTTACCGGTAAAAAGTGCTCATGGTATGTCTGCAAAGTCTTTGGCTTTAGGATTTCTGCATATTTGCCTAATGTAGCAATAAAGAATGAAGTTTATATGCAGTTGGGCTAACTTGAGGTTAGCAGAGATTGAGGCGTTTAAGAATGGAGCTAGAAGGTAGGACGGCTTTAATCACTGGTTCATGCGGAGAAGGCATGGGAAGAAGCACAGCCCTTCGCCTCGCACGAGAGGGTGCGAATATAATTTTGAATTATGGTACCCATCGTCGTGGTCAAGAAGTTCAAGCTAATGCAAACAAAATAGCTGAAGCGATTAGTAGACTTGGTAGCCGAGCTATTGTACAGCAAGCGGATACAACTAACGAGCAGCAAGTCAAAGCAATGATTGCAGCTGCCATTCGAGAATTCGGTCATGTGGACATCCTCGTGAACAATACCGGTGGAGACTGGACCATCTGTGACTATACAGACATCAATTTCCAACACTGGAAAGCAGTGTTGTCCGCTGAGATCGATAGCGCTTTCTTAATGATGAAACACGTAGTGCCTTGTATGAGGGAACGCCGATGGGGGCGCATCATCAACATCGGGCTTGACGGCGTACTTAGGCTCGAAAGCATAAAGGGCGTAGCACCTGACTATTGCTTGGGGAAAGCCGCTAGAGCATGGATGACTACGGCATTCGGTATCCAAGAGTTGAATAAAGGTATAACCATAAACTGCATCGAGCCAGGCCCAACTGCATACATGGCTTTGGAAGATGCTTTCAAAGTAGCAAGCGGTGACTACTCAGCTTGGCGGCAAAGAGAAAGAGCCACTTGCCATGACATCGCGGAAATCATAGCATTTCTTTGCTCTGACGCGGGCCGTTTTATCTCTGGAAGCACTATTCGTCTTCCCATATTCTAGTTAATCGCGCATTTTGTGCCAAAAGTGAAGGATAACAAAGCATATTGAATTCATAAGAGCAAGAACTATAGAAAAGAGTATATAGTATGAAATTGCTGGTTTTGTCGAGAGTTGGGTTCCGGTTCCTCTATTTTCTTATCTTCCACCCATTTAATCCATGCTTCAGTTCCGATTTTCTTTCTCAGTGCCAATAACCCGGTCCTTCTCAAGACCATCTTCCCACTCCTCTAAATTTTACAAGTCTGAACTATTCTTTTAGAGATTTCTTTGACATAACTCGATTTTTGTCCGCTTAACACTTTCTCAGATCCGCCAAACTTGCTTGAAGACTTGAAGATAAGCGCTTGCGCGGTGGCGTGCGCCCTCAGATCTTTCGCCAAAAGTTTACTATATACAGAAGTGTTATTCGAAAACTATTGTTTGCTGTAGGTTTTCAAAAAGCGGACACTATGTTGGAATAACAGCATAGATTGGTGAAAACAGCCTTAGAATCGGCTTGGTTATGTATGGTGCGGGGGGGTGGGTTTTGCACCCTCTGAGTCGTGGAGATATCACCCGCAACTCCCTTTTTCGTCTTCTGGATTTTTATATGGGTCAATTAATTGAGATTACTCAGTGAGTAAGATGCCAATTCTCAAAGTCAACTCGGTAAACTTATATTTTGAAGTTGCTGGCGATGGGCACCCAATACTGGCACTAACGCCTCTTTTATTAGATCACATGTTTCTGAGGCCATTCGGGCAGGCTTTGGCTAAAAAATACATGGCGATAAGTCTGGATTTGTTGGGGCATGGCTTGTCTGATAAGCCTGAAGATGAGAAGTTGTATTCTTATGAAAATCTTGCAAATCACTGTTACCAGCTTATTAGGCACATGAACATTAGCAAGCATGACATTGTTGGTATATCTTGGAGTGGAAGAATAGCATTAACATACACACTACTACATCAAGACCATGTCAGAGCGCTCATTCTAATTGCAAGTTCGGGTCCAAAACAAAAGCCCACCACTCCTCAAATATCACTAGAATGGTCAGCAAAAGAGAGGTTTGTGGTGGAAATTGCGTATAAGATGCCTTATGATGTTTCCGGAGACTTGAAGAAGATTCAAGTGCCCACTCTAATCATTGTTGGAGATAAAGACCCTAGATTGGAGGTTGCCCATTTTATGCATAGAGAAATTCCAAAATCAACTATGAAGATTATCAAAGGAAAAGGGCATGAATTTGACTTGACAATTTGTGTGAAGGATATTTTGAGTTGGCTGAACGAATTACCCACTTAAAGCGCACGCGTTGTTTTCCAAATACTTGTTCCTAGCGCGCGCGACGAATAGAACAGAGGCTAAACTTTTAGATAAAACCTTGTAGTATTCAGAAGTGTGTGGAGATTATATGGAAAGTGAGAATACAAGAAAGGCTAGGAGGAATGAAGTAGGGTACTGTGGTTGCTACTGCCGAACTTGCCACTGGTACTCTGATGCCATGAGAAAACCTGCGACACAATTATTAGAACTAGTCAAGGCTAATTTTGAAGTTGCTGGATGGATAAACGAGAAAGGCGGCTCTTCCGCGGAAACGCTCAAAGGACTTGAAATACTCTCGAAAAGCGCATGCTCCTTCAACTGCAAAGGTGGCAGTGGCTGGACTGGTTGCCCAGTTCGGAGTTGCTGCACTGCCAAGGGGATCGAGTTCTGCTTTCAATGCTCCGACTTTCCGTGCACAAACTGGGACGAAAAGGGCAAGTTCTCGAACGTTTTCAACGACTCCAAAAAGAAGAGACTTCTCGAAATGAAAGAGATCGGTGTAGAAGAGTGGATTAAGCAGCAGTGGAAATAGCGTGCACTGGAATTAGGAAACTTCAACTTCCTCAGATACCGCAAGATTGAGCGTTTCGCTGAGAAAGTGTTTAATTTCTCTTAGGCTTAGGTGATTCTATGTTTCAAGATAAGAAGACTCGCTATTTTAGTAAGCCGGGTCCTCAGAACAGTGAGGCTTTGATTGAGGCTGTCAAAGAGAGGATAACGGAACTGCGGATAAGATTCGTTGTTGTCGCGTCTGATAGTGGAAGCACAGCGCTTCAAATTGCCGAAGCCTTGAGTGGCATGGCTGTCAAGGTCGTGTGTGTGACTGCGTATGCCGGAGTCAGGCTTGCATGGCCCCAGTGGGGAAAGTGGCCAAGCATAACTGGTGATATTAGAAGAAAGCTCGAAGGCTTGGGAGTTAAGATTGTTGAGGAAACTCCTTGGATATTCAAAGGCGTAACGTTTGATGCTCAATTTCTCAAAAGATCGGCTCCTTCATGGATAATCCATGAATTTGTTTGCAGAACAATGGGCTATGGATTCAAAACCTCATTAGAAGTTGCCTTAATCGCTGCTGAAGCTGGAGCGGTGCCGATAGATGAGGAGGTTGTGGCCATAGCGGGAACTGGATGGCTGGGAGGAGGAGCTGACTGCGCAATAATCGTGAGACCATCAGTGGTTCCAAAGACGACTGACGTCGAAACAGGACTAGAGCTCAGAGAGATCATAGCTATCCCAAGAGTAAAATTCACTGCAGAATTAATCAACAAAATAAAAGACGCCAAAGAAACTGTGTAGATTCATGTTCGAGCTACCAAGCAGGAAGCAAGCACCTGCGCGCGCTGAAACTACTGCAACACAATAATGCCTGACAAGGCTAATCGAGCTCTCGTCTGAGTAGCTAAAATGCGATTGATACGTATCGATTTCAATAGTAATTAAGCTAGCTTTTACTCGCAAAATGATAGTATGTAGAAAAAGTTTGAACCGAGAGTTTGAAGCTATCCAGGGCCGTCATCGCTTGAGTGTGACCTCTAGTTCCTGAGCAATTATTGTTTCGATGTCGTGCATCCTCTTTTCACGACAGTTTTTGTAAGATTTAAACGTAAGTTTAAACCTATCTGGCCCCACCGAAAACCTGTTTTGACAAAATAGGCGGTATTCTCGAGTTGTTGTGAGATTAAGCTTATTTTCTCAGTCAGAATGATTTAGGCGAACTCCACTCTTGATCTTTTGACCAGGATGACGCAGAGAAGGGAAGGCAGAAGAAAGAGCGTCGTAAACGCAACTAGGTTCACTGCTAACTGGATGAGGGTGGACGCAAACGGAGTCGGAGCACCTAGAAGAACGATGCTAGGGGTGATCATACTGAGGTACCATGTACCGAACCATCCCAAAACCAGATATGAACCAAACCTAGCCATGGTAAAGTTCTTCTTAACAACAGAGCCTAGGCCGCCAATCAACGCAATGATAGAGGCGACAATTCCGAATAATGCCATCACAAGACCCGCGAAATTGAGCGCTCCTATCCCAAGCGGATCTGAATAATTAACAAGATTGTACACTGATAACTCCAAGTTCGGTAAGCATATATACACTATGACAGAGCCCAGCAGACAGTCCAAAGCCCCTGCGATTATTGGGTAATGCTTTCGCGGAATCTGATAGTTTGAACGCACCAGACAAGCGACCAAGAAGATAGCTATAGATAATGATCCGCCCACTGCGACTACAGTTGGGAAAGCAAAGTTTGCCAACGACACTAAACCGATCAGGAAACTTGATAGCGCAAGGAAGAGTGTCACAATGATAAAGAGGCGAAGCCTAGTTTCGCTTAATGCCACCATGATTGTCTTTGACAACTGTAGAGATTATTTCATTTATGAATCAACAATATATATCCTCAGTCACGCTTCGTTCGATGTAATACTTTCAGCGGATGCTCTTCTGTAAGATTTAAACGTAAGTCTAAACCTAGCCGCCCCCACCAAAAACTTCGTGTGGTAAGATGGCGAACTTTTTTGAATTGCCTTTCCTCAAACTCGTCAAGCATTCTTTAGTCAGGTTTCCTTTACCAGAAGTCTTTTGTTGTGGCTTCTCGCATTTTTTCTAATGAGGGTCAAAAATGGTCGAATTTGAAGAGGAGACGTATTCAGTAGTTTTCACTGCTTTAAAGCATCCAATCCGCCGCAAAATATTGAGGGTTCTTGCTGAAGGGTCCCGCGGCTTCACCGACATGCAAAGAATCTTTAACGTCAGTAGCCCTTTTTTGACTTATCATCTTGAATCCCTGAAAGAGCTTGTCTTAAAGACAGAGAGCGGCATGTATAGGCTCTCTAATATGGGTGAGGGAGCAACCGCCTTGATGGAAAAGGTGGAGGAGACCCCAAAGACCACTCCAAGAGACACTGCGTCGTCTAGGCATAAGCGGATTCCAAGTGTGCTTCAACTTGGTCTAACAATCGTGGCTATTGGATTGGTTCTCAGTGGCTGGTATCTGATGTCGATCACAACGGTTGAATATCGTTATCCTCTACCGACTGAGACAATAAGTTATGACACCAGCGAGACGGTCGACGGAAGCACTTTCACAACACATATTTGTACTCGGGTACCGCCTCCAGAGGCCTTGACGATTAACAGGGTTGCCTTACTCTATGTCAAGTTTCCATCTATTGATAACACTACTGGAGGGATATACAACATCACTATCAGGTACTTGGAATTCTCCATAATTGAAGGCACATACATTCCTAGAGAGAAGAATTATACGGGGCAGTTCACGTCTCCCGGAATAGACGGCAGCTATATCTTCTCAGGATTTGTTTCAGTGCCGTCCTCGATCGGACTTTCCATAAGTCAACAACCCATACCGAAAGACATCGTAATCACTGTTTTGACCAATAAGACCGCTCCCATAGCATTTTCGCCCTTTATTGTTGAGTCAGCAATGTATGGAAACGGGTTCATGGAAGAACAGCCTTACCGAACACAAGCATTTGCGTGTATGTCATCAGGAGTATTGATTCTTGGAGCATCATTCATAACTTCAGTCTCAATCCAAATCTACGAACGTAAGAAGCAGAACTGACATGTATGCGTGATAATTTCAAGACTGTGAAGTTTCGTAAGTCGGGCAAGAATTGAATCTTTCATATACAAAAACACGTTATTTGAGGGGGCTTTAGAAACGTTTTGACATGAATAGCGTAATGATAAGCAATTGTAAAATTTAAACGGGTTAGTCAAATACATCCTTGTCATTGGGCAGCTACCCTGAAAAAGCAAGTTTCTTGCTTGATTTTTGCAAAGAGCTTGCTTACGGTTTGCTTGATTTTGGTGGGGCCGTATAGGTTTAGACTTACGTATCCTTAACCTACAACTTCAGTGAGAATGTTAATTTTAGTATGAGAAAAACATGATTTCCTTTACTTTTTCTCTGAATTCTCTATGGGTTGTTGTGCTTGTTGTAAGTAAATAATATCTTACTTCGCTTAATTAGAGTCAAACTGGGGATATCTCCCGTATTCCCGCTTAACATAGATATCTCCAAGATTAACGTAGTCAAACCAGTTCTTAAAGACTGATAGAAGTGTCTTCTACTGTCGGTGCTCTCCTCACGTGGTTTTTGTCAGTATTTTGGGTTCTTTCCATTCTTCTTTGAGGATACTGTAGAGATAATAATCAGTCCAGACTCCTCTTACGAGCTGGTGTTTTCGAACTGTTCCTTCTTTTTTGAAACCTGCTTTTTCCAAAGCGTTCTGTCCCGCCTTGTTCTCCACATTTGTGTGTGTTTGTATTCGAACGATGTTTCTGTTGAAGAATAGATAATCAACCATTAATTGAGTGGCTTCTGTTGCATATCTTTTTCCTCTTTCGCTGGGAACCAAAAAGCAGGCAATTTCCATCGTCTCGGATGGTTGATTAATCATATGCCACATAATCCCTATTCTGGTTCCGTCCTTCTTCTCAATGATGAATAGCTTAGACTCAATCAATTTCTGGAAGTCCGAAGGATTATCAAATGAATTCATCAAGGCTGACTTCGAAATCTGCTCGTATGCAGGGTGATTGTATTCTCCCCAGAAATCTACATCATTGAAGCATTCATGTAGAAAATCAATGTCCTCTTTCTCTCTAACCCTCAAATTCACGTTCCTACCTTTAAGCAACTCAATTCACCAATCCACACAGTTACTTTGGGTTCAGCTATAGCTTTTCTGGAAAACCTAGACTGTCAAATCACTTTTTTTCTGCATACAAACAGTATATTTCTGCCTTCTTCTCTTGAATTGGTCTCAAGGATGTCAAAATGTTTTGAGAGTGCAGATTTCATTTTTGCTACGGGATATATCCTCTCTGGGAACTTGTATTCGTTGAGTTGGTAAAGTCCGTTTGAGAGTCTTTCAAAGATTTTCACGTCCCAAGTCAGACTGTTGCTCTTCACTATCGCTTTGTCAAAGTAGTATCCTTTAGAAAATGCTTTGGCTGTTGAAAGTGACGACGCATTTCTTAGGATTTTGGGGGTGAACACGTCAAAGATGAACAGTCCGTCTCTGTAAAGGTGGTCATTTACTGCGTTGAATGTTGATTTCCACTGGTCAAAGTCTTTCAGTTCATTCATTGCGTCGAAGACAGAGAATATGACGTCGAATCTTTCGTCGACCTTAAAATTGTGCATACTGGAGACAAAGAACTTGCCTTTTGGCATTCTCTTTCTACAAGCCTCAATGAAGTCTCTTTCAATGTCCAGACCATAGATGGCGTATCTCTCTGGTAGTTCGACCAGAACATCGCCCAAGCCACAGCCAATTTCCAGAATCTTCTTTGCATGCTTGTGGTATTCATTCACAGGCTTCATGACGTAGCGTGCCCTTTCTTTTCCTCCTTTGTTTTTCTTGCTTGTGTCTAGCGACTCATGGAAGTAAACCCATGGTTTTGACTTCTTGCTTCGGTAGCCATTCATGCTGACACGTCCACTCAGTTTGTCCTTTGTATTCAACATTCCTTGTGGTTCAGCTATAACTTTTCCGCCCTGTTCAGTTGAATCAATTGTGACGACAATAGAAAGTATTTTAAGTGATTTACAAGATACTAACGACACGGTGAAGGATGTGCCAGAAAGATTTGAGATTAAAAAGTCACAGGACAATCAATTCTATTTCGTTATTATAGCTCCAAACAGCGAACCAATTGGAACGAGCGAAATGTATACGACAAAGGATGCTTGCAAAGACGGAATCCAAGCGGTCAAGAGATGGGTTCCGACAGCACCCGTAATTGACACGACGACATAACCGAAACTGGAGATGCTAGCAACTTGTACTTTTTTTCTCTTTCTTCTTCGGTTCAGCTATAAGTTTTCTACAAAACCAAAAACTGCTTAACATTGCTGACAGAATAAACCTCTAAGGGAATTGAGCTTGAGATATTGGTGTATTTCAACATCATCTGAGAACTGGAAAATCTGCAAGGCTCATAATCTCTGGGGAATGGGCGTTATTTTTCTAAGCCTCCTCTTGTAGCGACTGCATTCAAGTATTGTCCTTTGGCTCTCTTGCAAGCTGCACAGAAACCAGATCGTTCAACAGCTTTGTTGTGAGCTTCAACGTGTTCATGTGGTGTTCTGCTTGATCTGTGAAGCCTTTCCGCAATGGCTGCGTAACCTAATCCTTCTTCTATGTAGATGCGGATTATCTCTGAATGTTCCTTGTCACTGACTGTCAGATAGGTTCCTCTTGACTGTGCTTCTTCAAGCATCTCTCCATACTCAACCTTGATGCCTACGTTTGACAGGATATCCTCTTTCTCTTCTTTGTGCCAAGTGTTGTACGGAAATTGTCCTAAGCCTAAGGCTCCTGTCTTGGCGACCATGAAGAAGTATTGTGGTGGCATGTTCCTGACAGTGCTTGGATTGAAGTAGTTGTAGAGCCACTTCAGATCGCTTGCTAAGCCGTGGATTCCTTGGCTCTTAAGAAGCAGGTAGTCTGACAGGTTTCTGATGTCAATGTCTATGGCATAGTAGCGTATTGAATCCAAGCCTAAGGCTATTCCACAGTGCCTTGCCTCTCTGATCAGGTAGATCATCTGACTCTTGGCGAAAACTTGGTTCTCTGAAACTTTGAGTCTTGAATAGTAGAAGTTGGCTGCTTCTCTGACTACAAGATAGACAAGTCTCTTCCAATGCATTCTCTTGTAGAGCAAGTCTGTGAGTTTGGCCGCATTGTAAAACTCTTGATCCACATTCAGGTAGAGAGGACTTGAAGAAATGATGATGTCATTCTGCTCAATATCATGAAGAGTCAAGGACTCAGCAAGTTTGACAGGAAAGCTGCATTGAACGTCAACGTTCTCTCCTTTCAGAAGAAGAATCTTCTTGTCTTGTGCGTGTGGACTTCTGAGCCAAGCAAGGTTCTCTCCGTCTCTGCTTCCGAACAAGTCAAAGATTCCATGTCCTTCAAGAAGATACTCCTCTCCAATATGTTCCAACAATGAAGACTTTCCTGTTCCTCTGAGTCCTAAAGAAAACCATGTTGAAGGATTATTAAATCGTATAGTGTCACTGTATCTTACCCATAGAACCTTCATTCTTCTCCACTCTTGAGTTCAGGCTTTAGTATTCTGTGAAAGCTTTGAAACAGAGAGAAGTGTTTTTGTCTTGAAACATGGATAATGGAATAAAAAGCTGTTAAGCCATCAAAGGACTCATTCTCAAAATTCAGCTTAGTCATATCTCTCTTGCTGAATCTGGCCTTTGGAACATTCTTTCTAGCAAGTTTAAGCATGTTCTCTGAGAAATCAATCCCTGTAACATCAAATCCAGAATGAACCAAAAACTCAGAAACTGGAACCCCAGCGCCACAACCAACATCTAGGACTTTGGCATTCTTTGGCAGTAGACTGGCAAATTCCCCTAATTCCTTTCTGTTGTCATACAAATGCCTGTTAGCATTGTATTCCTCAGCTCTTGAATCATACCCTCTTCTAACAATCTCCTTCTTATTATCCATCAGAGATGCCTGCTGTCTGCTTTTTGTAGTAAATCCTTCTCTTCGCGCGCTAGTAGTGGTATGAGGTGGTTGGCTGGGGTAAAGCTCTATCCACCACACACAGAGTCATATTTGCTAGACTCCTTTTGCGGAGAGAACGGATTCTATGTTCTTTCTGACCTCGTCGAGATTGCTCATTCCGATGAACATGGCGTCCACGAAGTCTAGTCCTGCAATCGAACCTATGGCGCTTGCGTAGTTCTTTATCAATGTCGGAGCTGGTCCTATGACTCGTCCTCCTAAAATCTTCACTGCAATCATTCCTTTCCCGTTCTCGTGAGCGAGCTTTATGGCATCGTACATTTCTTCAATTGTTCCGTCTTCAATCGGAATGTATTTGTCGATCACAGCTGCGCTTGCCTTGCAGCATATTGCCAATATCACATCCACTTCCTCAATCTCAGACGCTTGTCTCACAACAGTGACGCTGTGCGTCGACAGGCCAACTGCCCTAGCCAATCCTGTCGCCTTAATTTTGCTCAATTCTTTCACCATCTTAGGCCATCCTCTCCAGTCGGACTGCACGCAGTGCAACATAAGAATGTCAACGTAGTCAGTGCCAAGCTCCTGTAGGAAACTGTGTAGGCTCTTCAGTGCTTTCTTGGGGCTTTTCGCGCCAGTCTTGTATGAAATCACTACTTTTTTCCGCGGCAGAAGTCTTATGGCCCGGGCTCCATGAGGATGAGTACTATAAGCATCACACACGTCCCAGAAGTTCACGCCTAGCTTGAACGATTCTGTCAGGATTCGCCAGCCTTCCTTGGGACCTAGGTGAAACGGGTCTTTGTCTCCAAAATCAACCTCTCCAAACCCCAATCTGGAAACTTCTGGTCCTGTTTTGCCGAGTTTCACGAGAGGAACTCTCTGCATGACTTAACCTCTAGCTTTTTCTCTATCGTGGTTGTTCCTCTATGATGAAATGACTTATGTTGTTTGTGCTGGCAGCCTGTTCTCTGTCGTTGCAAGAGCTTGAGAAATCCTCAGCTTTAGTGACAGCCCTAGGCTCAGTTCTAATGTGCTTGCTCAGTTTTGCTGAAAATGTTGGTTGGTTTGGATAAAACTTTACCCCAGCGCGCACTTCCCTCTATCTCTGTTAGGAAAATTGGTGTTTACAAATCGTTTTATAGATACAGGTCATGCCTTTCTTCTGTGACCCTCTTTCCCCAAATTTTGTGCGTTTTTTCCTCGGTTTTGCTGAAGCCAAAGCGTGTGTAGAGATGACCAGCCTCTATTAGTTCGATTGTTGTCCAGAGGAATATGGTTTTGTACTTGCACTCTTTACAGAACTGAAGCGCGTCCTTTAGGAGTTCTTTCCCAATACCAAGCCCTCGATAGTCAGGATGAACGAGGAACCAGCGAAGTTGAGCATCTACTTTTGAGTGCCCGACAATGGCGATGGAACCAATAATTCGACCGTTTGTCTCTGCCAGCCAAATTCGATCTTTGCCGGAGTTGAACGAATGAACAAATTCTGCAAGCCCACCTGCAACATACGCTTCGAATGTTTGGTCGTAACCATATTCTTTTGCATACAAGATTCCATGAAGATAAGTGAGATACCCTATATCCCCTGGCTTAACATGGTGCCGTATCTTCCATTTAACTTTCATATGAACGCCCCTTACATTTATCACGGCGTTTCGTTAACTACCGTCAAACGTATTGCACTTGACTATTTAATCGACGTGCGTCCTAAGCATGCGCCACGTCCTACTTATATGCGTGAATTGCTCATTCCTCGGACATGAAAGAAGTCAAAATTGTCAAACCACAAAAAGAGCATTTCTTGGAGATTCTCTCGTTGCTAAGGCAATTGTGGAAAGACAAGGTGCTGAATGAAAGAAGACTTAGTGAAGTGTTTGAAAGCGGGTTGTCGAGCAGTTTTCAAGAATTTCGAATCGCAATACACACCGACAGAATAGTTGGCTTTGCTTCTTTGACGATAAAGAACAGCTTGTGGCAGGGAGGCTATCTCGGTCACATAGACGAGCTGGTCGTTGATGAGAGATTCAGAGGAGAAGGAGTAGGAACCAGATTGCTGGATGAGATGATAAAAGTTTCAAAGGAAAGGTCTTGCAAGAAAATAGAACTGGATTCGGCTTTTCATCGAAAAGAGGCGCATAGATTCTATGAGTCGAAAGGATTCGAGAATCGAGCATTCGTTTTCTCAAAAGACCTCTGAACTGCACTCACTTTTGTTAGTTTCTGGACAAAACCTTACCCCAAACCCAAGAAATGGTAATCGTACTACTTGTCGGTAAGAGTTTTAAAGGTGCCAGGGAACACTATCCCATTTAACCTCACACTCTTGGATCAAACTCGGAAAAACGAAAGAGCATCCGCGTTAGCACACTATGCTTTTATAGATGAAATCCGACAAGGTTTTATGGACCCTCTGGTATTTTATTCCCAACTTGGCATAATGACCCATGCAGGTAAATACGCCTCCCTTCTGGTAGATCTTTCTGACGATCTGGCTTCACTTTGTTCGGTTGTTCAAAACAATATGGTTCACGTCTTCTCGGCCGAGCGATTGGGACTGAATCTCACTGAGGATCAGAAGCGTACTTTGCAGATTCGCCCAATTGCTGAGAAACTTGCTCTTATGACA
>Ga0315296_10002867_pt1 | contig 14582 bp, 9 predicted proteins | sample YL17G14_18_MG_FD_203921 | JGI IMG/M metagenome (GOLD analysis project Ga0315296, IMG submission 203921) | Sediment microbial communities from Yellowstone Lake, YNP, Wyoming, USA - YL17G14_18 | ecosystem: Environmental > Aquatic > Freshwater > Lake > Sediment | place: USA: Wyoming | collected... | reverse complement strand
ATTGCACCATATGATTGACCTGCGATCCCAAGTGCGCCGGAGGCTTCTCGCCTACTATTTCACCAACCCGACCGCACGGCATTACCTTCGAGAGTTGGCGGGGTTCCTGGGAGTAGATCCTAAGAATCTCCTCCGGGAACTTCGGCGGCTTGAGCGACAACAGCTTTTCGTGTCGGAAAAGCGGGGGCGGGAAGTCTATTTTCGACTTAACCGGGGCTACCCTCTCTACCGAGAAGTGCAAGGCATTGTCCTGAAAACGGTGGGAGCGCCGAACCTGATTCGCGATGCCCTCGAACAGATCCCCCGGATCCGTGCGGCCTGCTTGTATGGGTCGTTTGCCCGGAACCAGCAGGACGCGGCCAGTGATATCGACCTCCTCATTGTCGGAAATCCTCATCCTGAGGCTTTGGCGACTTCCGTCCAGAGGCTGGAAAAGCAGTTGGGTCGCGAGATCAACTACACGCTTTTGAGTCCGGAAGACTATAGATCCCGCCAAGCACGCAAGGACGCGTTTCTGGAAGATGTCTGGCGGCGAGAGAGAATCACCCTGGTGGGCCCCCGTTGAAGAAGCTGCAGCCGCAAGCGGTCGACTTTGCCCAGATCCAGCGTTTCCTGGCGAGCGCCGACAAGAAACTTGCCACCGCCCGCAAGACGCTGGAGATTGACGAGGAGGCGTCTTACCAGCTTGCCTATGAGGCCATGCTGAAAGGTTCGCTAGGCCTCATGTTGAGCCACGGCGTTCGGCCCCGCAGCCTTCCGGGCCACCATGTTACCATCATCGAATTCGCCGAAAAGCATCTGGGCGAGAGGTTCCGGGGTATGGTCACCATGTTCGATCGCATGCGGCGCAAGCGCCACCAGGCAATCTACGATGTGAATGGATTCATCACCAAGCTCGAGGCCGAACAAGCGTTGGGAACCGCTCGGAAGTACCTCGTCGTCATCCGAGGTGAGATAGACCAGAAGAACCCGCAGGCCAGACTCGCCTGAGGGTGTCACAGGAGGGCTATTCTGCGTATCCCAGCGCATGCTCGGGGACAGTTCTTCGGCGCGGAGGCGACACTGATTATGATTCCCTTCTGCATCTTGGCGGGCGTGCTCGCGGTGGCCACTTCGCTCGGACTTCCAAGCGACACCGCAGCAGCGGCATATTCCAAGACGACGCACGTCTACAAGACAGTCGCTCATCATCCCCTGAAGGCAGACGTTTACAGGCCGAATGATGCCCGGCGCCACCCGGTCATCTTCTGGCTTCATGGCGGCGCGTTGATTTTCGGTGACCGCACGCATATTCGGGCCGTGCAGGTCGAACGCTACGTCAAGGCAGGTTTCGTGGTCGTCTCGATTGACTACCGGCTGGCGCCGGAGACCAAGCTTCCCGAGATTTTGGAGGACGTTCGGGATGCCTATCTCTGGGTGAGAGCCAGGGGCCCGGCGCTCTTTCACGCTGACCCCAACCGCATCGCTGTAGTGGGCCATTCGGCCGGAGGGTATCTGACGCTCGCCGCCGGCTATCATCTGCAGCCACGACCGAAGGCACTGGTTTCTTTTTACGGCTACGGAGACATCACCGGCGCGTGGTACAGCCGGCCCGACCCGTTTTATCTGCGAGAGCCTGCCGTGTCCAAGGAGAGAGCGGAGCTAGCGGTGGGTAGCACGGTCATCTCGGAGGGCGATGAGGAGCGTCGCTGGCCCTTCTACCTTTATTGCCGCCAACAGGGGTTGTGGCCGAAGGAAGTCGCCGGGTGGGACCCGGATTCTCAGCCTCACGCCTTTGACCCTTACTGCCCGGCCCGCAACGTTTCCGCCGACTATCCACCGACTTTGCTCCTGCACGGCGACCAGGATACGGACGTTCCTTTCGAGCAGTCGGAGATGATGGCCCGCGAGCTCGCACGACACAACGTTGAGCACAAATTCATTCAGATTCGCGGCGGCGCGCATGGATTCGATGCCAACCTGAGCGATCCCCAAGCCGTGCAGGCGTTCGAGGAACTGCTCTCCTTCCTGAAGAAGCATCTTCAATGAATTGTGGGTCGTGTCTGGTGATGGTGGCTGGGCGCGACATGGTTTGACCAGACGGGCGCGATCCAACGGCGACACTCATCAGAAGCGGGGGCCCGGAGGCCCACGAGAGGGGAGCCCGCGGTGCCAGCCGCAGGAGAAGGCAGGGTGCTTCCCGGAACTCAGCCGGCAGCCCTGAGTGGGGCGCCTCCACTCCCACGCAGGGTTGCGCAGGCTTTTGCTTGAGACTTGGCAGGGCCTCTGGGAGTATCATGAGCAAAGAGGGCCTAGCCCTTGCGCAAGTCAGGAATTGGAGGCCCGTGGCCCGGCGGCCCGGGAGGAAGAAGGAACTATGAGTGACGAGAGATTGAAGTTGGCGGTGTTCGTCGATTTCGACAACATCCAGATTGGCGTGAAGGAGACGTTGGGAAAGGAGTTTGACGTCTCCCTGATCCTGGAGGTGCTGAAAGAGCGCGGTGAGGTGGTGACGAAAATCGCTTATGGCGACTGGCCGCGTGCCGGCGAGCAGAGCCGCCAGATGACGCAGCACGCCGTGCAGATGGTGCAGCGCAACGTGACGCCGCGCGGCGACAAGAACGGCGCCGACATCAACCTGGCGCTCGATGCCCTGGAGATGGCGTTCAACCGCCCCCACATCAACGCCTACGCGATTGTGGGCGGCGATAGCGACTTCATCGCCCTGGTGGAAAAGCTGAAGCAGTACGACAAGCGGGTTTACGTGGTGGGCGGCCGCGCCTTCACCAGCCAAATCTTGCAGCGGAACTGCCACGAGTTCATCGCTTACGAGAACTTGCTGAAGAGCGCGGAGCCTCCGCGGGCCGCGCGATCCACGCGCGGGCGGGCGCGGGCCAGCGCCGACAGCCGTCCGCTCTCTGCGGCGCTGCCCAACGTGCAGCGCGTGCTCAAGATCCTGGCGGAACGGGAGGTAGCGCCCCAGGTCGGACTTCTGAAGAGCACGCTGCTGCAACTGGATCCCACCTTCAGCGAGCGCGACTACGGCGCCGGCTCGTTCCTGGAATTCATGCAGAAGATGGAGCGCGCCAGGCTGGTGCGCCTCCGCCGGACCGAGCGCGGTTTCCTGGTGGAGCCCGTGGACGGAGAGGCTGAGGCGGGCCCGGCAGCGCTCGGCGTGGCGCCCCCCGCCGAGGCGGAGAGAGCTGAGAAAGTCTCCGCTGCGGAAGCTTCCGCGGAGGCCGCCCCCGCCGTCGCGCCCGAGCCGTCGGCGACGAGCGCCGAGGCTCTGGGAATACTCAAGCAGGCCATGGCCGAGGTTGCGGAGAAGGGAACAAGCCGTCCCCTCTATCTGAGGCAGATTGGCCAGATGTTGCGCGCCGCGGGCAAGGAGTACGATGTCCGCCACTCCGGTTTTCGCGGCATCCTCGACCTGCTCCACCAGGCGCAGCGCGAAGGGTGGTTGAAGCTGCACCGCGACCGCAAAGGCGTGTGGCGAATCTTCCCGATTGCGGCGACTACCGAGGCTGCTCCGACTCCTACGTCAATGGCTGAGCCGGTGACGGAAGTCGTGGCCGCCGTCACAGAGCCCGCGTCGGTCGAAGGCCATGTGACCTGGGAGGAAACTGGTCCCGCGATCCTCGAACCCGCCGCCGCGGGTAGAGTCGGAGGGGTTCCGCCTGCGGCCGTCGAAGCAGGCGCGCCGACCCTAGCCCCCGCCGAGCGCAAGGCGCGCAAGCCTCGCGCCGCCAAGGCGGCGGCCAAGAGCGGCCCGCGCCGCAACTCACCGCGGCGCAAGCCCAAACAGCCGGCGCCGGCGTAGCGCTGGCCTTCAGGCCCGCACTCTCTTGCTCCCGCCGTCTCGTAGCAAGGTAGCGCCCGCCGCGGCGGGTCCTCCAACTCTGCGGCTTTTCAACCCTTGGAGTGCGGAAGCTCTGCTTCCGCTTTGCCGTTCGGGAGCTCTGCTCCCGGATTCTGGGTGTGACGGAGTCCGGCCGACGAAAGCGGTGGCCAGCCTGCCCCGATCTGATCGGGGAACCGCGCCACAACAAAGCGGCGGCCAGCCTGCCCCGATCGTGTCGGGGAGACCGCCGCAGTCCAAGGCGGTTAGCGCCCGCCGCGCCTTCAGCCTCCAATCTCCCCATGATTCAATGGCTCACTGACCCGATGGGTCGATTCCCTGGCTCAATGGGTCATTTCTTTGACTCTGCGGCCGTTAGGTTTCCAGGCGCAGGAAGGGCCGCGGAGTTGAACAGCCGCTCTGCGCTACGTGCTCCGCGCAGGTTTTGGAAACACCGGTAAGAGACGCGGATTTCGATGGGTCCCCCGTCGTATGCCTAGACTGTGACGAAAGGAAAACCTTGTGGCCATATCTGCTTGTTTTGACTGCACGGTTTCCGCGGTGGGTGTGCGCCACCTAGCGGTGGTATATTAGGCAATACAAGTCTGTCACGCAGGAAGCGTTATGTCCTTAGCGCATGGAAAACCGATAGAGGCAGAAGAAGTCGAGAGAGTCGTAAGTAGGGAATTTGATGCACGGCGGTTTGCGTCGCTGTGCAATTCGATCGCGTGGGCACATACAGACCAAAGGCCGTCATCCCTGCCATCATTTACGGAAAGAGTAAACGTGAAGGACGGAGGCGTCGATGCCGAATGGGAAGCGGCCCTTCCTGAGGGCAGGGGTTACTACGGTCCACTTCTTGGGCCGGGCCTCAACATATCTCAGTACAAACAGAGGGATGTATTCGCCCAGAGCCGGGCCAAGATCTTTACTGACCTCGCGAGGGGGATGGAATGTGCGTTGAAGGACCTGTACAAGAGCACCGGCAATCGACCTGATAGATATATGGTTTTCATCAACCTCGACTTAACGCATGAACAGAAGAGTTCACTCATACAGAAGATCATGGAGGGTTATGACCGCCCTCAAGACGTCCATGTGGGGGTAGTCGGCGCCGCCGAACTCGCAGCCTTTCTCAATGACTTACCACATCTTCGGTCGGCATTCTTTGCAACGAACCAGTTTTCCACCTGGGAAACGGCGTGGCAAGCGCACACTCAACAGAAAATCTATGGTGCCAACGTCGAGCTCGTCGGCAGGAACAACGAATTACGCGATGTTTCGTCCGCAATAGCCGATCCAAGCGTCCGGGTGCTGACGCTAGCGGGACCAAATAACATAGGTAAGACGCGGTTAGCCATGGAAGCAACGCGGAGCCGGTCGACCGATACAATCGTTGCTGTTGATCCAAGATCGATGGCGATAGTTGATCTTCTTGCTTTCGAGCATCCGAAACAAGAAACCGTTGTGATTATTGAGGACCCAGACCCAGAGGACGCAGAAGCGTTCGTCCACCAGGCATTGGCTCAAACGAATCTGAAGCTCATAATTACATTTCCCACAGGGGAAAGCGCTCCTGGACCCCAGTTTGGCTCGGATAAGCGAGTGGTGGTTTTCAACATTGGGCATCTCGATGAATCGGATTCTGCAAAGCTGTTGGAGGCAGCGAGTGCCCAATTCGACTACAGCATGCAGTCGTGGGTCGTTGGACAATGCGGAGGAAACCCCGGCCTTCTGCTGTTGGCGGCAAGTGCTGGGGGTGAGTTAAGAGAGAGATCGGGGGATTTCCTTGAAGAGTTGGGCTGCGAGTTTGAAAAAAAAGTCCAACGAACATTTGGCGAGCGAGCAATCGAAGTCCTGAGACGGCTAAGTTTGCTAACTCACGTCGGCATCCGTGACCAAGCGGAAAAAGAAATCGAGTTCATTTGCAAAGCACTTGGCGACGATATCCAGGTCAATACAGTCCTGAATGAGCTTCCATCGCTCGAAAAAGCAGGAATTATCCGAATACGCGGCTTGTACGCTGAGGTTCAACCGCCTATATTCGCGAACCACCTCGCCACCGCTGCGCTGAGAGGCCGGTACGCTGAACTCCTTGCGTTACTTGTGGCACTTGACAATCGAGCCCGCATGCGCTTTTTGCGCCGCCTCCACGCCCTCAGAGGAGATGAAGTTGGACGCTTTTGGGACGAACTATTTGGTGTTGGCGCGCCATTCGAGAATATTGAGAGTGCTCTCACAAACGCCCACCTCCTCCGTTTGGTGGCGGGGGCGCGCCCAGAGCTGGTGGCGCAGGTGATTGAGGACGGGTTAAAGCGGATGAATCGAGCCGAGCGCCTCGCCATTGAGGGCACCGTGCGACGCGAGTTGATGTGGACAATCGAAGAACTCCTATTTCGCAAGAAGACAAGCGAGTCGGCCCTAAGGTGCTTAGCAATGCTTGCAGAGGCCGAAAACGAGAACATCGGCAACAACGCCACGGGTGTGTTATGCGAATGCTTTATTCCCATGCATCCGCAATTCCCGCTGCCGCTCGATGCCCGACTTGCACTCCTAGACGAGATCCTTTCCCCGGTGAATTCGATCGAGATGCGACATATCGGTTTGAAGGCAATTGAATCAGCCCTTAGAGGCCACGGCTCCGTTCTCCTGCGCCGAGGCACCGGGCTCGAACCTCTAGGATCTAGACCTGTGATGACCTATGGCGAAGTGTGTGACTTTATGGAGCACTTGGTTGATTCATTAATGAACCTAACTCGTTCAAATGATCCGACCCTCGCGGAGAAGGCTAAAGCTAAGATTCCATTTTCGATTGCCGAGCTCGCGATTCAAGGTCGACCGGCGAAGGCCATTTCACTCTTCTCAGAAGTTGTCGAATGGGTTTTGAAAGGCGAAGCTGCGATACCGGTGGCGGAACTGATTGATGCCATCCGGCACGTCCAGGATAATGTCACGGTCCGTAGTGAAAAGACGGACCAGGAAGTGATTGCCAAGTTCCGCGCATTTATGGGACAGATGGAAGACATGATTCGGCGGCTAGAAAACGCCGACTTCTCGACCCGGTTGAGAAGGTGGGCTGGCAACTGGTCGCGAGATGACCACACCAACGTTGCCGTGGAGGGTCAGAAGCCGCTATACCGGTCCGAGATGGAGCTCACGAGACTTGCGGGGGAGGCAATCGAGAACCCCGATTTGCTATGCCAAGAACTTTTGGGCTGGCTATGCTCGGATCAGGCCAAGAAAGCCCACATGTTCTTTTGGTCGCTCGGAAGTGTGGATTCCCAGCGTTCTCTTCTTCCAACCATTGAGAAGATTGCACAGGGTGACAGGGGCGCATATGCTTTTGCGTCCTATTGTGGCGGACTCTCCCGACACAGCCGCGAGTTTGTTAGCGAGCGGCTAGACGTACTCGCCCAGGCAAACCAAATCATAGCCGAATCAATTGTAGGAGCTACCCAGAATATTGGCGTTGACGAGGCCGGCGTCAAGCGACTACTGGCCCTTCTTGAGGGCAACCGAGTCAGCTCGAGTGCTGTCGCGAGGGCAGTGACCTACAGTTCCTTGGCTGAGTCTGTTGACCTAAAGGCCCTCGTGCCTCTCTTGCGGGCAATCGCTGGCCCTGCTTTGGAACACGCCGGGGACGTAATCGACTTTCTGGCAATGCGGCTCCAAGCCGGAAGTCACATCGAAGGCGCAGTGGCCGAGGTCGCCTGGCAGTGCCTAGAGGCTTGCCCGCCGATGAATATGAACATTGCGTATGATTGCGACCAAGTTGCGGCGAGCCTGACAAAAAAGGATCCCGAACGGGGCCTTAGGCTCCTGGAAAGCCTGTTGAGGCAACCGAGTGAACGGGGTTGTTGGGAGCCACTCGAACGGCACAGAGGCAGTGAATTCTGGAAATCCCTCGAGGCCTCGCTCGGGGATCGCGCTCTGATCTCGGTTCTTTCCATTGGATTGGCTGATCCAATTGTCCGCTTCCGTCTCACGTGGAGCCTCTCTGATGTGGTTGATCAAGAGGCTTATGCCGAGCTGCTCCTTCGGTTTGCAATGGAGCGGGAAAAACAAGCTGAATTAGTGGCGGAGATCATCGATGGTGGGAGACCAAGCTTCTGGACGATAGCGATAGGAATCGTCGAGAACTACCCTGGCAGTGCACGGATTAAGAGCGCCCTGACAGCAGGAGCGGAGCATACCGGACATGTCATCACCGGCTCGTATGCCACCCACTTAGAAAAATGCCGCAAAGAAGTGGAGGACGTTCTTAACGATAAATCAACTCCGCCCGGTGCTCGCGGATGGTTGCAGGAACTCCAATCATTTCTCCGAACCTATCGAGACAGAGAGCAAGCTTCGGAGATCGACGAAGAGGTTAACGAGTACCTTCGAATGGCAGGGAATCCTGAAGCCCCAGAGCGTCTATGGGCGATCCGAACGCTGCTCCGTCAGGGCAAACTCAAAGAGCTCCTTACATCTCTCTCGAAAACGGACTTGATTCCCTTGCTGCGACATTTGGATCTGTCCGAGGGCGAGGCAGCCGAAATCCGGAGGAGGCTCGAGACTCTCCAGGACTAACTCCGACTTGACAGCGCGCACACCCACTCTCTTGGTAGGGGTGGCCCAGAAATCCACTTGAGATCCGTGCGAGTAGGGTAATCGAGTGATCGCCATGAGGAGTGATCGGCACGAAAGTATGTGATTTCAGACTAATCTTGAGCGGCCGTGGTCGGCCAAGCAGAATCAGTTGGCTGTAGGTGGGACCGCGAACCGCGCACGGCAGGCCTTTTGACACACCCCAAGACATGCCAATTCACTTGGTCCTCTGCCGGTGTCAAGCATAGCTGTGGCTGGCTTCGGCTCCACAGAGCGTGCTGGCCTGAAGGCCGCCGCTACGATTTGCCGGCAAGATGCCGGCGCTACCGTCTACCATGCCGGCCTAAAGGCCAGCGCTACGGTTCATTAAAGGTTTGTCACGCGACAACGGCCAGCCAGCGGTCTACGATCTGGCGGGCGCGGGTGGCGGCTTCGGGGAGGCGGGCGGCGACGGCGGGGGTCATTTCGGTGGAGAAGGTAGTCGGGTCGGAGACGGGGATGGCCAGGATACGCACCTCGCGAGGAAACCCGAGGTCAAGCTTGCGCATGATCTCGCGCACTTCCCCCAGGCCGACGAAGTGGGGAGAGGTGCTCTGGGCTTCGCCGACTCCATCGAGGTTATGCTCCTGAATCTCCGACCCGATAAACTCTTCGGGGATGTAGCTGTCAATCAGCAGGACCTTGTCGCGGCCGATCAGCTCGTCGAGCAAAGCCAAACCGAAAAGCGAAGTGGAACGGACTTCAACCTCCGGCGGGAAGGTCCCCTGCAGCCGTTCCGCGACGCGAATGCCCACCGCGTCGTCTTTCAGCAACTCGTTGCCGAGGCCTAAGACGAGGATGGGGGTGGTGGCAGAACTCATTTGGAGGTTCCCGGGTTGCACATCGGAGCCACCATGCACTACCACAAAAGCGGGAGCAAGCTCCCGCACTCCAAAGGCGCTAACGTCTAATCTCGCGCAGCAAATTCCCCGCGGCGTCGCGGATGGAGACCTTGAGCGCCATGGAACCCGGAAGCGAGTGCGTGCCGCAGCCGTGGCACGGGTCGTAGGCACGGAAGGCCATCTCCACCATGTTGAGCAGGCCATCATCGTTGGCCGTGGAGGCGTTGATGAGCGCCCGCGCCACCTTGTCGACCGAGAGCGCGATGCGCGCCGCGTTGTTCTGGGTGGCGACGATCAGATTGGCCTTGGTAATCAGGCCGGCCTCGTCCGTTTCGTAGTGATGAAAGAGCGTGCCACGGGGTGCCTCGACCACGCTCATGCCGACCTTGGGCGTGGCGGTGGGCAGCGTGCGCACCTTCGGGTCAACGATCTCCGGGTCGGCTGCCAGTTCCGCAAAGCGCTCGGCGGCGTAAATCATCTCCACGATACGCGCCCAGTGGTTCGCCAGCGTGTAGTGGACGGGCTTGCCGCCCAGGGTGGCGTACAGTTGCTCGTAGGCCTCATTGGCGCGGCGCGTGGCCATGCCGTCCGCAGCGTTGAGGCGCGCCAGCGGCGCCACACTGTAGACGCCGGAATCTGCGCCATCCACGAAGCCCTTCCAGCCGACCTTCTTCAGGTAGGGGAACTTGATGTAGCTCCAGGGCTCGACGTGCTCCGCAATCGCCTCCAGGTACTCGTGCGCCGTGAAGCTTCCGAACTCCTTTCCCTGGGGGTCCACAACGCGCAGATGACCGTCGTAGAAGTTGACGCGGTTCTTCTCATCCACCAGGCCCATGTAGTAGGTGCGGTGCGTGTACATCTCTGAGGTGATAGCGTCCACGTAGGCCTTGTTCTTCAGCACGATCTCCCCGAAAACGCTCAGCGTGAAGAGGGCGAATTCCACACCCTTCTTCGCGGCCTCGATGAAGCGCGGCTGCTCGGTTGGAGCCATCGGCTTCGCCACGCCGCCCGGCAGGCCGAAGACGGGATGAATCGGCTTGCCCCCCAGGTAAGACATCAGGTCGCGCAGCTCCCGCCGCATCCCAATGACGCGCTTGCCCACTTCCAGGCCCACCTTGCCCAAGACGCCCAGGATGTTCCGCTCGGCCTTGGGGGCCTTGGGACCGACGACAAAGTCCGGCCCGCCCAGGAAATAGAAGTGGAGCGCGTGGTCCTCCAACGTGAAGATGTTGTAGAACATCTCGCGCAGCTTTTTGGCAGCGGCCGGCGGTTCAACCTGGTAGAGGTCGTCCAGGGCCTTGGTGGCTGCCATGTGATGGGCGGTGGGACAAACGCCGCAAATGCGCGAGGTGATCTGCGGCATCTCCTCCGCCGGCCGCCCCACCACGAACTGCTCGAAGCCGCGGAGCTCCGGAACCTGGAAGTAGGCGCGGCTGACCTTGCCGGCGTCGTCCAGGAAGATTTCGATCTTGCCGTGGCCTTCCAGCCGGGTGATGGGATCAATCGTGATCTTTTGAGACATGATGCACCTCTACGCCGCTTTGCGTTTGCGCGCCAGGAGTGACGCCGGCACGCTGTACCGGTAGAAAGTCCCCGCGGGGTCGGGCACGGCCTCGAATATCTTTGCCAAGACCTTCTCGTCGGTTGTATCCACGATGGAGGCAATGGCGGAGAGTGCCTTGCCCCCGTAATCCCGGACGCGGTCCAGCGGCCCGAAGCATCCGGTGCAGGGCATGCCGCCTTTGACGCACGGGGCCTCGCAGCCGCCGCGCGTGACGGGTCCGAGACACAGGATGCCCTGAGCCAGCAGGCACTTCTCGCGGTCCACGATCACCTGATGGACGCGCTTCAGATCGCTGACCAAAAGCTTTTCGGGCTTGGTGGAATTAAGGTCGCACTCGTAGCAGAGGGCGCGGTCGCCTGCGAGCACCGCGCCCTTCTCCGGCAGCTTGCCGGCGAGGATGGCCTCGATAGCCTGGAAGGTGATCTTCCCGGTAGGCGGGCAGCCGGGAAGGTAGTAGTCCACGTCGATCACCTGATCGAGGGTCTTGACGGTTTCGTAGAACTCCGGCAGCTCCAGTTCACCCTCGGGAACGGTGGTGTGGGTCTGCGGACGGACGCCTGTTCCGTCGGTCGTCGAAGGCGACTGGTGGTAGACGTACTCGAGGATCGTCTCCTTCTCCGTCAGGTTGGCGAGGCCCGGGATGCCGCCTTGATAGGCACAGGCGCCATAGGCAATGACCAGCTTCGTTTTCTGGCGCAACAGCTTGGCCATCGCCTCCTGCTCGCTCATGCGAATCGCGCCGTTGATGAAGGTGACGTCAATCGCGCCGTCGGGCATGGCCTGGACATCCGAGCGCTTGAAGTCGAGCGCCACGGGCCAAAAAACAATGTCCACCGCCTCGACGACTTTCAGAACTCCTTCGGCGAGATCAACGACGGCCTCCTCGCAGCCTCCACAACTTGCGCACCAGTAAAAAGCGACCTTGGGTTTAGCCATGGTTGTTGGCTCCTTCCCTTCCCCTCTGACTCCTTATTCCGACCGCTTTCGCTTCCGCGTCCCTCACGCCTCCACTCCCCTCACCCCCAGCCCCTCTCCGCCGGGGGAGAGGGAGGACCGAAGGTCGGGTGAGGGGTCTTGTCGGCGGGGCTGAAGCCCCACCCTTCCCGCTAGGCAGCCATCGCTGCTTTGGGCGCAGCTTCCGTGCGAAGCGGCCCAAGACGGCGAATCTGCTCGGTGAATTCGTTCACCACATCGCGCAGGCGCTCGCCCTCCGAGGCCGAAATCCATTCCAGGCGCAGCCGCTCGGGCTCGATGCCGAACTGGGGAAGCATCGTCCTCAGCAACGTGATCCGCCGCAGCGCCTTGTAGTTGCCCTCCTGATAGTGGCAGTCGCCCGGGTGGCAGCCACCGATCAGCACGCCGTCGGCACCGTGGCGGAAGGCCCACAGAATCATTTGCGGGTCCACGCGCCCCGAGCACATCGTCCGTACCACGCGGACGTTCGGGGCGTATTTCATCCGCGACGTTCCCGCCAAGTCGGCCGCAAGATACGTGCACCAGTTGCAGAAGAATCCCACGATGGAGGGATCGAAACGCTTGTTCATACCAGGACTCCTTCCACTTCGGCAAAGAGCTGCTCATCCCGAAACAGGTTCTGTTGTGCGGCGCCGGAGGGGCAGGCAGCCACGCACGTTCCGCAGCCTTTGCAGAGGGCTTCGTTGAGGACTGCGATGTTCTTCTGGGCGTCGAAACGGATGGCCGTGTAGGGGCACATCGCGATGCACACGTGGCAACCGGAGCAAAGCTCCTCGTCAATCCAGGCGGTGTTGGGCTCTATTTCCACAAAGCCTTTGTCAATCAGGGCCATGCACTGCGCCGCGGCGGCCCCCGCCTGAGCCACCGTGTCGGGGATGTCTTTCGGTCCCTGGTTGCACCCGGCCAGGAAGATGCCATCCGTGAAAGTATCCACCGGAGCGAGCTTCGGGTGCCGCTCGAGGAACCATCCCTCGGCGGAACAGCCAAGATTGAAGAGCCGCCGCACCTCGTTCGTATCCGCCTGGGGTTCCATGCCGACCGAGAGCACGACCATGTCCACGGGAATGCGTCGTATCACGCCCAGCAGCGTGTCTTCGGCGCGCAGGATCAGCTTGCCCTCCTCGGCGGGCGACTGCGCCCAGCCGCTCACCTCGGCTACCTTCCCCCGGATGAAGGAAACACCTTCCTCCAGGATGCGCTTGTAGAATTCTTCAAAGCCTTTTCCGGGAGTGCGCATGTCGATGTAGAAGTTGTAGAGGTGCGCGCCCGTCTTCTCCTTGAGCAGGTGGGCCAGCTTGAGCGAGTACATGCAGCAAACGCGCGAGCAGTATTTGTTGGTGTTCTCATCGCGCGAGCCAATGCAGTGCAGGACTCCGATCGACTCTGGCCTGCGTCCGTCGCGCAGGATCACCTGGCCCAGCGTCGGCCCGGAGGCGTTCACCAGCCGCTCGACCTCCAGGCTGGTGTACACGTTGGGGAACTTGCCGTAGCCATATTGGGGCAGGCGGCGCGGGTCAAAGGTCTTGAAGCCGGTCGCCATGATCACCGTGCCGACTTCCAGCTCGATCTCCTGCACCTGCTGCGTGAAGTCGATGGCGTCGCGGTCGCCGCACACCTCCACGCAGCCTTTGGGGCACTTGTGCGTCTTGAACTCGATGCAGGTGGCGGGATCGATCAGCGGGATCGACGGCACGGCCTGGGGGAAAGACATGTAGATGGGCTTGCGCTTTCCCAGACCCAGGTCAAACTCATTCGGGTACTTGCCCTCCTTATAGACACATTCCTCGATGCACTCGCCACAGCCCACGCACTGGGCTTCGTCGATATAGCGAGGATACTTCTTCACCTTGACTTTGAAGTTCCCCACGAAGCCGCTCACCTCGCTGACCTCAGAGAGGGTCAGGAGATGGATGTTGGGGTTTTGCTTCACTGCCGTCATCTTCGGCGTCAGGATGCAGGCGGCGCAATCGAGCGTGGGAAACGTCTTGTCAAACTGCGCCATGTGCCCGCCAATGGAGGGCTCCCGCTCGACGAGATAAACCTGCTTGCCGGCGCTAGCCAGCGTCAGCGCCGCATGGATGCCCGCGATGCCGCCACCCACGATCAAAACATTGGGATTGACCGGGAACCTGCGGGGTTCCAGCTCTTGGTGCCAGAAGGCGCGCGCGACCGCCGCCTTCACCAGCGCCTTGGCTTTGCTGGTAGCAGCCACACCGTCCTCGGTGACCCAGGAAACGTGCTCGCGGATGTTCACCATCTGGAAGAGGTAGGGGTTCTGTCCGGCATTGGCCGTCGTCTTGCGAAACGTCAGCTCGTGGAGATGGGGCGAGCAGGACGCCACCACCACGCGGTTGAGCCCCAGCTTCTTCACGTCCTGCACAATCAAATCCTGCCCGGGGTCCGAGCACATGTACTTGTACTCGCGCGCGATGGTCACGCCCGGCAACTTCGCGGCGCTGTCCACCACCGCCTGCACGTCCACCTTGCCCGCGATGTTCGTTCCGCAATGGCAAACGTACACGCCGATCTTCGCTGCATGGTTCCCGTTGCCTTTCATAGCCGTGTCCTCTCCGCTTAGGTTGATTGCGTCTCACCAGCCCACCGGCCAACATCAGCCTAGCGACTCAGGCGGCGGTCCGTTGCGCCGGCGGTGACGCCGCGGCCAGGGAATCCAGCCCCACCGCTTCCGCCACCAGTTCCGTCAAATCCTTGATTACCAGCCGACCTTCCAGGCCGGTGGTTTTCACCGCATCCG